>WNEZ01002415.1_pt1 | contig 16022 bp, 11 predicted proteins | sample 5400521 | NCBI WGS metagenome assembly WNEZ01 (sample SAMN13153339, study PRJNA577476) | soil metagenome | isolation source: 120 cm saprolite under Douglas fir tree site 2 hole 1 replicate 1 | place: USA:California | collected 2015-04-18
CGCGCCGCGTGACCTTCGAAGATCGTGTGCCCGCCTCTGCCACAGCGCCGGGGGCGAGCTGGAACAAATTCAGTTTCTGCTGGGCCACGTCTCGGTGCAGACCACTGAAAAATATCTCGGCTGTAAACAGCGATTGCGAGAGGCCGTCAACGCCAAGATAGGAATTGAACCTGTCTTCAGCTGAAGAGAATGACTGAGCAGGGCTAAAGATTACCCTCAGCAAAAAAACTTGCTTCGTGTTTAATCTTGGCAATCTTCTCTGGTTGGAGACCGTGAAGGTCGCCCTCCCTTAACCATCCATCTGATAGCAGTCTGCCAAAAACTCCTAAGAGCCGTGAATAGCGGTAATCATAAAGTCCAGCTACAATCTTTCGTTGCTCCGTAAGATATTCTTGAACTCGAAAGACGTCAGATGGAGCAGTCGTAGTCTCCAGCATTCGTCTCGCTTCTTGAGTGATCGCCGTGCACTGCCTCTCGAATGCCTTGTCAAAAGCGATCCTCGCCAATTTCTTTTCGGTCGGTGCCCACGTTTCGTCGCGTTTATATTGTGCAATTGATTCCATCGACCCGCGTCGCGGACAGCCCAATAATAATCTCCTGAAGTTCAGACTTCAACAGAGACAGTCAGATTCATTGTGTTTTTGGGTCAGTACTAGCAGCCACGCCATCGATGATCACCGATGGCAGCCTCGCTGAAAATCTCCGTGTACCCGCCGTGTACCTCACTTCGGCGAATTCGCTGTTTTTATACTTTCTGCCGTTTAATAGAATCAGTAAGTTGCGTGAAATCAGTGGGGCTCAGAATTCCGACTCCCCCCGCCTCCACCATCTCCGCGCTTTTGTCGTCAGCACGTTAGAAACGCGTTTTCTGCCGCATACTCTTCTATGTGCCCGTCGCGGGAAAAACGGATCGCCGGGTTGCGCGGCGAAGTTCAGCGGTTAGAATCCGCAACGCCCCGTACATGCAGTTATTGAGCTTCGCCAAGAGCAACAGCGAACCTCGCTTACTGATCATTCGGTTATTGGAAGTTCGCTCGGCGTAGGACCGCTGCGAAGCGCGGATCGCCGCGTAGTGAATCGAAGAACGGATGTACCTTGAGGAACTGCATGATGTTCGATCGCTCCTCGGCGGCACGCTCTAGCCATGCAAATGCTTCCTCCGTGTCACCGAGTCCCAGGTAAGCATTGAGGAATGCGGCTGGCGGGACGTAACCCCTCTGTCTGCGCCGGTGTAGCTCGCCGAGAACCCGTAGAGCTTCCGTACGGCGGCCAGCGCCCGCATAGGCATGCACGAGCACGCCCAGCACAGCCGAGCTGCGGTCCGAAAGGGAAGCGGCTTTCTCCAGTGTATGGATCGCTTCATCGAACTGCTTGGCGCCGATGAGCGCAAAGCCAAGAAACCACAGAGCCATTGGATCATTAGGTTCCGTTGTCAGCGCAGTGCGCAATTCCCGAATGGCCTCATCGTAGCGGCGAGCCTGAAAGAGGATCCAGCCGACTTGAATGTCGTTAAATGCCCGCGGGTCGAGTTCCTGTGCCCGTCGGGCCGAGGCCAGCGCTTCCTCAGTCCGCCCCTGGCATAGTAGCCAATCGGCCAAGCCCGAGTGAGCGCCCGCATCGCTGGGGCTCAGTTCGATGGCACGCCTGTATTCGGCTTCTGCTGCCGCCCAGCGCCAGTCTTTCTGTAACGCATTTGCAAGCAGTGCGCGGGCCTCCGCAAGCTCGGGATCCAATTCCAATGCTTTCCGAGCTGCAACGAGTGTCTTTAGACGGGTCTCGCTAGGTGGCTCGCCGTAACGAGCCCAAGAGCAGAGTAAGTAGCCGCCAAGCCCGCGTAGGCTGGAGCGAACGTGCCGTCAGCGTCGACCGCGGCCTGGAAGCGCAGAAGGGCCTCCTCGAGCCCGGCCCGGCTGCTCTTATGCAGCGCAAAACGGCCCTTCAGGTACGCCTCGTAGACGCCAGGCGCCACCGTGCGCGGAGCAACGGGTGAGCCTCTTTGTGCGCCAGTAACCGCGACCTCAATGTGACGCGCAATGCCCTGGGTCACATCGCTCTGCAGCGCCAGCACGTCCTGCTGTTCGCGGTCATATGTACCGGACCACAAGTGCTCGTCCGTGTCGGCCCGAATCAACTGAACACTGATGCGAATCTTGTCTCCCCATCGTAGCACCGAGCCTTCGATGACCGCATCGACGTTTAGTTCTTTCCCAATCGCAGGCACGGACTTCCGCGTGCCCTTGAACTGCATCGCTGAAGTGCGCGAGATCACACGCAGGGTGTGAATTGTCGAAAGCCGGGCAATCAGCGCCTCCGTCATGCCATCGGAAAGGTAGTCCTGCTCGGGATTGCCGGAGAAGTTTTGCAGTGGAAGAACGGCGAGCGACCGGATGCCCCCGCTGGCACTCGCTGGTTGTATGGTGGTCCGTTCGCGCACAATCCATATCAGCCCAGCGGCTAGCGCCAACGCCAACGCCGCGAGAATCCCCACGGTGCGCGCATGAGCCCCGCGTCGCACGACCTCTGACACCTGGCGCGAATCTGGAGCATCGCTTGCCGCCGTAGGCGCCCGTTCATTCCGCCATGCGTCGAGTTCTGCCGTGTAAGCGTAGACCGACCCGAGCTTGCTGTGGTGCAGACGATGAACTGGCAGCCCCTCGCGCTTCTCCCACCGCCGAACGGTCGTGACGTCACGCCCCAGATAGGCGGCAATCTCCTTCCAGGATTCCAGACGCCTTTGGGGATCCGCACCGCTCTTGGGGGTTAGTGTCGCCTCGACAGACATGGGCCTGAGGGCTCCCGCTAAGTGGAAGAAGTATCACACCGGTTTGTTTCCGTGGCAACTGCTTGCAGGCAAAAAGCGGCGGGTGCCGCACTTTGCTGTTCTTTGCCTCTTATTGCACGTTGCGCCGAGGCCTATGCCCGGCGCACCATCCCGGTACGAATTCCAGATGACGTCAGCAACACAAGCCCAGGATGCAGGAATTACCAGAAAGGACAACTACAATGACACCGAAGAGATTTATCAAACCCGCGGCAGCCGTCGCAACATTTGCCGCGGTCATATTTGCGGGAATGTTGAGCAGTTCTCCCCGCGTAACGGCTACTGACAATGATGATGACGACCGCAACGAATCAAGGATTCATCGTGGATTAGAGATAGTACCCGTCCCGCTGAATCTGGAGGGGAAAAACCGGGCTCTCGTCGGACTAGGCAGCTATATCGTCAACGCACACGTCCCCTGCAATGAGTGCCACGGCGGCGGCCCTGCGATCACTCAATTCCTGCCAGGCCAAAATCCATACTTTGGCCAGCCAGCCGTAATCAATCCGGCAACCTACTTTGGTGGCGGCAGAGATTTTGGTGCCATAGCACCAGGCGCCGCGCACATTATCTCCCGCAACCTGACACCCGATAAAACCGGACTGCCCGTAGGAGGCCACACGTTTGCGGAATTTGTTCAGATCATGAGGACGGGCGTGGACTTGGATAACCTCCACCCGGCCTGCCCATCGGGAGTCGTTAACGCCGGCTGCATTCCGGCTCCGTTCCGCGCAGACCTTCTCCAGACAATGCCTTGGCCTGGTCTCAAGAACCTAACGGACCACGACCTACGGGCCATCTACGAATATCTCAGCGCGATCCCTTGCGTCGCGGGTCCGCCAGCGCCTAGCCCCCTGCACAACGATTGTTTTTGAGGCTGACGCGGGAAACCGCTCCCTGATTCTCCCTCAGTGCCGACGGAGCACTGGGGGAAATCTCTTCGTGCAAGCCGCGCTAACGGAAGCCGGGCCACGGATATCTGGATAAGCTGAGCATGCGCAAATCGCGCGCAACGAGAGCGCGGGGCCAGCGACAAACGTTGTAACATAAGTTTGCACCTGTGGGCGCTGCCCTGCGCATCGATCAGCCTAGGCTTGGCCAAGCTAGAGCCCAATCCAAGACTACGCATACTTGGAAGGGAGGAGGCTGCAAGCAAGGGTCTTACGAAGTCACGTCGAGAAGAGGAATAAGCACTCATCTGGGCCGTGATGCTATGCACGGTGGCTTGAGGCGTCAAGGCTATTTCGCGATTTCATTGAAACTACGCAGTTTATGTAAATGAGCTGACTCACCAGTCGAGTCAGACGCCGTGCTTAGTGGACTCGAGTACCACTCTCCCTAAGGCCCGCGCTTTAGCCTTTGCGGTTCTTTCCTCTCGATTCTTCGGTGGTGCGCTCGTTTCGAGGGAATGAATGAGACGAGCCGAAACCTCGGCTATTTCATTGACAGCAGCAAGGAACGAAGCCTCATTTGCTCTCGACGGTTTGTTAAAACCGCTGATTTTTCTCACGAACTGGAGAGAGGCATTTTGAATCTCTTCGGCCGTGACGACCGGATCAAAGTTGAAAAGCGTTTTGATGTTCCTGCACATTCCTATGACCTCAACGAGACTCGACTGAACCGTTTATACTGCCTGCTGACAGAAGAATTATGAGTCTCTCATTCGCATGCCGTCGCTTTTATGTACTGCGGGCCGACCTCGTCTTCTGGGAAGAAGCGAGGCGCTGGCGAGCATAACCGCACCAGGGACTTAACGGGTCCAGCGTGAGATACGCTTGCCAGTGCCGTTGCGCTTCGGCATACGCGCCCAGCTTCTCGCACACGAAAGCCAAATTGTAGTGGGCATCGGGATAGTTCGGATCCAGCCGGACTGCTTGCCGGAGATGCTGCCGCGCCGCTTCCGGCCGGCCTGTTTCTTCCAGCACGCTTCCCAGATTGAAATGGGCCAAAGCATTTTCGGGATCCACTTCGAGAGCCCGGCGGAAGTATTCGGCGGCCTTTTTGAGATTGCCATCCTCGTAGCAGAGCGTTCCGCAATTGATGAGCGCTTCGGGCTTTCGGGGATCGACGCACAGAGCACGATCGTACGCATCAATCGCTTCGGCCCTGGTCTTTCCATCGGCTTCATACTCCAGTGCCGTAGCCAGCCACTCGTCGGCATTCCGCCCGGGCCCGGCGATCACACGCACTCGTTCGTTTAGCTCGCGCGTCTCGAAATTCAGTGCAAACTGGCCCGAGAGTGGCTCGAGACGCGCACCGCCGCGTTCCACAAGGATGTCTTTCCCGTCGGAAAGGACGCGCAGCTCCGCCAAGGGCGCGTGCACCTGGGAAAGTTTTTCACGAAGCGCGGCAAGAGCACGGCGCAAGCGACTAGCAGGCACTCCTTCTTCAACCAATTGCTTTACGGTGCGCAAGCCAATTAGGTCGCGAAAATCGTAGAAGCGGTTTCCTTGCTCTTTTCGAGGAGGGACGAGGCGCAGGCGATCCCAATAATCCAGCTGCTTCGCGGTCAGACCCAGAATGCGCTGGACATCCTCTGCGCTGAATCGGTCCGTCGCGCCCATAGGAAATTAACCGGTTGCCTTTTTCCCTGCCCTCTTCTGCACGGATGCAATCGGCTGCACGGCCCGGGCTGGAGGCTTCTTCCCCACAGGTACAGGCCCTCCGGGTGCGGCCCCAGCAGCTGGGGCCTGCTTTTCGGCGAGGCTCTTCTTGAGGGCTTCCATCAAATCAATCACTGGAGCCATGTGCGGCTGGGCCACTTCGGTCACTTCCTGCCCCTTAAGCTTCGCTGCGATCATGGCGCGCACATTTTCCTGATACTCGTCCCGGTATTTTTGCGGGTCGAAAGGAGCCGCAAGGCTTTCAATGAGTTGTTGCGCGAGCTTCTTTTCCTGTTCTTTCACTTCGATCTTGTCCGTCGGGACGGACTCGGCCGCGCGAATCTCATTGGAATAGAACATCGTGTGCAGCGTCATGCCCTTGCTCCCTGGCCGGACAATCACGATGTGTTCACGCTGATGCATGGTGAGTTTTGCGATGGCTCCGTAGCCGGATTCCTCCATAGCTTTCATGAGCAGCTGATAAGCCTTCACTCCGGCGTCTTCGGGCGAGATGTAGTAGGAGGAATCGAAGTAGAGCGGATCCATCTCATTCAGCTTCACGAACTCAAGGATTTCCATCACGCGCGCCGAGGAAGGTTCGATCTTGTCGAGTTCCTCTTCGCTGAACAGTACGTACTGATCCTTTTCGTACTCGTAGCCCTTCACAATTTCGGACCGTTCTACGTTGCGATTGCAAACGGGACAAAACAAGGGCTGCTTGAGACGCGAATGGCACTCTTTGTGGAGTTGGTTGAAACTGATTCGTTCACCTCGGGCCGCGGCAAACATGCGGACCGGCATCGAAATCAGGCCAAAAGTGAGGTGGCCTTTCCAAACAGTCGTGGCCATATGGACACTCCTTCGACAACAGCCTTGAGACTGCGCACGTGCTTTTAAGATTAGCCGTCAACCCCGGCAGGAATCAAGGCGAATCCTGGGCAGGTGGTTTATTAGTCAGCTTGATGTTAGTTTGCATCTGCTTAGGAGGTCCCGGGGCCCTGGAAAGTCTGGGATAGAATGCTTTCATGGCCAAGCTCGGAGAATACCAGCGAAAACGCCGCTTCGACCGGACGCCGGAGCCGTCCGGCGAGCCCGAACCCGTCGCCGGTAAGGTTCAGGACCAGCCCTCACCTGGCGCCAGACGCACACGCTTGCCAAAGCCGAAACTGCCGCAGTTGGAAGTCCGTCCCGGGACCGAGCATGGCGACACGTTCGTGGTTCAGAAGCACCGGGCAACGCGGCTGCACTACGATTTCCGGCTGGCGATCGATGGGACGCTGAAGTCGTGGGCCGTGCCTAAGGGACCTTCCCAGAGCCACGCCGACAAGCGGCTGGCGGTGCAAACGGAAGATCATCCGCTGGACTACGCCAACTTCGAAGGGAAAATTCCTGAAGGCAATTATGGCGCGGGGACGGTAATGGTATGGGACCGCGGGACTTTTCATGTGGAGGGCAATCTCGAGGCGCTGAAGCAACTGGCAAAGGGCGAAATCAAATTCAGCTTGAACGGGGAGAAATTGCGGGGCAGCTTTGTTTTGGTGAAACTGAAGCAGAGCGAAAAAGGCAACGAATGGCTAATGATTAAACACCAGGACGCCGCCGAAGATTCCGCGTGGAATATCGATGAACATGATGGTTCCGCTCTTACGGGCCGCACGATCGAAGAGATTAAGGAAGAGCTGCCTCCGAAACGCCAGCCAATCCCCATTCGTCCCGAGGAGTTACAAGGCGCACGCAAGGCCGCCATGTCAGCTCGCGTGGAACCGATGCTGGCGACGCTCACCGACCGCCCGTTTTCCGATCCCAACTGGCTCTTTGAGATCAAATGGGACGGCGTGCGCGCGCTAGCACGAATCGAGAATGGCACCCTTGCGCTACGTTCTCGTAACGGCATTGACATCACCAAGCGCTATCCCGAACTGACCTCTCTTCCCGATGCACTAGCCGCCCGCCAGGCAATTCTCGACGGAGAGATCGTCGCTCGGGATGGCCACGGGCACAGCAACTTCGAGCTCTTGCAGGAACGCATGCACGTGCGCGCGCCCAGCGAGAGCCTTGTCACGCAAATACGCGTCGTTTACTTCGCCTTCGATCTTCTCTATTGCGATGGATACGACCTTCGCGAGGCGCCTCTGCTCGAGCGCAAGCAACTCCTGCAACGCTTGCTTTATACATCGGAGAGATTTCGCTACGCCGATCATCAGTTGGAACACGGAAAAGAGCTGTTCGCGTTGGCGGAGCAAAATGGTTTGGAAGGGATTGTCGCCAAACGAGCCGACAGCCCGTACGTTTCTGAACGGAGCCCGTACTGGGTAAAGCTAAAGATTACTAAAACCGTGGACGCCGTCGTTGGTGGCTGGACTGAATCTCGCACCTCCGCTCTTCCCTTTGGCTCACTGTTGTTGGGCTTGTATCACGGCGCAAAACTTCGATTCATCGGGCACGTTGGGAGCGGATTTGACGCGAAAAAGCTAAAGGAATTGAGTGGCAGGTTGAAGGAACTGGCGGCACAGGCTTGCCCGTTCGACGCCGTGCCCGAAACGAACGAAAAGCCATCCTGGGTTTCTCCCGCTCTGGTTGCGCGCGTCAAATTTAGCGGATGGACGGAGGAACACTCTCTGCGTCATCCCGTTTTCCTGGCGCTCCGAGAAGATGCGCGTCCCACAGATTGCCAATGGGAGAACGAGGTTGCCGCTGCCGCACCCTCCCCAGCCGTAGTTCGCGCTCCCGAAGTCGTCGGGCGGGTGCTCAACACAATCGCCCAGATCGAAGCCGAGTTGTTTAAGGGGCGCTCAGAAACCGTCACCATTGAACTAGACGGCAAACGGCTTCGGCTAAGTAACCTGAACAAAGTCTATTTTCCTGAGTCGGGCCACACGAAGCGGAATCTGCTGGCCTACTACTACCACATGGCGGATTTCATCTTGCCCTTTCTACGCGACCGGGCTTTGGTTTTGCGACGCTATCCCGATGGAGTTAAGGGACAGGCTTTTTTTCAGAAGGACGTGCGCGAAGGTTTGCCGGAGTGGTTCAAGACCGTTCCGGTGGATTCCGAACATCGCGGTGAGGTAATTCAATACGCGACGGCCAACGACCGTAGTTCCCTGCTTTTCCTGACGGGTCTGGGTTGCATCGACCACAACCCGTGGTCCAATCGCCTCGCCGACCTTGAGCACCCTGACTACTTCTTCTTTGATTTGGACCCATCGGATGGTACGGAATTCTCTGTCGTCGTCACCATCGCTCGAGCACTTCATGAAAAGCTGGAAGAACTGCAGCTGGCGAACTTCTTGAAGACCTCGGGCGCCACGGGAATCCACATCTATATACCTGTCGAGCCGGTCTACACGTACGAGCAGCTGCGCACCTTCGGCGAGATTATCGCGCGAACGGTGACTGCCGAGCACCCGAATCTGGTCACCAACGAGCGCATTGTTGCGAAGAGACCAGCGGGCCGCGTGTTGATCGACGTTCAGCAGAACGCCCATGGCCGACCGCTGGCTGCCGCGTATTCCGTGCGCGCGTTCCCTCAAGCGCCGGTTTCCGCTCCCCTGTTGCCCCGTGAATTGCGTCCCAGCTTGCGCCCTGAAATGTTAAACATAAAGACGGTCTTTGCGCGCCTGAAAGAGAAGGGCGATCTCTGGGCCGATTTCTGGAAGCGCCGTCAGCGGCTGGAACACGCCATCGAGCTTCTCAGCAAACGGTTGCCGCCAAGAACGAAGAAGTCGCCTTGATCGCCAGCCGCGTGCCTTGCCTTTGCCGGGCACCTCGGCTGTGATTAAATGCCAAGTCACGGAGGTGCACCATTTCTCGCGCGGGCCAGCTACAGGTTGGGACTTCTGGATACTCCTATAAACAGTGGAAAGGCAGCTTCTATCCCGAGAAGCTTCCGGATCGCGAAATGCTCTCCTTCTACGCCAAGCAGTTCTCGACCGTCGAAATCAATCACAGTTTCTATCGCATGCCGACAGAGAACGTGCTCCTGCAGTGGGCGAAAAGTGTTCCTGAAGGCTTTCGCTTTGGCTTGAAGGCCAACCAGCAAATCACTCACATTCAAAGGCTCCGCAACTGTGAGAGCACTCTGAAACGTTTCCTGGAAGTTGCCAGTGTCCTAAACGAAGGCGACCACCTCGGACCAATCCTCGTTCAGCTCCCGCCCACATTTAAGTTCGATCGTCCCCTGCTGGAAGACTTCCTTGCCCTTCGTCCTCCTGCGTTCAATTTTGCATTTGAAGTACGTCACGCCTCTTGGTACACCGAGGAAACGTACGCCGTTCTTCGCCAGCACGAAACGGCGCTCTGCCTCTCTGAAACCGACAAGCAAACCCCTCCGGAAGTGCTCACCGCCAGCTTCACTTACGCGCGCCTGCGCCTCGAAAATTACACTCCGAAACAAATCACCTCTTGGAGGAAACGCTTCGACGCCTGGCTTGGCCAGGGCGTGGATGTGTACGCCTATTTCAAGCACGAAGACGCTGGCAAAGCGCCAGCCTACGCTCGCCAGCTCCTCGGAAACGCAAACTGAACGTACACCCATGCCCGCAAAGGTCTACTCCGGAAAATAGCCTTCCTTAGACCTGACCCGGTATTCCTTCTGCCCTAGAAGTGAAACTTCAATCTTCCGCCACCTGCCGTCGTCAGTGGACGCCGGTGGCCGGTACGCCAGCAGGTACAAATGCTGGAGATCGAGGGCAATTTTTTGGAAGACCTCATCGATGTCGCCGAGTTTCTTGACCTGGTAAGAGGTGCCGCCCGTTCGCTTGCTCAAATCGTCCAGGAGTTTTCTGAGTTCCTTGGAGTGCGTCGCTTCGCCTTCCGCAATCGCGTAGAGTGGAATGCCGGCCTTTTTGGCGCGAGTGACGGCCGCGTTGGCATTCAGGACGCTGGCATTGTCGTCACCATCGGAGAAAACGACGAGAACCTTCTTTCCCGGGCGCTTGGATATTTCCTGCGCCACTTCGGAAAGCGCATCAAACAGCGCCGTTTGGCCCTCGGCGCGGGTCCTCAAAACGGCGCGCTTGGCGGCGACCTTGTCGGTCGTAAATTCCTGACGCGTCACAAGGCGCCGGTCAAAGCTATAGATCGCCACCGCATCCTCGGCGCCGAGAACGTCGATGAGTTTCATGATCGAGTTCTTCACGCGCGGCAATGCCTCGGCCATGCTCCCGGTGGTATCCACCAGGATGGCGCATGAGAGCTTTCCTGTATCGGATTCAAAATTGGTGATTTGCTGTGGTTTCCCGTCCTCGAAAACTTGAAAGCTGTCGCGGCCCAATCCTTCCACATGCTGGCCCTTGTGATCGAAAACGCTTGCATAAACTTCCACCAAGTGGACCTGAACGCGAATAGTGGTAGACGGCTGCTGCCCGCGTACAGAAAATACCATCGCCAGAGCAGCGGCAATGATGCAAATCTCCAAGAAAAATATTGTTTTCTTCATTGTTGAAGCGCCTCTCTCAGATCGTTTGGCGCAATGGACGCGAACGCTCTCATCAGGGACCTCCAATCGCGGGCGTCCGTCATATTCGCACTGTGAAAGGCTCTAGCAGCCAAAGGTTCAGCCACCTTGACCAGCGCCAGCGGTTCCACACCCATGCCGTCGGCCAGGGCGACGAGGAAGAGTTTGAACTCCGCCGCGCGTTCAGCAATCTCGGCGGGAAACATGTGCCGTTCATACTCCTCATAAGGAGCGTTCGGCAACAAATGGGGATGATTGCAGCCAAAAGCGTGATAGGTGACGGCGCCAAGGACATTGAGTCGCGAGCCATCGTTGGAAGCAGCGACGAGCCGTAGCGCCGCGGTGGAAGGCGAGGACCAGGGATCAGACTTGAAGCGATCGAGATACTTGCCACCAAGCGCAAACAAGTCGGGAAGAGTGACCGCGTCCCATACCTTTCTCCAGTTCCTCGCCTCGATGCCGTTCAGCAGATCCGCGCGGCGGGAGAGCGAAAGTAAACCCATGGTCTCCTCACTCAGAACCTGGAACTCCGCCGGACGCTGGGCGGACTCGGTAATCCATTCGCGGGCCACGGTAGTGCGCAAGCCGACGAGGCGTTGGTCGGACTCTTCGAGCCGGTCCCAGTTCGTGCCGCGGAGGGCTGCAATCTGCGCCGCGATGGCCTCCTCCCCAGCTGCTCCGGCGGTTTTCCATCCAGTACCGGCGGCAACACCTGCGGAAACTCCAAACTGCGCGAATCCTCCAACAAACCTACTGCCGGTACCTCCGTTTGCCTGCTCAAACAAGGATTCCAGAAGCACCTCTTTGGGGCCGAGTCCGCCAAAAATATCGAAATAATGGTGCTTCCGGATCAGCAAGGGATCTTCTGAAACGACCAGATCCCCGGGACGGAGGAAATACGCATAAACCGGCCCTGCCAAAGCGAGGGCCAACTGTGGCTGGAGTGCCGCCAGCAATTCCTGGCACAGCTTCTCAATGTCCTTCGCATTGCGCTTGTTCTTGGCGGACTTCTGCGAGATTTGGGAAATAATCTTGTGGACAGGTGATGGGTCGTAACGGGCGATAAATTCCTTTTCCTTTCCGTCCACCTTTGTGTTCTTCGGCAACTCCACCAGCGAGAAAGCGCCCGCGTTTTTCTCCATTGAGGCGAGATCGCCGGCGCCTTTGGTGGAAAGTTTTTTTGCTTCGTCATATATGGCAAACATCGCTTCCAGGCTAGGGACTTTTTGCAGTTCCAGGACGCGCTGGAAGTCCATGTTCCGGCGGCTTTCGGGTTGACCCTCTGCGCCTAACAGGCAGACGCGGACTCGTTCGTCCGCCCTAGCCACCTGGTCCACGCCTTTGCAATTCTGAAGGATGGCGCGGGAAGATTCGAGCGCCGCAACGGTATAGGCAGAGGGTACATCGGCCGCCGCAAAATGGTCGCAGACGAAACGGAAGAGCTCGCCTGCCTCCGCATCTCCTATCGTCCGTCGCCGGCGCAGAAGGCAGATCCACTCGACCAGGGAATGAAGTTGTCCAAGCTGCAGATTTGCATCCAGCACCGGATGAGACTTGAACCGTTCAATGGCCGCGAAGAACTGTGAATAGTCGGCGTAACCGAGCGTAGTAATGTCAGTGAAATAGGCATAGGTGCTGGAAAAGTCGGAGTAGTTCTGCGCAAGGAGCAGTGCCGATTGTTCGTCCAGTGGCTTGGGGCGGTGCGCATCGATTCGCGAAACACCCAGGAAATTTTCAAGCTCGGAATGGTGAGAGTTTTTTCCCTTATAGTGAGTTCGCGCGAGCCGAAGCAAGAGTTCGTCTTCCACGTCAGGCGCTGCCGCCTTGGAAACTTTATGCATCATTTTTGAAGTTTGCGTTTCGCTTGAAGAGCGTCCCTTGGCGACAGTCCAGACTTCCGCAGAGCCGGGAAAATCGACATGGCCGTCCGCGTCCAGAGGAATCGAGCGCAGAAAGTCGGAGAATGACGTGTCGGTCAACATTGAGGATGCAGCATGCTTCATCCCTTCCGTTTCCGAAAAGAGCTTGTAGAATTGTGTGGTCCGCGACAGATTTGCAGTGAAAAACGCCTGGTGAGGCCGATCCAGTTGCGACAGGTAAAAGAAATACGCCAGCAATCGGCCGTCGGAGTGCTGAAGCAAAGCCAGGAAGAATGCACCAGGCTGCGCCGGGTCGGCGCTTGCGAGAGTTCTCCAAATGGATTCCGCCTTGGGTCCTCCCGGAACAGACGCATGGGCACCCTGCAAAGCAAAGGCTGCCGAGTAGGAATACACGAGCTCTGCGTAGTGCTCCGCCAGTGCTTTCAAACTGACGGCAGACATCAACTCGCTTGCCGCTCTTCTGTCCAGCGCGCTAATGCCAACGTAAAGCTGGGCCATTTTCGGTATGCGCAGAGCGGCGGTGGCAAATCCTCCCGGTTCATTTTCGCTCGCGTAGAAATTCTCGTGCCAGACGCTTTCGCTGGGATAGATGACTACGGGCTCATACGGGATCTCTAATTTGTAGGGCTTGCCGGCCTGAAGGGCTTCTTTCATCCCTAATTCGTCGATGGCCAAGGCCGACGCCGTTTCCTGCTTCTTGGCTTGATTTTTTTTCTCCTCGCGGTCCAGCTCCACTTGGCCTTTTGACACACGCAACTTGATACCCAATAGATCCAATATTTTTTCAGCGCCCCGGCGGCTCTCTTTCCCTTGCAACGAGAGCGTAATCACAACTCCGTTGCTATCTCGTTTTCCAAAGGCTGCCAGGGCAGCGATGCGCTGAAAGTGGTTGTGAATCTCTTCTTCGTACTCTTTGGAGCCGCAGCCCGGCGCGCGGCACATGCGAAGGATCAACGTGCGGCAGTATTCGACGAAAAATCTTTCTGCAGGAACACCCTCATGTGCATGCGCAGCGAAGGCCAGTGCATCGAGGCCGCCCGGAACCAGTGCGCCGGTTTCTCTCTTTCCTTCAACGCTCAGCGAGCGGCGAAACTCGGGATGTCCCTCGGACTCGAGCGTTGTTGCGAAGGACTCCGCGTGTTTGAAATCCGCGTCGCGCACCGATACCGAGAATCCGCGTTCTAGCGCCGAAATGCGCTGCGGCGAGGAGGGCTCTAGCACTTCAGCAAGTCGGACGTACGCGTCCGCAGCCGAACCGCCGTAGCTGTCCTCCACGCTGGCTAGATGCAAGAGCAGGTCGGCGTCCGGCACTGCTGACGCGCCCTGCTGCAGAGCGCCGCGCGCGTCGTACATTCTCCCCTGCTTCTCCAATGCGTCAGCCCGCACGAGGTACAATCCGGCAAACTTTGGCGCCGCTCCGAGGCCTTCATCGGCCGCCCTCTCTGCGCTCCGCGGATCCCCTGATTCCAAGAGCAGCCGTGCGACGCGGTAGTGCGCGCGCCCCAAACCTGGCTGTACTTCAATTACCCGTTTCCACGCGGCCAGAGCTGGTGTGCTCTGCCGCAATTCATCCAGCATTTCGGCAAACTCCGAGCGAATTCCTGCGTCCGGCGGCAATCCCGCTGTGACTGCTTTCGCCAAATCCCTTGCTTTTTCATCCTGTCTTGCTCCTAGATAGAGCCTCAGGAGTGAACCAGTTTCTGCAATGTGCACGCCGCCGGTAGCAAGTCCTTGTTCGAATGACTGGATGGCCAGCGGTGAATCCGTCGTCCGTTCCGCAGCGTGTGCCTTGATGAACCAGAGATCCTGTCTTTTAGGGTCGCCGCGCAGGGCTTCCTCCAAATAGGGAAGCGCTCTCCTATCGTCCTTCCGCGCCAGGTGAATGAAAGCTAGGTCTTCCGCAATTTGTGGCGTCAGGACGTTCAGTTCGATTGCGCGCTTCAGCGCGTCTTCCGCTCTGTCATAGTCCGTCGCCAGCAGCAGCAAGTGTCCGAGGCCAGCATGCACCGCGCTGTCCAATGGACGCACTTCCACTAAAAGCTTGCGAAACCTTGCAGCCGCGGCGTAGTCCTTCTGCTTTTCGTTATACGCTGATGCCGTAAGCAATGCCGCCGGCTCGAGTGGATTCAGCTCTAGCGCCGCTCGCAAGCCTTCCCGAATCTTTTGAATGTCAGCCTCACTGGTCTCGCCCTGCTCCAGCAGTCTCGCGGCCACTGAAATGTTGGCCTGCATTCCAGTGTATTGCGCTACCGTAGGAAGCCTAGTGCCCTCGGCTGCCACAATTTCAGGTGCTTCGAATACTGCGTGGGCAGACGAATCTATGACCGTGGAATGAGAAACGACGAATCCATTGGCGGGTACGGCCGGCACCCAGTCCACCTGAATATATGCGTCAGAAACCTCACCCATCGCGCGCGAGAAATCAGCCAAATCGCCATGCACGATGGTCCCGCCGGTGGGTTCAAAAAGCTGTAGCCAGGTTTCATCTGCACCAGCGGGCTGAAACAAACTCACCCGAATGTGCTGGCTGCAGAAAGCACGCAGCATCAAAGCGGCGGCGTATTCCTTGGTAGCAGGCTCCAAGAGTGGAAAATTTCCAATCAGCAAAACCCGCGACCAATTCGCCCCCCATTGCGGGGCGCTGGTGGCGAGCGCGTCATAGACCGTCTCAGGGGTCCCAGACAACGAGTTCTCGATCACCGGCGTAATTTTCTCAAACGCGCTTTTCAGCCGTGCGCGACTCGCGAAAGGACCAGCTGTGGCTACAGACCCATTCTGGAGCACTGCAAGCCGCAGCTCACGCCCTTTCATTGCGCCGTAGAGCGTAAGCACTTCTTTGTTGATGCTCTCCAGCTGCGTGAGGCTCAATCCATCCACGAGCAAAACCACGGTCAGCGCTGTCCCCGGCTTCACTGACGAAACAACTGCGTCAACCTTACCTGCATAAGTTTCAATCGAAATTGCTGTGGCAGGGAAGGATGATGAAGACCGTACCAGGATCGACGTGCCCGCTGCCATCCCGCACGTCAAGAGGAGAAGGCTGATACAAATGCCAATTCGCAGGCTGGATGGGAGCTTTCTCATGCCGAGTCCGTCGGTGCGGAACTGCTTCGTGGGCGGGATTGTAGCACAGGACCGCAGCTGCAGCTTCAATGCGCAAAATACCCGGTGGGGGTGTCGGGAACTTGGAACAAGAGAGGGCAGTTCAGTACGACATCGGGCCGACTTCTTTTTCGACTTCGGCAATATCGACCATGACG
>WNEZ01002586.1_pt1 | contig 16022 bp, 10 predicted proteins | sample 5400521 | NCBI WGS metagenome assembly WNEZ01 (sample SAMN13153339, study PRJNA577476) | soil metagenome | isolation source: 120 cm saprolite under Douglas fir tree site 2 hole 1 replicate 1 | place: USA:California | collected 2015-04-18
GAGATCGCCGCCGTGCTCCGTGTGCCACTCGGCACCGTCAAGTCGCGGATCGCGCGCGCCCGCGCGCAGGTCCAGGAGCAGCTGCAGCGGCACCCGGATTTCTTTCCGACTCGGGAGGATGCCCATGCCGAGTGAGCCTCGCATCCCCAACGAGCCGACACTCGAGGAGCTCTCTGCGTATCTGGACCACGAGCTCGACGCCGCGACACAGGCCCGAGTCGCGGACCATGTTGCCGCTTGCGCCGAGTGCACCCGGCGCCTGGACGGGCTGCGCGAGACCGTCCATGCCGTGCGTGCCCTACCGATGGAGACGCCGGCCCGGACGTTCACGATCCCGGCGCAGCGGCGCCAGTCGTTCCGCTGGGCGCCGGTCGGATGGATTGGCGGCGTAGCTGCCGCTTTCCTCGTGGTTGCCTTCGGCGTAACGCAGCTGCATGGTCCGGCCGGGAGCACGGCATCAACGAGCGGCGGGTATCAGAAGGCCGCCGCGCCAGCGGCATCACAAGGTCTAAGCACATTTGATTCGCGCGTGGGCGCTGCCTCCCAAGCCGTCAACAAGAACGTGAACACGGTGACGGTCGTCGATCCGCGTAATACGTCTCTGACGCTGACGCTGTCAACGGATGCGAAATCCTACCCGGCCAGAGGGATCATCACCGTCGACGTGAGGTTCTCGGGCCTGAACGGCTACGCCGTTCTCCTCCCGACGGGGTCAGCCCCGCTCGATGTCCACGGATTCCACGGCAGTTATCAGCTGGCGAACCTTGCCTTGAGCGATCCGGTGCCGGGCTCGTACACCCTCATTGCGATCGAGCAACTTCCCGGCACCAATGGCGGGACGCTCGTCGCTCGGCTACCGATCACGATCGGCGGCTAGGACTTCTCCGGAGGCGGACCTTCCAGGTCGGGCAGGTCCATGCTGTTGATCAGCTCCTTGAAGATCGAGAGCCTGTCTTCTTCTTCCTCTTCTTTCTCGGGGAAGACGCCGGCTTTGTCGAGTACGTCTTGTGAGACCAGGATCGGACAGGTCATGCGGACGGCCAGCGCGATCGCATCGCTGGGTCGGGAGTCGATCTCGACTTCCTTGCCGTTGACGGCGAGAAACAACCGGGCGAAGAACACTTCGTTGGTGAGCGACGTCACCTGGATTTTCTTGAGGCGCATCTCGGCGCTCTGCAGGATATTGGCCAGCAGGTCATGCGTGATCGGCCGTTCCGGCGTGATGCCCGTGATCTTCAGGGCGATCGCGTTGGCTTCGTAGATGCCGATCCAGATCGGCAGATAACGCTCTGTTTCTTTTTCTTTGAGGATCACGACGTGCTGCCCGCTGGGCATGTGCACGCGGATGGAGTCGACCTGCATTTCGACAAATTTAGCCATCCTGAATTCGAGCCTATCTTATCATCGGGTTTTTCAGTCACCGGCATGGTTTCACGACGGTTTCAGACCGGCGTTTGCGGGGTCGCCGCATGACTAAACTTTGATGGTGCCCGAGCCCCAAAAGAAGCAGCGGCTGGTCCTTATCGACGGCCACTCGCTGGTCTACCGAGCCTTCTTCGCGCTGCCCTCCTTGACCGACCGGGAAGGCAATGTCGTGAACGCCGCGTACGGGTTTACGTCGATGCTCTTGTTGGCTCTCCAGGAGCATCCCGATTACGTGCTGGCATCGTTCGATTTGGGAGGCCGGACCTTCCGGCACGAGGAGCTGGCCCAGTACAAGGCGACCCGGCGGCCGACGCCCCCGGAGCTGAGCCCCCAGTTTCCGCTGACACGCGACATCGTGCGCGCATTCGGCATTCCCATCTACGAAGTCCAGGGCGTCGAGGCGGACGACGTCATCGGCACGCTGGCGCGGCAGGCGCGCGAGCAAGGCCTGCACAGCACGATCGTCACCGGGGACCTGGACGCCTTGCAGCTCGTCAACGACGACGTCTTTGTCTTGACCAGCAAGCGCGGCGTGTCAGAGACGATCCTCTACACGCCGGAGCGGGTCCGCCAGCGTTATGGCCTGGAGCCCATCCAGACCGTCGATCTCAAAGGCCTCGTCGGCGACGTCTCCGACAACATTCCGGGAATTCGCGGCATCGGGGAAAAGACCGCGATCAAGCTGATCCAGGAGTTCGGCTCCGTCGAGAGCCTGGTCGAGAACCGCGACCGGGTGACGCCGCCGAAGGTCAAAAAGCTCCTGGATGAGAACTGGGCGCAGGCCTTGCTCAGTAAGAAAATGGCCACGATCGTCCTCGACGTCGCCGGCGTGACGCTGGACTTGAGCCATGGCTCGGCTCAGGACTACCGCCCGGACGCGGCTCGCACGATCCTGTCGGACCTCGGCTTCCGCAGCCTGGCGGCCCGGGTCCCGACCACCTGGACCGACGGCAGCGCGATGTCGGCCCCACCGATCTTTGCCCCGCCCGCCCGGGAGCAGGGCAGGCTTGCCCTCGATGCCGAGCCGGAGCGCAAGGAGCCGGCGCGCCCGCCAACGCAATCGACGCTGCCTCTCGAGTCGGCACCGAGAGAGTCCGTGACCGTCGTCCGCGAGGTGGCCGCCCTCGAGCGATTAATCGCGGCTTTTGGAGCAGCCGACCGCGCCGGCTTCCAGGTCATCACGCTGGATGAGGTGCCGCGACACGGCCGGATCGCCGCCCTGGTTATCGGCCTGAACGAAGGTGATGTCTTTTACCTCCCGGTGGCCCACGAACAGGAGCGCGTCCTCGAGGTGGGTGATGTTCTTCAGCGCTTTGCCGCCAGCCTGCAGAGTGCGAAACCATCGAAGCTGGGCTTCAACCAGAAGGCCGACTACCTGGCGCTTCGGGCGCACGGCATCGAACTCCGTGGCGCCGACTGGGACCTCCTGGTGGCCGCGTACTTGCTGAACTCCGGAGTTCGATCGCCGAGCCTCGAAGCCCTCGCCTCGGACGTCTTACATCGGTCGATCGAAGGCCGCGAGGCCTTGTTCGGCAGCGGCAAGGCCGCCATGACCTGCGACCAGGTCGAGATCATGCGGGCCGCCGCATTTTTCGGTGAGCGCATGCGCGTCATGCTGCAGCTCGCCCCAACGCTTGCGTCCGAGCTCGAACGGCTAGGCAATGCCGAATTGTTTCGCGATCTCGAGATGCCGCTGCTGCCGGTGCTGGCCGAGATGGAGCTGGCGGGCGTTTCGATCGACCTACTTTACCTGCAGCAGGTCTCGCGCGAGCTTTATGACGAAATACGACGTTTAGACCAGGAGATCGCCGACGTGGCCCACGGGCCGATCAACGTCAACTCACCCCAGCAGCTAGCCCGTTTTCTGTTCGAAGATCTGGATCTGCCCGGCGGCCGGAAGACCAAGAGTGGTTACTCGACGGACGCCACCGTCCTGGAAGGCCTGCGCGATGCGCATCCCGTCGTCTCGAAGATTCTCGAGTTCAGACAATTAAGCAAACTCAAGGGCACATACGTCGACGCCCTGCCCCTGCTCGTCGATGCGAAGACACATCGCGTCCACACGAGCTTCAACCAGACAGTCGCGGCGACCGGCCGGCTCTCGTCGTCCGACCCGAATTTGCAGAACATTCCCATTCGTACCGAGGTCGGCCAGAAAGTGCGCCGGGCCTTCATCCCCGGCCGCCCCGGCGATGTTTTGCTGTCGGCCGATTACTCACAGATCGAGCTGCGCGTCCTGGCCCACATGACCGACGACCCGGTGCTGGTCGACGCCTTCGCGCGCGGTGAGGACATCCACGCCCGGACGGCAGCCGAAGTCTTCGGTATCCCACAAGCCGAGGTCACGGCGAATCAGCGGCGTCTGGCCAAGGTCGTGAACTTCGGCTTGTTCTACGGCCTCAGTGACTTCGGGCTCGCCCGCGATACCGGGATGTCAACGGAAGAGGCCAGGGTGTTCATCGACGCTTACTTTCGCGCCTACAACCGGGTGCGCGAGTTTCTCGAAGGCATCAAGATCCAGGCCAGAGAGCAGGGGTATGTCGAGACGCTGCTGCACCGGCGGCGCTATATCCAGGATATTCGCTCGCCCAATCGCATGTTGCGTCAGGGCGCGGAGCGCATCGCCATCAACATGCCGGTCCAGGGATCCGCGGCCGACATCATGAAGCTGGCCATGATCCGGCTACAAAGCTATCTACATGATGAGCGGCTCGCCAGCCAGATGGTCCTGACGGTGCACGACGAGCTTGTCTTCGAAGTCACCCCGGGAGAACGCGAGCGCTTGATCGAAGTCGTGCCGGACTTGATGGCCCGAGCTTACCCCTTGAAAGTGCCACTTCAAGTCGACCTGAAGGTCGGGCCTAACTGGCAGGATATGGAGCGGGTGCGCCTGGTAGCCGCACGGGCATAGGGCTCGATGCCTGAGCTTCCTGAAGTCGAGACCATCGTCCGCGATTTGCGGCCCCAGCTGGTGGGCCGCCGCATCGAGTCCGTGCAACTCACGCGCGACCCGGCGATTCGGGCGCGGCTCGTGCGTTTTCCGAGTGCAACGACGTTCGCTCGACGCCTGCGCGGCCGGACGATCAAGTCCGTCGAGCGGCGGGGCAAGTACATCGTGATGCCCCTGGACGCGGCGGCCGCCGGAACGTTTCCTGCCAACGGAACGTTGGAAGCGTCGGGTGAACGAGTGATTGTGCATCTGGGCATGACCGGTCATCTGCGGGTCTGGGAGCCGGAAGAAACGCCAGTCAAGCACACGCATTTCAGGGCGCTGCTCGATAGCGGCCTGGAGTTGCGCTACGACGATCCCCGCCAGTTCGGGCGCCTGGTCATCGGCAGCCTGGATGAGCTGATCGCGGCGCGCGCCTTCCCGGCGCGACTGGGGCCGGAGCCGATTCACGGGGATCTGACCGAGGCCGACTTCGAAACGCTCGTCAAGTCACGCCGGCGGCCGGTGAAATCGGCGCTACTCGATCAGTCTTTCCTGGCTGGCGTGGGCAATATCTATGCCGACGAGGCATGTTTTCGGGCCGGAATCCGTCCTAGCCGGTGGACTCATGGTCTTACTCTGCGTGAGCGGCGGGCGCTTTATAGAGCAATACAGACCGTCTTGGAAAACAGCATTGCGGCACGAGGCTCGTCGATCATCAATTACGTCGACGCGTTTGGAGTCCGGGGTAGCAACCAGGAGCAGCTGCTCGTCTACGGCCGCAGCGGTGAGCCCTGTCTGAGGTGCGGGACGCCATTGCAGGGAACCCGCCTGGCCGGCCGCGGCACGGTCTACTGCCGCAAGTGTCAGCGCTGATCCGGCTCCGCTGGCCGCTGCTGAGCCGCCGGCTGTTGATCTCGGCGGGGGTCTTCTTCGCCGCCTTCGTGGTCGTGGCGCTGTTCGTCGACTTCGGTGCGTTCGCCCGCATGAACATGCGAATGACGAACTACTTGCAGAACCGCGGTAGCACCGGGCAGAACATCGGGCTCGGGATCTTTGCCTATCTGGGCAGCATCGAGGTGACGCTGGTGATCGCCGCCCTGCTCGGGGCCGCCCTCTTTCGCGGCTTGCGCCTGCTTGCGGTATTGCCGGTTGCCTTCATTCTCTCCGGCTCGGTGCTCGAGATCCTCGGGAAGCAGGTGATCGTGAGCGCGGCTCCCGGCAATGCGTTTCAGCGCTTCCCGGACTTCCTCCCGTCGCTGGGTCACAATGTCGGCCGCTACTCGTTCCCCAGCGGCCACGTGGTCCGGGCGACCATCGCCTACGGCTTGGTGCTCTACCTTGCGGAGCGGTGGGAGCTGTTTGGGCGGGATAGCTCGCGGCTCAGCCCCGTCCTCGTGCTGGTGATCTTCTTTGTTGGCTACGGTGTCGTCTATCTGGGATGGCACTGGCTCTCGGACGCCCTTGGCGGGCTTCTGCTCGGGCTGGCGCTCCTGTTCGCCCTGATCGCCTACCTGGAGCGCAAACGCACCGTCAACCCCGGTCATCAGCTCGACTAGACCCCTTTAAAGTTCCGCCGCCGCAAACTTACAATTGAGGAATGCCCAACTTCGTGTTTACGGCTGGCTTTTCGCCCGCGGGAGGCCAGCCGGAGGCGATCAAGAAGCTTGCCGAAGGGGTCGATAAGGGCCAAAAACATCAGGTCCTGATGGGTGTGACCGGCTCCGGCAAGACGATGGTCGTCGCCCAGATGATCCAGGAGATCCAGCGGCCGACGCTCGTCATGTCGCCGAACAAGACGCTGGCGGCTCAACTCTGCAGCGAGTTCCGCGCGTTCTTTCCCAGCAATGCTGTCGAGTACTTCGTCAGCTACTACGACTACTACCAGCCGGAAGCCTACATCCCCCGGAGCGATACCTATATCGAGAAAGACTCGTCTCGCAACGACGAGATCGACCGCCTGCGGCAGTCGGCCACCCGGGCCCTGCTGACCCGCCGCGACGTCATCGTCGTGGCCAGCGTGTCGTGCATCTACGGCGTCGGCTCACCCGAGGACTACCTCGGCGAGTCCGTCGAGATCCACGCCGGCGAGGGGTTCCGTCGCGATATTTTTCTGCGGAAGCTGACGAACCTGCAGTACCAGCGCAACGACGGCGATTTTGGCCGGTCGCGCTTTCGGGTGCGCGGCGACACCGTCGACGTGCAGCCGTCCTATGACCAGATCGCCACGCGGGTCCAGTTCAACGGCGACGAGGTGGAACGGATCGTCCAGCTCGACCCGCTGACCGGCGAGGTCATTGGCGACGTCGAGTCCTTCCAGGTTTTCCCGGCCACCCACTATGTGACGCCGCGGCAGAAGCTCCTCCGGGCGCTCGACGGCATCAGTGAAGAACTCGAAGAACGTGTCGCCTGGTTCGAGAGCCAGGGCAAGCTGCTGGAAGCGCAGCGGTTGCGCCAGCGGACGATGTTTGACATGGAGATGATGCGGGAGACCGGCAGCTGCGCCGGGATCGAGAACTACTCGCGGCACCTCACCGGCCGCCGTCCGGGCCAGGAGCCGTACACGCTGATGGACTTCCTACCCCAAGACACCCTCATCGTCGTTGACGAGTCGCACGTCGGGGTTCCTCAGATCGGCGGCATGTACGGGGGCGACCGCTCGCGGAAGATTCCCCTGGTCGACTACGGCTTCCGCCTGCCCTCGGCGCTCGACAACCGGCCGCTGACGTTTGCGGAATGGGAACGCAAGGTAAAACAAGTGGTCTACGTCTCCGCCACTCCAGGGCCGTACGAGGAACAGCGCTCCCAGCAGACGATCGAGGTCATCATCCGGCCGACGGGCCTGGTCGACCCGACGGTCGAGGTGCGCCCGACCAAGGGCCAGATCGACGACCTGATCGGGGAGATCCATAAGCGGGTGGACAAGAAGCAACGAACGCTGATCACCGTGCTGACGAAAAAGATGGCGGAAGACATGACCGACTACTTGCGTGAGATGGGCATCAAGGTGAACTACCTGCACTCGGACGTCGATACGCTGGAGCGCGTCGAGATTCTGCGCGACCTGCGGCTCGGCGTCTTCGACGTGATCGTCGGGATCAACCTCCTCCGAGAAGGACTCGACCTACCGGAGGTCGCCCTGATCGCGATCCTCGACGCCGACAAGGAGAGCTATATGCGCGACGCGCGCTCGCTGATCCAGACCACCGGACGGGCGGCGCGCAACGTGGAAGGCCACGTCATCATGTACGCGGACTCGGTCAGTGGCTCGATGCAACGGGCGATCGACGAGACCGACCGCCGTCGCAATATCCAGATCGCGTACAACGAGGAGCACGGCATCACACCGGCCAGTATCGTGAAGGCCGTCTACAACCTCGAGAAGCAGCAAGCGAAAGCCATCGAAGAGACGATCGCCACGCTCGCGTCCGGGTTGCCGCCGGACGAGATCGAGCGCCTGATCAAGGATCTCGAGCGGCAGATGAAGAAAGCGGCCCGCGACCTGCAGTTCGAGCGCGCGGCGGAACTGCGCGACCGCCTCGTTGCCCTGCGTCGCGATGCGATGGAGTATCGCGACTCTCTGCCGCCGGCGGCCGCCGCGGAGTCGGGCATGTGGCGCAAGCCAAAGACCAGCCGGATGAGGGCTCGCGTCCATGGCTGAGAAGAAGCCCGCCACCGCGAGCAAGGCCGGGCAGCACACCGAGATCGTCATCAAGGGTGCGCGTGAGCACAACCTGAAAGACATCGACCTGACCATCCCCCGTGACAAGCTCGTCGTCTTCACCGGGCTGTCGGGTTCGGGGAAGTCGTCGCTCGCCTTCGACACGATCTATGCCGAAGGGCAGCGGCGGTACGTCGAGTCGCTGTCGTCCTATGCGCGCCAGTTCCTCGGCCAGATGGACAAGCCGGACGTCGACCAGATCGATGGGCTGTCACCGGCGATCTCCATCGACCAGAAGGGGACCAGCCACAATCCGCGGTCGACGGTCGGGACGGTGACCGAGATTTACGACTACATGCGCCTGATGTGGGCGCGCATCGGCCATCCACACTGTCCGATCAGCGGACACGAGATCACGCGTCAGACCACGGAGCAGATTGCCGACAGGGTGATGGAGCTCCCGCCGGGGAGCCGGGTCATGATCCTGGCGCCGGTGGTTCGCGACCGCAAGGGCGAGCACCAGGACGTTCTGTCCGAGGCCAGGAAGGCCGGCTTCGTCCGGGCGCGCGTCGACGGCAATCTCTACGAGTTGACCGAGCGCGTCTCGCTGGACAAGAACAAGAAGCACAGCGTCGAGATCGTCGTCGACCGGCTCGTCATCGATCGCGAGGGTATCAGCCGCCTGCGCGAGTCGGTCGAGACCGCGGCGAAGATGGCCGGTGGACTGGTGCTGGTGGTGCGGGCGGACGCCAAAGGCCCACGCAGCGGCGCGTCCGGAAGAGTGCAGCGAGAGCGTGCGACTCCTGTCGCCGCGACCGGCACGTTGGAGGACACCGGCGCCGCTGCATTTGAAGAGCTGCTCTTCAGCCAGAATTTTGCCTGTCCCTACGACGGCTTCTCGATGGAGGAGCTGGCCCCGCGAAACTTCTCGTTCAACAATCCGCATGGCGCCTGCCCCGCGTGCACCGGGCTGGGCAGCAAGCTCGAGATCGATCCCGACCTCGTCATCCCGGACAAGAACCGGCCGCTCGCCGATGGCGCGATCCGCACCCTGGGGCGCTCCTCGTACTTCTACAACGATCTCGTCGAGGCCGTCGCCCATCGCTACAAGATCCCGATGGACAAGCCGTTCGGGAAGCTGACACTCAAAGAGCGCCAGATCATCCTCTACGGCAACAACGGCGACCCCTTGCGCGTGAAGTACTTCAACAGCGAGGGGCAGCGCCGCTGGTACGAAACGTCCTACGAAGGCATCGTCCCGAATCTCGAGCGGCGCCATCGGGAAACCGAGTCCGAGTTCATCCGCGCGGAGATCGAGCGGCTGATGACGCCACGGCCGTGCCCGGTCTGCAAAGGGAAGCGGCTCAAGCCCGAATACCTGGCGGTGACCGTGGCCGATCGCTCGATCATGGACGTCTGCGACCTATCGATCACCGGCGCGCAGGACTGGTTTGCAAAGCTTCAGCTGACGGAGCGGGAGCTGCTGATCGCCCGCGCCATCTTGAAAGAGATCCGCGAGCGGCTCCAGTTCCTGGTCGACGTTGGTCTCGATTACCTCAGCCTGGCCCGCGCGGCTGATTCGCTGTCGGGTGGGGAGGCGCAGCGAATCCGGCTGGCCACGCAGATCGGCTCCAAGCTCATGGGCGTGCTCTACATCCTCGATGAGCCGTCGATCGGGCTGCACCAGCGCGACAACCGCAAGCTGATCAACACGCTGCTAGCGCTGCGTGACATCGGCAACACGGTGGTCGTGATCGAGCACGACGAGGAGACGATGCGGACTGCCGATTTCATCGTCGACATCGGACCCGGCGCTGGCGAGCACGGCGGGAAAATCGTCGCTACCGGCAGCTTCGACGACATCTTGAAATCGCCGGAGTCGATCACCGGGGCCTTCCTGCGCGGCGAGCGATCGATCCCCCTTCCCACGCGGCGGCGCAAGGGCAATGGACAGATGATCGTCGTTCGCGGTGCGACCGAGAACAACCTGAAGAACATCGACGTCTACTTCCCCTTGGGCAAATTGATCTGCGTTTCGGGCGTCAGCGGGTCCGGCAAGAGCACGCTGGTGAGTGACATCCTCTATCGGCGGATGGCGCAGCACTTCTACCGGGCGAAGGACCGGCCGGGCGTTGCGCGCGAGGTCTCTGGGTTGAACTTCATCGACAAGGTCATCAACGTCGACCAGTCCCCGATCGGCCGCACGCCGCGGTCCAACCCGGCGACGTACACGGGCGTCTTCACCTACATCCGGGAGCTGTTCGCCGAGATGCCGGAGGCGCGCGTCCGCGGCTACAAGCCCGGCCGTTTCAGTTTCAACGTGAAGGGCGGCCGCTGTGAGAACTGTGAGGGGGACGGCATCATCAAGATCGAGATGCACTTCCTGCCGGATGTCTACGTCCCCTGCGAGGTTTGCAAGGGCAAGCGCTACAACAAGGAGGCCCTCGAGGTCGCCTACCGCGGCAAGACGATCGCCGACGTGCTCGACATGAGCGTCGAGGAGGCGACCGAGTTCTTCGACCGGATCCCACGAATCCGGCGCAAGCTGCAGACCCTCTGTGAAGTCGGTCTCGGCTACATCCGGCTGGGCCAGCCGGCGACGCAGCTGTCCGGCGGGGAGGCCCAGCGCGTCAAGCTGACCGAGGAATTGAGCCGGCGTGATACCGGCAAGACGTTCTACATCCTCGACGAGCCGACCACCGGCCTCCACTTCGCCGACATCGAGCGGCTGCTCAATGTCCTGCATCGCCTCGTCGATGCTGGCAACACCGTGGTCGTCATCGAGCACAACCTCGACGTCCTGAAAACCGCCGATCACATCATCGACCTGGGGCCGGAAGGCGGCGACAAGGGGGGCGAAGTGGTCGCGGCCGGCACCCCCGAGGAGATCGTCCGGAATCCCCGTTCGTATACCGGTCAGTACCTCAAGCGTGTGCTCGACCAGGAGCTCGCGATAGCCTAAGCACGTGGCCACCGCGACCAAGAAAGCGGCTCCACTGACGGAGCGGCCCGACTATCTCCGCGAACGGCTGAAGGCGCTGCCCGACACCCCGGGCGTCTACCTGATGCGCGACGTCCAGGCGCGGGTCATCTACGTGGGCAAGGCGCTGAGCCTGCGCAACCGCGTGCCGAACTACTTCCAGGCCTCGAGCGTGTTACCCGAGCACATCGCCGCGATGGTCGCGCGCGTCTACGAGTTCGAGGTCATCACGACCGCCACCGAGAAAGAGGCGCTTGTCCTCGAGCAGACGATGATCAAGCGGCATCGTCCGCGCTTCAACATCCGGCTGCGCGACGATAAGAATTATCTATATATAAAACTGCCTCTGAACGAGGATTTCCCGCGCATCACCTTGGTCCGCCGCCCGGCCAGCGATGGCGCGCGCTACTGGGGACCCTACACGCATGCGATCGCGCTGCGCACCACGCTGAAAACGGTCCGCCGAGTCATCCCGTACCGAAGTTGCAAGGACTCCGAGTTCGCCCTCGGGCGTCCCTGCTTCTACTATCACCTGAATCTTTGCTCGGCGCCCTGCGCGGGGTTCATCAACCGCGAGGATTACCACGAGCAGCTGAACCAGGTCGCGAACTTCCTCGATGGCCGCTCCGACCACGTTGCGAAGCGGCTGAAGCAGCAGATGCAAGAGGCGGCCGACAAGCTGGAGTACGAGGCAGCGGCCCGCTACCGGGACCGGCTTGATGCGATGGAACGGATGGCGGAGCGACAAAAGGTGCTGGCGATGGGCCGCTACGACCAGGATCTTTTTGGCCTGGCGCGAGCCGACGGCCAGGGATCGGTGCGCGTCTTCAGCGTGCGCGAGGGCCGGCTTTCCGGCTCGGAGAACTTCGACCTGGTCGGCCTCGATCGGGACCAGTCGAATGCCGACATCCTCAACGCCTTTGTCAGTCAGTACTACGCGAACGCCACCCACATCCCAAAAGAGGTCTTCGTTCCCGAGGCCCTGCCCGACCGCGAGCTGATCGAGCAATGGCTGACCGAACGCCGTGGCAGCATCGTGACGGTCCGGGTGCCGCAGCGAGGCAAGCAGCGTGAGCTGCTCGAGCAGGCGGCCGCCAACGCCGCCGAGACGATGCGCCAGATGCGGATCAAGCTCGACTACGACGCCGAGCGGACGGCCTCGCTGCTGAACGATCTCCAGGCGCGGCTGCAACTGCCAACGCTGCCGGTGCGGATCGAGTGCTACGACATCTCGAACATCCAGGGCAAGTACCCGGTCGGCTCGATGGTCGTCTTCGAAGAGGGCCGGCCCAAGCCGGCGCATTATCGGCATTTCCGCATCAAGACGGTGCAGGGAGCCAACGATTTCGCCATGCTGCAGGAGGTCTTGCAGCGCCGTTTCAGCCGGCACGCTCGCTCCGAAGAAGGCACCCCTGAGGAGCCCAGCTTCAGCCGCCTGCCGGACCTGGTGCTGATCGACGGCGGCAAAGGCCAGCTGTCGGCGGCCCGGGAGGTGATGGAGGCGATGGGGCTGGCCTCGGTCGCGACCTTCGGCCTGGCCAAGGAGCAGGAGGAACTGTTCAGGCCGGGCGACAGCGAACCCATCCGGCTGCCGCTGGACTCCGAGGCGCTCTTCCTGGTTCAGCGCGTCCGGGATGAGGCGCACCGCTTCGCCATCACCTTCCATCGGGTCGTCCGGAAGAAAGACGCCTTCGCCTCGGTCCTCGACGGGATCAGCGGGCTCGGACCGGTCCGCCGGCGGGCGCTAGTCCGCCAGTTCGGCAGTATCGACAAGATCCGCAACGCCACCCTGGAGGAGTTGATGGCGGTCAAGGGGATCACCCGGCCGGTCGCCGTCGCGATCAGGGAAATGCTCTGAGATAATCGGGACCGTGGACCGCCCGGTGCGTCGGTGCTCGTTTTGCGGCAAGAAGCAAGGGGAAGTCCGCCTCGTGGCCGGCCCGTCGGAGGTCTACATCTGCCACCTCTGCGTCGCGCTCTGTACCGAGATCCTCGCCCAGGAGGCACCCGAGGGCGGAACCGGTCCGCCGGACCCGCCTGGCGAGGCCTCAGGACGGGGTCCGCTGGTTCGGACCGAGGTCATTTCCTCCTAGTCTGGGCCGAGGCGCCAGCCCCGGGGGTACCTACCGTTATAGGGGCGTGCCGGACTCCCCGAACCTGTCCAGCGCGCTCGGCGACGCCGTTTCCGAGGGGCGGCAGTTCCTCGCGCGCATCGAATCGATGGCCGAGGCACTCGGGTCCGAGCTCGCCCGCCATGAGGAGGCGGCCCGTCAGTGGTCCGCCGAACGGCAGGCCATCAAGGACGAAGAGGACCGGCTCCGCGCGACGCTCCGGACCGTCAACGAAACGACCGCCGCCGAGCGCAAGCGCCTGGCACAATTCGAGCGCGACCTGGACGCCGCGCGGCAGGAGCGCCAGCAGGCCACCGCGGATCGTGACGCGGCGGCGGCCGACCGCGACCGGGTGCGGCAAGCGGCTGAGGCTTCCGAGGCGGAGGCGGCCCGCCTGCGTGATCAGCTCGAGGTGGTCACCCGCGATCGAGACGCGCTGCAGACGGATCAGATCCAGTGGGGCCTCGATCGTGAGCGCTTGCTCGCCGAGTCCATCCAGCACAAGGATCATGCCGCGGGGCTCGAAAGGGACCTGACCGGCGAGCGCGAGCAGCACCTGGCGCTGCAGGGTCGCCACGCCGAGCTCGCCGAGCAATCGAACAAGCTGGCATCGGACTGGGTGTCGCGCCGGCAGGCCCTCACCGCCGAGATCCAGGCCCAGAACGAAGAGATGCAGCAGGTCCGGAAAGCCCTGGACGAGGCCAGGGCGCAGGAGCGGCCCGGGGTCGGGACCGGCCCGGCGACGACGCCGAGCGCCAGTCTGAGCCCTGAACAGAGCCATCTGATCAACTCGCGGCTCAACTCGTTGATCGGGTTTTCCAGCGTGCTGCTCGACGAGCACACGCACGCGCTGACCGCCGAAGAGCGCCGCGAGTATCTCAAGTACCTGCACGACAGCGCGGTCACGCTCGGCGAGGCGGTGCGGTCGCTGACCGGCAGCCGCCCGGCGAGTTCCGACGCCCCACCGGTGGTCGACCGCGAGGGGCGCCCGCCGGACATCCTGGTGGCCGACAACGACCTGATCTCGCGGCAGCGGATCGAGCCCTTCCTCAAGCGCGCCGGCTACGAAGTCGTCTATGTCGACAACGGTCCCCGCGCCCTGGAGAAGGCCTCGCACCTGCAGCCGCTGGCGATGCTGATCGACGCCCACCTGCCGCTCAGCGGCGCGCCGGCGCTGATCAAGGAGCTGCGCAAGGATCCGCGCACCCGTGACATCCCGCTGGTGGTCATGATGCCCCCCGACGGCCCGCCGGTCACGATCGCGGACGTCGAGGTTCTGGCCAAGCCGATCGACCGGCAACAGCTCGTCCAGCTGATGGTGAGATTCGACTTAATGGCCGACACCAAGCGGGCGAAGAAAATGCCGGCGAACGTCCTGGTCATCGATGACGACCTGCAGGCGATCAGCCTGGTCAAGGCCGTGCTCAAGCCCTTCAACGTGCGCGTGAGTGCCGTCGACAACGCCCGAACCGGCATCGAGCAGGCGCTGCGCAACAAGCCGGACCTGGTCATCCTCGACCTGGTCATGCCGGGGGTCGACGGCTTCGAGGTCATCGCGGCGCTGCGTCGTGACAAAGACATCGGGCGGATTCCGATCCTCGTCCACACGGCGAAGATGCTGACCGCCGAGGACCGGCAGAAACTGGAGGGGAAGGTCGAGTCGATCGTCGAAAAGGCCGAGTTCCAGCCCGAGCGGTTTCTCGAGCTGTTGCTGAAGCGCGGCGAACGCCGCAAGCGCGCGGCTTAGCTCGCGACTTCTCCCGCGGCCGAGGGTGCCTCTGCCGGCTTGGTCTCTGGTGGGCGCGCGAGGCGCTCCTTGCGGAGCAGATAGGCGATCACCGGCAGGGTCAGGGCGATGACGACCAGCGACGTCACCTGGGCCTGCTTCAGGCCGCCCAGGATCACGATGTTGTCGCGGACGAAGAAGATAAAGAACTGGCTGACGGAATAGAGCACGACATAGATCATGGCCAGCATCCCGTCCGGATGAACCCGCGTGCGGAGGTTCCACAGCAGCAGGAAGAGGGCCAGGCTGATGAGCAGTTCGTAGAGGCTGGCCGGCTGGACGGGCGTGTTGAGCGGCCCGAAGGTGTTGGGGTTCGTGTACTCGAACCCCCAGCCGTTGGTCTTGTACCCCACGATGTCCCCATTGATGATGTTGCCGACGCGGCCGATCGCCTGCCCGATCGTCATGCCAAGCGCACCGACGTCGAGCAGGCTCCAGAACGGGATCTTCCAGCGCCAGGACGAGATGGCGACTGCCAGCGCACCGCCGAACATGGCGCCGAAGAACGCCATGCCGCCCTGCCAGACCGCGATGATCTCGGCCGGGTGATGCAGGTAGAAGGACGGGTTGTTCTGGACGACGTAATAGAGGCGGCCGCCGGCGATGCCCAGCACTGCCGCTAGCAGAGCGACGTTCATCAGCTGGTCCCGGTTAATGCCCCGGCGGGTGGCGTCGCGGAGCGCCACTTGGATCCCGACGTAGAGGCCGATCGCGATCATGATCCCGTACCAGTGGATCTTGAGCCCGCCGATCGTCACGAGGACCGGATCGATCCCGATCTTGATTGGCACCGACCCAGTTTACGAGGTTAGGGTTGCGGGATTCCCGCATGTCAGTCTTGTCAGGGTTGCGGGATTCCCGCATGTAATGAGGTTAGGGTTGCGGGATTCCCGCATGTAATGTGTGGCAGTGACGGTCAAGGCGTCCTTCACCGACGAGGTCAAGGCAGAGCTCGCCAACGTGGAACCCGCTCGGCCCTGTTGCCAGGAGGCGGAGCTGACGGCGATGGTCGAGGCGCTGGCCGGCGCCGGCGACGGCGCCCAGCTCACCCTGCGCATCCCGCGCAACGCGGTGGCGAGAAAGGTGGTCCACCTGGCTAAAGTCGCCGGCGGCCGGGTGGAGACGGTACG
>WNEZ01002420.1_pt1 | contig 16012 bp, 8 predicted proteins | sample 5400521 | NCBI WGS metagenome assembly WNEZ01 (sample SAMN13153339, study PRJNA577476) | soil metagenome | isolation source: 120 cm saprolite under Douglas fir tree site 2 hole 1 replicate 1 | place: USA:California | collected 2015-04-18
TTGTTATCGGGTGCGTGGCCCTGTGGTTCCTCGCACTGGTCGGTGAGGCGGTTCGCGGCAGAATCGACGGAATCCTGCTGTGCTGGGCCGCGGCTCTCCCGCTCGGCCCCTACTTCTTATCGTTTCCTCGGGACCACTCCATCGTGACGCTGGACCGCGTGGTCATCCTCTTCGCTCTCCTGGGAATGTATTTCGCCAAGCGTGGTGCGCTCGTCGAAGTGCCGAGGACGCTGCGCCACGCCGCACTCGTTTGGTTAGTTTTTATCTTGGCTGCCAGCATCGGCCTTGGAAAGTCGCCGAATGTTCTGAACTCTGCAAAGATTCTGCTGGACGGCTTTCTCCTCCCCGTCTTGCTCGGCTGGTGTGTTATTGCACTGCTTGACGTCCGTCAACGACTCCACACGATACACACGGCGGTATGCATATCCTCAATTATCAGCGCGGTTCTAGCTGCCGCCGAAATTGTCACGGGACAGGACCTACTCCCGATTGGGGATCCTATAATGCCGTCTGGGGGCTTCGTTCGGCCAAACGGGCCGTTTGGAACTAACGATACCCTTGCGTTGATTGGCACGGTCAGCCTTTTCTTTCTCCTCTTTCTTCGTACGGCGCTCGGCCCCAAGTTGAGCGATAGTCGTAGAACACTTCACTTTATTGGGCTGGCGGCTGCGGTTGGCATGTCGTTGATGCCGATGTTCCGCTCCGTCGCGATCACCCTTCTGCTCGTGCTGATTATCGATACCTTTTGGGAGCAAAAGGCTCGCCGTGCCTGGCGTATCGGGCTCATGGTTGCCTCTGCCGGGGTGATTTTCCTCGCGCCCGTATTTGCACCAGAAGTTTTCGAAGACCGCAGCAGGGCAGAAAACGCTTACGCCCGCGTCGCCGAATACGAGCAGAGCCTCCGAGTGTTTTTGGACCACGCCATGCTCGGCGTAGGATTCCTGAATTTCAACAGATACGTAACCGGAGAGCCCCGTTACGTTGCGTCTTACCGTGGCGTGTCTTCTGTGGACGCTCCCCACAGCAACCTGGCCCAGGTACTCACGGAAACTGGCATTGTCGGCTTTGTGCCGTACATGATGGCTTACGTTTTCCAGCTTAGAGCAATGTGGCAATTGCGCCAACTGAACAGTTCTGGCCGCCTGATTTGGAAATACTCCGTCTACATGTTCCTCGCTTACTGGCTCACGGGGCTTACTGAAGGCTCTGGTTATAGCCCTCTGAATTTGTGGTACGTGTTCGCGATTGCTGTTCTTTGTAAGTTCGCGCTGACGGAACCTGGCTTAATGCAGCCGGCGGGAGCGCAAGTTTATCAAGAGGCTTTCAACGTCCCCCCTCGAATCTTCTAGAGTACGATTCTCCGATGAGCCGACAATCCAAGGTTTTTGTGCTCGTGCTTGCGGGCCAGCAACAAGAGGCACTCGCCTTTGTTCAGCGGCGCTATCCCGGGCGCGAGACTATAATTTTGTCGAAGACCGAGTTGCGTGAGAGCGGCTGGAAGAACCAGTTGCGTAAATTGCGGCAGCTTAACGGCGAGGCCCTCGTGATATTCACGGATTCCCTCGAATCGTTGCAGGAACCGATGCTCTTCAAATGGACAGTACTCGTGCATCGATGCCGGGAAACCGTTCTTGCGGACTCGTCCGGATCGTTTGAGGCGAGCAGAAGAGTGGAATTGATAGGTTTGCTTCCACGATGCCTCGTCGCCGCTCTGGCCGACGCAATTGTACTTGCCTGCGCTTGGATCGGGCTGCAGTTTTTTCAGATATGGCTCAAGTTAGGGCGTGCGCCTGAAGGGCGAGCCGGCCTGCTTGACCTCGCGTTTCTCTACCCCTCTCAAGCTGGTCTGGATGTTCCCGGTGGCGCACTGACTCACGTCACGGGTTTTCTTTCGGGACTAGCACAGGAAAGAGCAAGCTGCGAGGTACTTTCCGGGCAGCCGCTGCAAGCCCCGTGCGAGGTGCATCAAATTTCGGGATCTCGTCACCTCCATCTGTTCCGCGAAGTGGCGACGCTGTCGTACAACTTCCGGTTCATTTCCGCGGCGCGCAAATTGCTAGCGCAAAAAACGGCGCGTCTGCTGTATCAGAGGCACGGGAGATTTATGTTTGCCGGTGCGCTTCTGTCGCGTTTGACGGGAATTCCTTTGGTGCTTGAATACAACGGCTCTGAAGATTGGATAGCGAAATACTGGGATCCTGCACGTTTCTCTCCCTGGCTCAGGCTATGCGAGAGAGTCTCGATAAAGACGGCGTCTTTGATCGTTGTCGTGTCAAATCCGTTGAAGCAGCGACTGATGGAAGTTGGAGTGCCGGCAGGACGAATCCTGGTAAACCCGAACGCGGCAGATCCTGAGCAATTTCGCCCTGACTGCGGCGGTGAGAAGCTCCGACGTGATTTAGGGCTTCAGTCGGCTGACATGGTCGTTTGCTTCGTAGGCACGTTTAGCTACTGGCATGGAGTCGCCGTGCTCGAGAAGGCGATTCAGTTGTTGCTGGACAGAACCCAGCCCACGGACCGCCCGCTAAGATTCCTTCTGGTTGGTGATGGACCGCTTCTTCCGCAGATGCGGAATACTCTCGAGCCGTACTCGCGCAGCGGCTTGGTCATTTTTACGGGTGCAATTCCACACAGGTCCGTCCGCACATACCTGGATGCCGCCGACATTCTTGTTTCGCCGCATGTCCCCATGCCCGGGGGCATTCCGTTTTTCGGCTCGCCCACTAAGCTGTTCGAATACATGGCCATGGGCAAGGCGATTGTCGCTAGCGCCTTGGACCAAATCGCTGAGGTCCTGGAACATGGCAGAACAGCGTTGCTGGTTAAGCCGGGCGACCCGGGCGAGGTAGTAGAGGCCATCAAGCGCCTCGCCGCCGATGAGCAACTCCGCACCGAGCTTGGGCGGAACGCGCACGAGACCGCTCTGGAGCGTCACACCTGGCGCCAAAACGCCAGACGTGTCCTCGCGTATTCTTCGGACACTCGGCCCGCCCCGAACGAATTTTCGCTACCCACTGCCGTCGCTGTCGGCCCTTCGTCGTCCCGCAGCACAAACCTGGCAGAGCAGAATCTGAGATGAAAGCTAACGTATCGGCTGTCTCGGCTCAACTGTGGCGCGTAGCGGCCGGCACAGAGCTTCGCCGCAACGTCCTGGAGACATACGGCATCCGCTTGCTGGTGGTAGCCGTGACGTTTGCAACTGCCATCGTGATTGCGCGAGAGCTCGGTCCAGCGGGTCGCGGGTTGTACGCGGTGGCTGCAACCTTAGGTGCGATTGGCGCGCAGTTCGGCAATCTTGGGCTGCACGCCTCCAACGTGTACTACGTGGCAAGAGACCGAGCACTCCTGCCCGCTCTCATCGGAAACACGTTAGCGGTTGTCTTTGCGGCTTGTGTTATCGCGGCCTTGGTGGGAATCGTTTTTGTCTTCTGGCCGCAGCTATCGCCAATCCATGGCGCACTTTTGCTGCTTGCCCTGGCCTCCGTTCCGGTCGGCCTTGCCTACCTGCTCACACAAGGATTACTGCTCGGGGTTAACGAGGTGCGGGCGTACAACAACATTGAATGCGGTGGCAAACTCTTAGCTCTGATGTTGATTTGCGTCCTCGCGCTGCTTCACGGTGGCACCGTCGAATTGTACTTCGGTATGACTTTGGCGTCTGTAATGGTCGCCTTCCTTTGGGCCCTTTTTTGCCTCAGGCGGGATTCGGCAGAGCCCACTAAGCTGTCTTTCGCTGTTTTCCGTCAGAGCATTGGTATCGGGATGAGAGCGTATATGATCGCATTCTTCGGCTTTCTTCTACTGAGAATTGACCTCCTAATGGTCAAGTACATGCTCGGGGCGACGCAAGCGGGCTACTACTCAATCAGCCAGGTCATTGCCGAGAACACCATGATGTTTCCGGTTGTGGTTGGGCTGCTCTTGTTTCCCAAGCTTTCGGCAACAAAAGAGAAGGATGAAAAGGTGCGCTTGGCAAACAAAGCCGTGCTTGTTACCGCAGCGTTGATGTTGCCAGTGGTCGTGATTGCCGCATTGGCCGCGGGGCCTATCATCTCCATCGCATTCGGGCGAAACTTCCTTCCGGCGATTGCCCCTTTTGCCTGGCTGATGCCAGGAACATATTTCTTGGGAATCGAAACTGTGATGGTCCAACTACTGAATAGCGAGGGCTTTCCGCCAATCATCGTCGCCGCCTGGATCGCAGACACAATTGTCAACGTCGCCGCCAATTTCTGGGCCATTCCTCGCTATGGAATAACCGGTGCGTCAGCCGTTTCCTCTGTTTGTTATTTCCTGATTTTTCTAATCGTTTCCGGCGTCGTGTGGAAGCGCAACTACGTACGAGATCCAGAGGCTAGCCGCGTACGTCAAGTAAATGATTCTCTATCAGCCTGATCTCAAATGCGTTCCATAACGATCATTAAGCAGGAATCACCCATGGCGTTTGCTCGCGAACTGCCGCGGCAGATGAGATCCGTCGACGCCTTGACGACGAATGCAACCTCGTGCGAGGAAGCAGAGTGAAGGTTGCCGCGTTGGCGACCTTCTCCTGGCGGACGCAAACTTTGCAAGCACCATGTGCTTATTGCTTACGAGAAACTAGAAATGAGGATCGAATACACCAGCTCACAAAATGAATGGTCTCATTATTGTTGGTGCGCGACCCAAGCTGCTCGCAGACCGATCTGCGCACTCCTAGCCTAGTTTATGCTTACCTACAATCACTTGGAGGTTCAGATTCGGAGGATCGTGGCCTACTGTCAGGCTAACGATTGGGCGGGTTACGACCCGTACGACGTCGTGAACAGCAGGTTTTTTGCGTTCTTGCCATTCTTGAACTCAAGACTTCCTCGGCTGGTTCTTACGCAAGCGTTGAAGCGCAGTCCGATTAACATTCGCCGACTACTGCTTGTTCCAAAGACGCAGAACCCCAAAGCCATCGCCCTATTCCTTTCTGCGTTTCTGAAGCTCTCGAGAATCGGAGCGCTTAAGTCGGGAGACCTTGTCGAGGAAATGATCGAACGCCTAATCGGCCTTCGGTCGGAAGGCATTCCTTACTGGTGCTGGGGATACAGTTTTCCCTGGCAGACGCGCACAATTGTGGTGCCGAAAGGTGCGCCTAACCTAGTTTGTACAACTTACGTGGGCAATGCGCTAGTGGATGCTTACGAGCAGCACCAGGACGCACGTTGTCTGAGCATGGCGGCGAGTACGGCCGAGTACATCTTGGACGAACTCTATTGGACCGATGGTAAATCGATTGCCGGTTTCAGCTATCCGCTCCCTCATCTTCGGAACCAAGTCCCCAACGCGAATTTCCTTGGCGCGGCTTTCTTGTGTCGAGTGCACAAGCACACGGGCGAGCAGAAATTCATTGCTCCGGCTCTTCGGGTTGCCCGCTACGCGGCCGCAAAGCAGCACGCCGATGGCTCGTGGGACTATGGCGAGTCGAAGGCACAACGATGGATCGACAACTTCCACACTGGCTACAACCTCTGCGCGCTACAGACCATTGGCCGTTATGCCGAGACGACGGAGTTCGAATCATGCCTGCGGCGAGGGTTTGATTTCTATCGAGCACACTTTTTCCGGGAAGACGGCGCTCCCCGATATTTCCATAACCGCGCGTATCCAGTGGACATTCATTGTGTGGCGCAGAGCATCATTACACTCCTAGCCCTAAAAAATCTCGACCCGAGCAATATCGAATTGGCGCTTTCTGTTTTCCAATGGGCCATGAGTCACATGTGGGATGAACGGGGCTTCTTTTACTACCGCGTCCTTCGCTTCTGTACCATCCGAACCTCATATATGAGATGGGCCCAGGCCTGGATGCTTCTGGCAATGTCCCAAATCGCCACCTCGGTTCTTGAGTTGGAATGCGGAGGAGGTCAAGCCCTTCGTACTGTGGGGTTTAGCGCAATTGCCGCCTTAACTTAATGGATAAACTTTGGAGACATTATCTAAACGACATCTACAACAACTCTCGTCAGCACAAGCGGGTTGCGACCTTCCCATGTTAGACGAAGAGTTCGCCGAGACATTGTGAAAGCCGTGCTCTTAAGCAGAGCGCCATTTAGGCCAACATAATTATGCGACCATTGTCTCAGACACTAAAGATGAGCTCCCCCTTGCTGTTGGCACGGGAAGCGGCATGGCGGATTCGGAAGAGATGGGTAAAAAGAAGCATTCTGGCGCAGATAGAGAAGCAAACCTTCCCGGTAACGTTTCGCAATATACCTTATTACAAGCCTGACACTTCGACGTTCAGTAGAGCGGGCCGAGAGCTCTTGATTGATTTTGCGAATCAAGTCTGTGAAGGACGGTTTCCATTTCTGGCATATGGAACCGCGGACCTGGGTCGGCAGCCGAGGTGGAATGTTGACTTTATTTCTGGCGCGAAATGGCCACTGATTCTTTTGGAAAACCGTCGTTACTTGCGGTTCGATGGCGCAGAGGTGAAGGTGCCTTTTGAACTGTCACGACTGCAATTCTTGCCTATTTTGGGGAAAGCGCACGTACTTACCGGGGACGTGCGCTATCGCGAGGCAGCGAAAGACCTGCTCGCTCACTGGATTCAGTCAAATCCAGTTCGCATGGGCGTCAACTGGACGATAGCGATGGAGGCGGCTTTGCGCGCCATGAGCATCTGCTTCCTTTTGAATTTGCTTTTTCCCTTTCGTCGCGAGGAGCAGGCCTGGCTCACCACCGTGACCCGCTCCCTCGTCCAGCATGTGCTGTACATCGAAGCGAACATTGAGTTTTCTCACTTATCTACCAGCAATCATTATCTGAGTGACGTTGTGGGGCTTTACTGCCTGTCCGTCTTCCTTGACGGCGAGGGTATGGCAGCCAGGCGCCGCGAATACCGGCGGCGAATCGAAGCTGAAATGGCAAAGCAGGTATACGAAGACGGTGGGGATTACGAGGCTTCTACCGGCTACCAGGTATTGGTCACGCAGCTTTTTACCACCGCGCTGCTGCTGATGCACAACGACCGCTCCGCTCCCCCCTCTCCGGCGTTCGTTGAGCGCCTCCGGATGATGTTTCGGTTCCTCAATACCGTTGCCAGTAGCTCTGGCGAATTACCGCAAGTGGGCGACTGCGACGATGGGCGCACTGAGCTCCTGATTGACGACCTTCAGCAGATGATCCATTCCTCGGCTTCAGAGAGGAATTCTTTGAAGGTTCCCCACTTACTAGGACTGGGGCAACGGCTGTTAGGTGAAGGAGCAGGCGTGGGCGACGACGCGGCCTGGTACGGTCTTACCGACGCTGCCCCAATCCCCAATTCCGAATCGCAGATGGGCCCTGGTTCAGCCTACGCGATCAGAGTTCTTCCGAAGTCCGGGATTGGTGTTTTGCAAAACGGCTCTGCTGAATTGCTGTTTTTCGCCATTCCAAATGGAATTTTTGGCAAGGGCAGCCACACCCACAATGACAAGCTCAGCTTCGTTCTGCGATTGGGTGGCCAGGAAGTCGTCTGTGACTCCGGCACGGGCTGCTACACGCGCGACATAGCAACACGAAACCGATTCCGCAGCACCTCCGCACATAACACGTTGCTGATCGATGGCACAGAACAGAACCACATTTTTCCCGGCCCGATCGGGCTTTTCGCCCTCGGGGACGAAGCGGCTGTTAGTCAGATTCAGGAAGGCAGAGAAGCGCGCGGCGGCTTCTTGCGCGCTTCACATACTGGCTACACCTCACTTGGGGTGACGCACACCCGAACTATTCGCGTTGTTGATGGCGAAAGGGCCTTTGTTATTGAAGATCAACTCGATGGCCATGGCATTCACGATTTCGAGTTGAATCTTCAACTTGCACCAAATCTAAGCGCAGAAGTACATGCGGCCAAGGACGGAATCTTGTGCCGCATACTCGGCGATCGGCAAGTTCAGCTCACCGTCGATGGGCCTGCTGGTCTTCAGGGTTCAGTCGAGCCATCGCTCGTCAGCACGACCTATGGCGTGACTGTTCCGGCATCGAAGCTGCGATTCCGGGGAAGAGCCGCAGTTCCTATGCGCATCACCACCCGCATCTCGTGGGCGGACGTCGTCGCCACTACAATCCGCCAAACCAGCAGCGCAAGAGAATCCAAGATTCGCGACGCCGTCGCTACGGGGGTCTGCCAGTCATGAACTCTGCTCGTTCAATGCCGGGGCCTGTCACCGTTGAAAGTGAGTTCGCGGCGGTCCCGCAGTCTCCCGACTATCCTCTTTCCGGTCAGTCAATCGTGTGTTTCGCTGGCGAGGACTGGTGGTACCACCATCCTCATTCGAAGAACCACATCCTGAAGAGATTGGCTGGTCATAATAGAGTCCTGTTCGTGAACTCCATCAGCATGGGCCTGCCCTCGATCAGCAGTCCGGATTTTTTTCAAAAGATACGGCGCAAGCTTCGCAGCTATCTGCGCTGGTTGCGCAAGGTGCCCGAAGGGCTGTGGGTTATGACGCCGATAAACGTGCCACTGTACGGGTCACCTGTGGCACGGGCGTTGAATCGTCTACTGCTCATCCTGCAGCTCCGATTGGTGATGCTGCTTCTCAATCTGCGAGATCCGATCGTATGGGTGGCCATGCCCACTGCCGCCGACATTGTTAACTCGCTCGGCGCCAAGCTGCTGGTGTATCAGGTCTCAGACAAGTACGATTTCAACGAAGACAGCGCTTTGTCGCGTGATGTAATTCGCGACATGGACTCTCGTCTGAAGCAACGCGCCGCGGTCGTGATGTATTCCGGGCGGAAGCTGTATGAGGAAGCCGAAACCCGCCACCGGTATTTCCTCGAGCAGGCGGTGGACTATGAACGGTTCGCCAACTTGCCTCCGGAGACGCCTCCAGATATTGCCGCAATTCCTCGGCCGGTGCTTGGATACGTGGGTGGCGTCGATTGGTACACCATGGATGTCCCCTTAATCGAGCAAGTGGCCAGGCTGCGCCCCGATTGGCACTGGGTTTTCATCGGCTCGAAGTCGAATGTAGTGCAGGTTTCTGCACCCAACATTCATTTTCTCGGTCCCAAGCCTTATTCCGAACTTCCCCGCTACTACCGTCATGTGGACGTGTGCGTACTTCCTTGGAATCAGCACAACGTATTTACCAGCTACGGCAGCGCGATTAAGGTCCGGGAATATCTCGCAACCGGTAAGCCCGTGGTGATTTCTCCCCTGTACGAGTATCTGAACATGCCGGGCGTGAAAATCTATCGGTCGGTCGACGAGTTCATTGCGCTAATTGATGAGGCGTTGTCGTGTGATACGCCGCGCGAGCGCCAATCGCGCCAGGATGCTGTGCGCAACTGCACCTGGGATGTTCGTGCCAAAGAGGTAGCCAGTCTCTTTCGTCGATTGCTCGATGGGCAGGATGTTAGCAAGGCCGTGTCGTCATGCGTCGGGCAGATGAAGAGTCAAAACGTCCTAGAGTGAGTCGCGAATCATTCGAGCACCGTTCAGGAATTTCTAGCATTCGCCATGCTGTTGAGGAGGTGTGTTGATGTGCGGAATTGTCGGAGCCCTTTCTTTCACTAATAGTGCTTTCCGGGTCTCGGAGCCCTATCTGACGCTCATGCGTGACGTGATGGCGCACCGCGGACCAGACGGCGCCGGGATTTTTGTCTCTCCCGATCGACGGCTTGGCCTGGGCTTTCGTCGGCTAGCGATTATTGACCTGTCGGAAAGAGCCATGCAGCCAATGAGCAACGAAGATGGCACGCTATGGGTGGTCTTCAACGGCGAGATCTACAACCATGCCGAAATTCGCGCCGAACTGGAAAGACGAGGCGGACACCGCTGGAAGACGGACCATTCCGATACCGAAGTTATCTTGCATGCATTCGAGGAATGGGGCATCGACTGCCTTCAAAAGTTTCGCGGCATGTTTGCCATTGCACTTTGGGACGCGAAAAAGCATCAGCTATGGTTGGTTCGCGACCGCCTCGGAGTCAAGCCGCTCTACTATAGTCTTCACCATGGACGCATCACTTTTGCTTCAGAAATCAAGGCGCTCCTGGAGGACGAGGAGCAGCAACGTGGTGTCAATGAAGAGGCGCTTTATTATTATTTGTCATTTAATGCCACGCCAGCGCCGTACACCCTCTTTTCAGGTATCCAAAAGCTTGCCCCGGGCACATGGTTGAGAGTCAACGAGGACGGTCACGTCCATGAAAGCCGCTACTGGGACGTTTGGGATCACACCCAGCCATTGACGAATGTTTCTGAGGCAGAGATTGCCGAGCGCATTTTGTCAGAGCTGCGCACTTCCGTGAAGCTCCGTAAGATTAGTGATGTGCCAGTGGGCGTTTTTCTTTCGGGCGGAATCGACTCAAGCACCAACGCAGCCCTGTTCTCCGAAGGTGAGAGCCAGCCGGTCAAGACCTTTTCGATCGGCTATGACCGAGAATACGAGAGCTACCAAAACGAGCTTCACTACGCCAGGCGGATGGCGGATGAGGTAGGTGCGGATCATCATGAGCTGCGCCTCCGGGAAAGCGACCTACTCGATTCCCTTCCTCTAATCATTCGACATCAGGATGAACCTTTGGCAGATCCGGTTTGCATGCCCGTCTACTTTGTTTCAAAACTAGCTCGCGATTCCGGCGTCACAGTTTGCCAGGTGGGCGAAGGATCTGACGAACTGTTCTGGGGCTACAAATATTGGAGGGACTCACTGCGTGTGCAGCGCCTTCGTAACTCGCTCCCAATTCCAGACGCCCTGAGAAACGTTGGACTTGCCGGTCTAAATTTCGCGGATCGGGTAGGGGGGTTTCGAAATCAGTTCTCGTGTGAAGTTTTGCGGAGAGCCTTGTCAAACCGGCCAGTATTCTGGGGGGGCGCTGAGGTGTTCAGCGACTCACAAAAGCAGCGACTGCTTTCGCCACGATTGCGCAAGAGATTTGCCGGATTGAGTTCTTGGGAGGCCCTTCAGCCGATTCGACAACGGTTCGAGGAAAAAGCCTGGGAGACTTCCCCTCTCAACTGGATGACTTATCTCGATTTGAATCTGAGATTGCCGGAACTACTACTCATGCGCGTCGACAAGATGAGTATGGCGGTGAGTTTGGAAGCACGCGTTCCTTTTCTCGACCACAAGTTCGTAGAGCTGGCAATGAGCATTCCTCAAAAAGTGAAAACCAGAGGCGGGGTGCTCAAATATATTCTGAAGAAGGCCGTCAGGGGTGTAATACCGGACGAGCTTATCGACCGTAAGAAGCAAGGCTTCGGCGTACCCGTCTACGAGTGGTATTACACCAAATACGGAGAGTACGTCGCGAGAGAAATGAAGGACTTTTGCGAAAACACGGATCTTTTTCAGTTCGAGGGAGTCTTGCCCTATCTGAAAAGAAGGGGATGGGCACTGCTGAATGTCGCGCTGTGGTGGAAGCAATACGTTGGTTCTTCGGCGCCCCAACCCCACGCTATCCCCGGACCAGTTCCCTTAGAGACTCCGCCAGTCAATCATCGATCTGTTCCGTTGTCCGTTGCAGGGGGTACATGACATCCAGGTTCGCGCCGCTGAATTGTGAGCCGCGTCTCCGAGAAAGTGGTTGCGGCGAAGATACCCATAACTGTCCCAGCCACTCAGTGCATCAGTGAAGCTATGATGAAAATTGGCGTGACCGCTGTGCTGTTGCTCCTCTTGCTTACCTTGGCCATCGTGTTCGCGTGTAATGGGCTCAACGCAAGTAAAACCAACAGGAATACCGTTTATCTCAATTGCGATCTGTCCGCTGGCGATCTCTCGCAATGGACGCATCGGGACTATGGTTTAGGCACCGACGTGGGCTCGAACACCAGCGGAACTGGTTACTTGTGGCCTCACCCAAGCGTCGCGGGCCGCCGGGCCGCTGGTATGACTGCTACACCGACTGCGCACGCTTCGCCCGCATCCAACAGTGACAGTGTCTACCTGTGGGAACCAGCGCGTTACTGGAATTACCAGCCTTACGAAATCTGGCTGCGCACCTCACTCATGTTTCCATCAGCGGCGACCATCTCGTCGATCGGTCTGGGCGGGGAAGCGCCCTTTGCGCCCACGACGGGAGAGTGGAATTGGTTCCTGGAGTTCCACAATGACAGCAACCCTGTGCCAAGTTGCTCGAAGGAATTCGCCAACGTAGCGCTCACGGTGAAGACCGACGACCCGGTGCAAAGCGGTGTCGTCGGGACGAAGAATGTGCGCATGGCCATGCGCATCATGGGCGGCAATGACTGCGCTCCGAACACCGTGTGGGTGAATGGCCCTGCCCTTCAGTGGGACCACTGGTACGACGTGCTTCTGCATATCAAGTGGGATCCCAAGCGCGGAATCGTTGAGTGGTATCTGGACAACTCTAACGCTCCGTACTACTCGAACCTGAAGATCCCGACGCTGTTCATCCGGCCCAAGGGGTATTTGACCGTTGGTTATACATCGCTAACAATCCCCAACTACCGTTTGCACGCGCCGTGGAGCTCGACCATCTATGTCGGGCCCCTGGCGGTCGGCTCAACGCGGGACGCCGTCCTGAAAGCGTTTTGAACTACTGGTACAAGTAGTCCAAGAGCGAAACCCGGTGGCTCGTACTCGGAGAATATGCATGAAAATGGCGTGTCTTGCATTCGCCGCAATCGCCGTCGCGGCGCGGCCGGTTGCCGTCCCGGAATCCGCTGGTCTTACACAGTGCCGGGCCTGGCAGGAGTCGCAGACGGTGGCTGCGAAGTTGGCTGCTATGGGTCCGCCGCCTACACGAATACGAATTATGGGCGCCCGATATCTCGACCTGTTACGCGCAGAAGCCGGGCTTGAGAAAACAAACCTATTAGGCGTGGGGCTTGACAGCGGGCAATGGACGCTCACTACAGACGACGTCGGAGTTTATATCATTGTTCCGTGGCTGGCGCGTGGGCTCGGGTTGCCGATCAGAAGCGCCTACGATCTGTTGTTTAGTTTCCTGATTGTGGCATGCTTCGTTTCGGGCACGCTTGGACTTGTAACTCTTACGCCCGCCCGCTGGTCGCGCCTGGTGGGCGTCGTTGCACTGGCTATCGTATCTCTGCTCGCATTCCGGGTCGGCGATGTCTACATCCTGCTGGGAATGCTCCCGGTTGCGCTCGTACCTTGGATCCTTGTGGCCGCCCGCCGCGGCACGTTGCTCTCGTTGCCTTTTGTAGGAGCGATTTCGGGGGCGGTGGCCGCAGCCAGTGACTTCGTGAGAGCCGGTTCCGGAACCATCCTGCTGATCTTCCTCACCTTGGCACTGGCCTTTGGCAAAAGTGTTCGCCCCAAAGTCAAGCTCGTGGGCGCGGCGGCGACAGCCGTATGCTTCGCAATTGTCTGGACGGCATTCATGCACCTTGTCTCCAAACGTGACGCGTTTCTACGTGAACAAACGTCTAATGAATCGCTGCTTCGTTTTCGGCATCCCTTTTGGCACTCTGTATATATAGGTTTTGGGTACGCGAAGAACGACCTGGTCCCAGCCTACCGGGATGAGGTTGGGGTCGCCAGGGTTTGCTCCGAACGCCCCAGTGCCGATTACCTTTCGCAGGACTACGAGCGCATCTTGAGGAATGCGACCGAACAGCTGGTGTGGCATCATCCCGAGATTATCGTCCGAAACCTGGCGAAGAAAACACTCATCGTTGCCCTTCTGGTTCTCGTATGCGGAAACATTGGTTGGCTGGCCTTCTTGCGCAGGCCGACTGTTTGGCCGATTGATCTGGCCTTCTTCGCCGCGATGGCTGTGAATTCACTATATGGGATATTGGTCGTCCCATATGCTACCTACCTTTTCGGTTTAATCAGCTATTCCGCTCTTTTCGGGGCCACCAGTGTCATGTTGCGGTCAGAAAATGCCGAGGGGCGTCTGAACGCGCTTTCTTACTGAAACGTCGCGTACATAGACGTGCTGGTGCTGTTCGATCCCCCTACCGGTCCGTAGGTGGTAGGCCAAGTGCCGAAAGGCTCCGATGCGATCCACGTGGACGTGGCTCCTCCAACGTCATATCGGAGGTTGTTCGCGTTTGCGGCAAGGCCGTTCGTATTGTAAGCCAGCCAGTAGTAGGTGTTTGCCACGACTGGAGCGCTGATCGCTACGGTATTCCAGGCATCAGGCACGATGGTTTGCGACACGCTGGAGGCAATCAGCGTTCCCGGCGTACCGTTGTTGTCGGCGTAGATCGCAACCTGGAATTGGTAATTTGGCGACGCGGAGATGGGCGAGGCGATAAAGACGGACATCGAGTTTACCGTGCCGCCTTGGCCGGCCATTTGGTATCGCGTGGCCGAGACAGAGTTCGACATGGTGGTACCGACGGTTGCGCCTTGGACGGCATACCCGAATGTGTTGGGCGGAGCCGGCGGGGTCACGCTGGCTGTGGCGGAGGCCGCTTGGCTGGTATCGGCTTGGCTGGTGGCGGTGACGGTGACGCTCGTTTTGGTGCTCACGGTTGGAGCGGTAAAGAGTCCCGAGCTTGAAACCGAGCCTGCGGTGGCCGTCCATGTGACAGCTGTGTTGGTGGACCCGGTCACAGTCGCCGTGAACTGTTGACTGCTCCCGGAGGTCACGGTTGCCGCCGTCGGCGAAACGCTGACGGTCACACCGGATGGTCCGCATGTTCCCGCAGTCAGATTACTGGTGAGGCCGTTCAAGATGTTGCCCAAACCGGTATTCGTACTGCCATTCGAGGAGATGGCAGAGCCCAGCCCCGTTCCCGTCATAAAGGTATTATTATTGATGCAGCTATTCGTCGTTGAGCCTGACATCCCTATACCCGGTCCCGCAGGTCCGCTGATCATTACGTTGTGAGCGTAGGAACTGTCGCTGGATAGGCTAATGACGGCGTTGCTGCCCGCACTCACTCCCGCCCCGAGCGTTCCGCCGCTGATGGTAGTGTGGGAGTCTGCGAACTGGGCGACTCCGTACTGGTAGAACTGCACATTTCCATTGCCGGTGATCGTTGGATTGTTAAAGGTGTTGTATTGATTGTAGTTCCCAAACATGTTGACGCCAGCCCCACCGCAGCCATTGCAGCTTTGGTTGCCCTGAATGACGGGGCTGTTGAAGGTGTTGTGGGACGAGTAGTACTCGACGCTCAGGCCATTGAAGCCGCTCGGACCGTTCTTTACCGTCAGATTGTTGAACGTGTTGTAGCGTGCCCCGTCCAGCTTCATGGGTCTGCCGCCGGACGTACCGGCCTTATCAACCGTAATGTTCGCGAACGTGCTGTCAGCGGTTTGCTTGACGCCTAAGCCGTTGCTCCCGCCTGACCCGCCGCACCATGCTCCGTTTCCTCCCGAGCTGGTCAAACCATTGACGGTATTATGGCCGCCCCCCAAGAAGTCGATTCCGAAGTCGTCGCAGCCGTCTACGGACAGATTGATATTGGTCCACGACGTGTTGAAGTTAAACTGCGGGAAAATGCCATGGCCGGTGAAGTTTTGGGCGGAAATGTTGCTGACCGTGAGATCCGCGAGCCCAAACGCCAGGATCGACGTATGCGAGCTACCGGAGCCGTCGAAGGCGAGATCATGGATATTGATCCCGGTCATTATATTCGTGAATTTGGTGATTCCCAGTCCGATGTTGCTGGCGCTGGCGCCGCCCGGAGCAATGTTGGCCGGGTCATAGTTATCGTGGAAGGCTGTTGTGACCGTAGCGGTATTCCCATTTACGTTGGCAATCTTCAACATCTCTCCCTGACAACCAGCTACATCGCACTGTGTAGCTCCGCTATTTTGCAAGCCGCTGCTAGTGTTGCCACCGACGCCGCCTTGACTGATCGAGATGTAGTCCCCCGGAGCCAATCCGATACTTGAGAAATTACCGGTGAACGTGTTACTGAGTTCAGCGACCGCCGCATTTAAGTTTATATAGCCGGTATGCGGCAGAGAGGTGTCGCCGATCAGCAAATTGTCAGTGCTGCCCGTGTTCTTGATGGTCACCGGGCCAGTAGAGCAACCGAGCTGCCCGTCAATGGTGACATTGTTTTTTGTAATCGAAGCGAGTTGGGAAGAGACAAGATATGTCC
>WNEZ01002047.1_pt2 | contig 16011 bp, 15 predicted proteins | sample 5400521 | NCBI WGS metagenome assembly WNEZ01 (sample SAMN13153339, study PRJNA577476) | soil metagenome | isolation source: 120 cm saprolite under Douglas fir tree site 2 hole 1 replicate 1 | place: USA:California | collected 2015-04-18
CGCGCACTACGGCCCCGGAAACGGCCGCACCGCTGGCGTCGGTGATCGTGCCGGATACGTCGCCGGTAATTTTCTGAGCGAATGAAGGAATGCTGGCGATGAAGCCGATCAGAAACAGAACAAACACCACTCCACGCAGAAGACGGTTCGTCATCAGCTGCCCCCCCAAGCTTTCTGGCATTCTAAAGATGCCCTGCCCAACCCTCGCCGAGATGGTCGACTGGGACGGCATGGCCAGTCAAGCAGAAAATATAACCCAGTATCAGCTAAAAACTGATTTCCCTGGTGACTGGGGAATCACCCCTGACAAGACCCTACCGGCATGTTTCGTGGGGCCTGGCGATATCAGCTAATACGTAAACGACTGAATCGAACTAACGTTTGTGGATGGTCCATCCACAAATCCGCTTCGCGTGCCCGGATTCAGGGCGATATGCGCGGGAATCACATTGAACGCGTTGGAGAAACTGAATCCGTTGAGAGTCTTCTGAAGAACGCCATTGATGTCGTAGACATAGATCGAGCTGCCGCTGGATGCCGAACTCGAATTGGACTGCGCGACCAGAAATAGTTTGTTGATGGGATCAAAGGCGACGTCCGCGCCACTGAAGAACTGATTTTGCCCGGAGTTCGGCAGTACTACGGCGAATCCTGACTGAGTACTGAGGTTTATGAATTCGACGCTGGCGTCGTCTTCTGTCGTCGTGCAAGCAATGTTGTCCGCCGAGTCGACGGCGATGCCGTTGATGAACCCGAATCCGATACCGTTAAATTCGCTGAAGGTACCCTTGGTCAGATCCGCTACGCCCATCACGGGTATGCACCCGAAGCATCCCTTCCCGCCTCCAAGAATTGCCTGGTTCGTCTGAGTATTGAGAGCAATGGGCGGGGCGGCCCCAAAATTGGTGGAATCGCTAATTTTGATGACCGGGCCGAATGTGTTGGCAGCCACGTTTGAACTGAAAACATTCGGAGTGAAATTTCCGCTGTTGTCTTCGGCAAAGACCGCGACATTCGAGGTTCCCTGCGTGCGGCTAACCCCGGTGATCAAATGCTTCTTATCGATGGGCGGTGTCCATTTACCGGTGAACTTGTTGCCGCTCAAAGGATTGATCACCTGGAAGGTCCGCTGCACGTTCAAGAAGCTGACCACATGCTCACGTTCCACGAACCCGACGGACGTTCCCACTACACCGAGCGTGATGAAATCGTCCTGGGTAGAAGTCTTCACAAGCACGCTCAGGATTTTGCCCGTCTTCTGATCGAAGGCTTCCACCGCGGCCAGGACATTTCCGTTGGACAAGGTCTGTGCCTCGCTCAACACGCCCTCGGTACCGTTCTGGTCGATGTCGAAGCCGAAGATCTGCCCGCCGAACTTGCTGTTCACAATGACGGAAGCGGCCGGTGTAGCTGAGCTGTCCCGAGCTTCGACTTGCGCGGCGCCTCGCGCCGGGAAAATGTAGAGCAACAGGAGTGCAGCCCACAGACGCGGAAGCAGCACGCCTGGGGTCGGGAAAGTAGCAGCGCAGGTTTTCATGTTGTGAGGCCTCTTGAGGATTTGGTCAGCTGCAAAACTCTCAGCTGCCGGGGGGAGACGCCATCCTAGCGCTGCGACCTTGGGCCTGTTGTCACTAATTTGTCAAAGAAACGTCACCACATTGGACCGTCGGAAATTCCTATAGGTTTGCTCGCGCTATCAACCGTGTACTAATGCCGCATGGCGCTCGGCGGTCTGGTTCCCTGGATTGAAGGTAAGTTGCTGGTAGAGGCTTTCAATCTCGCTGCCAATTTGCTGCAGAGCGCGAGGGCGCGCGGCGACCACGTCCCGCCGTGCGCAACCTAACAGCAGAGAGCACTCATGATCGGAGTAGCGTTCAAGAACCGTCATCACGAAGACAAAGCGCTCGAATGGTTCGAGTCCAAGAACCGCAGCAATCTCCACATGCTGCTCGGCCGCTAGCATTTTGTCATCGCTATCTACCGAGGCAGAGCGCGAACGGCCACTTCTCTCGGCTGGCCGCGGGTGGATTACCCTCACCGCATTTTGGATGATCGCCCGCCGAGCCCAGGAGCGCGCCCATTCCTTGAAAACCGGGTTGCCTTCTACGGCGTCCTCCAGGCCTGAGACAAAGCATTGCTCAGCCTTCTCGCGGTCCGCGGTTAGCAGAAACGCGAGCAGGTAGAGGCTGTTCATGTCGTCGTCAAATATTCGGCGGAAATCGTCGCTGTTTGCGTACGCCGCGGCTCTCGTGATGTGCTTTGCCTCTGGCATGTTTACCTCCATCTTTTAATTAGTCGTTTGAGCCTGGTGGAAATCGAGAACCACGATGTTTCCAGCAACTTTTTCAGATACCGTCATGGCCGCACCGACATCTTCGGGCAAGTCGCTTTAGCACGTGTCGAGTAAGGATGCCGGCGCAGGAAAACTTTGCGCCCTGCTTCATTAGATCGAGAATTGCGTCTTCTCCCTCGCGGCTGATGACGGTCAGACTGTTCAAATCGATTACCAGTTTGCGGCCTTCCAAATCGCGGCTCGCATTTCTGGAAGTGGTGCGAAGTTCAGTCACCCAGGGATCGCTCAGCTTTCCTTCCACTACCAGCCTGCGTTGAGCCGGCGTATCGATGATGGAAATCTTGAACATGGTGGATCTCAGGACGGATTAGTTAAGCGCAACCCGCTTGCCAAAGCCGCAGGCTTCCAAAGTGCTGAAACAACTAATCGGAGCAAAATCGTCGCAACATTGTGTCAACGGATGTCAAAACCACAATTGACACTTGTCAATACTGGAGACAGAACAACGGGGCCTTACGCTGAGGTACGAAATGCGGAAGCGGCAGAAACTTAATGACGGGGCATCGGGCACCGCTCCGGTCTGGCGTGCGAGATTGGGATACCAGGCTGCCGAAGAGACTGCAGTTGTTTCGGGGTATGCGCTACCCGGTCCAAGCGCCTCGAACTATCCTCAATCGAAACTGGAGCGCCGGTGATTCTCTCCCGTCTTTCCGGGAAGCGAATTTCGGTGAATCGAATAAGGGGCCTTGCCTCTCTCAGCCTTGCTTCTCTCAAAAGAGCGCGAAGAAATACCAGCATGAAGAAAACTGCAGCGCCGGAAACGGTCGCTATTACAAGGGAGCCGATCACACCATGACTAAGAGCAAGGCAAGGGCCAAGATCGAGAAGTGGGTCGACTCACAGAACTTAGTGAGATGTAAGGGTGTGCAACGTGCTTCGCACGCGGGGAGGCTGGAGAGCTGCTGTCACCAGCGTCGACACCTGTCAAACTTCATAACACTCTTCGCGGGTCGACGCCCAGCTTTTTCATACGCGCAATCAGGGTCGTGCGTTTCAGGCCCATGCGGGCCGCGGCACCGTCGGGGCCTGCCACGCGCCCCTTGGTGATTTTCAAAATGCGGACCATCTCATCGCGTGCATTCGCTTCCCGCGTCCCAGCCACGGGAGTGGTTCTGCCGTTATTGCTCAGTTCAGCGATCGGTGCCTGCAGCGCCGTGCCGTGGGTCAGGATCACCGAACGCTCGATGAAGTTTTCCAGTTCACGAATGTTCCCTGGCCAGTGCCAACTCGAGAGCTTCCTCATAGCCGCGCTGGGAATCGATTCGATCTTCTTGTTCATCAGGCGTCCGTACTTCTGGATGAAGTAGCGGACCAGCAGAGGAATGTCCTCCGGGCGTTCGCGCAACGGTGGGATGCGGATCGGAAACACGTTCAGCCGATAGTACAAGTCGCTGCGGAACTCGCGGCTCTCCATCATTTTTTCGAGGTCGCGATTGGTCGCGGCTACCAGTCGCACATCCACGTGCTGGGTTCGGTTGCTGCCCAGCCTCTCAAACTCGCGTTCCTGGAGGGCTCGCAGCAATTTGGGCTGGATCTCGACCGGAATGTCACCGACCTCGTCCAGGAAGAGTGAGCCCTGGTCGGCCAGTTCAAGGCGGCCGATCTTCTGCGCGATCGCGCCGGTGAAGGCGCCTCGTTCATGTCCAAAAAGCTCACTCTCGAGCAGTCCGGTCGGAATCGCGGCGCAATTGAGTTTTACGAAGGTCCGGTCCTTGCGCCGGCTGCGTTCGTGGATCGCGCGCGCAATCAATTCCTTGCCCGTACCGGTTTCGCCGAGAAGCAGCACCGTCGAGTCGCTGGGAGCCACGGTTTCCACCAGGTTCAAAACATGGCGGAGGGCCGAACTCTGCCCCACAATTCCTTCGAAGTCCATTTCGCCGCGGAGTTCGTCTTCCAGATACAGCTTTTCCTGCGCGAGCTTGTCTTTGAGATCAGCGATTTCACCGTACGCCAGCGCGTTTTCCACGCCAATCGCGACTTGCTGTGCGACCTGAAAAAGAAACGCCGCCTCTTCCCGCTCGAAAGCATTTTCTTCCCGGCTCGCCAGGACGAGCACGCCAAGTACACGACCCCTGCTGATAAGAGGCACGTGGCAAAACGAATTCATACCCTCGCCCGCCGCCCTGGTGTACATCTCAGCAGGCACTTCGGCGGGATCAAGCCGGTTCAAGATACAAGGCTTGCCGCTGCGGAAGGTTTCACCGGGTATCGAACCCTCAATTGGAATCAAAATCTCTTCCTTGAAAAATCCCTTGCGATCCGGGAAGTCGAGAGCATGCACTCGCAATTGCACGCCGTCTGACTCGGGCAGCATGATAGCTGCGGCGTCGCACCGCATGACCCGGCGAACGCTCGCAGAGATCGTCCGCAGCAGTTCCTGAAAATTCAAGTTCGAGACGACCTGGTTGGTCAGATCGAGGATGAGTTTCAACCGATCCTGCGCCTGGCGTGACAAATAAAAGTTCACCGCAGCATCAATCGCCAGCGCAATCTGGTCGGCCACCAACGATAGGAAGCGGACCTCGTCCTCGGGGTAGGCGTCCGAACGCGATCTGCCTATGCTCAGCACACCGAGCCGGCGTTGTCCTCGCGCCAGCGGCAAGACGCAGGTAGACGCTATACCTAACTCGCTTAGAGACTCAGCGTGCTTCGCAAACCGCGTCTCCTCATTCCAATTCGCGATAAGAAGGGCCTGCTGAGATTCGTGTACCCACTCAATTGGAGTGCCTTCCACGATGACGTCTGCCAAAGGAAGACTGCGCCTTGCGCCATTTGAATAAAGAAGATGCCATCCAACTGTCCGGGTGTCATTCTCAAAGGCGATGAGCTGCAGATAGTCAAAAGTGATGACTTCGCGCAGCGCTTGAACGAGAACGTCGGCAGTAGAGTCACAGTCACAGCATGTGCCAATCGCGTTTGTCGCACGCAGCAGCGCTTCATAGCGTTGCGTGTACTTCTCTGAGATGGTTGCGGATAAAGTGCTCATAGACTCTGGCCGCTTGTCACAATGTCATTACGAACACGTCGGTCAATGCCCCCCAGCGCTAGACAAACGACAGACGACTGCCCGGTTCGGCATATGGTGCATCTGATGTAGCGACACGCCAGAAAGCTTCGACAAAATGTCGTAGTCTTTGTCACCTGTCAAATCGTGTGTCGATACGATTGACAGGGCACGCCGTCAATCTCCAGCTTGCAGCTAAGCAACCCGCCGTTCATCAAGTATTTGCGCACAAAACCAACGCCGCGCAACTTTGGCTCCTCATGTGCCTGTATTGATTCCGAGACGCGATTCACGCACCGGGGACATCGCGGTCGCGGGAATCGCAAGCACATCCTCAAGTAAGCACATCTTCAAAGATGAAGGAGTCACACTATGCGACGAACTGCCATTCTGCTTGCAGCTTTTGCCATGCTCTCAACTCTGGGAGCCGCGGCCCAGGAAAACCGATCGGAGGTCAGTCTGCAGGGCACAGGCTTCTTCACCAAGGATACGAACGGCCAGGGAATCTCGCGGACCACCACAGACACCGGCGGATTCCAGGTCGGATACCGCTATAACATCAACCGTTGGCTCGCTGCCGAAGGGAACTATGGATTCGATCGAAATACTCAAAGGTATCTCGGCAGCTTTGGAGAATCCAGAGTCCAAGCCAACGCGCACGCAGTAACTGGAGATTTGGTGGTGAAACTTCCACTACGCATCAGAGGGATCAGCACTTACGCGCTAGCTGGGGGCGGCGGTCTGATCTTTGATCCCACCGGCAATTTCGGCGGATCCGTGACCGGGGCAAGCTCTCAAGGAAGGGGTGCCTTCCTCTACGGCGGCGGCGCTGATTATGCTTTGACGCAACACCTGTCTTTGCGCGCTGAATACAGAGGTTTTGTGTACAAGAATCCGGACTTCGGACTCGCAAGCCTGCGCACTGACAGCTGGACGCACACGGCGCAACCATCTGCTGGGATCGTCTTCCGTTTCTAGGGGGCGACTGGGCAGCCGGGCGATCATGCCCTCCCCTCGTCTCCCCGGCTGCCCAATGATCCAATGAATCGTGTTGAAGGATTGTCGTGGCAACTATTTGGCGGAATCCGAAAGAACATATACCACTCGCAAGGCAGACCTTCGGAGTAAATACAGTATGGCTAGCGAACAGCGCAAGAACTGGAGAGAGTTATGCCGTGCGGCATTGGAGGCAAAGGATCCCGATGAGTTGCTGCAGATCGTTCAAGAACTCAACATAGCCTTAAAACAGGAAGAACAAGTTCGTCATGCTTTCAGGCACGCCATGAGACCAGTTAGGTCCTCCGGGGAAATTCGGGGTTAACTGCGATCCGAGGCAACGACCCGTCGTTTCGCTCCGCGACCCTCTAGGGTATGTACGGTATCGAACATAACATCTCCTACCGCGTGTACGGTATTGGACGAAACCCCGGTCCCTGCGACACTTCTTTATTAGAGACCAAAATATTGACCAAGGTGCCGCTTCGCCAAGAAAGAAGGCACCATGGAAACCAATCGCGTCGAAGAACTGCGGGCCGAACTCAGTCAGCTACTCAGAAAGCAATCCGAGGTTTTGGAGTCGCGAACCTTCGGCGGAGCCACCGACACCGAACTCCTCGAATACGAGATCAGGCAAGAAATCATTCACGAAATCTGCGATCAACTCGCCCACTCCGCCGCGGCCTAGCATTCACCACGTTTCTCTCGATGTCGCCGAGACCGCCGATATTGGTTCCATCCAGCGTCGACGGCCGCAATCGGGAACGAAAGTCGAAATTAGCTGCAGACGCTTACGGTTTGCGGGACGCCTGAGGAGTCATGTCTTCGAATAACGGGTTGAGAACGTTCCATGCGGCGGGAGCTTCGACGTAAGAGCGATCCAGCGCCGTCACCGAAGGACAACCCAGCAGTCGAAGAGTCCGCTCGACATCGGATCGCAATATTTCGATGGCGCGGGTTACGCCGGCTTGTCCTGCGGCGGCGAGTCCGTAGGCATACGCTCGTCCGACCAGAACTGCGCGAGCTCCCAGACAGAGCGCCTTAACTATGTCTCCCCCACGGCGTACGCCGCCATCCATCAGGACTTCGACCTGACCGTTGACCGCGGCCACAATTTCTGGAAGGGCTCGCAGAGTCGGAGACACGGAGTCCAGTTGCCGGCCACCGTGATTGGAGACTACGACTGCGGCCGCTCCTTCGTCGACAGCACGTCGCGCATCGTCGCCCGTCAGAAGACCTTTGACTACGATTGGGCCGGACCATAGTTCTCGAATCCATCGCAGATCTTGCCAAGTGACGGTGGCCTCGGACAAGGCGGAGGCGACGTCAACGAGTTGCATCGGGCCCTTTCCGGGCAGGACGATGTTCTCCAGCCTGGGCACGCCTCCGTCGAGCAGAAACGACGCGAGCCAACCGGGATGAGCGAGAATATCGGGGACGTAGGGAATCTTCGCCAGCAATGACGGGCCCAAAAGTTCTTTCATGCCATTGCGTGGATCGCGCTCGCGCATTCCTGCGACCGGTGTGTCCACGGTGATTACCAACGCCGAGAACCCGGCGCGGCGAGCCCGGTCGAGAGAGCCTTCGGCGGCTTCACGACCACCGAGCAAATAAAGTTGGTACCAGACCGGCCCTTGTGAAGCGGCTTTCACATTTTCCAACTTGTGCCCGGAGATGGTGGAGAGGATATACCCGGTTCCGGCCAGACCAGCGGCGCGAGCGGCGGCCACTTCGCCGTCGGGGTGCATCAGCCGGCTGTATCCGACGGGAGCAAGCATTGCGGGAAAGGAAAGTTCGCGCCCGAGCACGCGAGTCTTGAGGCTGCAATCGACAATGGCTACCGCGCCGCGAGGACGGAAGATGACATCGCGAAAGGCCCGGCAATTCTCGGCTAACGTGAGTTCGGCTTCGGCGCCGCCATCCAGATAGTCGAACACAGACTTGGGGAGACGAGCTTGCGCCAGTCGACGCAGATCCCCGATGTTTACGACCTGGGAGGAACGCAAAGATCGAGGGGTCGTGGTCATGTTCTGATCTCGTGAGTCCGCCGGAGTTAGTGGGAGCACCCGCCAACATGATTTCCGTAACCCACGATGATCGTCGAACTTATCAGAATCAATAGGCAGAACGCTAGCACCAGTTTAGTTCTGCGCCCGGCACTCACAGTGGCTGAAAATGTAGGGCCGTTCAGAGTGTGCGCGAGAACTGAATTCCGGGTGAAGAGGTGGAACGAGGTCGGCAAAACTAAGCCCCGTAGAGCCTGCCCTGAGCGCGGTCGAAGGGGGCAACATGTGAAAGCCCGGCACGGAAGTGCCGGGTAGAAGTGTGGGAAGTTCGAGCGAGTCCTGTAAGGACGGCACGAGTTCTCGCGCATATTCGTTCCGACCAAAAAAACCCGCCCGGATCGGAGACCCGGGCGGTTGCAGGTTCAGAACAAAAACGGTTCGTTGCGCTTAGTGACTCTGCACGCAAGTTCCCGGCACGTTGGTGAAATTCGGAGGGCCTTGCGACAGGGCAAACATTTCCTGCAGCAGATACCTGCGGCCACCGATGGTCTGGTTGTAGTGATAGGTGCCCTTCGAGTTCGTACCGGTCGAGGTCGGTCCGAAGGTGAAGTTGCAACAATCGCCGTTCTCACCGCAAGTTCCCGCGCCCCAAGCGGAGTACGCAGTGCTTGTGACCAGGGGATCGGTGACGCTTTCGGAGAGCTCATGGAACATGATGCTTACCGCGCCGTCCGCCCCCACATCCTGGTTCGGGCTGGTCTTGTCCCCATAGACTGCCACGTTCCCGTCGCAGCCGCTGGGACACTTCGCAGGATTCCCTACAAACGAATACTTGATGTCCTCGCCCGCCACGATGGTGTTCGAGAAGGTGTGGTAACCGCAGAAGAGGGTGCAGAAGGCCCCGCCAAATGCACTCTCCATTACATCTACGTACGTGAGGACGAAGTAGATGCCGTTGACGTCATTCGGCAAGCATCCGCTGCTGATGGCGTTGGCCACAATCGTCTGAATGTTGGCGTCGTTGAGGTGCTTACCCAACGAGTACAGATCGTTGCAGGTGTGGGTGACGAAGTTGAAGCCAACCACGGGCTGAATGAAATTGTTGGGACTGGCGTTGTCGTAGAAAGTGGTGTTGGCGTTATAGAGGGGACTGGCACCGATGTTGGTCGCCCAGGAATTGATGATCCTCTTGTCGCCGCTGGTCCAATTTCCGTAGTAGACGATGTAGATGTTGTTGGCAGTGCCCGACATGATTGGCCCACCGTAGTAGGTCATCGTGGATGCCGGCGGAACAGCGGGTGCGTTGGGATTATAAACTCGGGCAAAGTGAGCGCGTTGTGCTCCCGCAGGGATTGCGTCCTGCGAGACTGCCAAAGACGCCAGGAGCATCAGAACTACAGCAAGCAGCGAGAACCTCTTCATTAGTTACATCTCCTTGTTTTGATTTGAACCTTCATGCCAATAACTGGAGTTGACGCCCGATAGCGTTGTCGATCCTGCAAACCAGGCGGAGCGCGCACCGTCTACCGTGCATCCTGATCGCCCCTTGTGTTGCGATCCCATCACAATTTCTGGGCGGAGCAAAATAGCACGGGTTCCGCACTACTACTAGTGATAGTTTGATGGACGAATCGGCCAGATGGCACGCCCCTAGCCGCGTATGCGCTCCAGGGCGAACTGCGGCCGGGAGAGATTTTCAGCGGAAATACCGCCAATTCCCATCATTTATTTGAATACTTGAATCGTCGTAAATCCACCGATCCGTCATTGACTGGGGTCGCCGGATCAACTAAAGTACGGCAAGTCAGCGGAGCCTAAAGTTTGTGAAGATGAGTCGAATGGCAGCCCACGCGATCCGCATTAGAGGGAAGGTCCGAGTGTTCATTAGCGTGGCCATTCGTGGCCTGGTGCTTGCGCCTTCTGGATGCAGCGGATGAGATAGCCAGAAACGAGTTTCGGAAGAGGGCCATCATCCGCAGCGGACGATGGCCCTTTCATTTTAGCCTGCGAGTCCGAGACGCACGGTGTCGACAAGTCGCAGGGCGTAACATAATTAAAGATGGGGAGTTGGCGATGAAAACCGGAGCACAAATCATCTGGGAATGTCTCGAGCGGGAAGGCGTGAAGCACGTCTTCGGATATCCTGGCGGCGCGATTCTTCCCGCCTACGACGCGCTGAAGCACAGCAAGATCCATCACGTGCTGGTGCGTCACGAGCAGGGCGCAACCCACATGGCCGACGGCTACGCGCGCGTCAGCGGAGACGTAGGCGTTGCGATTGCGACCTCCGGTCCGGGCGCTACGAACATGGTCACGGGCATCGCCACGGCCATGCTCGACTCCTCGCCCATCGTGTGCATCACGGGACAAGTCGGTAGCAAGTTGATCGGCTCCGACGCTTTTCAGGAAACGGACATCACCGGCGTCACGCTTCCCATCACCAAGCACAACTATCTCGTGACCCATGCCAGCGAGGTCGCGCGTACCATCCGCGAAGCCTTTTATGTGGCGCGCTCCGGACGCCCCGGGCCGGTGCTGGTGGACATCACGAAAGATGCGCAACAGACTTCGTGCGAGTTCGATTGGGAAGCAGCGAAACCGCAGTTGCCGGGATACCGTCCCGACCTGTCGCCCGCTCCCAAGGAATATGAGCAGGCCCTGGACCTGATCCAGAACGCCAAGCGGCCGGTGATTCTCGCCGGGCACGGCATCATTATTTCCGGCGCTATGCGTGAGGTTCGCGATTTTGCGGAACGCGCCGGAATTCCGGTGGCGCTCACGCTGCTCGGACTGGGCGCATTCCCTGCGTCGCATCCGCTGAATCTCGGCATGATGGGCATGCACGGCGAGGCTTGGGTGAATCAAGCGATTCAGGAAGCCGACCTGCTGCTGGCCTTCGGCATGCGCTTCGACGATCGCGTGACCGGCAATCTCAAGACCTACGCAGCCAACGCCAAGAAGATTCATGTTGAAATCGATCCCGCCGAAATCAACAAGAACGTGAAAGTGGATGTCGCACTGGTCGGCGATCTTCGGGAAGTTCTGCACGAGTTGCTGCCCAAGATCGAAACCATTGACCGCAGCGAATGGCTCGACAACATCGATCGCCTCAAAGGCGACTCGGCAGTGCGCGATATTCAGAACCTGCCGGACTCGGGACATCTTTACGCGGCGCATGTCATCAACGATCTGTGGCACGAAACCCGCGAAGCTGACACGGTTGTGGTTACCGACGTGGGCCAGCATCAGATGTGGGAAGCGCAGTATTACAAACACGAGCGCCCGCGCTCCCTCATCACTTCCGGGGGCCTGGGCACGATGGGCTTCGCGCTTCCGGCGGCGATTGGCGCAAAAGTCGCGCGTCCCGAGGCTGAGGTCTGGGTAGTCTGCGGCGACGGCGGATTCCAGATGACGATGGCTGAGCTGGCGACGATCGTCCAGGAGAACCTGAAAGTTCACATCGCCATCATCAACAACGGATATCTCGGCATGGTTCGCCAGTGGCAGGAATTCTTCTACGAGAAGAACTACCAGGCAACGCCCTTGCTCAACCCCGACTTCGCCAAACTCGGCGAGGCCTACGGAATCCGCAGCATGACCGTGAGCGAGCGTTCTCAGGTTGTGCCCGCCGTTCGCTCCGCCCGTCAGCACGATGGCCCGGTGCTGATCAACTTCCGTGTGGAACAGGAAGACACGGTCTACCCCATGGTCGCGGCGGGCGCGTCTTTGCACGACATGATTCGCCGTCCCAGCCCGCTGGTCGAAACCGCCGATGACGAATGATAAAGACCAATAAGAGATGAGTGAGAACACTATGCTGAATACATTTGTCGTGTACGTGGAAAACAAGCCCGGCGTGTTGACCCGGGTTGCGTCGCTGTTCCGGCGCCGCGCCTTTAACATCGACTCGCTGACCGTCGGGCGCACGGAGAAGCCTGAAGTCTCGCGCATGACCATCACCGTGGATGCCGACTACGACCAGGCACGCCGAATCGAGGCCAATCTTTACAAACTGGTAAACGTGCTGCTGGTGGAAAACATCACGAACGAGCCGTCGATCGTTCGCGATCTCGCCATGATCAAAGTCGGCGCCACGCACGAGGCACGCTCTCACGTGCTCGAACTGGCCAGCGTTTTTCGCGCCCGCGTGGTCGACGTCGCTCCGGAATCCCTCACCATAGAAATTACCGGCGGCGAAGACAAGATCGATGGCCTGCTGGAAGTCCTGCGCCCCTACGGCGTCCTGGAAATGGTGCGAACCGGCATCGTCGCCATGCGCCGCGGCAGCAAATCCTCCGTGGTGGTCGCGGCGGCGAGCACGCCTGCCCCCGACCTGGAGCACGGCGACGCCTCGTACTCTGTGTGAAACACCCATTCGGGCTTTACAGTCTGCTGAAGAGTTCGATGGCGGTTCTGTTTTGAAAGGGCGCGGCTTCCAGCCGCGCCGTAAGCGCCGCAAAATCAACCGTGGCTTCAGCCATTGAGGTCGCCGCGCTCTCGCGCCCGGCGAAGAAGAGCGCTGCCAGCCGCGGCAAACAGGCCCGCAGGACTCATGTGGGGACAGCCGCCCTCGGCTGTCCAGCGGGCGAAGCCCGCTTCTTGGCCACTACTCCTCTTTCTTCTCCGGCTCGTTCGGCAGCGGCTTCTCGATCGGCTTGCGCGGCAACGGACGATCGGCCATGGCCGCATCATAGACAAAGCTCGCCACGATCACCGCCGCCTGCTTCAAATCATCCGGCTGCAGGCGGTCGTACACGTCCATGTTCGAATGGTGCGTCCGCGTCTCATACTCAATCGGATCCTGAATAAACTGGAATCCCGGAATGCCCACCGCATCGAACGACAGATGATCCGTCCCGCCTGTGTTGCGCATGGTGAGCGTCGTCATGCCGAGATCTTTGAAAGGCTTCATCCAAGCCTCAAAAATAGGAGCGACCCCTTCGTTCTCCTGCAAATAGACGCCACGAATCTTACCGGTGCCGTTGTCCACGTTGAAGTAGGCTGAAGCCTTCGCCTGCTCCGGCTTGACCGAGACCGGTCCGGCCTCCCGGCGCAGCAGCGTGGGCATCCCTTTCATCAGTGGATCATCCATCGCTGGGCGCGAGCCGAAATGCTGCTCCACATAGTGCTGCGATCCCAGCAGGCCTTCTTCTTCCCCGCTCCACAGCCCGATGCGAACGGTGCGCCGCGGTTTGATATCGAGCGCCTTCAATATACGAACGGCTTCCATCATGACGACAGTTCCCGCGCCATTGTCGGTCGCGCCCGTGCCCGCGTGCCACGAATCGAGATGCGCCCCGAGCATGACGATCTCGTCTTTCCTGTCCGCACCGGGAATTTCTGCAATCGTGTCGTACTGCATGGGATCGTCATCGTAAAAAGTGTTGGTAACGTTTACTTCGAGCGTCACGTCTTTCTTCTGTTGCAGCAACCTGGCAATGCGCGTCCAGCTTTCCGACGCCACCGTAATCTTCGGAACGGTCGTGGTTTCGCCTTGCTTGTACGAGCCGCCAGATTGGACAAACACAGTGCCGCCACCTGCGGTTCCCCGGCTGTGATCAATTACCGCCAAGACTTTTTCGTCGGCCAGAAACTGGTTGAGTTCCTTAACGAACTGCTGGCGCTTCAGGAAGTCGGCAAAGCGAAAAGGCGGGCGTTCGCTGGGAACCTGATATTCGCCAATCTTTGCCAGATCGTCATCGCTGAGACGCTTGAATGGGGCTTCCGTGATCGGCTTTACTTCGGCATCGGGGCCAAAGATCAGGATCATGCCCGCCAGCTTGCCCTTGTACTTGTCAAAGTCCTTCTTGTCTTCAATGTTGACGCGAATGCACTTGCCCTGCACCACACCATTCGTACCCGGAGTCCATGCCTCGGCATAGGCGATCAGCGGAGTCACATCCGGCGAAGTCATGCGGACATTCACATACTGATTCGTCCACCCGCGCCCGAACGGTCCCCAGGATTCCAGATGCGCGTTGCTCAACCCCATGGCGGTAAGTTGGTCGCGGGTCCACTCATTCGCCTTCTTCATGTTGGGAGAGCCGGTCAGCCGCCCACCAATCGAGTCCATCAATCCGCTCGCCAGCTCCATGACCTTCGAATTGCGGAAGCCTTCGTAACGGATGCGCGTCATCGTCTCCAGATCCAACTTCTCCTGCGCCCACGCGGGCGGGACTAAGAAGGAAATTGCGGCCACAACGCAGACGAGGCGGTAGTGCTTCAGGACGTTCACGATGGGAGCTCCTTGCAGGCAAGATCAAAGGCGGGATTATACAACTTGGATCAGGGGCGAGTGCGGGACCGGACTGTAAAGTTATTTCAACGAACAGTAGTGTCTCGATTTCACAAAACTCGAAGATTCCGAAGAGGCTGATTTGCCATCCCTGCGCACTCTGCGGACGTTCTCTGCGACCTCTGCGATTTAAGACACCATGTGTGTAGAAGTACGTTCAAAGCATTGAAACGCAGAGAGCGCCGAGAACGTCCGCAGAGTACGCGAAGAAAATCCTGACAGAGGGCAAATGAGCACATGACACGACCAGCCGCGTCACTCTTTCTTGGAAGGCCCTTCGGCGGGGACAGCGCTTTCTTTCGCTGGCGCCGATTCGCCGGGAGACGCCTTCTTATCTTTACCAGGACTATTGATCACGACGTACTGCACGATAAGCGAAATGCGCCGGTTGGATGGATCGAGCGGACTCTCCGGCTTGCGCAGCCGTTGATCGGCAAATCCTCGCACCTGGGTCACTTGATCTTCCCGAATGCCGGCGTTTTGCACCAGACGGCGCGCAGCATTTGCACGGTCCGCGGATAGTTCCCAGTTACCGTAGTTCGCCATCGTCGCGTAAGGGGTGGCGTCGGTGTGCCCTTCGATCGAGATCTTGTTCGGAAGCTGGCCCAACTCTTTGGCCAGCGTGATCAGCAGCTCGCGTCCGTCTGCGTTGAGCGAGTCGCTCCCCGTGTTGAAGAACGTGCCCGCCGCCGACTCGGTCAATTCGATTCGTAGGCCTTCGTCGGTCACTGTCATCTCGATGTGACTCTTCAATTTTTCGAAATCATTCATCTCGCGGATCGCCGTCTCCAGTTGCTCCTTCAGCTTGGGCATGTTGTCGCGGGTGAGCGTGACACTCTCCCCGGTGCCCGTCAGGGTCGACCCAACTTCTTTTGCCGTGCCCGTGGGATCTTTGAAGTATCCGCCGACCGCGACCTGAATCTGTTTACTGCTGTTGAGCAGCCAGAGCACGATGAACAGGGCCATCATGGCCGTGACGAAGTCGGCATAGGCAACCTTCCACGCCCCGCCGTGATGGCCGCCGTGGCCACCTTTTTTCTTGATGATGATGATAGGACGAGTATTTTCCATGATGGCTAGGCCTCGACCGCGTCTGCTTCCGGGACGGCAGCCTCGGCTCGTGCACCGCGGCATGCCTCCTCGAGTTCCTTGAACGACGGCCGAACATGTCCCGGCACCGCCCTGCGCGCCACTTCCACCGCCATGATCGGAGCCGTGCCTTTCAAAAAAGAAATCATCATCACGCGCAAGACGTAGAGGTAGGCATGTTCCTCTTCCGCGGCCTTGGTCATGTTCTGCGCGATCGGACCGACCAGTCCGTAGCAGAATGCCCAGAAACGTACCGACCAGCGCCGCC
>WNEZ01013459.1_pt1 | contig 16002 bp, 12 predicted proteins | sample 5400521 | NCBI WGS metagenome assembly WNEZ01 (sample SAMN13153339, study PRJNA577476) | soil metagenome | isolation source: 120 cm saprolite under Douglas fir tree site 2 hole 1 replicate 1 | place: USA:California | collected 2015-04-18
GTGAGCTTGACGTCGGCGATCACGCTTCCCGCCCACATCGGTCGGGTGAACACGATGTCCGCGCCCGATCCCTCGACCTTCATCACATCCGAGGCCATCGCCGCGTTGAGTCTGGCGGCCACCCGCGGAATCAGATCTTTCCCCATCGCGGTGGACGCGGCCCCGACGAACTCGGCTTTGAGCGAGCTCGCCAGCTGGGCAATTGCCGGGGTGAAAGTCTCGGCCAGATAGTGCTCGAACGCCGGAGCGCTCGCGGCGTGGACCACCGCGGGCCCGTAACTCTTGAGCTCTTCGGCGATCGCGGCCGCATCCTTGGCCAACACCACCGCGTGCAGCTGTGCGCCGGTTTTCTCGGCCAGTTTCTTTCCCGCGGCGAGCGCATGGAGGGTGGCTTTGCGAAGCTTTCCGTCCGGCTGTTGCTCTGCGACGATGAGTACGATGGGCATTTGATTTCCTTGGAGGATTCCTTAGAACACCTTCGCTTCGTTCTTGAGCTTGTCCACCAGCGCGGCCACGTCCGGCACGCGGATCCCCGCCTTTCGCGGCGGCGGCGAGGACATCTTCAATACTTGCAGCTTCGGCGTCACATCCACGCCCAATCCCGCCGGCGTCAGCTCCTCCAAAGGCTTGCTCTTCGCCTTCATGATTCCAGGAAGCGTCGCGTAACGAGGCTCGTTCAGGCGCAGGTCGGTGGTCACCACCGCGGGGAGCTGACAATCGACGATCGAAAGCCCGCCATCCACCTCGCGGATGACTCGTACCTTCTTGCCATCCGCGCTCAAGACCAGCGCCGGGACCTTGTTCTTCTCCTGCTCCGATTCGAACGACTCCGTCTTCGAAGCGAAGGTCGCCTGCGGCCAGCCGAGCCATTCGGCGAGATATTGGCCGACCTGGTTTTGATCGTCGTCGATCGATTGCTTGCCGAGGATGATCAGATCCGGCTTTTCCTTCTCCGCGATTTTCTTGAGCAGGGCAGCCACGGCCATTTGATCGATCGGCCCTGCGTGATTGACCCAGACCGCTCGACCTGCGCCCATGGCCAGCGCGTGTCGGAGTTGTTCGTGGACATCCTTCGCGCCGACCGCCGCCACCACCACCTCGCCGCCGTGCTTGGCGACCAGGCGAAGCGCCTCCTCGACCGCGATCGCGTCGAAAGGGTTGATCTTGTATTTGAGACCATCGGGGACGATGCCGGTGCCGTCCGCCTTGACCTTGATCTTCGACTCGGGGTCTTCGACCCGCTTCGCAGTGACGAGAATCTTCACGCCCACTCCTTATGATCGGCGCCTGATGACGCAGCGCGCGATTGCGTTCTTATGCGCAGCGGCCGACGGCGGCAACTGCAAATCTCACGATACAGCTCAAGCTATCGAAACAGCTCGCGGGCGATCACCAGCCGTTGGATCTGCGAGGTGCCCTCGTAAATCTGAATCAGCTTGGCATCCCGCATCAGCTTCTCCACCGGAAACTCCTTGATGTAGCCGTAGCCGCCATAGATCTGCACCGCGTCGGTGGTGACCCGCATCGCGGCGTCGGCGGCGAAACACTTGGCGTAGCTGGAGACCAGGGTATTTCGCTGGCCCGCGTCGAGCTGCCATGCCGCTTGCCACGAGAGGAGCCGGGCGGCCTGGACGTCCTTGGCCATGTCCGCGAGCATGAACTGAATCGCCTCGAACTCGCGGATCGGCTTGCCGAACTGCTGGCGTTGACCGGCGTACTCGATCGAATGTTCCAGGGCCGCGCGGGCGATCCCCACCGCGAATTCCGCGGTGAGCGGGCGGCTGTTGTCGAGCGTCTCCATCGCGATCCGGAAGCCGTCGCCCTCGGCGCCGAGCCGATTTTCGACCGGAATGCGCACGTCATCGAAGGTGAGCGCGACGGTGTTCGAGGCGCGCTGCCCCATCTTGTTCTCGTGCTTGCCCACCGTGAGACCGTTGGGGCGACCTTCGACGACGAGGCAGATCATCCCGCTGTGCCGCTTCGTCCGGTCGAGCGTGGCGAAAAGGGTGAACTGGTCCGCGTATCCGCCGTTGGTGATGAAGCACTTGGAGCCGTTGACGATGTAATCCGCTCCATCTCTTCGCGCAGTGGTGGACAGCCCGGCGACGTCGGAGCCCGCCCCCGGCTCGGTGAGCGCGAAAGAGCCGAGCTTGAGCGACCGGGTAAAGGGGGCGACGAGCTTCTGCTTCTGCGCCTCGCTTCCGGCGATGAGGATGGGCAGCAGCGAAAGGTCGTTGGCGATCATCGAGGTGGCGACCCCCGCGCAGCCCCAGGCGAGCTCCTCGGCCACCAGGGCCTGGTCGAAATGCGAGAGCCCGACCCCGCCCAGCTCCGGAGGAATGGTCATGTTCATCAGCCCTAGCTCGTATCCCGCGCTGATCAGGTCCTTGGGGAACTCCGCCACCTCGTCGTAGTGGGCCGCCTTGGGCCGAACCACTTCGCGCGCGAAGCGCCGGGCGGTGTCTTGGAGAGCGAGCTGCGTCTCGCTGAGGCTGAAGTCCATTGTGTGTACTCCTCGTGAGTGAAGGGAGCACCGATGCGCTTACCACGCACGGTGCGATTGCCACCGTTCGATGCTCCTTTGACGGGACTGAAACAAGTCGAAAATAATAATTCCTCATCTGTAAACACCCCACCGAGGACATCCCATGCTTAAGGCTGTAAGGCTCGCGTGCGCGGGGGCAGCGTTTGCGCTGTTCGCCGCTTGCAACTCAGATCCGAATTCTGGCGTGGCCGTGCTTAGCGCCACTGCGACCCCTCGCCAAATTGACGCGCGCGGCGCCACCTCGATGATTGGCGTGGAAGCGCGAGATGCCAAGGGTGCGCCGGGAGCGGGGCAGGTGACGCTGGTCGCGTCGGCGGGATTGCTCGCCGACGGATCGAAGCAAACGACGCTCACCCTGGCCAACGGCATCGCGGGAATCGGCTACAGCTGCAATGCGAACCTCGACCCGCTGTGCTCGGGACCGGTTCACGTCGACGTGGCGTGGGGTCTCTTGGCGTATTCGCTCCCGATCCAGGTCGGAGATGGCGGCGGCGGCGGCCCCGACGGCGGCGGCGGCCCGGACGGCGGCCCGGTCAGCGTCGGATTCCTGACGATCTCCGCCTCGAAGTCTCCGATCTTCTTCGGCGTGGGCGACACGTCCAACATCACCGCCCAGCTTTCCGCCGACGCCGGGGTTTCGCTCGTGGGTCAGACGATCGCGTTCAACACCAACCTGGGGGGATTCTCGTTGCCCGACGGTGGCTCTCCCAACTCGGTCAATGCAACGACCGGAAGCGACGGAAAAGCCATCGTGGTGTTCCGCGAGACCGGGACGGCTGGGACCGCGACCATCGTGGCGACCCACGCGCCCTCGGGTTCGCTGGCCTCCATGCCTTTACCGATCGTGAGCGTGCAGGCGATCAACTGGGTCTCGACGAGATGCGGCGGCGTCAATTGCACGATCATGGGGTTGCGAGGGTCCGGCTTCAATGAGCAGGCGACGGTGACCTTCAAACTCGTCGATTCCAGCAATAATCCGGCGCCGGGCGTCCGAGTGTCGTTCTCGATGACCTCCCCGCCCACGGGGACATCGGTCAGTCCGAGCGGAATGACCGACGCCAATGGCATGGTCAGCACGAACATCTCGGTGGGTACCGCGATCGGCGTGTTCACCGTCGTGGCGACCGTCATCCCCAACCAGGTCCAGATCAACAGCCCGCCCATCGGCCTTCGCGGCGCGAAAGCAAGCAACCAGGGCTTTGTGCTTGAGTGCCACCCGGTTAACATCGCTGCCTACGTCAATCCGCAGCCACCGGCAGACCTGCCGACGACTTGCAAAGTCACGCTGGTGGATCGCTTGGGAAACGCGGTCGGCACGGGCGCAGCTGTGAATTTCAAGTCCGAGGCCGGAGTCATCCCCACGACGGTGAGCACCACCGCCTTCAATCCCTCTGCTCCCGATCCCAGCGAGGGTACGGCAACGTTCACCTTCCGCAGCGGCGGACCCTTCGCCGGCTTTCTCCAGGACGTTGCGCCCTTCGGCCCAGTGCCAAGTCAGTGGCCGTACCCCAGGTATCAAGAGCCGAGCGTTCCGGATGGCTCGTTGATCCGCAATCCGCGCGACGGTCTGGTCTCGATTCTCGCCTATACGCAGGGGGAAGAGTGGTACGACGACAGGAACGGGAACGGCGTTTGGGACCCGGGCGAGCGCTTCATCGACCAGGGAGAACCGCTGGTGGACTCGAACGACAACGGCGTGTGGGACCAGGGTGAGGTCTTCGTCGATCTCAATGGCAACCACGTGTGGGATCCGCCGAATGGCATTCACGACTCGAACACCACCATCTGGACCGAGACCCGAATTCTCTATTCCGGTCGCCCGACCGGGAACAATACCTATTTCCTCCCGTCGCGCTTCGCCCCTGCATGCCCGGGCGGCTTGGCGCACATGGCTGTTGTTCCCCTGGACGCCTATTTTGGCGACCTCAATCTGAACATTCCCCAGGCGGCGGGCACCAGCTTCACACTGGGAACGCCCCAACCGACCAAGGGAGTGATGACGGCTCCGATGGTGGGACAGACTGTTCTGGATGGGTATGGCTTCCAGATGGACCGGGTGCTGGTGGACTCATCTTCTCAGCACGCGTGCGACCCGGCGACGTCGACCATTTGCAACTGGAAGATGGTGTTCGGAGGTTGGAGCCAGGGCTTCGTGGGGCCGGTCACCATCACCGGCGCCGCGACGAGCGACATCAACCCCTGCCTGGACGCCGTCTTCCCGCTCAACATCACCGTGCTTCAGGTCAACACGACCGCCTATGCGGTCGGAGGCATCCAGTAGCGGCAGCTATTTCTTCGGGACCTTCTCCCAGTCCGCGAGGAACTTCTTGATCCCGATATCCGTCAAGGGGTGCTGGGCGAGCTGCTGGATCACTGAGAGAGGAATGGTGGCGACGTCCGCGCCCATCCGCGCCGCGGTGAGCACGTGGATCGGGCTGCGCACGCTGGCGACCAGCACCTGGGTGCCGAACCCATAGTTGCGGAAGATCTCGATGATGTGCCCGACCACCTCCATCCCCTCCTCGGAGACGTCGTCGAGCCGGCCGACGAAGGGCGAGACGTAGGTGGCGCCGGCCTTCGCGCTGAGCAGCGCCTGGTTGGCGGAAAAGATCACCGTGACGTTGGTCTTGATCCCTTCCGCGGTGAGCACCTTCACCGCCTTCATCCCCTCCACGCCCATCGGGACCTTCACCACCACGTTGTCGTGGATCTTCGCCAACTCGCGCCCTTCTCGGATTATCTCGGGCGCCTGAATCGAGACGCACTCCGCGCTCACCGGGCCGTCGATGAACGAGGTGATCTCCTTGATCGTCTCCTCGCGTGGCCGACCGACTTTCGCCAGAAGCGAAGGGTTGGTGGTGACGCCGTCGGCACAGCCCATCTCATGCGCAATCCGAATCTCTTTTACGTCGGCACTGTCAATGAAGAACTTCATGACGCTCCTGTCGGGGTAAGGGACTCCTGTGAAGGTATGGCATCTACGGCAAGCCCCTCTTCGCCAGTACTCGAGAGGACGATCGTCGTCAAGATGGCACTCGATTGAGCCGCGGTGTAAAAGCTATTCGGTGGCACGCTCCGGTGGAGAATTCTCGCGCAAGGTCGCGCGCCTTCGTGTGGTGGAATCACCCCCGAAGCGAGCGAGAGGCTCGGGCGGCAAGACCAAGCTTCAACGGACCAACGGCCGGGACGCGAGCAAGCAGATCGAATACGCGCGCAACGTGCTCGAGGCCGAAGCGCGCGCTGTGCTCAGCGTGCGGGAGCGGCTGGGACAGAGCTTCGTCGAGGTGATTCAGCTCATCCTCAACTGCCCCGGGCACGTGGTCGTCACCGGCATCGGCAAGCCGGGGTTCATCGCGCAGAAGCTTTCGGCCACGCTCGCTTCGACCGGGATTCCCTCGCTTTACCTGCACCCGGCGGAAGCGGTCCACGGCGACCTGGGACGGATCGCGCGCGGCGATGTGGTGCTCGCGCTCTCGAACAGCGGCGCGACCGAGGAGATCCTCCGCCTGTTGCCCGCCTTCCGCCGGCTTGGGGCAAGCCTGGTGGCGATCACCGGCAACAGCCAATCCACCCTCGCGCGAGGCTCCGACCTGGTTCTGGACATTGGACCTATCGACGAGGCCTGCCCGATGGGCCTGGTCCCCACCGCCTCCTCGGCGGCGCTGCACGCCGTGGGCGATGCCCTGGCGATGACGCTGCTCAAGTATCGGCGCTTCACCAGCGAGGAATACGCGCTGATCCATCCCGGTGGAAAGGTCGGGCGGTCGTTGATGCGCGTCTTCGAGGTGATGCGCTCGGGCGAAGCGAATCCGATCGTGCGGGACACCGCGAGCCTTTCGGAGGCGGTGGTGGTGATGACCAACACCCCGGGCAGACCGGGCGCCGCCAGCGTGGTGGACAAGCATGGCAAGCTGGTCGGCATCTTCACCGATGGCGATCTCCGCCGGATGGTCGAACGGGGACGGACGGATTTCGAGGTCGAGGTCAAAGCGGTGATGTGCAAGCAGCCGCGCTGCGTCCAGCCCACCGAGCTCGCGCTCACTGCCGCGGCCCGGATGCGCGAGTCCAAAGTCGATCAGCTCCCGGTGGTGGACAGCGCGGGGCGCGCGGTCGGTCTTCTGGACATCCAGGATCTGCTCGCCGCTCGTTTCTTCTAGCGCACTGAACGGCTAAACCATCGAAGCGATCTGATCCCGCGCGGTTAGCCGAAGTTAGTCTTGCAAGCGATCGAAATTACGGAGATCGAATTCGTTAGCTGATCGGCGCTCTGCGCGGGCACGGAGATGGGCCTCGAGTGCAAGCAGGGCTTGAGAAGAGACGGCGACGGTGCAGGTGGTCTGGGCGGGCGAGAGCCCTGCGGCGCGCTACGGGCCTCGAATTCAAATCGCACGTGGCTTGCCCTCTTGGCTGGAAATGAATCTAGTTCCTTACTGAAGCTCTCAACCGCCTGAAGCGCCTCCGGGCAATCCATGAGGCGGCATGTGGCCAGCTCAGGAAGGGGGACGGTGCTCTCCTGAGGCATGCCTTCCGCTCGCGCGGGTGGCGGCGTACGGCCGCTCATGGAATCCCCTCGGGTCGAATCGCACTGCCCGAGGCTCTCGGGAGGTTTTTGGGGGGTGCCAGAGGTATGAAGGGCTTGCGTTCAAGAGAACGGTGACATGTGTCGGTTTATCTGTTCGATTTTCCAGCAAAAGCGGGGAACCCGCTATTTAATCGAAGCCCTTCATACCTCCGAGCCGGCTTTTTTTCGCGCGCCCGACCCGGCATGCGGGGAGGCGTGGACACACTCCGGCTTTCGAAGGCGCCCGCCCAGACCACCTGCGCCGTCACCGTCTCCTCACTGCTCATACGTAGCGCCATAGTGCTTGCATCATCGGCTAACCACGCGGGATCAGATCGCTTCGATGGTTTAGCTGTTCGGTGCTCTAAGCGGTCCGCTCTTCTACCGAAGCTTCGCGGCGAGCCCTGAGCCCTGCGCGTAAGCCGGAGCTGTCTCGGCGAGTTTTTTCCAGAGCGCTTTCGCACCGCTCTTGTCGCCCTTCCCGGCCAACGCGTCGCCGAGCTTCTCCACCGCGCCGGGATCGGCGCCCACCGCCACCGACCAGACCCGGTCCGCCATCGGTTGTCTTTGGAGGCCGACCAACGCCCAGGCCATGCCCGCCTTGGCGCGCCCATTCTCCGGTTGGAACGGAACGACGCGCTTATAGGCGTCGAGCGCCTCCTGAAAATGGCCGCGCGCGAGGTGGTTTTCTCCTTCCTCAACCAGCTTGGCCAGGCCCTCCTGGAGCTCCGGTGTGCGCTCGGTATTCTTGATCGACTCGACGACCTCGGGGCTCAACGGGGGCAGCTGCTGGTTTGCGGCCGGCGCCGCCGGACGGGCTGCCACGCGGGTCGGCGCGGCCTTTCGCTCGGCGTCCCTCTTCTGCGCGAGCTTCGTCATCCCACCCGCGGAGATGCTGTCTTCGGTGCGCTGAAGAAGCTTGCGAACGTACCCGCTCTTCGGCCCGTTCGGATCGAGTTGGAGGAAGCGGTTCAGATCCTGCGCCACTTGACGGAGCGCCTTGATGTCTTCCCCCCGGGTGTCGAACAAGAGCAGTGCCCGGCCGTAGAGGCTGTTTGCCCGACCGCTTTCGATCGCCAGCGCCCGCTCGTAGTCGGCGAGCGCACCCGCGGAATCCCCACTGAGAAAGCGGGCATTGGCGCGAAGCTCCTCCACCTCCAAAGCCGGCTCGAGCGCCGCGCGGAGGCACTCCTGGGAGGCGGCGAGATTGCCCTTTTGAGCCAGCACACGCGCCGCCGCGGTCTGGCCATCCATCGCGTTCGGCCGATTCGGACCGCAGGCGCCGTCCTTGATCGGCGCGCCTGCCCCGGCCCGCTTGCGCTGCTGCAGATAGAGCGCGCGCGCCGGTTCGGCCTTTTGGACCGCCTGACCGAGGTACTCCGCCGCGTCAGCGTACCGACCGTGGGTGTAGTAGAGCTTGCCGACCGCCGCAGCCACCTCGAAGGTCTTCTCGCGTTTCTTGAGATCCGGGGTGGAATCGAGCTGCTTCAATATCTGATCCGCGCTTGGGGCCGGATTGCCGGGTCGGACTTGAGGATGACCGGACGGAAGACTCGCCTCGCTCGACTCCGGGTCGGCCACGCCGACTTTCGGATGGCCTGGAGGTAGCTCGCCGGACGGGTTGCCGCGGGCGGGCGGCGAGGATGGATCGTCCACCCTGGGATGCCCCGAGGGCAGCTCCCCTGACTGCGCGCCCGGGGCCGGCGGCGACGACGTCGGACCATCCACCTTGGGATGCCCAGGCGGCAGCTCCGGGGCTCCGCCCGCGGCGGCCGCGCACAGGAAAGCCAAGCCGGAAACCGAAATCGCCGCGATCTTTATCCCAGATCCTCGCCGCATGGTTGGCTCCTCCACCCGGTCGAGCTCAGTTTCACCACGTCCTGCTGTTGCACGTTTCGCAGCAGCTCTTTGACGGTTTGGCCGAGCACGGGATGGTTCGCGCTGGGATTGAGCTCGCACAAGGGCTCGAGCGCGAATCGCCGCTGGTGAAGCTCAAGGTGCGGAATCTGCAGATTGAGGTCGGCGACCAGTCGTTCGCCCCAGAGCAAGATGTCGAGGTCGATCGCCCGAGGCGCCCATCGAGTGCTCCTCACCCGACCGAGGTCGACCTCGATCTGCTGGAGAATGGCCAGGAGCTGCTGCGGCGCGAGGCTGCATTCCATCTCCACCACCGCATTCAAGTAGCGCGGCTGAGGAGGGCCCAGGGGGGCGCTTTCGTAGAGGGAGGACGAACGCAGCACCGCCGCGGCGTCAATGTGGCCGAGGCATTCGAGCGAGCTGAGCATCAACTGCTCGCGATTCCCGATATTCGATCCCAAACCAAGGTAGATGTTTTCGCTCACGACAGTCACAACGAAGCGGAAAGGTCGATGATTCCTGCCTTCACTTGAGCCCCAGGACGTCCTGCATGTCGTAAAGCCCTGGGGACCGGGAGACTACCCAGCGCGCCGCTCGAAGCGCGCCGCGCGCAAACTGTTCGCGGCTGGTCGCCCGGTGCGTGAGCTCGACCCTCTCGCCTTCTCCCAAGAAGAAGATCGTGTGCTCGCCGACCACGTCGCCGCCCCTTAACGTCTGGACCCCGATCTCCGGTCGAGGCCGCTCACCGATTTGCCCTTCGCGCGAAAGCCGTAGGTCCGAGGGCTTCCTTCCGAGCGCGGCCGCTACCTCTTCCGCAATCCGCAACGCGGTTCCCGAAGGAGCGTCCTTCTTCATCCGGTGGTGCGTCTCGAGAATCTCCACGTCGAAAGAATCGCCCAACACCTGCGCGAGCTGAGCGGCGATCTTGATCACCAGATTGACCCCGACCGACATGTTCGGGGACATCACCACCGGCATTCGCTGCGCGCTGCGCGCCAGCTCCGCCTTGGCGTCCGCGGTGAATCCGGTGGAGCCGACGACGAGGGGAACGCCGCGCTCGGCGCAAATCCGGGCGTGCTCCAGGCTCGCCGCGGCGCTGGTAAAATCAATCACCAGCTGCGCTTTACCCGCTTCAATCGCCCGGCTGAGATCATCGGCGATGAGCACCCCCAGCGGCTCGAGCTGCGCGGCCCGGCCGACGTCCGACCCGATCGCGCTCGACCCCTTCCGCTCGGTTCCGCCGACGACCTTCATGTCCTCCTGGTCCCGCACCATTCGAACGAGCGTCCCGCCCATGCGGCCGAGCACTCCCGCGACGACCACCCGGACGGCTTGCGCTCCGAGCATCTACTCAGCGCCCAGCGAGCACCGGCGTACCGCGCCCTCGCCCAGCGCCCGGAGCAATCCAGCACGCTGGACCCACCCGCGCGCCGCTTCGTCACAGCAGTCCGAGCTTGCGCAGCTCGTCCTTCAGCTTCGACGCATTCCCCTCGGACATTGGAACCAGGGGCAATCGGATTTCCGGGCCGAACTTGCCCATCAGATGCAGCGCCCACTTCACCGGAATCGGATTCGATTCCACGAAGAGGAATCGGTGCAGGCCATTCGTCTTTACTTGCAGCTCCGCAGCGCGCGCCATCTGACCCGCACGGGCGGCCTTGAGCATGTCCGAAATCATCCGGGGCGCGACGTTCGCCGACACCGAGATGACCCCCTTACCGCCGCAGGCGATGAAAGGGACGATGGTGAAGTCGTCGCCCGAGAGCAGGGTGAGGCGCTCGCCGCACTTTTCGATGATGTCGATCGCCCGGGCCATGTTCCCCGTCGCCTCCTTGATCGCCACGAGCTCCGGGATGTCGCACAACCGAAGGCAGGTCTCGGGGAGCAGGTCCACGCCGGTGCGCCCCGGAACGTTGTAGGCGACGATCGGAAACCCGGGATGCGCCTTGGCGATGGCGCGGAAGTGCTCGAACAGGCCGGACTGGGTTGGCTTGTTGTAGTAGGGCGTCACCACCAGCGCGCCGTCCGCGCCCACTTCGCGCATCCGCTTGACCGAGTCGATCGTCTCCTGCGTGCTGTTCGAGCCCGCGCCGGCGATCACCGGAACCTTACCACGCGCGACCTCCACCGCCGCCTTCACCGCGCGGATTCGCTCCTCGGCGGACATCGTCGCCGCTTCACCGGTCGTTCCCATCGGAACGAGCCCCTGGATTCCGTTCTCCAGCTGATACCGGATCAACCCTCGATACGCTTCCTCGTCGAACGCTCCGCCGCGAAACGGGGTCGCGAGAGCAACAATGGCACCGTCGAAAGTTTTCATGGCGGCGCGCAGTATAGATTTTTCAGAGTTTTCTGCGAGTCGGTTGTGGCTGGGATGCTTTCGGCCGGACTTTGGGGCGGAAAAGAGCGGTTTTCCGGCCCTGCCGCGGGTGGCCTCAGATTTCGCCGCTGACCAGATCCTCGAGCGTTTCGCGCGGCCGGATGATGCGAAACCGGTTTTTCGAGACCAGCACTTCCGCGGGAAGAGGCCTCGAATTGTAGTTGGAGGCCATCGACATCCCGTAGGCCCCGGCCCCTCTCACCGCGAAGAGATCTCCGCGCTCGGGGAGCACCATCTTCCGATCCCTGGCCAGGACATCGCTCGATTCGCAGACCGGTCCCACCACATCCACCGGAAGGGAGACCGCTGCGGAGTAATGCGCCGGGCTGGGGGGCAACTCATCGGTATACCGTATCCCGAGCCCTCCACCGACATCGATCAGGTCCAGGGCAAACCCGGCAGCGGACAGCTCCCGGTAGAGCTGCGCGACCTTGGTTACCGCGCGCTCGAGCGGAGCGAGCTGGGTCAGTTGCGAGCCAATGTGGCAATCCACGCCGCGCGCCCGCACGCCCTTCATCCGGCGGCTGCGTTGATAGAGCCGGGCGGCCTCGGCAGAGGGTACCCCGAATTTCGAGGTCTTCAGCCCGGTGGCGATGTGCCGGTGGGTTCGCGCATCGACGTCGGGGTTTACCCGGATCGCGAATGGCGCCTGGCGTTTCAACCGGACGCCGACCGCGTTCAAAGCATCCAACTCCTCCGCGCTTTCCACGTTGAACAGAAGAATGCCCGCCTTGAGGGCCATCTCCATCTCCGGGTCGGTCTTGCCTACCCCGGAAAAGACGATCTTCGCCGGATCCGCTCCAGCGCGAAGCGATCGGGAAAGCTCTCCTCCGGAGACGATGTCGAAACCCGAGCCGAGCCCGGCGAGGAGCCGGAGCAACGAAACGTTGGAGCTCGCCTTCACCGAGTAGCAAAGCAGGTGCGGCACGCCGCGCAGCGATTGGGTGATGACCCGAAAGTGCCGCTGCAGCGCCGCCGTCGAGTAGACGTAGGTTGGGGTGCCCACCGCTTTGGCGATCCGGGTGAGCGGCACGCCTTCCGCGCAGAGGACGCCGGCCCGGTACTGGAAATCATTCATGGAGGCCGCGTGGCGCAGCATCCGGCATCCTCGGGGGGAACCGGCGCCGCCTCAGCGAGGGGCGGCCTCGGTGGCGCCTTGATCCCGCAAGAGCCGACGGCGGTCAACAGCATCCCAAGGCCAAGCGCGATGCATGTTCGGTTCGATCGAATGCCTGTTCCTCGTTCAGAAGCGGATGCCGAGCATCGCGCGAAGGGCCTGGGCAGTGTCCAGGCCTGGAGTCGTGGCGAGAGGATTCTGCTGTGGGGGCTGTTGGAGCCCGGCCAGGGGGAAAAGCACGCCGTACATGAACTGGGCGAAAAACCCGTCTTCGGTCTCGTAGTGCACGCCGGCGTTGAGCTCGACACCCAGGGCGGCGCTCGCGCCCGACGGCGTTCCCTGGGCGAACACCGCCCGCGAATAGATCAGGCCGGCAAACAGATTGAAGCCATCGGTGAGATCGTACTTGATCGACGGCTTGATGTAGATCGCATTGGTGACCCCGCCCAAAAGCTGGCGCCACAAGATCATGTCCACGTGGTAGTCGCGGTTGAAGCGGAAATTCTTGATGTCGCTGTCGGTGCAATCCGCCGTAACCTGGATGCAGAACCTGGGGCCATCGACGTCGCCCTGCGCTGTGCTTCCGCTTCCGTCGGACGCGCTTCCCCGCCTTCCCTGATGATTCCCGATTCCCCACCGGCGATCGCCGGAGGCGTATCCGAGCTCCATGTTCAAGTGCAGCGCGCCATCCACCAGGCGGTATTCGCTCTGAAGCACCGCGCCAAACTCGGTCACCGAGAGGTTGCGGTTCTTCGACGGGTCGGCGACATCTCCATTGGTGACCGCGGAGCCGTTAATGCTGCCGAGGATGGACGCGCCTTCGAACTCGATCCGGAGATTCTTGCGCTCGAACTTGATCCAGATGTCCGGCATGAAAAGCGACGCCGACCGTGGGACGTAGAAGTTGTAGAACCTCCCCTGGTCCAGCGCAGGTTGAACTGAACCCGGCACCGCTGGATCGGTCGGTGGCTGAAAGTAGTAGCCGGCGGGATCATACTTCTGGCTGCGGAACTCGAAGTGGACGCCGTAGTTGAAGACGGATTGACCGTTCTGAAGCTTCGCCTTCGCCTGCTGCTCGACGTCGCGACGCGCGATCGCGAGGATGAAGCCGATGCTCGCGTCCTGATTCGAAAGCGGCAGCGGGTCGGCGTTGTCCCCGGTCAAGCGGGCGGTGGTCGGTCCGACCGCGTTGTAATCGATCATCGGGGTGACGTACCAACCGCTGAACGGCTCGGCGACGAACATCAAACGGTCGACCGTATCGCCGTGGTCGCAGTCGAGACAATTGCCGTCGTTGTGCAGCATTCCGAGCCCCCAATGGGAACCCATCCGGCCGAAGCGCAAAATGCCGCCCCACACCGGGGTGCTGACTTCGCCGTAGACGCGCTTGACCGCGATCGCGTCGCGGATCGAGTTGATCCCGGAGGCGGGCGGAGCCTGGGTGCTCGAAAAGACGCTGAAGGTGTCGCGATCGGACCTGGCGAAACCGTAATCCGGCGTGGATCCCCAAACGAGGTTGTCCAGGGCGTCGATCTGCATCTTGATCCGCACTTCCTCGGAGACATTCAGCGTGGGCTCGAAGCGAAATCTCATGTTCACCCCGGCGGTCGTCCGCTCCTGGGTGAAGGGCGAGTGCGGATAGAGAAAGAAGCCGGCGGCGTCCGGACCCCGCCCGAGATCGAACTTGTTGTAAAGCTCCGGCCGCACTCTGAGATATCCATTGGGCACGAACAGCTCCAGCTTTCGCTTCTCCTCGGTGACCTCCTCCTGCCAGCCCGCCGCGGCGGATTGGGTGGCGGCCTGGGCGCGAAACTCCTCGCGCATCTCTTTTTTCGCGGCCTCCAACTTCGCTTCCATCTCCCGGCGAAGATCGTCCGCTTCGTTCGCCGAGGCTGTCGGTTTGGAAGACGGCGCGGAAGCAGCCGGCTTTCCAGCGTCGGGAACGGCGCTGGACTGCGCGAACGCCGTGGCGCACGAAAACGCGAGCGCCGCGAGCAAGGCTTTCAACGTCAAGGGGATCTCCAAGTGCAAGAGAGGAAGGCGCGCCAGTTAAAGCACGGCTCGATTGGGTGTCAACGCAAACTGGCCCCGGCGAGGAATATTTCGTTTACCGCTCAGAGGCATTCGGACCCTGTCGCAGCTCGGTGAGAACGCCGCGGGCTCCCTTGGGGTGAACGAAGGCCACCCGCGAGCCGCCGGCACCGGGCTGGGGCACCTCGTCGATCAAAGGCGCTCCCGCCTGCCGAAGCGCGTCGAGGGCGGCATCGATGTCGTCGACCTCGATGCAGATGTGGTGCAGACCCTCGCCGCGCTTGTCGAGGAATCGAGCCACCCCGGTGTCCGGCGAGGTCGGGCAGATGAGCTCGATGCGGCCCATCCCATGGCCGAAGATGGCGGTCCTCACTTGTTGTCCGGGGACCTCTTCGATTTCCTGCAACTCAAGCCCCACCACGTCTCGATAGAAAGCGATCGCGGCGTCCAGGTTCTTCACTGCGATGGCAACGTGATCCAGGCCTTTGGCCTTGTATTTCATCCGGAGCGTCTCCTCGGTTGGCAACGGGGACAGAAATAGGTGGTGCGCCCCGCTTGAACCATCTGTTTCACCGCGGATTTGCACTTGCGGCACCGTTCTTTTCCGCGTCCGTAGATGAGAAAGGGATTCGGAGTCCCGGGCTCTTCCACGTACCCGATCTCTTCGCCCTTTTCGCGGGCCAGCGCGAAGCGGATCGTGGCGTGGATGGCCTGGACGAGCTTCTTCCACTCCGCCGCCGACAAGCTGCCCGGCTTCCGGGCGGGGTGAATGCCGGCGCGGAAGAGGGCTTCCGAGGCGTGAATGTTTCCCAGCCCGGCGATCCGACTCTGGTCCATCAGCGCGACCTTGATCGCTTGCTTCGACCTTCCCACCGCCTCCTTCAACTGCGCGGCGTTGAGTCCGTCGGTCAAGGGATCGCGCCCCAGTTGCCGGATCGACTCGAGCTGCCAGAGCCGGCCGGCCTCGACCGGCTCCAACCGCCCGAATCGCCGCGGGTCGCGGAAGTGGATCACCTCGTCGTTGTCCAGGTAGAGGCGCGCCCTGCTGTAGGGCTCGGCGACGCCTCGGCCTCGGCGGACGAACTTGCCGGTCATCCCCAGATGGGCGAGCAACCCCTCGTTCTCGAACTGCAATAAAAGGTATTTGCCCTTCCGGGAGGCATCCACCAGTTTCCCCCGGAGGGACTGGAACGCCTCGCGGTTGGCGCCGCGAAATGTTCGCGTCTTCTCCGCATCCGCCGAGACGACGCGGCGGCCGGCGAGCCACCGCTCGAGGTTGCGGCGGGTGATTTCTACTTCGGGAAGCTCGGGCATGACCGGCGGCGGTGCATAGCACGACCGGGGAAGAAGTTCATGGCGTCGCACCGCGGGGCGAGACCACCTCGCGGGCCGCTGTTTGAGCTTGAGCACGGGAGCGAAGAAATCTCCGCGCTCCTCGACCCGGCGCAGCGCGTGGGCGGCGTCGAAGGCGAGTGAATCCGGATCTCCGCGCTTCGCGGCGGCGGCGACCT
>WNEZ01004446.1_pt1 | contig 15992 bp, 17 predicted proteins | sample 5400521 | NCBI WGS metagenome assembly WNEZ01 (sample SAMN13153339, study PRJNA577476) | soil metagenome | isolation source: 120 cm saprolite under Douglas fir tree site 2 hole 1 replicate 1 | place: USA:California | collected 2015-04-18
ATCGGTTCTAGCCGAGGGTAATAGTTAGCAGCTTTTCTGCGAGGTTTTGCGCTGAATCGCTCGCCAGAAGGAGGAAAATAGTCGGCACGTTCACTGCCGCCGCGGGCGCCCGCCCGCGGCGGCGAGTGCGTTACAGGGGCAGGGATCAGAAATGAAGTACCGGCCACTTTTCCTCGGTCTGTTTGTCCTGGGCTTGTTCTGCGCGGATTCCCACGCCGCGAATACGCGGGCACTGCTCATCGGCATCAGCCAGTACTCGGAGCTGGAAGGCTTGCGCTACGCCGATGCCGACGTGAAGGCTTTTTCGCAAATCCTCACCGACTTTGCCGGCTATCGGAAATCCGACGTCACCGTGGTCCTCAATACCGAGGCCACCAAGGCGCGGATCATGGCCGAGATCGACAAAGTGGTGCGCGCGAGCAAGCGGGAGCCCCTCGACCACTTCATCCTCATGTTCGCGGGCCATGGCCTGCCCGGCCGCATGGAAGCCGGCCGCGTGGGCAACATCGGAGCCGTCGATACGAATATCTTTCTCGCGCCGTCCGATGCCTCGACCGCAGCGAGCAGCTTCTTTTCCACCGGCAAGGAGATTGGCAACGAGACCTTCATCAACCGCGCCTGGCTCGCCAAGCAGCTCTCCGAGATCGAGGCCAAGTCGATCGTGATCATCCTGGATTCCTGCTACAGCGGCACCGAGGCCTTCGGCGAGCTGTTCTTCGAGAACCTCGGCTATTCGATCCGCTCGTTCGAATACAGCGGCCCCCAGAGAGGGGTCAGGGACGTCCAGAAAAGGAACCTGGACATCCGCCAGGTATCGACGCCCGGCGGACAGAAGCGCATCGCCTATTTTGCTTCCAGCCGCGAGGACCAGCCTTCGGCCGAATATGACGAGCTGCGCCACGGCGCGCTCAGCTATTGCCTGTTCGAGAACATCAGGCGCGCCCGGGAAGAGATCTAAGACAACGAAACCCGGCAGCTCTCCGTCGACGGCGTGTATGCGAACATCACCGCGCTGTTTCATGAAATCAAGGTGAAGGGCCGCTCGCTCGAGGAGTTCCACCAGCCGGTCCTGCTGCCGATTCCCGATTTCGCGGGAGTCAAGGACATGCCGTTCATCTCCGTTACCGGCATCAAGCGCAAGGAGATCGAAACCGGCGTGCTCGAAATCCGCACCGACCCGCCGGGCCTGCAGATTTTCGTCGACGGAATGAAAAGAGCGGAAACCACCAATGCCCGGCTGGCGTTGCAGGAGGGCAAGCATCTCATCGAGCTTTACATGCCGACCACAGGCTACCGTCACAGCTTCACTGCGGACATCTCGCCATTGCGGCCCGTGACCGAGACCCTCTCGATGCGCGGCGTCCTGGAAGTGGCGTCGTTCTGGCTGAGAAGCGGCCAGAAGTCTCCGGGACCCGTGCTCGAGGTCTACCTCAATGGCGCGCCCTTCGGAAAATCGGGAAGCCGGGTGGACAATCTGCTTGCCGGCTCGCATACGCTCGAGGTGCGCTTCGAAAAAGTGTCCAAGAGCCGGCGCATCGAGATCCGGCCTGATTCTCCGTTGACCGTCAATTATTCGGTGATCCGCGAAGCCGCCAAGCCCGCGCCGAGGAATGACCGGGGGGTCGGCAACGTAGTGTTCTGAGCTATTTCTTGCGGACGGCCGATTTCGGCCTGAAGGCCTTGACCACCGCCTCGCGCGTCTCGACGTAGGGACCGCCGATCAGGTCGATGCAGTAGGGCACCGCGGCAAAGATCCCGGGAGCATCCGGCAATCCCTGCAGCGTTTCACGGATCGATTTCGGCTGTCCCGGCAGGTTGATGATCAGCGCCTGCCTGCGGATCACTGCCACCTGGCGTGAAAGGATCGCGGTCGGCACGAACTTCAGGCTGAGCGCGCGCATCTGCTCGCCAAATCCCGGCATCAGCCTGTCGGCCACTGCCAGCGTCGCTTCCGGCGTGACGTCGCGCGGCGCGGGGCCGGTGCCGCCGGTGGTGAGCACGAGATGGCAGCCCTTTACGTCGACGAGCTCTTTCAGGGTCGCTTCGATCACGGCCTGCTCGTCGGCGATCAGCCGCGTTTCGTCGCGCCACGCCGGCGAGGCGATCGCCGCCGACAGCCATTCCTTCAGCGCCGGGATGCCCTCGTCGCGGTAGACGCCGGCCGAGGCGCGGTCGCTGATCGACACCAGGCCTACGACGAGCTCTTCTTTCATTTGACCTCGTCGGGGCATTGCTTGATGAGCCGAAACAGTTCGCGGTAGGCGCGTGCGCGGTTTCCCTGTTCTAGCTGTTTTCTAGAATTTCTGATCAATACACGCAAGGCCTGGAAATCCGCGCCCGGATGCTCGGCGGCGAAGGCGGTGAGCGCGGCGTCGTCGGCGAGCAGCCGCTCGCGCCAGGCCTCGAGCCGGCGGTGACGCGCGGCCGACTGCGCCGAGCCGCCTGAAATCGCCTCGAGGCGCGCGCGGACCGGCGCCGGATCGATCTCGCGCATCAGGCGCCCGATGTATTGCATCTGGCGCCGTCTCGCCTCGTGGCTGGTGATGCGCTTCGCTTCGATGATGGCCTCGCGCAAGCCGTCCTCGAGCGACATTTCGAGGAGCTGCGATTGCGGCAATTCGACCAGCGCGACGCCGAGCGCCTGCAGCTCGAGCATCTCCTTCTTGCGCCGGGTTTTGCTTACGATTTCGTCCTGCATCGCGGTTATCATAGCGCGCCATGCCGGCGTCCTCCCCGCCGCAGTCCTCTTCGCGTGCGCGCTTCACCTGCCAGCCCGCAGAGCTGCGCGAGCTGGCGCAGGCCGTGCTCGAGCGCGCGAAGCGCTCCGGCGCAGACGGCTGCGACTGCGACGTCAGCGAGGCCTACGGCCTCACCGTCACGGTGCGCAAGGGCAAGCCCGACACCATCGAGCATAACCGCGACCGCTCCCTCGGCGTGTCGGTTTATCTGGGCTCGCGCCCGAAGGTGCGGCGCGGCCATGCCAGCTCCTCCGACCTGTCGCGCGCCGCGCTCGAGCAGACGGTCGACGCCGCGGTCGCGATCGCGCGCCACACCGCGGAGGACGATTGCGCCGGCCTGCCGGAGCCCGAGCTCCTGGCGCGCAAAATCCCGGACCTCGACCTGTTCCATCCCTGGAATCTCTCGACCGAGGACGCGGTCGAGATCGCGCAGCGCTGCGAGGCGGCCGCCTTCGCCGTATCCAGGAAAATACGCAATTCCGAGGGCGCCAGCGTATCGGCGCAGCAGTCGCAGTTCGTGTTCGCCAACAGCCTGGGATTCATGGGCGGCTTCGCCGGCACGCGCCACTGGCTTTCGTGCGCCGTGATCGCCGAAGAGAAAGGCCTGATGCAGCGCGACGACTGGTACAGCGCCTCGCGCGTGCCCGCGCGCATCGCCGATCCGGAAAAGCTCGGCCGCTACGCCGGCGAGCGCGCGGCTGCCCGCCTGGGCGCGCGCAAGATCCCGACCTGCCAGGCGCCGGTGCTGTTCGAGGCGCCGGTGGCGATCCAGCTCATCGGCCACTTCGTCTCCGCGGTGAACGGCGGCAACCTCTACCGCAAGACCTCGTTCCTGGTCGACAGCCTCGGCAAACAGGTGCTTTCGCCGATCGTGCACATCGAGGAGCGGCCGTTCGAGCGCCAGGGCCTGGCGAGCACGCCGTTCGATGAGGAAGGCGTCGCCACCCGCAGGCGCGTGGTGGTGCGCGACGGCGTGGTCGAGGGTTATTTTCTGGGCAGCTACGCCGCGCGCAAGCTCGGGCTTCAATCCACGGGCAATGCCGGCGGCCACCACAACCTGGTCATCAGGACCGGAAAGCGGGATTTTCGCGGCATGCTGCGCGAGATGGGCCGCGGGCTGCTGGTGACCGAGCTGCTCGGCCAGGGCGTGAACCTGGTCACGGGCGATTACTCGCGCGGCGCCGCCGGCTACTGGGTCGAGGGCGGCGAGATCCGCTTTCCGGTGGAGGAAATCACCATTGCGGGCAATCTGCGCGACATGTTCCGCGGCATCGCCGCGGTGGGCAGCGACGTCGTGGTGCGCAGCGGCCGCTCGGTGGGCTCGATCCTGGTCGAAAACATGACCATCGCCGGCGACTAGCCGGGCACGAACCCTGCAATTTTTCCCCCTGAGGCATAATTTGCCTCATGCGCATCCCCACACTGCTCGTCGCGGCGCAGCTCGTTGCGCTGCTTGCCGCTGCTCCGGTCGCCGCCCAGGAAACCAAGCGGGCGCAGACGCCGGACGTGATCTTCGTCCCGACGCCCCATGAAGTGGTCGAGGAGATGCTGCGCCTCGCCCAGGTGAAGAAGAGCGACGTGCTCTACGACCTGGGCTCGGGCGACGGCCGGATTCCGGTCGCCGCCGCCAGGAAATACGGCATCCGCGCGATCGGCATCGACATCGATCCGGAACGCATCATGGAAGCGAAGGAAAACGCGCGCAAGAACGGCGTCACCGGCCTGGTGCAGTTCAGGCAGGAAGATCTCTTCAAGGCCGACTTCCACGAGGCGAGCGTGGTGACGCTCTACCTGCTGCCCGACCTGAACGTGAAGCTGCGGCCGCGCCTGCTTGCCGAGCTCAAGCCCGGCACGCGCATCGTCTCGCACCAGTTCGACATGGGGACCTGGAAGCCCGAGAAGAAAATCGAGCTCAACGGCCGGACCATCTACCTCTGGACCGTCCCTGCGAAGAAGCAGTAAATCAAGCTATGGACAAGGCCAAAGCGCTGAAGGTCGAAGTCGTGTCGGACGTGATCTGCCCGTGGTGCTACATCGGCAAGCGCCGCCTCGAGAGAGCGCTCGCGGCGCTCGACGGCGAGCTGAGCGCGGAGATCCGCTGGCTGCCGTTCCAGCTCAACCCCGGCATGCCTCGCGAAGGCATGCCGCGCGCCGCATACCGCGAGGCGAAGTTCGGCTCGGTCGAGCGCGCGAGGCAGCTCGATGCGCGTGTCGCAGCCGAAGGAAAGGGCGAAGGCATCGAGTTCGCGTTTGACCGCATCGATCGCACACCTAATACCGTCGCGGCTCACGCGCTGATTGCGCTGGCTCAGGAGCAGGCGCTGGGAGCCGCGGCGGTCGAAGCGCTTTTCCGCGCCTATTTCGAAGAGGCGCGCGACGTCGGCGATGCCGCGGTGCTCGCGGAAATCGCCGCGCGCGCCGGCGTGTCGGGATGGCCCCGGCGGGAAAGCGAGAAGGAAGTCGCGGTGCTGGAGGAAAGCCTGCGTGGCCTCGGCATCTCGGCCGTTCCGACCTTCATCTTCGGGCGCAAGCTCGGCGTCTCGGGCGCGCATCCTCCTGATGCCCTGGTCGCCGCGATGCGGGAAGCGGTCGGCTAGGTAAAGTCCAGCCGCGTCTCGAGCACCATGCCGTAGATTATCACCGGCGGCCGTTTCCCCAGCTCGAGCGGCGGCAGCTCCTCGGCGCCGAGGGTCTGCACGGTCGCGCCGAGCGCCTTCATGAAATCGAGCGACAGCACGATCTCGCCGGTGCGCGCCCGGTGCACCAGGCGCTCGGTGATGCTCACGCAGTCGCCGAAGGCGACGAACTGCTGCTTGCCCAGGGGTCCCGCCATGCCGAACACCGCCTCGCCGAGGTGTACGCCGAGCGACACCGCGGCCGGCAGCCCGTAGTCTTTCTGCCAGCGCTCGCCGAGCGTGCCGAACTCGCGCTGCACCACCTGCGCGGCCTCCAGCGCCTGCTGCGAGAATTTGCGCCGCTCGCCGCTGAAGGCGGCGACGATGGAGTCGTTCTGCACCGAGAGCACGCTGCCGCCCTGGGCCGTCACGGCCGCCGCCACCAGCGTGAAGAAGTCGTTCGCGAGCTGCAGCACCTTGGCCGGCTCGAGCACCTCGGAGAGCCGCGTGAAGTTGCGCAGCTCCACGTACACGATCGCAGCCTGAAAGCGTTCGGGAGCCATGCGAGATGGATTCTAGCCGCGCCGGGCGTCGCCGGCTGCGGCGATGCCGTCGAGGTAGTGCTCCCAGACATGGAGGTTGCGCTCGCAGGCCGCCACGGCGGCGTCCTCCATGCGCAGCTTCCGCGCGAACTTCTCGACCGCCCGCCAGCCGGTGTTCGAGTGCTCGACGTCGGCCTCGGTGTGCAGCTCGAAGAACTCGAGTTCCTCGTCGTCGAGGCCGAACAGGCGGCCCCAGCGCAGCCGCTCGAGGCCGAACCAGCCGCGCTTCCTGAATACCCCCGTGCCGTAGCCCGGAACGTTGACGCGCTCGGCGCAGGTATTGGCGACGATACCCTCGAGCCAGTGGCGGTTCGCCATCAGGCCTTCCCAGGCGGCCCACGCCAGCTCGGTCGAGGGCAGCGGCTTTGCCTTGCGCAAGGCACGGCGCTCGAGGCCGATCCTCACGCCCAGGTCCTCGAGGATCTGCCAGTGCGGCCGGCCGCCGCCGTGCGCGTGGTCGGCGATCACCTCCTCGCTGCAGGCGCGGAGGATGCGCATGCGCGTCTCCCAGTCGCTGCAGTTGGCGGCCACCTTGAGCTTGAGCACGGAATTGCGCTGGCGCGTGTTCAGCCGGTGCTGCAGGGCGAACATGCGCGCCCGCCCGCGGCTCATCGGCTCATGGAACCAGCGGCAGCGCGCGACGAACGCGTCGACCACCCTGTCCATCCTCGAAACGACGCTCATGCGCGTGAAATCAGCCGAAGAGAGCGAGCAGCGCGACGAAGAACACCACCAGCGACCCGGCGGCGAAGAAGGCGAGCGTCGTGCCCGACACATCGGGCAGATCGGGATCGCGCGGCACCGGGCCGGCCTGATGGGTTTCCTCCTTTTTCTCCCGTTTCATGACCTTGTGATGCCCGGTGACGGTGGCGTCGGGGTCGGGCTGCAGGGAAGCGACCTTGTCGTTGAAGTTCCTGAAGAAATCGTCGGCGACTTTCTTTGCCGCGGCGTCGACCAGGCGCGAGCCGATCTGCGCGAGCTTGCCGCCGACGCTGGCCTTCACCTCATAGGAGAGCTTGGTGGTGAGCCCCTGCGTGGCGAGGCTCACCTTGGCGCTGCCCTTGGCGAAGCCGGCCGGGCCGCCCTGGCCTTCGAACGCGATGGCGTAGGAGTTCGGCGGCTTGATGTCGGAGAGCGTGAGCTTGCCCTTGAACTTCGCGCTCACCGGGCCGACGCGCGCCACCATCAGCACCTGGTACTCGTTGTCGGCGAGCGGCTCGATCGACTCGCAGCCCGGCACGCAGGCCTTCAGGATCTGGGGATCGTTCAGCGCATTCCAGGTCGCCTGCTGGGGTGCGGGAACGAGCTGCTCGCCGCTCATCTCCATGCGCGCTTCTCCTCGCTGATTCTCGCCGTCGCTGCGCCCATTTTTCCGCTGAGCGTCCTCGCCAGGTCGACGAGGCTCCTCAGATTATGCACCGGCAGGAACAGATCCACGTGCGGCAGCATCGCGCGCACGCCTGCGGGGCGCGCCTCGAACCTGTCGTAGCGCAGAAGCGGATTGAGCCACACCAGGTAGCGGCACGATTTCGCAAGGCGCTCCATCTCCTCGCCGAGGCCCTCGCCCGCCTCGCGGTCGAGGCCGTCGGAGACGAGCAGCACGCAGGCGTTCTGCCCGAGGACCCGCCGCCCCCACTTGAAATTGAACTCGCGCAGCGACGCGCCGATGCGCGTGCCGCCCGACCAGTCCTTGATCGCCTCGGCCACCCTGGCCATGGCGACGTCGACGTCGCGGTGGCGCAGCTGCCGGGTGATGTTGGTGAGCCGGGTGCCGAACACGAACACCGCCACGCGGTCGCGGTCGTTGGTGATGGCGTGGAGAAAGTGCAGGAACATGCGCGAGTACGGGTTCATCGAGCCCGAGATGTCGCACAGCACGACGAGCGGCGGGTGCAGCTCGCGCGGCGCGGCCCGCACCAGCGGGATGATGTCGCCGCCTTCGCGCAGGGTCTCGCGCAGTGTCGCGCGCAGATCTATTGCTCTTCCTTTCACAGATATTTTCTTTCTTCTTGTCCGAAGCAGCGGCAGCGGCAGCCGCAGCTCGGCGAGCATTCGCTTCGCCTGCGCCAGCTCGGCAGCCGACATGGTGTCGAAGTCCATGTGCTGCAGCACCTCGCGCGATGAAAACGTCAGCCGAGCCTCGAGCTCGAGCCTGTCGCTGCGATTTTCCTCACTCTTTTTTTGAGAAAACAATGCATCCGTCAAGCGCTGGCTCTGCTGCTCCTCGGGCTTGGGGGCGCGGCCGTGCGCCTTCGGCAGCAGGAGCTGCATCATCTTTTCGGTGAGCTTGGGGTCGCGCCAGAAGACGCGGAATGCCTGATCGAAGATCGGCCGCTGCTCCTGGCGCGACAGCAGCACCGCCGACATGGTCCAGTACCAGTCGTCGCGGCGCAGCGGGAAATCGCGCGCGCCCGCGATAGCGAGCGCGCGCACGCAGTCGATGGCGCGGTCGGAGCCGATGCGCATTCCGGCGGCGCGCAGCAGCCGCGCGAAATGCATCACGTTCTCGGCGAGCCGGCCCTGGTTCAAGCCGCGGCGCCCATCGCTCAGGCCGCTGCGGCCGCCTTGGCCTCGCCGACCAGGCGCGCGGCCTCCTCGCCGGCGACGCGCTCGAGGTCGTCGCGGTACTTGAGGAGCACGCCGAGGGTGTTGTTCACCGTCTCCGGGTCGAGCGCGACGCGGTCGAGCGCCACCAGGCAATTCGCCCAGTCGATGGTCTCGGCGACCCCCGGCAGCTTGAAAAGATCGCTCTTCCTCAGCCGCTGCACGAAGGCCACCACCTCGCGCGAGAGCGCATCGGCCGCGCGCGGCGCCTTGCGGCGCAGGATCTCGAGCTCGCGCTTGGCGTCCGGATAGTCGACCCAATGGTAGAAGCAGCGCCGCTTCACCGCGTCGTGGATCTCGCGCGTGCGGTTCGAGGTGATCACCACGATCGGCGGCTGGGCGGCGCGCAGTGTCCCGATCTCGGGGATGGTGATCTGCCAGTCCGAGAGCACCTCCAGCAGGTAGGCCTCGAACGGCTCGTCGGTGCGGTCGAGCTCGTCGATCAGCAGCACCGGAGAATCACCCTCGAGCGCGCGCGCCAGCGGCCTTTTCACCAGAAAGCGCTCCGAATAGATCTGCGAGCTCAGCCGGTCCTTGTCTTTCTCCCCGGCCGCCTCGGCGAGCCGGATCTCGATCATCTGGCGCGAGTAGTTCCACTCGTAGGCCGCCTGCGAGATGTCGAGGCCCTCGTAGCACTGCAGCCGGATCAGCTCGCGCCCGAGCGCCTGCGCGATCACCTTGCCGATCTCGGTCTTGCCGACCCCTGCCTCGCCCTCGAGGAACAGCGGCCTTTGCATCGCGAGCGACAGGAACAGCGAGGTCGCCAGGCTGCGGTCGGCGACGTACTCGCCTGCGGCGAGCAGCGCCTGGGTTTCATCGATCGACTTCGGCGGGGGACGGGGCATGGGCGCGCGAAAAGCGTGCATTTTCCGGCATTTGACCTCTCGCCGCTAGCCCGGTTCGACCGCCCCGGCATATAGTTCGCTACCGGCAGCGACTCGACAAACGCATGACCACGAGAAGAAAACTGCTTGGCGCGCTAGGCGCGGGTCTCATCGTGCCGCAGCTTGCGTTCGCGCAGGCCGCGCGCAAGGTCACGGTGCTGTTCGCCGGCGAAGAGGAGGACGACGAGCCCGCTACGCGTGCGTTCTTCGACGAGATGCGCCGCCTGGGCTGGTCGGAGGGCGTGAACATCGCGTATGAGCGGCTCCACGGGCGCGGAACGCGCGAGTACATGGAGGGGCTGGCGAGATCGGCGGCGAGCAGCGAGCCCGACCTGATCTACGCCACCACCACGAGCATCGCGCTCGCGGTGGTGAAGGAGAACGAGGCCGTGCCGGTGGTGTTCACCGCGGCCTCGGATCCAGTCGCGGCGGGCCTGGTGGCCTCGCTCGCGCGGCCCGGGGGCAATGCCACGGGCGCCTATCAGGCTCCGGGCGACGTGGTACAGAAGCGCCTGGGGCTGGTGCGGCAGGCGTTCCCGCACCTGAAGCGGATCGGCCTCCTGCTCGACCGCCGCTCGGTCGATTACGCACGGCAGAAGACCGTTCACCAGCACGCCGCGCGGGTCACGGGGCTCGAGCTCGCGGTAGTCGAGTTCACGAACTACGAAGCCGTCGCCAAGCACCTGGCCAACTTCAGACGGGCGGGGATCGTTGGCGTGGTGCTGACGCCCTCGGTCGCGATGCTCGCGCGCCGGCGCGAGGTGGTCGAGGCGGCGCTGCGGAACAGGATCGCGCTCATCGGCCATCGGGTCGAATGGGCCGAGGCCGGAGCGGTGATGACCTACGGCGCCGACGTCGCGGATGCGCTCAGGCGCAGCGCCGCAATCGCCGACCGCGTCCTCAAGGGAGCGCGGCCGGCCGATACCCCGGTCCAGCAGGCGACCAAGTTCGAGCTGGTCGTCAACCAGCGCAGCGCGAAGGCGCTCGGGCTCGCTATTGCGGAAAAGGTCCTGCGCCGCGCCGACCGGGTGATCGAGTGAAGCGGCGGGCATTCATCGCCGGAGCGCTGGCGGTGGTGACTGCGCCGCTCGCGGCGCAGGACAAGCCCGCGGGGCGCGTTTACCGCATCGGCGTGCTCGAAACAGTCCCGATGACGATGAATCTCGTCAACATGAAGGAATTCCGCAAGGGGATGCGGGAGCTCGGGTATGTCGAAGGCCCGAACCTCGTCATCGCGTATCGCTCGGCCGAAGGCCGTAGTGAGCGATATGCGGAGCTCGCCGCCGAGTTGATGCGCTTCAAGGCGGACGCGATCCTGACGAGAGGGACGCCCGCAACGCTGGCGGCAAAGAACGTAGCCGGAGCGATACCGATTGTGACCGCGGCGGTAGCGGATCCGGTGGAAAGCGGCCTCGCCGAGACCCTCGAGCAGCCGGGCGGGAACGTGACCGGCCTGACCAGCGTTACGCGCGAGCTGACGCCCAAGCGCATCGAGCTCATCAAGGCCCTGGTGCCCAACCTGACGCGCATTGCCGCGTACACGAACCTGAGCAACACCGCGGCGGTGTCGTCGTGGAAAGACATCGAGCTCACCGCGCGCTCGATGGGCCTCGAGCCGCAGCTTCTCGATGTGCGCCGCCCCGAGCAGATCGGGTCCGCTTTCGAGGAAGCCGTGCGCCGGCGCGCCGATGCGCTCATCGTCGGCATCGAAACCCTCACCCAGTCCAACCGCCGCGCCATCGTCGAGCTCGCCGCCAGGCACCGCCTGCCGGCGATGTATTCGGTGAAGGACTTCGTCGAGGGCGGCGGGCTGATTTCCTACGGCGTGAGCTATCCGCACCTTTATTACCGCGCGGCGGCCTACGTCGACAAGATCCTCAAGGGTGCGAAGCCCGGCGAGCTCGCGATGGAGCGGCCGGCGAAATTCGAATTGGTGATCAACCGCAAGACCGCGCGCGCTCTCGACCTGGTGATTCCGCCGGACCTCTTCCTGCGGGCCGACCGGGTGATCGACTAGCGCCGGCTAATTACTCGTAGCGCTGGCGCTCGTAGCGCGCGATCGCGCTGAGACCGATCTGCTCGAGCAGCGCGGCGCGGTGCCTCGCCGGCACCGGGTTGTTCGGCGCGGCTTCCACCGCGCGCGAGACTTCGTCGAAAGCGTCGTACCACAGGCCCTCGCGGGCGAGCATCGCATAGCGGCTCCGACCCGAGGTCGCAGACAGCTTGCGCGACAGCTCGGCCGTGGGCTCGATGCGCTGGATGGTTCCGGTTGCCTCGCGCGTCTCGCCCGCCATGCTGACCGTCCAGCGGTACTCGACGCCCGGGGTCAGCGTCACGCCGAGGCTCTTGAGCTCGAGGCGCTGGATTCCCGCGCCGCGCGGCGGGGACAATTCCTTTTCCACCAGCGGTTGCGACGACGGGTCGCTCACCGGGCGCAGCGCGAGCCGCACGCCGGCCGACACGGGCGCGAAATAATAGAGCGCCGGCTGGGCGCTGACGGTCAGGCCGGTGTGGTCGGGCGAAAGCGCGGCGAGCGGCAGCGGGTGCAGCCCGCGCGTTCCGCCGCCGACGCGGCCCGCGGGCGCGCCGCGCGAAGGCGGCTTGTATTCCGGATTGTCGTCGCTTTGCTGGGCGATGGCCTGGGGCATCAGGCACATCGACGCCACCGCGCACACCGCGCCAATCAATGGGAAACGTTTCATTTCAGCCTCCCGGCCAGGTGACAATACGATACACGCTCATCGCTTCGCTGCGGCCCTTCAGGATGCGGCCGCGCTCGCCCTCGTCGCCGTCGGGCAGCGTCAGGCTCTGCAGCCGCGCGGCGACGTTCACTGCGTCGCCGACCACCGCGTACTCGAGCCGCTGGCGGCTGCCGATGTTGCAGCCGACCATCGGCCCGCTGTAGAGGCCGATGCGCAGTCCGGCGGTCGGCTTGCCGGCGCGCCGCCAGGCTTCGTTCAGCTCGGCGAACTTCCCGCACATTTCCTGCGCGCAGGCGACCGCAGTGCGGGCGTCGCGCTCGCACTGCTCGCGGGTCTCGCTCGGGATCGGCGCGCCGAAGATCGCCATGATGGCGTCGCCGGCGTACTGCCGGATGACGCCGCGGTGCGCCATGATGATCTCGGCCATCGGCCCGATGAACTCGTTCAGCCAGCGCGCCGTGTCCTCGGGCGCGAGGCGCGCCGCGACCGGCGTGTAGCCGTGCAGGTCGGCGAACAGCACCGTCGCGTCGAGGCGCCGCGGCCGCAGCGAGTAGCCGTCGGCGAGCTCGCTCCTGCGCTCCCAGAGCTCGCGCGCCACCTCGGGCGCGACGTGGCGGGAGAAGATCGCCATCAGCGCCGCGCGCTCGCGCGCCTCGTGCAGCGCGCGCAGGCCGGCCGAGGCTGAAGCCGTGATCACGAAGCCGAGCGCGAGCGGCACGACCGGCAGCCAGATCGCAGCCGCGGCGGCTGCGAACCAGACGATGGCAAGCGCGGCGAGACCTCCGGCGAGCAGCGCTGCGAGCTGCTTCCCGCGCGTAGCGAGCCACGCGACGAGGCCGAGCGCGCAGCACAGCGCGAGCAGCGCGATCTCGGCCGCCTTCGGCAGTGTGCGCACCGGCGCCGAGTCGCCCTTGGCGAGCCGCAGCAGCTGGCTGGCATGGTGCGCCTGGAGCTCCGCGCCGGTGATGTACTGCGCCGCCTTCGAGCTGAAGGGCGTATGGAAGAAGTCCTTCAGGCTGTCCGCGCTTGAACCCACGATGGCGATGCGGTCGCGCGCCAGCGCCGCATCGACCTTGCCGTCGAGCAGCTCGCCCACCGTGACGCGCGCGAACGGCGCCGGCGCGCCGCGGAAGTCGAGCAGCATCTGGTAGCCCGACGCATCGGCCCCGGCGTAGCCGCCGTCGTGCGGCTCGAAGGGCGCGATCGTCGCGGCGCCCAGCCGCATCAGCGCAGGATTGGCCGGGTCGGGCCTGGGGCTGATGCCGTCGCGCGCGAGATAAGCGAGCGCGAGCGCGAGCGCGAACGAGGCTTGCGGCCGGCCGCCGTCGTCGAGATAGAGCAGGCCGCGGCGCACCACGCCGCCCGGGTCGACCAGGATGTCGACGAAGCCGGCTTGCGCCGGGCGGGCGAGCCATTGGGGCGGCGCGATGCGCCGCGCGCCGTTGCCGCCGAACTGGTAGATCCAGAACACGTTGCGGTGCGCCGTCACCGCGCGCTCGAGCGCCTCGGTGCCGGGAGGCACGGGAATGTCGCGGAACTTGTCGACGCCGAGTACCCGGGGGCCAAGCGCAAGCAGGCGCTCGACGATTTTCGCCAGCGTCTCGTCGGGAAGCGGGTGCCCGAAGCGTTGTAGATCCTCTTCGGTCTCGTCGATGATCAGCAGGCGATCGTCGACCGCCGACACGGGACGCGCACGCAGGCCCAGGTCGTAGGCGGCGAGCTCCATGCGCTCCAGCGCTCCCGCGAGGCGCAAGATCAGCACCACGGCGAACACCGTGACCCCAACCGCCAGCGCCTGCGCCCCCCGAGATTGCCAGCTCATGATCTTGTGAGCTTTTCACAAAAAAGCCCGCCGGAGCGGGCTTTTTTGGCAGTCAACAGATCTACTTCGTCGCAGCCTCGACCGCGCGCTTCGCCATCACCGTGATGAGATGCGCCCGGTACTCGGGCGAGGCGTGCAGGTCGTTGTTGAGGCCGTCGGGCTTGACCTTGATGTTTGCCACCGACTCGGGCGCGAACTTGGCAGCGAGCGCCTTTTCCATCTCCGTCTGGCGGAAGGCCGAAGGTCCCGCGCCGGTGACGCCGACGCGCACCTTGCCGCCGCCGAAATCGGCGACGAACACGCCGACGATGGCGAAGCGCGACGCCGGGTTCTTGAACTTCATGTACGCGGCGCGCTTGGGCACCGGGAAGGACACCGCGGTGATCAGCTCGCCGGGCTCGAGCGCGGTCTCGTACAGGCCCTTGAAGAACTTGTCGGCCTCGATCTTGCGCTTGTTGGTGGTCACGGTGGCGCCGAGGCCGAGCACCGCGGCCGGGTAGTCGGCGGCCGGGTCGTCGTTGGCGAGCGAGCCGCCGATCGTCCCCATGTGCCGTACTTGCCGGTCTCCTATCATGCCGGCGAGCGCGGCGAGCGCCGGGATTGCCTTCTTCACCTCGGCGGATCCGGCGACGTCGGCATGGCGCGTCATGGCGCCGAGCTCGACCGCGCTGCCGGAAGCCTTGATCCCGGAAAGCTCCTTGATGGTGCCCAGATCGATCAGATCCGAGGGCGCGGAGAGTCGCAGCTTCATCGCCTGCACCAGGCTCTGGCCTCCGGCGAGGTATTTTCCCTCAGATTTTTTTGAGGCTAATGCAAGAGCCTCTTTGGTGCTCGCGGGCCGGTGATATTCGAATGCGTGCATGGTCGTCTCCTAAGCGGCTTTGTGCATTGAGCGCCAGACCGTCTGGGCGGTCGCTGGCATCGCGAGGTCCTTGACGCCGAGCGCGTCGGTGATCGCGTTCATCACCGCCGCCGGGGCGCCGATCGCGCCCGCCTCGCCGCAGCCCTTGACGCCGAGCGGATTGTGCGTGCACGGCGTCTCGCGCGTGTCGACCTTGAAGGTGGGCACGTCGCCCGCGCGCGGGATGCAGTAGTCGGCGAAGGAGCCGGTGAGAAGCTGGCCGGTCTCGTCGTACTTGCAGCCCTCGGTGAGCGCCTGGCCGATGCCCTGAGCGAGCCCGCCGTGCACCTGCCCCTCGACGATCATCGGGTTGATCACCTTGCCGAAATCGTCCACCGCGGTGAACGCCACGATCTCGGTGGCGCCGGTGTCCTTGTCGACCTCGACCTCGCAAACGTAGCTGCCGGCGGGGAAGGTGAAGTTGGTCGGGTCGTAGAACGCGTTCTCGTTCAGCCCCGGCTCCAGCTTGTCGAGCGGGTAGTTGTGCGGCACGTAGGCGGCGAACGCCACCTCGCCGAACATCTTCTTCTTGTCGGTGCCGGCGACCTTGAACACGCCGCGGTCGTACTCGATGTCGCCTTCCGCCGCCTCCATCAGGTGCGCGGCGATCTTCTTGCCCTTGGCGATGATCTTGTCGAGCGCTTTCACGATCGCAGTGCCTCCGACTGCGATCGAGCGGGATCCGTAAGTGCCCATGCCGAAGAGCACCTTCGAGGTGTCGCCGTGCACGATCTCGACCTGCTCCATGGCGAGGCCGAGTCGCTCGGCGACGACCTGGGCGAAGGTGGTCTCATGACCCTGGCCGTGCGAGTGCGAGCCGGTGAAGACCGTCACCGTTCCCGTCGGGTGGACGCGGATCTCGCCCGCCTCGAAGAGGCCGGCGCGCGCGCCGAGGCTGCCGGCGACGTTGGAGGGCGCGATGCCGCAGGCCTCGATGTAGCAGGCGTAGCCGATGCCGCGCAGCTTTCCTCTTGCAAGGGATTGCTTTTTTCGAGAGGCAAAACCGCTGACATCCGCCATCTGCAGAGCGGCATCGAGCGTCGCCTCGTAGTTCCCGGTGTCGTAGCACAGCGCCACCGGCGTCTGGTACGGGAAGCTGCGGATGAAGTTGCGCCGCCGGATCT
>WNEZ01002422.1_pt1 | contig 15983 bp, 13 predicted proteins | sample 5400521 | NCBI WGS metagenome assembly WNEZ01 (sample SAMN13153339, study PRJNA577476) | soil metagenome | isolation source: 120 cm saprolite under Douglas fir tree site 2 hole 1 replicate 1 | place: USA:California | collected 2015-04-18
GGGGAAGAAGTGAACATCTCACTCCCGCCCAACACACTCGGCGTCATTGCCCGCGAAAGCGGGCAATCCAGTACACTCAGGGGATAGCAATGGAAGGATACAGGTCGTCCCAATTCGGATTCGAATGCTCAATGAGCTGAATCTTCCAAGCCCGCGACCATTTCTTCAGACGCTTCTCCCGTTTGATTGCGTTTTCGATGTCGGAAAATTGTTCGTAATAGACGAGCCGGTGAACCTGATATTTTTTCGTGAAGCCAGGGACGGCATCTGTCCGGTGCTCATACACGCGACGGATCAGATCATTCGTGACGCCGATGTACAGTGTGCCGCCAAGCTTGCTGGCAAGAATGTAAACCCAGTACGTTCGCTCTTTCCTCACCAGCGGCTCCCGGGAGTACTGGATTGCCCGCTTTCGCGGGCAATGACGCCGTGGATATGTCCGGCATCTATTTCGGAATCTGCGCCAGGACGTAGCTTGGGTCGAGGGCAGCGGAACCTTTCGCCAGTGCGCGTCAAAAAACTCGGGGTCATTGCCCGCGAAAGCGGGCAATCCAGTACACTCGGACGATTGCAATAGAAGGAAAGAAGTCGCCCAATTAGCATTCCCACTTAGGCGCGGAACGCTTTTTCCTCACCGCAGACTCCCGGGAGTACTGGATTGCCCGCTTTCGCGGGCAATGACGCTGTGGATATGCATGCAATTCAAGGCTTGCGGTGCTGCGCGTTCCAGTAGCGTTCGAGATTGGCGATCAGCGCCGGGCTGAAATGGCAAAAAGCCTGCTCGCGCGCGTAGACGGCGAAATAGTTGCGGAAAACATCGAGCGGCTCCTGCGTGATGCGGAAGGCGCGGCGGTTGGACGCGGCGCTCACCACGCCGGAATTGGTCAGGCCGTGCACCACGCGCTCGATCGCGGCGTCCATGGCGCCGGCCTCGACGATCTCGTCGCAGATGAGCCGCCCTTCCGGGCTGTCGCAGTCCAGCCGGCGCTCGTACTGGATCGCCTGGCGCGCGAGGCGGTCGCCGACGGCGCGCGGCAGCCGCATGTTGGCGGCGCCCGGGATGATGCCCTCCTTGCGCGCCGGCAAGGTCATGAACGCGCCCTTCTCGGCGAGGACGTAGTCGACCGCCAGCAAGATCTGACAATGGCCGCCGATCGCGAACGCTTCCACCGCCGCGATCCACGGCTTCTCGATCGTCCGCCCGCCGAATTCGTCGGGCGGCGCATCATCGGCCACCGCAAGGCCGCGGTAGAGCTTGTTCACGTAGCCGAGGTCGCGCTGCAGGTACCAGAGGAACGGGATCCTGCCGTGGTAGAGGTGCGTGAGGTTGATGCCCGAGCCAAAGACGCGGCGGCCCTGGTATTTCGGATGCTCGACCGGCGCGCCGCGCAGCACCGCGACCTCGACGCGCGGATCGAGCAGAGCGAGGTCGACGCAAGTCTCCATCCCGTCGAGCGTGGTCTGGTCCTCCGCGTTGAGGAAACGCGGATTCTCGAAGGTCACGATGGCGGCCTTGCCGCGCCGCTCGACCGACGCACCCGGCCGCACGATCCGGCCCTCCTTGGCAAATTTCGCCAGCAGCGCCTGCGCCTCGGCGCGCGGCAGCAGCATGGCGTGACACAGATGGCGGCCGGCGCGCGCGCTCGCGAGGAGCCCTGAGAGAAACAGCCCGTGATCGATCTCGAACCCGTTCTTGTCGCGCTGGAGCAGGGCGTCCTCGGCCGCGATCTCCTTCGGCGAGGGCACGAGCCCGGGAAACCGTTTCGCCGCCGCGACCACGAGCTCCTCGGCCCGCACGAAGCGGGTGCGCTTCGCCGTGAGTGCGTCGTAGACCGCATCGGCGTGCGCCCGCATGAAGCGCACGCGGGCCTCGCGCGCGGCCTCCTGGATGACGCGCGCCGCCGCACGCTCGCGCTCCTGCCGTTGCGCCGGCGGCGGCAATCGGCCGAGCAGGCGAGACGAGGCCTGCCAGAATGTCGAGAATGTCCGGCAGTCCGCCGCAAAGGCGGCGCTCTTGCGGGGCTGCGCCTTCGACCAGCGTTCGGCATCGCCGGCCGCAAGGCCGGCCGCGACCAGCGGCTCCACAAGGGCGGACTTCGGCGCGCGAACGAGCATCGCTCTACTCTGTAATGCCGGCGGGGTTCACCGCGGCTCGACGCTTGATACTATACCGTGTCTCGGGGATCGACGCCGCAATGACCAGCCCAAGCATAGCGCGACTGGATTTTCTGTTCGACCGCAAGGCGGAGTGCATGCCGCGCGCCGACATGGCCGCGCTCCAGCTCGCGCGCCTCAAGCAGACGCTGGCGCACGCCTACGCCAAGGTGCCGCACGTGCGCGCAAAATTCGATGCGGCGGGCGCCGCGCCCGATCGGCTCAAGACGCTTGCCGACATCGTGCGGTTTCCCTTCGTCACCAAGGCGGACCTGCGCGACACCTATCCGTTCGGCCTGTTCGCCGTGCCGCGCGAAAAACTGGTGCGGCTGCATGCCTCCTCCGGCACGACCGGCAAGGCCACCGTGGTCGGCTACACGCAGGCGGACATCGATCTCTGGTCCGACCTCATGGCGCGCTCGCTCGCGTGCGGCGGGGCGCGGCCGGGCGACGTGCTGCACAACGCCTATGGCTACGGCCTGTTCACCGGCGGTCTCGGCGCGCATTACGGCGCCGAGCGGCTCGGCTGCACGGTGGTGCCGGTCTCGGGCGGCATGACCGAGCGGCAGGTCACGCTGCTGCAGGATTTCGGCGCGCGCGTCCTGTGCGCGACGCCCTCGTACGCGCTCAACATCGCCGAGGTGGCCGACGGCATGGGCGTCGACATCCGCAAGCTGCCGCTGCGCTACGGCATCTTTGGCGCCGAGCCGTGGAGCGACGCGATGCGGCGCGAGCTGGAGGCGCGCTTGGGGATCGAGGCCGTCGACATCTACGGCCTCTCCGAAATCCTCGGGCCGGGCGTCGCGTGCGAATGCCACGTCGCGCGCGACGGGCTGCACGGCTGGGAGGACCACTTCCTGTTCGAGGTCATCGATCCGAAGACGCTCGCGCCGGTGCCCGAAGGCGAGCCGGGCGAGCTGGTCATCACCACGCTCACCAAGGAAGCGCTGCCGATGGTGCGCTACCGCACGCGCGACATCACGCGGCTCAACCGCGAGCCGTGCGCCTGCGGCCGCACCCATGTGCGCATCATGCGGGTGACCGGCCGCGACGACGACATGCTCATCATCCGCGGCGTCAACGTCTATCCGTCGCAGGTCGAAGCCGTGATGGTGGGCCTGCCGGGCCTCGCGCCGCATTACCAGATCGTGCTCACGCGCGAGGGCGCGCTCGACACGATGACGGTGGAGGTCGAGATGGCACCCGGCGCGCCGAACGACGAGGCATCGCGCGCCGGGAAGGCCGACCAGGTCGCGCGCCACATCAAGACGCATATCGGCGTCACCTGCACGGTCGCGATCAAGGCGCCCGGCGAGGTGCCGCGCTCGCAAGGCAAGGCCGTGCGGGTGAAGGATTTGCGGAAGAAGGCGTGAGGGTGGCGCTGAGCCTGCGCGGTTGTCTGGCATGGCGCGTGCGCCCCCTCCCCCGCTTGCGGGGGAGGGCGGGGAGGGGGAAGTCACACGCACATGAGCAAGCGGCTTCCCCCTCCCTACCCTCCAGCCGAAGTCGGATTTATCCGACTTCGGCCAGCTATTTAGTGCCGAAATCGGGCAAGCCCGATTTCGGGTGCAAGCGGGGGAGGGGCCGAGAGTCAGTGCACGCGGCGAGAGGGAGCGCGGGCGCTGTGCCCGCCCCATTTCGGCTGAAATGGTGTTGGCATCCTGCGCCCTGAGGGGCTGCGTTCGATGCCGACCATTGGCGTTTCCTCATTGCGACACCGGCGTTCGTCCGCAAATGCGGCGAGCGCGGTTGCGGCGCTCGTTTTGAGCGTCTGGACCTCGCCCGGCCTCGCCCAGACCCAGAAAACCACCCCTCCCCCCTCCTCCGCCTGCCGCCTGGAGCCCTTTGCCGCCGGCCAGGTCGCGGCCGTGCTGGACGGACGGTCCTTCCGGCTGACCGATGGCCGGGAGGTGCGCCTCTACGGCATCGATGTTCCGCCCATGCCTGGGCCGGACCGGCCGCGCGTCAGTGCCGGCAATTCCGAGACCGCCCTTCCGCCCAGGACCGACGGCGGGCTGGCCGCGGCCGCGGCGCTTGCCGCGCTGATCGGTGAAAACGAGGTCACGCTCAAGCACTTGCGCCCGGCCTCCGACCGCTACGGCCGGCTGGTGGCGGAGGCGTTCGTGACCCGCGAGGGCGCCGAGGTCGCGGTCGGCCGGGCGCTGGTGGCGCAGGGTTTTGCGCGGGTCGCCGCACGCGCGGGCGATGCCGGCTGCAGGGCGGAACTGCTTGCCGCGGAGCGGGTTGCGCGGGGCGCGAAACTTGGCCTGTGGGGCGATCCGCGCTATGAATCGCGCCGGGCCGAGAACCCGGCGGAGGTCTTGGCGGAACGGGGCCGTTTCACGCTGGTCGAGGGCAAGGTCGTGTCGGTGCGCGAAAGCGGCGCCACGATCTATGTGAATTTCGGCCGGCGCTGGGACCAGGATTTCACGGTCACCATCGCCAAGCGCAACGAGCGGCTGTTCGCGGCCGCCGGGATCGAGCCGAGGAAACTTTCGGGGCGTCGGGTCGTAGTCAGGGGATGGATCGAGCAACGCGGCGGGCCTTGGATCGACGCCGCGGGTCCCGAGCAGATCGAAATTCTCGCGGAGAGGTAGCGGGAAGGGATTTTGGGGTGGGCTTGGACGTGTCGGAATTTCGCAGAGCAGGCCGCGGACGCCGCGCCGCGCCAAAACTGATCGCGCCGCTTGCGGCGCTCGGCCTGCTGCTCGCCGGCTGCTCGGGCGACCGGTTCGCCGGCAGCCAGTCGATCGTGCTGCCCGATCCGCCGCGCCAGGCCGAGGTCCCGCAGGCCGCCCAGCGCGAGCACCAGAGAATTCTGGCCGCCTATGGCGGCACCTATCAGGATGCGCGCCTCGAAGGGCTCGTGGGCGCGGCGGTCGACCGCCTGGTCGCGGCCTCCGAGCGGCCGGACCTGAGCTACAAGGTCACCATCCTCAATTCGCCGGCCGTCAATGCGTTCGCGCTGCCGACCGGCCAGCTCTACGTCACGCGCGGGCTTTTGGCGCTCTCCAACGACACGTCCGAGCTCGCCTCCGTGCTCTCCCACGAGATGTCGCACGTGATCGCGCGTCATGCGGCGATCCGCGAGGAGCAGGCGCGCCAGGTCTCGATCAACAGCCGCGTGGTGACCGACGTGCTGAGCGACCCGCAGGACGGCGCGCTCGCGCTCGCGCGATCGAAGTTCGCGCTCGCCAACTTCTCGCGCGCGCAGGAGTTCGAGGCCGATGGCATCGGCGTCGGCATCGCGGCGCGCGCCGGCTACGATCCGTTCGGCGCCGCGCGCTTCCTCACCTCGATGGGCCGCAACGCCGACATGCGCGCGGGCGGCGGCGACGCGCGCTCGCCCGACTTCCTCTCGTCACACCCGGCGACGCCCGAGCGCGTGAAGAACGCGCAGACCAACGCGCGCCAGTATTCCGCCCCGGGCGCCGGCGAGCGCGACCGCGCCGCCTATCTGGCGGGCCTCAACGGCATGGTCTACGGCGAAGACCCGGTCGAGGGATTCGTGCGCGGACGCCGCTTCGTGCATCCGAAGCTCGGCTTTACCTTCACGGCGCCCGAGGGCTTCGCGCTCGAGAATACCGCGCAGGCCGTGCTGGGCCTCAAGGACGGCGGCAGCCAGGCGCTGCGCCTCGACGTGGTGCGCGTGCCGCCGGAGCAGACCCTCACCGCCTATCTCGGCTCCGGCTGGATCGAGAACGTCGAGCCGGCCTCGATCGAGGAGACCGCGGTCAACGGCTTTCCCGCCGCGACCGCGAGCGCGCACGGCGACCAATGGTCGTTCCGGCTCTACGCGGTGCGCGTCAACACGGAAGTCTATCGCTTCATCTACGCCGCCAAGGCGCGCACGCCGGAGAGCGACCGCGCGTTCCGCGACTCGGTCGCGACGTTCCGCCAGCTCAGCCCGGCCGAAGCCGCAAAGGCGAAGCCGCTGCGCATCCGGATCGTCACCGTCGGCCCGAACGACACGGTCGAGCGGCTGGCGAGCCGCATGGCGCTGATCGACCGCCAGGTCGAGCGCTTCCGCGTGCTCAACGGGCTCGGGCCGGCCGACCAGCTCCGCGTCGGCGAGCAGGTGAAGATCGTCATCGAATGACGGGAGCCGTAGGGTGGGCAAAGGCGGCCCGAGCGCTCATTTGATGCACAGTGTCCGCTCCGCCGTGCCCACGCGGATAGCGCTGTCCGCGTGGGCACGGCGCACCAAACTCGGGCTTGCCCGAGTTTGGCAATCATATTTGCGCAAGTCGGGCAGGCCCGACTTGCGTGCGCCTTTGCCCACCCTACTCTTCCTCTTGCTCGGCGTGCACGTCGCGCACGCGCAGAGCTGGCCGCAGAAAACCGTCAAGCTCATCCTGCCGCTGCAAGCCGGCAGCGCGACCGACGTCACCGCGCGCCTCTACGGCGAGCGGCTCTCCGAGCGCTGGGGCCGCGCGGTCGTGATCGAGAACCGTCCCGGACCGGACGGCCTCGTTGCGATCGCGGCCTTCGTCGGCGCACGCGACGAGCACACGCTGCTGTTTTCGATCGGCGGTCCCGTCACCATCAATCCGGTGACGCACGAGAAGCTCGCCTACGATCCCGAGCGCGATCTCGTGCCGATCGCGCCCGCTTCCGATTCGTTCATCGCGATCGCGGTGCCCGCCTCGCTCGGCGTGAATTCGATCGACGAGCTCGTCGCCCGCGCGCGCGCCGAGCCGGGCAAGCTGAGCTGGGCCGCGACGGCGGGCCTGCCGCAATTCGTGTTCGCGGGCTTCGTAAAAAGCGCCGGGCTCGACATGGTGCAGATCGGCTACCGCGACTTCACGCCGGCGCTGCAGGATCTCGCCGAGGCGCGCATCCAGGTGGCGGCGACCGGCCTGCTGCCGCTGCTGCCGTTCGCGCGCGCCGGCAAGGTGAAGCTGTTGCTGCTCACCAACCGCGAGCGCTCGCCGGCCGCGCCCGACGTGATCACCGCGCGCGAGGCGAACCGCCCGGAGCTCGCGGCCGACGGATTCCAGGGATTCTTCGGCTGGCGCGACATGCCGGCCGATCTGCGCGACCGCATCGCCGCGGACGTGCGCGCCGCGGCGGCCGATCCGGCGCTCAAGGAAAAGCTCTCGGCGCTCGGCCAGGCGGTGCGCACCGGCACGCCCGCCGATTTCGCCGCCATGATCGCGGAGCAGCGCGCCAAGATCGCCGCGATCGCGCAGGCGATCGGGGTGAAGAAGCAGTGAGAGCTGAAGTTGCCACGAGCACTGCGGGCTCCCTCTCCCCACCGAACTCGGGCTTGCCCGAGTTCGGCACAAATAGTGCGCCGGTCGGGCAGGCCCGACCTGCGTGGAGAGGGTTGGGGTGAGGGGCTCTAGGAGCTTCAGCTGAAACGCTGAGCGCCCCTCACCCGGCTCGCTTCGCTCGCCACCCTCTCCCCTTCGGAGAGAGGGAAAGGATCAGAACGAGGCGGCGACCTGCTGGAGGCCCATCACCTGGGCGAGCATGCGCACTTCGCGCTTCTGCTCGTCGTTCATGCTCATGATGAGCGGGAAGGCAGCGGACTTGAGCCGCTGAATCTCCTCGCCGTTCGGATCGAGCTCGGCGGTGCGCGTCTGCGCGCCGCGCGGGTCGTGCTTGCGCGTGGCGGTGCGCGCGACGTGCAGGCCGATGTCGCGCAGCGCGGAGGCGACCTGCGGCCAATACTGCTCCTGATACGGCGTGAGCTTGAGGCGCGCCTTGATGCTGGCGAGCTGCGCGTCGTTGAAGAGCGCGCCGCTGTCCTTCGGCGGGCGCGGCGCGGCGACGGGACGCCGCTCGGGCACCGGCACGGCGCGCGTGCTGGCGGCCGCCGCGACGGGCTCGGCCTTGAGCTCCGCCGGCTCGATCACGGCGCGCGGCTGCGGCTCCGGCGCCGCGACCATGTTCGGCTGCGCCGATTGCAGCGAATAGGTCTGATACGGGCTGAACATCAGGGTGGTGTCGAGCTGGCGCGGCTCGACCGCGCTCGCGAGCACGAACTTTGCCGGCGGCGTCGACGCCGTGGCGTCGTCGCTCCAATCGGCGGGAAACCGCAGCGCGATCACGTCGGCCGGGGCGATCTCGCTCGGCTCGACCGGGCTGACGCCCCAGCCTGCCACCAAGCCCCCGATCCCCACGACCCCGACCACCGCAAGAGTCGTCAGCGCACGCCTGCGCGCGCCGCGACGCGCCTTCTTCCTGATTGTCACGATTCCCATCACCCCGTTTACGCCGAGCTATTCTCCTCGCAAACGGAGTTTAATTATGACTTAACCATGGAGGATTGGGGTCATCATCCGCGGTAATGACGTAGGGAAACGGGGAACGACTCGCGAACGCAGGGCGATGCTCGCGATTCGCCATTCCGGGCACGGTCCCCCCTAAGCAAAAGGCCCGGCGCGATGGCCGGGCCTTGGATTTTTTGCGAGACGTGGCCGCGATCAGGCCGCCTCTTCCTCGACGACCGCCTCTTCGTCCGCCGGCTTCACGCCGCGGCGCGGACCCTTGGCGAGCGCCGCCTCGATCTCCTTGATCGCCTCGGTCTCGGTGATGCGCTGCACCGCCGAGATCTCGCGCGAAAGCCGGTCGAGCGCGGCTTCGTAGAGCTGCCGCTCGCTGTAGGACTGCTCCGGCTGGGTGTCGGACCGAAAGAGATCGCGCACGACCTCGGCGATCGCGACGATGTTGCCGGAGTTGATCTTGGCTTCGTATTCCTGCGCGCGGCGCGACCACATGGTGCGCTTGATGCGGGCGCGGCCCTTGAGCGTCTCGAGGGCGCGCTTGACGATCGGGCCTTCGGCGAGCTTGCGCATGCCGACGGCCATGACCTTCGCGGTGGGCACGCGCAGCGTCATCTTGTCCTTGACGAAGTTGATGACGAACAGCTCGAGCTTGCAGCCCGCGACCTCCTGCTCCTCGATCGCCATGATCTGACCCACGCCGTGGGCCGGATACACGATGAACTCGTTGGTCTTGAAGCCTTGTCGTTGGGTGGCCTTCTTGGCGGCAATCATTCCCTGGGGCACTCCTTTGCCGGCCGGCGCGCTGCCGGTCGACTTCGCTACGGGGGCTGCACGGGCTGATCCGCGGGCAGCGTGCGAGGCCCTCCGGCGGTTGACGGAGGACAATTTTGTGGCGGTCTTCTTGGACTTAGACCGATGACGCGTTTTTCCTGCCACTGCTTTCGCGTGGATCTCACGCCCCTGTACGACGGTTCCTCGGGAACGCCCCGAAAAAATATGCTCCCCACGGGGAGCTTCGGGTGCGATGCTTATTCATTGTAGGGCCTATATAACACATTTTCGGCCGAAATCAAAGCCTTGGAGGCCTCTGGGGAGGTAATTCCTCGCCGCATGCCACCTTTAATTTTCTATGTGGTGGTTAAATTCGCCGGGTACAGCCCCTGGGGCTGTGGAAAGCGGGGTTTCGCGCGCCAGTTTGGCCCACGAGTTGGCCGGCCGGGCAGGTAGACTTTCGCTGGAACGTGGGCTAGTCGCCGCTTCCGGGCTTGGGCGAGAAGTGCTTGAGCTTGCCCTCGACGCCGTCCCACTCCTTGGCGTCGGCCGGCGGGTCCTTCTTGACCGTGATATTGGGCCAGGATTTCGCGTATTCGGTGTTGAGGGTCAGCCACTGCTCCAGGCCCGGCTCGGTATCGGGCTTGATCGCCTCGGCCGGGCATTCGGGCTCGCAGACGCCGCAATCGATGCACTCGTCCGGATGGATGACGAGCATGTTCTCGCCCTCGTAGAAGCAATCGACGGGGCACACCTCCACGCAGTCCAAGTATTTGCACTTTATGCAGTTTTCAGTGACGACATAGGTCATGGACTGGCTCCGGCCCCCCGCTTCGGCTCGGGCTGGTGCTAGCGCATGGCTTACCCTCGCGCAAGCAAGCCATGGCGTTGCAAAGCAATCACTCCTGCCCGCCGGTGAACCGGTCGATGGCGCGCCGCTCCTGCTTGGTCGGGCGGCCGGCGCCCGGTTCCCGCTGGGCATTTGGTGACGGCCGCTCCTCTTTGCCAGTCCCAGCCGCGATCGCCGGCGCGAGGTCGGCATAGAGCGCCTGCGCCAAATCGGCGGAACCGCGGCGAACCGCAAAGCCGGTGACCTTGAGCACGCGCACTCGGCGATCAAGCGCCACCGTCACGACGTCACCGGCCCGCACCGGCTTGGCGGGCGCCAAGACGCGAGCGCCGTTGATGCGCACGTGACCGGAGGCCGCAAGCGCAGCCGCGGCGCCGCGCGTGCGCACGATGCGGGCGTGCCACAGCCACTTGTCGATGCGCTGGCGATCGTCGCTCAAAGCGCGCGCGTGGTTGTGTGCCGATGCGCGATCTTCTGGACTACGCATATGCATTTGCGCGTGATCTTGCCCGAAAACCGGTTCCCACTTTTCGGGATCACGCGTTACCGCTTCTCCTTGGCGTCCGCCTCGAGCTGGGCCTTGAGCGCCGCGAGCTTGGCGAACGGCGAATTGGGATCGGGCTCACGATTGCGCCGCTCGCGCGGGCTCGGTTCGGTCGACGCGAACACGCGGCCTTCCTCGCCGCGACCCGGGCGGCGATCCCTGCGGCCGGGGCGATCGGGCCGACCCTCGCGCTCGTGCCGTCCGCGCCGCGGCTCGCCGTCCTTGCGCTCGAAGCGCCGTCCTTCACGCCCTTGCCGCTCCTCGCCGGGCGGGCGATCCGGCCGCTCGCCGCGACCATGACGCCGGCCGCGCCGGCCCTCGCCCGGTTCCGTGGGCGTCGCCTGTTCGCCCGCCGCAGGCTGCGCCGCCGCGCCTTCGGCCGGCGCCTCGGCATGCCGGCGCGGCCCGCGTTGATGCCGCCGCGGGCGGCGCTCATCCGAACGGCCGCCCGGCCGCCACACCTCGATGAATTGCTCCTCGGCCGCCGCGGCGACCGCGGGCGCCGGCTCGGACGGTGCGGCGACGGCGCTCTCGCTGCTCGCCGCAACGTCCGGCGTTACGCCATCCGGCGATGCTTCGGGCGCGTTGCCCTCAGGCACGACGTCGGCCGCCGCCACCGGCGAAACTTCGGGCAGCGCCATCCGCGTATCCGCGCCGAGATCGGGCGCGATCGGCGCAACCGCTTCGGCAGCGGCTTCAGGTTCAGGCGCAATCGGCGCAACGCCTGCCGCCACCGCATCGACCTGCTGATCGGTCGCATCCGGAGCCGCTGGCGCGGCGTCGACCGGCGCGGATGCCTCTGCGGGCGGCGCTTGCGCAACTGTTGCTTCTCCGGCTTGCGCTTCCGCGGCCGGCGCTTCGACGGCCGGCACGGGCGCCGGCGGCTCGACCGGCTTCGGCCGCCGCTCCATGCGGTAGCCGAGCGCGCGCAGGATCGAGGCGAAATCGTCGCCCGATGCGCCGGTCAACGAGGTCATCGACTGGGTCACCGTGAAGGAGCGGCCATCGAACGCGCCGGGCGGCTTCTCGCCCACGCCCGCGCGCCAGGCGAGCGCCGGCCGGATCAGATCGGCGAGCCGCTCGAGAATGTCGACGCGCACCGCGCGCTCGCCGCAGACGCGATAACCGCTCGCGCGATAGAGCGCCTTCGGCGTCTCCTTGTCGGCCGTGAAGGAGGTGCGGCCGCTCGAGGCGAGCCGCTGCACCTCGTCGAGCCCTTTGACCTCCGGACCGCCGTGCTTGAGCGCCCACAGCTCGGCCGCGAGCGCGCGCGGACCCGGCTTGAGCAGCGACGGCACATAGATGTGAAACGCGCCGAACCGCACGCCGTGCTTGCGCAGGACGGCGCGCGCGGGCTGGTCGAGGCTTTTGACGTCCTCCGCGACCTTCGAGCGCTCGAGCACGCCGAGCGCCTCGACCACCTGGTAGGCGATGCCGCGCGCAAGCCCGGTGATGTCTTCCGCCGCGCCCAGCACGAACAGCGGACCGAGCAGCCGCTCCACATGGGTGCGGGTCCACAGGTCGAGCCGCGTCTGCACGTGCTCCTGCGCGGCGCCGGTGAGCTGCTCGTCGGCAAGGATGCGCACGCGCGGGCGCAACACGTTCTCGCCGGCGGTGAGCTTGCCGACCGCTTCGCCCGTCCAGCGGATGGTGCCGTCCCCCGTGAGCACGAACTGCGAATCCGGCGCGTGCGAGAGGCGCGTCGCGCGCGCCTCGATCTCGCCGGCGAGCGCCTTCTGCGCCGCGGCGCTCAACGCCTTGGCGTCCGATCCGCCGGCGGTCGCCGCCGGCGCAAAGCGGAAGCCATCGAGCCGCCCGATGGCATGGCCCTCGACCACCACGTCGCCGGTCTTGGTGATTTCGGTTTCGAGCATCGTGTTCTCGCGCAGCCGCTTCATCAACACGCTGGTACGGCGGTCGACGAAGCGCTCCGCGAGCCGCTCGTGCAGCGCGTCGGAGAGCCTGTCCTCGACGGCGCGCGTGACGCCCTGCCAATGATCGGGATCGGTGAGCCAGTCGGGACGGTTCGCCGCAAAGGTCCAGGTCCTGATGTGCGCGATGCGCTGCGAGAGAGTGTCGATATCGCCGTCGGTGCGATCGGCTTCTGCGGCTTGGCCAGCAAACCAATCGTCCGGAATTCTACCCTTCCGCATCAGAAAACCATAGAGGGTGACCGCGAGTTCCGAATGGGCGGCCGGCGAAATCTTCCGGTAATCGGGAACTTGGCAGACTTCCCACAGACGCTCGACCGCGGCGCGCGAGGTCGCCATCGCGCGCACCTCCTCGTCGCGCGCCGCATGATCGAGCACCAAGATGTCCTCGGCGGTCGGCGCGCGCGTGAGCCCGGACAGTGTCGGCACCGCCGCGAGCGCGGCCGACAAGGCGCCGATCGAGGAGAAATCGAGATCGGAGTTGCGCCATTGCAGCATCTTCACTGACTCGAAGCTGTGGCTCTCGAGCGCCTGCGCCAGATCGGCTTCGAAGGGCGGACAGCGGCCGGTCGTGCCGAAGGTGCCGTCGCGCATGGCGCGCCCCGCGCGCCCGGCAACCTGGGCGAGCTCGGCGGGGTTGAGCGTGCGGTACTGATAGCCGTCGAACTTGCGGTCGGACGCGAAGGCGACGTGATCGACGTCGAGATTGAGCCCCATGCCGATCGCGTCGGTGGCGACGAGATAATCGACGTCGCCGGACTGGTAGAGCGCGACCTGCGCGTTGCGCGTGCGCGGCGAAAGCGCGCCGAGCACCACCGCGGCGCCGCCGCGCTGGCGCCGGATCAGCTCGGCGATGGCGTAGACCTCGTCGGCCGAGAACGCGACGATCGCGGTGCGGCGCGGCTGGCGCGTGATCTTCTTCTCGCCCGCGAAGGTGAGCTGCGAGAGCCGCGGCCGGCTCAGGATGTTGGCGCCGGGCAGGAGCTTCTCGACGATCGGCCGCATGGTGGCGGCGCCGAGCACCAGCGTCTCCTCGCGGCCGCGGCGGTTGAGCATGCGGTCGGTGAAGACGTGGCCGCGCTCGAGATCGGCGCCGAGCTGGATCTCGTCGATGGCCACGAAGGCGGCATCGAGGTCGCGCGGCATCGCCTCGACGGTGGCGACCCAATACCGCGGGTTTTGCGGCTTGATCTTCTCCTCGCCGGTGACGAGCGCTACCGCGTCGGCGCCGACGCGGTCGACCACCTTGTTGTAGACCTCGCGCGCCAGGAGCCGCAGCGGCAGCCCGATGATGCCGGACGAATGGCCGAGCATCCGCTCGATGGCGAGATGGGTCTTGCCGGTATTGGTCGGCCCGAGCACGGCGGTGACGCCGTGGCCGCGGGCGCCGGCTTCGCGCGTCGACGAAGAGAAGGAGATCGCCATCAGGTCCAGGGTTCCCGCCATCGCGGGAGGGACCCGTCGGCCCCTCGGTCGGCGATGTGTGTATCACAATGTGACGCCTGCGGCGCCAGATGCGCGCGCAAATTAAGGGGCGTGAACGAGTCTCGAACGAATCGCGGCCGAATCGCTGACTCGGGGCCAATCGAGATTCGTTCTCTCCGAGATATGGTGACGCTGCTATGACGCTGCCACAACATGATGGGGACCAACCGCGGCTGACGGCCTCGAAGGAGGCGGCAAAGCTTAATGCAGGCCGGGCGTCGCGCCCCGGGTCATTGGACCTTGGCGCTGGCCGCGCGCGGCGGCTGCGCCAGTGAGATGAACTGCGTTGCTTCCAGCACGCCCAGGCCGAGCGGCGTCGGGACCGAGAAGCGGAACGGCACCACCACGCGCGTGCCGGCGATCGGCGCGAGCCAGACCTCCATGTCGCGCTGGGCGATCAGGTACTTGATGGCGGGTCGGTCGGGAATGTAACCGGCGATCGGCGCGAAATAGAGGGCGCACACCACCACCGGGCCCTCGTAGCCCTTGTCGGCCTTCACCCTCTCCATGCGCTTGTGGGCGAGCTTGAGATCATAGCGCAGGCGCCCGTCGAACACCGGGACGGTGCGGTTGCAGGCTTCGGGTGAAACCGGATCGACGGTGCCGGGGACGCGCGCGAGCGTGCTCGTCATCGGATCGATCACGCCGCGGCGATGCGCCTCGGTGACGGGAATGCGATCGGGATGCGGATCGCTCGGAGGATTGACGGAAAACTCCTTCACGTTGCCGGAAGCGAGCGTGATCCGCAGTTCCTCGGTCTTCTTGTCCGACATGATGCTGGACGCGTAGACCGACGGGATGAGCGTGCCACCGTTGCCGACATAGCCGCGCGCCGCGGTCCCGCCCTGGCCGCTCGCGAACACGCGCAGCAGCCCGGCGGTCGTGCCGTTCGCCACGGCGGTGTACTGCTCGTCGGCGATGTCGATGACCCAGGTCCCCTTGCCGATCGGCACGCCGGCGAGCGTCACGACATAGCGTGCGTCGAGCCTGCCTTGGGCGGCGGCGCCGGCGGCGGCGGCGAAGCTTGCGAGGCTGACGAGCGCGCAGGCGGCGGCAAGAGAGCACCGAAGCGGAATGAGGCGTGCCAGCACCGTCGATGATCCTTCAGCCTGAGACGCGGGCCGGTGGGGGACCATTACGCAAGGCCCTGAGAAAACACCCGAAAGGACGGGCACCCGGCGTTCCTGTGTCGGCGTGGAATGCGTCCTTTATGTGATCGCGCGGAGCGTGCCGCAAGGCGGCCGCCGTCGCTGCGCACGGGATAATTTGCGCGCTGTCGTGCAGTCCGGCATTGGTCGCGACGTGGCCGGCGGAGGGCGCCGCAAGCTTGACGCTCGGACCCCCTCTCTTTATACGTCCGCCGTCCCATCCAGCCCGGATGTCTCATCATTTCCCGCGCCCATGGCGCCAGGAAGGTTTGGCGCGAGGGACCCAGTTACGAGGTTTTCGCCATGGCATGGCGTTGCGAATTGACCGGAAAATCAGCCCAGGTCGGCCACAAGGTCAGCCACTCCAATATCAAGACCAAGCGGCGCTTCCTGCCCAATCTGGTGAACGTCACCATGATGTCGGACGCGCTCGGCCGCTCGGTCAAGCTGCGCATCTCGGCCAATGCGCTCAAGACCGTCGACCACCGCGGCGGCCTCGACGCGTTCCTGATGAAGGCCAAGGACGACGAGCTCTCCCGGCGCGCGCTCGACATCAAGCGCCAGCTGCGCAAGAAGCAGGCGGCCGGCTGACCACCCGGTCTTCCGGCGCGGCAACCACACGCCATTGTTTTTGCCTCCGGGCGTCGGCGATAATCGCCGGCGTTCGAATGATGGCGCATGTTCATGCGCCTGCCGGAGACAGCCATGATCAAGGTCACCCGCATCGGCCACGCGACCTTCGAGACGCCCGACGTCGAGCGGCAGGTCGATTACTTCACCGACATCGTCGGCCTGGTGCCGGCCGAAAAGGCGAACGGCCGCGCCTATCTCGCGACCCGGGTCGGCGATCTCGTGGTCCAGCTCGAG
>WNEZ01003004.1_pt1 | contig 15981 bp, 13 predicted proteins | sample 5400521 | NCBI WGS metagenome assembly WNEZ01 (sample SAMN13153339, study PRJNA577476) | soil metagenome | isolation source: 120 cm saprolite under Douglas fir tree site 2 hole 1 replicate 1 | place: USA:California | collected 2015-04-18
CTTTCCCATCGTGCTCGTCTGCCACGAGAACCGCGGCCTCACGCGCCACATCGAAGACGTCGCGCGGCGCGTCGCAAAGGCCGGTTACGTCGGGATCGCGGTGGACCTGCTCTCGCGCGAAGGCGGGACCGCCAAGCACGACTTCGACGCGATTCCCGGGATTCTCGGCAAGGCGGCTCCCGTGCGCCACGCGCAGGATTTCAAGAGCGGCCTCGCGTACGCGAGCTCGCTGCCTTCCGCGCGCGGGGACCGCGTCGGAATGACCGGCTTCTGCTTCGGCGGCGCAGTGACCTGGCGCGTCGCAGCGGGCGTACCCGATCTGCGGGCCGCCGTGCCTTTTTACGGCGTCCCCGTCCAGGAGGGCGATGTGCCCGGCATCGGCGCGGCGGTGCTCGCGATCTACGGCGGGCTCGACGACCGCATCAACCAGAACATTCCGGCGATCGACGCGGCGATGGGCAAGCACGGCAAGACCTTCCGCAAGATCGTCTACCCCAACGTGGATCACGCTTTCCACAACGATACCGGCGCGCGCTACAACGCCGCTGCAGCGAAGGCCGCGTGGGGCGAGGCGCTCGCGTGGTTCGCGAAATACCTGGCGTAGGGAAATTCACGATGTCCGGCGTCAAGCGGAGGGACGGAACATGGCACTTTCGAACGGATGCAAAGGGGTCGCTCGCAGTCATTCATGGCGCGGCGCAGGAGCGCCGCGCCATGCGGTCGATTTCGGCCGGCGCGATTTCCTGATCGACGCGCTCGCGGCGACAGCGGGACTCACCGGACTCGGCGGCTGCGCGGCGCCCGCCATGCAAGCGAGCAATCCGGCCGATACAATCCTCATCAACGGCCGGATCGCGACCCTAGCTCCGCGAGCCCCGGCGGCGAGCGCGCTCGCGATCCGCGACGGCAACATCGCCGCCGTCGGCTCCACGGGCGAAATCGAGGCACTGCGCGGTCCCGGCACGCAGGTGATCGACGCGGGCGGCCGCACCGTCATCCCGGGCCTGAACGACGGGCACACTCACTTCATCCGCGGCGGGCTGACCTATACCAACGAAGTGCGCTGGGACGGCGTGCCTTCGCTCGCCGAAGGCCTGCGCCGCGTGCGCGAGCAGGCGCAGCGCACGCCCGCGCCGCACTGGGTGCAGGTGATCGGCGGCTGGACCTGGGCGCAGTTCGCGGAGCAGCGCCACCCGACGCTCGAGGAAATCAACGCAGCGACCGGCGACACGCCATGCATGATCATGCATCTCTACGACCGCGCCTGGCTCAACCGGGCCGGGATCCGCGCGCTCGGTTGGACGAGGGACACGCCCAACATGTTCGGCGGAGCGATCGAGCGCGACGCTTCGGGCAATCCCACGGGCCTGGTGATGTCGACGACGAGCCTCGCGAGCCTGGTCTCGGTGTGGCTGCGCATCCCGAGGCTCTCTCCGGAAGACCAGATCCTCTCGACGCGCCACTTCATGCGCGAGCACAACCGGCTCGGCGTCACCAGCGTGATCGACGCGGGCGGCGGCGGGCAGAACTATCCGGACAACTACGCCGCGATCGCGAAGCTCGCCGCGGACGGGCAGATGACGCTGCGGATCGGGTATACGCTCTTCGCGCAGGCGCCCGGCAAGGAGCTGGAGAACTACACGGCCTGGGCCAAGCTCGTGAAGCTCGGCCAGGGGAACGACTACTACCGCATGATCGGAACCGGAGAGTACATTCTCTACGCGGCGGGCGACGTGGCCAACTTCGCCAAGGACTATCCGGTGCCCCCCGCGGGTGTGATGGAAAAAAATCTCTCGGCGGTGGTGAAGTTCATCGTCGAGCAGGGTTGGCCGTTCCGGCAGCACACGAGCTTCGACGCCAGCGCGAGCCGCGTGCTCGACGTGCTCGAGCAGGTGAACCGCGAGATGCCCTTGAAGAATCTCCGCTGGGGGCTCGACCATTGCGAGGCGCTGCAGCCGAAGACGCTAGCGCGGCTCGCGGCGCTGGGTGGCTCGATCGACATCCAGAACCGCATGTCGCTCGACGGCGAGGCATTCCTGAAGAAATACGGGGCGCAAGCCGCCGCGGACGCGCCGCCCATCGCGCGTATCCGCGAGATGGGGATTCCTCTCGCCTGCGGCACCGACGGCAACCGCGCGACCAGCTACAACCCCTGGATCGGGCTGCACTGGCTGGTGACCGGCAAGACCCTGGGCGGCGCGAAGCTGCAGGGCGACCGGAACCTTCTCGACCGCATCGAGGCGCTGCGTCTGTATACAACGGGCGGCGCCTGGGTCTCGAGCGAGGAGGGCAAGAAAGGCACGCTGGAGGTCGGGAAGTTCGCCGACCTCGCGATCCTTTCGGCCGACTACTTCAAGGTTCCTGAGGACCGGATCAGGGACATCGAGTCGCTCTTGACCATGGTCGGAGGGAAGGTCGTGTACGGCGCGGGTCCCTATTCGCGTCTCTCGCCGCCGCTGCCGCCGGTCGCGCAGGACTGGCTGCCGGTTCTGGAATACGGCGAATACTACAAACGGGGGCTCGAGGACGCGCAGAACCTGGCGCGCTCGTTGTCGCGGCCGCAGCTGATCGGCGACGGGGGCTGGGGAGAGACTTGCGGTTGCGGGGCGATTTGAGCGCGGCTCAGTCGAGCTTCGCTCCGCTCTCCTTCACGAGCTTCGCCCATTTGGCGAGGTCGGCGAGCATGAATTGACGGAAGTCCTCGGGCGTGGTGCCGGCGGGCTCCGAGCCGTCCGAGACGATGCGCTCGCGTATGTCGGGGCGGTTGAGGATCCTGACGAGCTCGTCGTGCAGCCGCGTGACGATGGGCTTGGGCAGCCCGGCCGGGCCGACTATTCCGTACCAGCCCACGACTTCGAAGCCCGGTAGAGCTTCCGCCACGGCGGGCAGATCGGGCAGCACGGCGAGGCGCTTGGGCGCGGTGACCGCGAGCCCGCGCAGTTTCCCTGATCGCACCAGGGCTTGCACCGCCTGAATGCCGGCGAAGTTGAAGTGGTATTGCCCGGCAAGCAAGTCCATCAGCGCCGGCCCCGAGCCCTTGTACGGGATGTGCTCGGCCTTCACGCCGGTCATCAGCTTGTAGAGCTCGCCCGCGAGATGCCCGCCGCTGCCGTTGCCGGCCGAACCGTAGTTGAGCGGTCCCTTGAAGTTTTTGGTCCAGTCGACGAACTCCTTGAGGTTCGTCACCGGCGTCGCCGGGTTCACGACCAGCATCAAGCCGGCGGTCGTGAGCTGCGTGATCGGCGTGAAACTGTTCACGGGGTGATACGGCAACCTCGGATTCAGCGCCGCGTTCACCGTGTGCTGATGATAGGCGAGGAGGAGCGTGTAGCCGTCGGGCGGCGCGTTCGCGGTCAGCTCCCCGGCGATCACGCCGGACGCGCTCGCGCGGTTGTCCACCACCACCGGCTGCTTGAAGGTTTCGGTCAGGTGCGCAGCGAACAAGCGCGCGAGGATATCGGACGTGCCGCCCTGCGCCGCCGCCGTGATCAGGCGGATCGGGCGGGTGGGGTATTCCTGCTGCGCGGGGGACGGACAGGCGAGGGCGAGCGCGAGGAGGAGGGCGCTAAGACCATGCGAAAATGATGGGTTAGGCATCGAGCGCTTGGTCATCTCGGAGGCTATTGGAGTACGTACTGTACCTTGCCGAGGATGTTTCTTGCGGGGACAAATCCCCAAATTCGGCTATCGTTGCTGTTGTCGCGGTTATCCCCCAAGACAAAGTAGTGGCCATCGGGTACCCGGCAAGACAAACCTTCCGCGGTGTAAGTACAACGTTCCCTAAGAGGAAATGCTTTCACAAGAGGTACGGCAGCAGGCGCCTCTGGTTCGATGAGGACAGGGTACTCCCGGTCGTCGAGTCGCTCCAGATATTGAAGGGAGCGAACAGGGCGATCCTTGTGAACGTAATCACCGATTGGCCGGAGCGGTGCCTCTTGATCGTTAACCCTGAGGCGCTTGTTGTAGTACGAAATTCTGTCACCTGGAAGACCGACCACCCGCTCGGCATAGCTCAACGCTGTATCTTCCGGATACTCGAAGACGACGATGTCTCCTCTTCGCACCTCAGATGACGTGCCGGTCCTCATGAGGTGAATTCCGTAAGTTCCGTAATTACCATACCCCCACTTCTTCACAATCAGGAGCGTGCGAGGCTCAATAGATGGAGCCATCGATCCGGACGGAAAGCGGAACGGTTCGAAAAGGAAAGCGCGAGTTCCAAGCGCTAGCGCTGCAAACGCAACGACTATTCCAACCAAGCCATACCATCGGCTGTACCAAGGGCGCCTGAGCACCCTGGAGTCTCGGGCGAGGCGGTAGGAATGGATCGCGCAAATTATCGCAACGAGCAGCGCGATAGCGTTGCCAGCCAACTCCCTGTCGCGAAGTACAAACATGTTGCTCAGTACGATGACCAGCGCAAGCACAAAATATGCGGCGGCCCAGCCAGGCCGAGCGACGTACAGCATTCCTGCAGGCTGGATGAACAGCCCAAGTACGGCCGCAATCCACTTCTTCGGTTTGCGGTATATGGCGGTGGATTCCATCGATGCCTAACGCCCGAGATCAGCGGCCGCGAAATAGCGGGCGCAAGCCCGTTTGGGGGCCAAACCCATCGACAAAAGCTGACCTCGTTTACCTCGCCGGAAGCCGCAGAGTCGCAAGATCGGTTCCCACAATCGTATTTCCGGTGAACCCGCCCGCCTCGACCGCTTTGCGGTAATCCGCTTCTGTCAACGGACCGCCCGGAACCTTAAAGCGGGTGTGTATCACCGCTCCGATCGACGGGCCAAGATGTGTGAGCATGAGGTGTTTCGCTCCCACCCGCTTTGCCATTGCGCCAAGATCGGTAGTCATGCTCTGGCGATAAAAGATTGGCGGCGGCATTCCGCTATCCCTGTCCGGCCCCATGACGGGGTGCATGGTTGAGTGCACGATGATGTCAACCCCTTTCGCCAACCGCTCCACCTGATCGGATGTCGAGTGAGTGCGTGGCGGCGCGAGCACGTCGTTGCCAGCGTCGCCGCCGATCACAACACCTCCAGCTGGCGTGTCCACGCGATAGGACGCATGGCCCGCAGTATGGGTAGACCGGATAGCGCTGACTTTCACGTCACCGGACGACCAGACGACCTGCGGCTCGTTCCGCGGATCGAATGTAATCACATTGGCCAAATCGGTTGGCCCGCCCGAGCGACGCGCGTTGTCCTCGGAGCGGCGCTGGGCGATCTCGCCGGACTGGAGGAATGCATCGCCAATATGCATGGCATATTTTCGGCAGCTGTTGGTGAACCCCTGAATCGATACCGCATCCGAACTGCAGACTATGTCGAGCTTTGGCCCTTTGAAGTACCAACGCAGCAGCATGATGTCGGCAAAGCCCTCTGTATGATCTCCGTGCATGTGCGTGAAGAAAATTGCAGTCAGTTGCTCCGGGGACACATCGATCTGTGACAGCCGCATGTTTGTGCCACGTCCGGCGTCGAACTGCAGCTTCACGGCCCCGCAATTGTCGCTGTCGTCGCCGTAACGCACGAGCGTTCCAGCGCCAGCCTGACCGTTGAACACCGACGGACCGCTCTGCGTGCCTGTCAATGTCACCATGAGACATGGAGCGGCTTCCGCCATCGGTACCGTGACTGCCAGCCACATGCCGCCGACGAGCGCTATCGCGATGGAGAAACGCTTCATGTTCACCCCCTATGATCGGCACTGTCTATTGGGTTATTCAACGGTACGTTGTCAGTATTTTGAGAGGCACCAGCGCCATTCGCCTATTCGAGCTTGAGGTTCGTGCTCTTCACGAGGTTCTTCCACTTCTCGATGTCGGCGTGGAAGAACTTCTTGAAGTTCGCCTGGTTGTCCTCGAAGAGCGCCGCACCTGATTTCTGCAGCATTTCGCGCGTCTCGGGCTGCTTGAGCACGGCCTCGACGTCGCGCGCGATGCGCGCCGCGAGCTCGGGCGAAATCGACGCGGGCGCGAAGAAGCCCTGCCACAGCGTCGCCTCGTACCCTGGCAATCCCTGCTCGGCGATGGTGGGAATGTCCGGCGCACCCGGGTAGCGCTGCCTGCTCGTGACGCCGAGCGCCCGTGCCCGCCCGGATTTCGAAAGCGGCAGTCCGACCGGCATGCCGGCGAAGTAGTAGGAGACGCGCCCCGGAACGACGTCCTGGACGGCCGGCGCTCCGCCCTTATAGGGAATGTGGACCGCCTGGATGCCGGCCATGAGATTGAACAGCTCCCCGCACAGGTGATCGGAGTTGCCGACTCCGGAGGAGGCGAAGGTCAGCCTGCCCGGCTCGGCTTTGGCGCGCGCAATGAGATCCTGCACGTTCTTTGCCGGAAAGTCGGGCCCCACGATCAGGATGTGCGGCGTCGCCGCCACCGGCGCGAGCGGCACCAGATCGGTCTCCGCCTTGAAAGGCAGGTTCGGCAGCGCGGCGGCGCTGATCGCGAGGCCGTTCTGCGCGAACAGCAGCGTGTAGCCGTCGCCCTGCGCCTTGGCGACCGTGTCCGCGGCGAGATTGCCTGCCGCGCCGCCACGGTTCTCGACGAACACCGTCTGCTTCCAGTAGGCGCCGAGGCGGTCCGCCATCACGCGTCCGACGATGTCGGTCGAGCTTCCGGCCGCATAGCCGATCAGCACCCGAACGGGCCGGACGGGATATTGCTGGGCGTTCGTTGCGAACGTAGCCGCAAGTGTGCAGAGAGTAACGACAATACGGGGAAACATCATGTGATTCCTTCAAAAAACCGTCGCACAAACCTGCCCTCGACTGCGATTGGGGGCGGGGATCAGGTTTCGCTGCGTGAGAGTCACTGGATTCCCGCCTTCGGGCGCTGGGGTAATGCCTTTCGTAGATCGGCTACAATCTTTTCGGCGGCTTCTTGAATTGCACTGTTCAGTTGTGCGTCGCGCTCCGCGGCGCTAACTTTTCTGACCAGCCGGGTCAAGCCAAGATCAGATAAGCCTGTGGCGCTGCTTTTCCACGCCTGAGTTCCCGTGTTCAGAGTGATGAGTTCGGCTTCGATTCGTACCGGGCGTGAGACCTCATTCAAAGCCCAAAACCCGGCATAAGCTTCCAGGGTTTCCTCAATACCTTCCTCCACGAGGTAGATACCTGCAATCGGTCGCGTGGCGGGGTAGGCGTAAGCGAGGGCAGCAATGCCGAGCGTCGATGTAACTTCAAATATGATCACCGCGTTTCTCCACGATTTTGGCGTCACTCCAAAGTCCGTAACGCGAAACCGCACTAATACATCCGCGTCCGATGCCGCATGCAACCGTTCAGCTATTTCTCTGGTAATGACTGTATCTGCGTTATTGATTTGCAGTTCATTGATCACGCGTGAAACGACTTCGCTGTTGTCCATTGTGATTTCTGTTTGCGTTTCAAAAGCCTTCTGCATTTCGGCGAACGCGCGAACCTCCGCATTATCTACGGCATTTTTGATCGCCTGGCGCGATTCAGGGGAGTCTTTCGGCAAATCCGTCGCAAATAGTTTGTTGAATGCCGCATCGTCCATCACCATAGGCGTTTGTACCAACACTGCTTTCTGCGGATACGCACCGATACTTTGAGTAGTCGACCCGTCCCCTTGAGTGGTAGCACAGCTGCATAGAACAACCCCCATCAGAGCCGCCAGAGCAATTTTGCATGTTGCGATCACTTTCACCACGGCCTCCATCCGGTTCTCGCGCGAATGCCAAGCAGCCGAAACGCATGTCCGGATCCCCTTCGCGGAATGAAAGCACGCAGCTCATTTATGCGCGAACATTTTCTTTCCCGGCACCGGCATCTCGGCGGTGAGGATCTCGCCGTTGAGCGAGTCGGTGATGTGGAGCGTGCTGCGCTTGGCGCCGCCGTAGGCGATGTTGGTCATGAGGCGATGCTGCTTGCCCGCATCGACGAGGTGCGTCGGCAGGCAGTTCGAGTCGAAGCGCCAGATCCCCACTCCGAGGTGGCACACTGCCAGCCCCTCCTCCTCGTCCGCCTCGATGCCGTCGGGGCCGGCGTGGCCGCCGGAGAGCTGGATCGCGACGCCGGTCTTGGAGAGCGCTCCGCCCGCCATGAGCGGCAGCCGCCAGATCTGCTGCGAGCGCGTGATGGCGACGTACACGTGCGTGTTGGTCTTGTTGAGCGTGATGCCGTTGGGCGAGGGCGCGTTGTCCACCAGGTGCTGCAGCTCGCCGTTCGCGCGCAGGCGATACACGCGCCCGCTCGGATCGGCGATGCCGGTCTGTCCCTGGTCGGTGAAATAGAGATCGCCGTTGTCGGCGAAATGCAGGTCGTTCAGGCCCTTGAAGCCCTCGCTGAACGCCGTGGCGAGGTAGGTCTCGATTTTCCCGGACTTCGGGTCGAGCAGCATCAGGCCGCGCTTGTAGTCGGCGATGAAGATCCAGCCGCCCTTGTGGATCTTCAGCCCGTTCGGCCAGCCGTCGTACTGAACGACAAGCTCCCATTCTCCTTTCGGGTCGATGCGGAATATGCGCCCGAAGGGAATGTCCACGCACCACAGGTTTCCCTCGCGGTCGAACGAGGGACCTTCGAGGAAGCTGTCCACCTGCGCTCCGCCGCGGTTGGGGTCGGACCACGTGGTGCGGCGCTTCTTGCGGAACTTCGCGGGCAGCGAAGTGTAAGGCCGCGCCTGGATGCGTTTGATTTTCTGGAACGGGTTGTGCACGGAAAAACTCCGGGAGGGGACGCGAAGCATAACCCAACGCGCGGGAAACCGGCGATGCGCCCACGCAATGCCCGGCAGCTCAGGCCGATACGCGCAGGCCGACCAGCCGCTCGAGCGTCTCGATGTCGTGCGGAAGCTCGCGCGATCGGGCGCGGTGCGCGATCTTGCCGCGCTCGAAGACCACTGCTTCTTCGGTGAGCGAGAGGGCGATCCCGACGTGCTGTTCGACCAGGACCGTGGCGGTTCCCTGCTCGGCCATCATGCGCCGGATCGCCCCCGCCAGTTCTTCCACGATGATCGGTGCGAGGCCCTCGAACGGCTCGTCGAGCAGCAGGAGCGCCGGGTTCGTCATGAGAGCGCGCGCGATCGCGAGCATCTGCTGCTCGCCTCCGGAGAGCTGGTTGCCCATGTTCGCCTTGCGCTCGGCGAGGCGCGGAAACAATTCGTATACAGCCTTCAGGTCCCAGCGGCCGGGACGCGACGCCACGGTCAGGTTCTCCTCGAGCGTCAGCGAAGGGAAAATCTCGCGCTCCTGCGCGACCCAGCCGAGGCCTTTGCGCGCGCGCTTGTGCGGCGGCGCGGCCGAAATGTTCGCGCCGCGCCACAGGATGGCGCCGCGCATCAGCCGGGTATAGCCCATGAGGGTGAGGAGCAGGGTGGTCTTGCCGACTCCGTTTCGGCCGAGCACGGCGAGGCTACCGTGCTCGGGGACCTCGAGGGACACGTCGTCGAGCACCACGGCCTCGCCGTAGCCGGCGCGCACGCCCTCGAGCCTGAGCAGGGGCTCAGCCATGAGCTGCCCTGCCGAGATAAACGGTCCGCACCTCGGGATCGCGGGCGATCTCCCCGGGGCTTCCCTCGACGAGGATCCTGCCGCCGACCATGACGATGATGCGGCTCGCGAAGCGGAACACGACGTTCATGTCGTGCTCGATGAAGAGCACCGTGAGCTCGGAGGCGAGACCGGAGATCGCCTCGAAGAGGTCCGCGCTCTCGTCCTTGGGTACGCCCGCCGCCGGCTCATCGAGCAGCAGCACCTGCGGACGCGTTGCGAGCGCGAGCGCGATCTCGAGCAGGCGCTGCCGGCCGTAGGCGAGCTCGCGCGTCGGGCGGTAGGCGTCTTTCGCGATCCCGAGCGAGGAAAGAATTCCGTGGGCTTCGCCGGCCGCGTCCCGATACGCCGGCAGGCTCTTCCACCAGGTGCCCGCGTGGCCCTCGCGCTCGAGGACTGCGAGCGTCACCGACTCGAGGGCGCTCAAGCTCGGAAAGAGCGTATTGATCTGGAAAGTGCGCGCGAGGCCGCGCTTCACGCGGGATTCGGGCGCGAGCGACGTGATCTCGTCCTCGCCGAGGAAAATGCTTCCGGCGTCCGGCCGCAGCATCCCCGTCATGAGGTTGATGAGCGTGGTCTTGCCCGCGCCGTTCGGTCCGATCAGCGCGTAGCGCACGCCCCGCGGCAGCGCGAGCGAGAGGTCCTGCGCCACGACCAGCGATCCGAAGCGCTTGGCGAGCCCGCGGGTGGAAAGGACCGCGCTCACGGCGATTTCCTTTGCCAGCGCGCGGTGATTTTCGCCAGCCCCCCGAGGATGCCGTTTGGAAGGAACATCACCACCACGACCAGCAGCAGCCCGATCCAGAAATACCAGAACTGCGGGCTGATGCCGGAGAACTGGTCGCGCGCGACCATGTAGATGATGGCGCCGACGATCCCGCCGTAGAGGCGCCCGGCGCCGCCGAGGATCAGGATCACCAGCACGTCCGCCGAACGCTGGAAGGAGAGCACCTCGAGGGACACCGTCGAGGTCGTCTGCGCGAGCAGCGCGCCGGCCACGCCCGCCATCGCTGCCGAGAGGGTGTAGATCTTCCGCAGATGCGCGTGGCTCGGGGCGCCGATCGCGGGCATTCTCGTGGCGTTCTCGCGGATTCCGCGCAAGGCGAGCCCGAAGGGCGAATGGATGATGCGCCTTGCCACCAGGAAGGTCAGGAACAGGACGACGACCGAATAGGTGTAGGCGGTGCGGCCGTAGAGGTCGAACCTGAAGGTCTCGAAGAGCGGCCGGATCTTCATGCCCTGCAGGCCGTCGGCGCCGCCGGTGAGCCAGCTCGCGCTGTTCGCCGCTTCGTGCAGCAGCAGCCCGAGGCCGAGGGTGATCATGATGAGCGCGAGATGCCGGAAGCGCGCGATGATGAAGCTCATCGCGTACCCGACCGCGGCCGAGACCGCCGATGCGATGAGGAGTCCAGAAAGCGGCTCGCCCCAGGCGTGCTTGGAGAGCAGGCCGGCGGCGTAGGCGCCAAGACCGAAGAACGCCGCGTGCCCGAGCGACACGATGCCGGCGTAGCCGAGGATGAGATCGAGCGAGAGGGCGAAGAGCGCCGTGATCGCGATCTGGCTCGCGAGCTGGAGATACGCCGGCGCCGCGACGAAAGGCACGAGCGTGCACAGCCAGAACGCGATCTCGATGCGCTGCCAGCGGACCTGTGCTTGGAGATGGGCGTGCGGATCGGTGACTGCGGAGTGCATGTTTCATCCCCTCCTTGGATAAGGAGGGGTGGCGCCATCCCTCATCCCTATCCCTTCTCCCGCGAGCGGGAGAAGGGAACATATTGCTCCCCTCTCCACTGCGTGGAGAGGGGTCGGGGGTGAGGTTGGCGCCGGGGTGGTTGGACAAGCGCGTGACCACCCCGCCGGCTGCGCCGGCACCCCTCCTCGATGAGGAGGGGAAATCCAGCTCGTTTCGCGACGCATTCGCTAGCGTTTTCCGAACAGGCCCGCTGGCCGCCAGATCAGCAGGGCGATCATCACGAGATAGATGAAAAAGGCGCCGAGCTGCGGGAAGTAGTACTTGCCCGCCATGTCGCTGATGCCGAGTACCGCTGCGGCGACGAAAGACCCGCCGATCGAGCCGAGCCCGCCCACCGCAACCACGATGAGCACGTAGACCAGGTAGGTAAAGGCGAACGCGTGGTCGAGGCCGACGATCTCGATCGCGAGTGCGCCGCCGAGGCCGGCCAGCCCGCCGCCCAGGGCGAAGGTGATCGCGAACGCGCGGTCCACGTCCACGCCAAGTCCGCGCGCCATGCGAGGGTTGTCCACCGCCGCGCGCACCTGCGCGCCGAAGCGCGTGTATTCGAGGGCCGCGACCAGGATCGCGGTGACGATGAGCGCCGTGACGATGAGAAACAGCCGGTACACGCCGAAGCGCATGCCGAAGAGCTCCACCGCGCCCTGGAGATACGATGGCGTGTTGATCGGCTGCTGCAGCGTGCCGTACAGGTAGGCGGCCGCCGCGACCGAGATGAAGACGATGCCGATGGTGAACAGGCACTGGTCGAGGTCGCTCGCGCGGTACAGGCGCCGGTAGAGCGTGCGCTCGAGCACCACGCTCGCCGCCGCGGCAGAGAGGAAGGCAGCAGGGAGGGTGGCGAAGAACGGCCAGCCGAAGCCGTTCATCAGCGTCACGGTCGCGTAGCCGCCCACCATGGCGAAGCTGCAGTGCGCCAGGTTGACGAAGTTCATCATCCCCAGCGTCACCGACAGTCCTACAGAGAGCAGGAACAGCAGCATCCCGTAGGCGAAGCCGTCGAACAGGACGCTGAAGAGCGACGCGAGCATTGCGAATCCGGCAGCACGGACGGTGGCCCGCGCCGCCGGCCTGTTACTTCATGCGGGCCTTGACCGGGTCCTTGACGTTCTCGACCTTGTCGAAGGGAACGTTGATCAGCTCGCCGCCGACTTTCTGCACGCGGCGGATATAGATATTCTGCACCACGTCGCGCGTTTCGGGGTCGATGGACATCGGGCCGCGCGGGCTTTCCCACTTCAGGCCCTTGGCGGCGGCGATCAGCGAATCGCCGTCGGCCTTGCCGCTGGTCCTCCTCAGCGCCTCGTAGATGACGTGCATGCCGTCGTAGCCGCCGATCGAGAAGAAGTCCGGGTTGCGCCCGTGCATTTCGTTGAAGACCTTCACGAACTCGCGGTTGCGCGCGTTGTCGGCCTTGTAGTCGTAGTGCCAGGCCGTGATGATGCCGAGGCTCGCGTCGCCCATGCTCTTCAGCGCCGCTTCCGCCGTGGTCTCACCCGAGCCGAGGATCTTGGTCTTCTTCGGATCGATGCCGCGCTCGGCAAGCGCCTTGCCGAGCGCGGCCGGCTGCGCACCGCCGGGCACGAAGATCACGATCGACTCCGGGTTGAGGTCCTTGGCGCGCTGGATGAAGGCCGCGAAATCCGGGTTCGCCACCGGGAAGCGTACCGAGCCGATCACTTCGCCGCCGCCCGCCTTGAAGGCGTTGAGGAACGCGCCTTCGAAATCGTGGCCCGGGCCGTAGTCGGTCACCATCGAATAGGTTTTCTTCACCCCGTTCTTGGCCGCCCAGGCGCCGAAGGTTTCCGCGACCTGCGGGAGCGTGACCGAGGAGCGCACCAGGTAGGGCGACTTGGTCGTGATGATCGAAGTCGCCGCGTTCATCACCACCATGAACTTCTTCGCTTCCGCCGAAACGTCGGCCGCGGCGAGTGCGTTGGGCGTCAGCACGAATCCCGCGAGGATGTCCACATTGTCGCGCACGATCAGTTCCTGCGCGAGGCGCTTGGCGAGGTCGGGCGCGACGCCGCCCGTGTCGCGGCGGATGATCTCGATCCTGCGCCCGGCGACCGTGTCTCCGAACTGCTTCATGTAGGTCTTGACGCCGTTGTCGAGCTGGGCGCCGGCGTCGGCGAACTGGCCGGTGAGCGTCAGGATCATGCCGATCTTGACGGTCTGGGCGAATGCCGAGGACGCGGCGAACAGCATGAGTGCCGCAACTGTGGGGGCGAAGATTCGCTTCATGGTCGATTCCTCCTCCGGAGTTACCATAGCAAGGCGCGCGGGGCACCGCAAGTTGGGACACTGCCCACCCGCTCCGATTCGCAAAGGAACCCGGCCATGACAAGGAAACCCCCGTTCCGCGCCGACCAGGTCGGCAGCCTGCTGCGCCCGATAGAGCTGGTCGAAGCACGCGACAAGGCGGCGAAGGGGACGATCAGCGCGGCGCAGCTGCGCGAGATCGAGGACCGCTCGATCCGCGACGCGGTGAAGATGCAGGAAGCGGCAGGGCTGCGCGCCGTGACTGACGGCGAGTTCCGGCGCGCCTTCTGGCACACCGATTTCCTCACCGGCATCGAGGGCATCGTGGCCACCAAGACCGACTATTCGGTGGCGTTCAAGGGCGAGGGGGGCGAGACCGCGGGCACCTCCACGATGATGGTCGTGAAGAGCAAGGTGAAGCGCGCGAAGCCGATCATGGTGGACCACTTCGCCTACCTCAAGTCGGTGGCGAAGCAGACGCCGAAGTTCTGCATCCCTTCGCCGACCTATCTGCACATGCGCGGCGGCAAGCGCATTGTCCCGCCGGACGTCTACGCCGACATGGAGGATTTCTGGACGGACATCGTGCGCGCCTACCGCGAGGAGATCCGCGACCTCGCCGCCGCCGGCTGCGACTACCTTCAGCTCGACGACGTGACTGTCGCTTGCCTGTGCGACAAGGACATCCGCGCCCAGGTAAAGGCGGACGGCGAGGACCCGGACAAGCTGCCGGCGAAGTACGCGAGCGTCGTCAACGCCATCCTCGCCCATCGCCCGGCGTCGCTCAGCGTCACCATGCACACCTGCCGCGGCAATCACATGAGCATGTGGATGGCCTCGGGCGGATACGACGCGGTGGCCGAGACGGTATTCGGCGGGACCGCCGTGGACGGATTCTTTCTCGAGTACGACACCGAGCGCGCCGGCGGCTTCGAGCCGCTGCGCTTCGTGCCGAAGAACAAGAAGGTGGTGCTGGGCCTCGTCAGCACCAAGAAGCCGCGGGTTCGCGAGCACGCATTTCGGCAACCGCATCACCGCCGACGACCAGCGCAGGAAGCTGGAGCTGGTGGTCCAGGTTGCCGAGGAAGTGTGGGGCAGCGCCTGAGAGCGCGATGTAACAGTATCTCGAACAATCCCGGTCCCGCGCGCCTTCCCGCGGGCCCCGTCTCACTCGGGCTGGATGTTCGCCAGGCGCACGATCTCGGCGTACTTGCGTATCTCCGCGCTCACGAACTGCTTGAACTCCGTCGGCGGGTTGCCGACCGGCTCGGAGCCGAGCGTATCGAGGCGCTCGCGGAACGGAGTATTGGCAAAGGCCGCGCGTACTTCGGCGTGCACGCGGTTCAGGATTTCCGGCGGCGTTCCCGCAGGTGCGAACATGCCGAACCAGCCTCCGTGGTGCTGGAAGCTCGGCATGCCGGCCTCGGTCACCGTGGGAACCTCCGGCATCTGCGGGTGGCGCTTCGCGTCGGTGTAGGCGAGCGCGCGCAGCCTGCCCGCTTTGAGCTGCTGGAGGATCGCAGGCGGGGTCGAAAACATCACCTGAGTCTCGCCCGAAATCGCCGCCGCCACCGCGGGGCCGGCGCCCTTGTAGGGGATATGCAGCAGGTGAGTTCCGGCGCGGTGGTTGAACAGCTCGCCCGCGAGGTGCAGGGTGTTGCCCACTCCGGGTGATCCGAAGGAGAGCCTGCTGTCGGGCCTCCGTCCCAGCTCGATGAGTTCCTGCAGCGTGCGCGCCGGAACGCCGGGGTTCACGGCGATGAAAATGCCGGCGTTTTCCACCAGATTGGTGACCGGCGCGAAGTCGCGTTCGGTATCGTAGGGAAGCTTCTTGTACATGCTCGGGGCGGTGACGAAGCCCGAGGAGGTCACCATCAGCGTGTAGCCGTCAGGCGCCGATCTCGCGACGAACTCGGCGCCGATGACGCCGTTCGCGCCGGGCCTGTTCTCGACCACGAAGGGCTGCCCCATCTGCTGGGTGAGCTGCGCCCCGAGGAGCCGCGCGAGGGCGTCGGGACCGCCGGGGCCGAACGGGACGATGATGCGCACCGGTTTCGCGGGGTAGGACTGGGCCCAGGCGCCGGACATCGCGAGCGCGAGGACCCAGGGCAACGATCTTTTCAGCATGACCGAAATCTCCTCTGGATTATTTTTTCCGGCCGAATTTTCCAGTGAGCTTCGCCTTGCCGATCGCGTTCGCGTTGACCATGTAGCCGGCGAGGGAGGCGCTCGCGCCGCCCACGTCGAGCCCGTCCACCTTCAGCGCGTACAGCGTGAAGTTGTAGCGGTGCGGCTTGTCGCCCACCGGCGGGCAGGGACCGCCCCAGCCGGGGCCGCCGAAATCGGTGTCGATCTGCACGCAGCCGAAAGGCAGGTTTGAGCCGTCCGCCTTGCCCGCGTCCTTCCTCAGCTGGGTAGCGCCCGCCGGAATGTTGACGACGAGCCAGT
>WNEZ01009633.1_pt1 | contig 15980 bp, 15 predicted proteins | sample 5400521 | NCBI WGS metagenome assembly WNEZ01 (sample SAMN13153339, study PRJNA577476) | soil metagenome | isolation source: 120 cm saprolite under Douglas fir tree site 2 hole 1 replicate 1 | place: USA:California | collected 2015-04-18
CGGAGATTTATCTTCTCCCACAACAACGCCGAACGCTCCGGGATCGAACGAAATAGTCGCTCGCGCCACCTCAGCGCCGCCCGGCCATGTTTGCGGAGTTGATTTTGGTTGGGTGAAAGCGCCATGTCGCGGCCGTCACGCAACACGTGAATGAATTTCAATTGCGGGAATTGCGCGGACAAGAACGACAGCAGATAAATACTGCGCGGCGCTTTCCAACCCCAACGCGTTCCGCGTCGTTCCGCTTCCGGGATGTGACGCGCCAGAGCAGCGTGAAAACCCTCTTTCATTCGCGCCGATTGCCACGGCGTCATTGCTTCGCCCCGCCCCTGCGCGGAAACGAACGGATTAATCCAGATGTCGTGAAACGAATAGAATTCCAGGGCATCCTCGGACGAATTCAACCTGCTCCCGAGATTGTAGCCGGCGTGTTTGGCGATGCGCGCAATCACCCGCGTCCCGGACCCACCGGTCGCACCGATGACTAATGGAGGCGAATGGGTCACGCCGACACTTGCCACGGCGAAGCCTGATGAGCAATATCCTGCGCTGCCGCAATTTTCCGAATGTCGATGAAGAAGATCAACCGCGCGATTGTTTTTCCCGCCTGGGGCGCGGAGTGGGTGGATCGGGTCGCGAGTTGTATTCGCGAAAGCCAGCTTCCCGAATACCCGCTCTTTGTGGTCACGGACGCGACCACAAACGTCGACGGGCTGCCGCGTAAGGTTGTTGTCATCCGGCGCGACTGCCAGCTTTCCGGCAAGGCGAGAAAAACCGAGTTTTTCAATTGTTTGCCGGACGAGATCGAGACTGCGCTGTTCCTCGATGCCGACACGCGCGTAATCGGCGACATATCCTTCGGGTTCGAAAAGGCGGAACAGCACGGCATCGCCATTGTCCCCGCACCGCATTACTCGCTGGCCGATTTCCGCGATTTCCGTCAGGTGATGCTCAACGAAGGGGTCACGCCACTTGGCCAAATCATTTACAATTCGGGTGTGATGTTTTGTCAGCCGCACCAGCCGGAGGTGCGCGCGGTATTCGATCTGACACTCGCCCTGGCGCAAAAATACCGAGACAGAGTGTGGAGCGATCAAACTTATTTGAGCCTGGCGATGGAGCTGAAAGGTTTTAATCCCCACACGCTTTCTCCCAGCTTCAATTATCGCGGCTTCGGCGAGTTAATTAGCGGCTCGATTCGCGTCTGGCATTCGTATGAACCTTTGCCAGCGAATGCTGCTTCACTCGAAAAAGGTTACCTTCATCGATATGAAAAGGGCAAACTGGTGAAGGCGGTGAAAGTTCCACTGTGATCGCGGCGAGCACTCCGCGCATTGTTCTTCACGTCGGCGCTCCAAAGACGGCGTCGACTTATCTACAACGCCGGTTGCGCGCTGATCCGGGCTACCTGCGCAAACACGGCATCTACGTACCCGTTCTGCCTGTCGTCGCCAACATGGCAGGTAACGCGAAACTTTTGGCGACGGCGTTGAGCCGGCGTCCGTCATTAACTTTTCGGCGCGCTTTTCCCGAAATCGATGTCAACGCGCTCGATCCGACACGGCTCGTCGCCGAACTTCTCCAAGATTGGCGACGGGATTCGGAGTCAGTCGTTCTCTCAGGCGAGAATTTTCGGCCGCACCACGCGCTGCGACTGTGCGAGCTGCTCCCGACAACCACGCCGTGCGTCGTTGTCCTTTTTGTGCGACGACAGGACCGCTGGATCGATTCCTACTTCAATCAGATGGTGAAGACGAATGAGCTCAATGAAGACATCAGCACATTCGTCGCGAGACTTTGCGACACTGCCGGCGAACGTTTCTGCCGTCCCGATTGGTTCGCTCATTACGAAGCGTGGCGCAACGCTTTTGGAGATTGCAAAGTCGTCTTCTACGATGAGGTCGCGTCAGATGTGTTCGGCGCTTTCATCGCTGAAGCCGGGCTTAAACCCGTGCCAGATTTGATCGACATCGATCGCGCTCAAGTGTCGCTCAATGTATACGAGCTGGCCTACCTGCTCGATTTGAAAAGTCCGATCGAGTACGCGGATTTTCTGCGTCGCCAATCCGCGAGCGAAAAGGCTTCGCGGCGGTTCGGCCGCCAGGAAACTCGCAGCCTTCTGAGCAATGCTGACCTGGAGCGACTGCGCAATCGATTCGAAGCGTCCAATCATCGTCTGATGACGGCGTTGGGACGAAATAATAATCCAACGCTACTTCGATTGGACGCCAGTTCAGATTCCGATTCGTACTGCGAGCTAAGGGAAATTTACGCGTCAGAGTCGTACGCACGTTATCGCGAGTTGGCGGACGCTATTTACACTCGGCGCAATCGCCGCCACCGTTTCAAGGCATTTTTCAAGCGCTGATTGTTCCGTGAAGCCCAACCTTTTGTTCATCATGTGCGACCAGCTTCGCGCCGACGCGCTTGGCTGCTCCGGGAACTGGGTCAAGACCCCGAACATTGACCGGATCGCGCGCGAAGGAGTTCGATTTTCGAACTGCGTCACAACCTCTCCGGTCTGCCTTCCGGCACGGGTCTCAATGGCAACCGGACGTTACCCGCACAACACCGGCGTCTGGGATAACTGCCCGTTCGAACTGCCGGAAGGGACGCCTACCTGGATGGCCGCGATCCGCGATGCCGGTTATCGAACGAGCTTATTCGGAAAAATAGCTCTTCATCGACGAGGGCCGGACCTGCGGAAATTTGAATACGTCGTGAATTCCTACGGTCTGGACGACGTGGACGAAATCAGAGGGCCGCGGGCAAGCGCGGACACTCTTTGCCACCTGACCGCGCGGTGGAAATCACTCGGCTTGCTCGCTTCTTTTCAAAAGGACATAAAGGAACGAACGGGGAAAAATAAAACGCTCGTTCGACCATCGCCGCTTCCGTTGGCGGAGTATTACGATGTTTACGTCGGGCAACAGGCCAAAAATTATCTTCGCAATTACAAACGCTCCGAGCCGTGGTTTTGCTGGGTTAGTTTCGCAGGGCCCCACGAACCGTGGGACACACCGGAGCCTTACGCGAGCATGTATCGCACGGACGAAATGCCGGAGCCGATCAAGCGGCCTCAAGTTCGAAGTCGCAGCCCGAAGGGAGAACTGGATCAAAAATTCGCTCAGTCGCCCGGCAAGATCGACAACGCGCGAGAGCTGCGGGCCAGTTACGCGGGAAAAGTCACGCTGATCGACCATCAGATCGGACAGATTCTCACGGAAATCGAAACCCGGGGAGAATCGGACCGCACCGTTATTCTATTCACTTCCGACCACGGTGAAATGAACGGCGACTACGATCTGATTCATAAATCCAACTTCTTGAATCCGGCGGTGCGTGTTCCGCTGATCGTGAGCACGCCGGAAATAAACCGATCGCCTCAAGCTGGAAAAACAATCGACGCGCTGGTTGAGTGGTTCGATGCCGGGCCGACATTGGTCGATTTCGCTGAAGCAAAGATCAATTACACCCAATTTGCGCGGTCATTAGTGCCAGTGCTCCAAGACCTCACACTCGAGCACCGATCCTTTGCCACGTCCGAACTTGCGCTCGAAGTAATGTATCTCGACCACAATTGGAAGCTGATGCTGAATCGGGAAGGGGAGGCCTATCGGTTGTTCGACGTTAAAAATGATCCTGACGAAATGGAAGACCTCGTTTGTCGGAAAGAGCATGACCGCTTAATCAAAGAGCTTAAGAGCGCCGTTCGCGACCGATCGAAACAAACCCAAGAGATGCGACATTGAGCGCCATGCGCAACGTGCTAATTACCGGGACGCCGCGCTCCGGCACGACGCTGATTTGTTCGTTGCTCAACAAATTGCCCGACACCGTCGCTCTGCATGAGCCGATGAACGTGTGGGATTTTGCGGAATGTCGGGACGGCGGCGCGGTGGCCGATCTCATTGAAAATTTCTGCGCGGAAACCCGGACATCACTGCACGAACACGGCTTTGCCATCTCGAAGCACGTGCGCGGCAAGATCCCAGATAACGTCGCGGCCGATCAAGTCAATCGCGCCGGTACGCGATTGCGATATACCGAACATGGACCGGTTAGTGTCGACAAACCGCTCTCGCAGAATTTCACGCTGGTGGTGAAACATCCGGCGGCGTTCTCGGCGTTACTCGAAGTTTTGTCCCAACGTTTTGAATGTTACGCCATCATCCGAAATCCACTGGCAACGCTTGCGTCGTGGAACAGTCTCGCGTGGTTTCCTCTCAAAGACGGCCATGCCCCCATCGGTGAGAAGCTCGATGTCGATCTTGCGCGCGACCTCGCCGCGAAATCCGACCCGATCGAACGACAAATTCACATTTTGGAATGGTTTTACGATCGGTTCCGACGCTTTCTCCCGGAACGCGCGCTGATCAAATACGAGGACTTGGTCACCTCGCGCGGTCGGGAGCTCGCAAAATTTTTTCCAGCGGCGTCGGAATCGGAGGAAGAGCTGAGTTCGAAAAACGTGAATAAGTATTACGACCGCGCGTTGATGACGGATCTGGGCGAGCGATTGCTACGACGCGATGGACCGATTTGGCATTTTTACACTAAGCGCGACGTCGAGAATTTGCTGAGCGAAGCTGGCTCAAGTGTCCCCGCACACTAGCGTCAGACGCCTTCGACGAGGATCATGTTTGTCTTGGTGGTGCGATGACGCATTTTGCGTGGCTCGCGATATTCCTCGCAGTTGAGCCATTCCTTGGCGCGCTCCATCGATTCGAACTGAAGCACGACAATACGTTTCGGTTTCCAATCGCCTTCGAACACTTCGGTCTTGCCGCCGCCGCCAAAGATCAGTACCAAGGCAAAACAGACCGCAGCCAGGATCAGGCAGCCTTTGCTAACGCAGCCGAGGCCCTCTTTCGGCTGATCGTTCACGGTGCGCGCCAATTACCGGTCCTCAAAGGAAGACAAACTGAATTCCCCACAAGCTTCATGCTGTGCCCCGCTCGTTCCACCATTTCGACAAACGGGATTCCGGGATTTCCGGAATGGCGCTCCCCGCCTTGTCGTAATGCGAGGTGTCGTTGAATAAAGTCAGCCGCGCACGAGTGGCATCGCGAAAATCGACAATATTCAGGGCGGCCGGTTTTTGATCGAGATTGTCGCGATAACGTCGCGGATCGAATCCGAGGAGCGAGCTTAGCAAAAGTCGGATCGTCGCTTTATGCGACACCACCAGAATATTCTGGCCGCCATGTTCTCGAACGAGCTCTATCAGCGCCGGCAGAGCGCGGGCTGTCACCGCCAATCCGCTTTCTCCGCCCAGCGGCGCAAAGGTGTAAGGATCTTTTTCCCATTCCGCCGCTTCTTCCGGAAATTTTTCTTCAACTTCACGCCGCGTCATTTGTTCCCAGCGTCCGTGGTTAATTTCACGAAACCCGTCGCGCGTCTGAACTTCAAGTTTATGCGGTCCAGCCAAAATTTGCGCCGTTTCAACCGTGCGACCCAAAGGCGACGCATAGACCGCCATGATTTTTTCGTGACTCAAACGATCGGCCAGACGCCGCGTTTGTTCGCGACCTTCATCGGACAGAGCGACGTCGGTCGCGCCGGCAAAGCGATCTTCAGCGCTCAATACCGTCGCGCCATGGCGCACCATAAAGACTCGTGTGACCGCCGACTTCATAATCGTTGATCGTCATCGCGTAAATTCCGCGAAAACGCAATCCTGCCCGCAAGATGTCGATCTCGCCGCGCCCCGAATCGATCTTAGCGCTCGATTTCGGGGAGCGTCGGCGTGAACGCGAAGAAGATTATCGGGAGTAATGCCGCAACAACCGCCGAAGCAATCGTTAAAATGTTCATGATCCAAACCAGCGCGACGTTGTCCGGAGGCCACGACAGCCCCAGGATCGCGAGCGGCAGCAGGACGGCCAATATCGTGCTTTCGCAAGCAATGAATCGACGCATTTTGCTTTGCGACGCCGCTTCGACAGAGGAGTTTCGTCGCTTTGCGCGAACTTTTCAAAAAAGCCCGCTTGCAGATTGGAGACGGCGACCACGCGTTCAGCAACCGGATTCTGAGAGACCGGACTTTCCGGCGGAGGCATCATCCGCGGCGGATGCGCGGGTCGGGCGGGCTTCATTTGAATTACATTTTGGGCAGCCGGCCGCAGCGCTTCGTGAGAAAGTTGCTCTGCATCGTTGTTGGCGACTGGAGCCGGATCCATTGCCGGTGCGCGCATGTTCCAACGGAATTTTGGTTTCAAAGTGGGCTGAAGCGGAATCTTCCTGACTGGCGCCTCGGGAATCCGGGGCGGCGGCGCGCTCGCCCGACGCAGCGCTGGATTCGGCACAGGCACAGCCGGTTTGCTGCGCACTGCTTCGGAATTTTCCGGGCTAGTTGCCGGTGCCGGCTGCGGCTTTGGACTGGGCAGCGCAACAATCGAAGGTTTTTTTTGTCGTGTCTCGAGCGGCGCCGCCTCGAGCTCCTCGTTCTTCGGCTTGGGTGAAGGAGTGACCGTACGCGTGAAATGATCGGGAAAACCGTACGACTCGCTCGGGATGAGGGACATGGCCTGCGGGTGGGAGCCACAGGTTTAGCGATTCCAATTTTTCCAGTCAATCCAAACATCACCAGGAGCACCAGATGAGATTGCCATCTTTTGAAGTTACATTGGCGAATGACAAGCGATGCAACGCCGCGCGCCATCATTCACCTCGACATGGATTGCTTTTACGCGGCCATCGAAGTGCGGGACCGGCCGGCTTTGCGCGGAAAGCCAGTCGGTGTCGGCGGCGCGCGGGATCGCCGCGGCGTGCTGACCACGTGCAATTACGAAGCGCGCGCGTTCGGCGTTCATTCCGCCATGCCGACGTTCATGGCACTGCAGCGCTGTCCAAATCTAATCGTCCTCCCGACGCGATTTGATGTTTATCGCCGCGAAGCAGCGATCGTTCGGGAAATCTTGCACCGCTTCAGTCCGTTAGTGGAACCGCTTTCGCTCGATGAAGCATATCTCGACGTGACAGCGCATCCCGACGCGCCCGGACCGCTCGCCCAGGTGATTCGCGATTTAATTTTTCAAAAGACGAAACTGACTTCGTCCGCCGGCATCGGGCCCAACAAGTTGATCGCAAAAATCGCCAGCTCGATGCGAAAGCCGAACGGGCAATTGGAAGTCAGCGATCTCTGTCGCGGATTTGACGATCGACCGGTCGAACCGGACCGGCCACGTAAGTCGCTCAGCACCGAAGAAACTTTCCCGAGCGATCTGGAAACGCTGGAACAATGCGAAGAACGTCTCGGAGAACTTTTTCAAGAACTCATGGCCGATTTGGCCCAGAAAGAAACGACCCGGCGCGTCACAAAAATTTTTGTGAAGCTCAAATTTGCGGATTTCACCCGGACTACTGCCGAGCGCGCCGGTTTAGAACCATCGCTTTCTGCATTCCGCAGTTTGCTGGCGGAAGCTTTTGCCCGCACCGGCAAAAAAGTGCGTCTGATCGGAGTTGGTGTGCGTTTCGCCGAAAGCGCGCCCGAGGAAATGCAAATGCCGCTGTCCGAGGCGCCGAATTAACCCATGATTAATCGAACCAGGACGAGCGCGACAATCCCACCGGCAAATAGCGCGACGACTACGATCTCTCGTTTCGTTAACAGCGGCTCGGATTTTCCATTTGGAATGGTGACCTCGCCATTGTTCTCGATCACGCCCAACACATCATCGCACAGCTTTCGGACATCCGCCGGCATTGCTTCTTCACTCGCGAACTGCTCACCGTTAAACACAAATTTTTTCTTCACTGCGCCGTCATGCAGCGCTTTTTCGTAAGCTACGCGGACCTCAGGAGGCAAATCTGCCGGACTGGCGTATTCCTGCCCGTTGTAACGAATCTTCGTTTTCAGGGTAATGCTCACTGCCTGGCGGAAATGACAGCAATTCACCTGCCATCGGCTCTCGCGCTCTCGTTCTTGTGATAAATTAGCCGCCAAGTGATCAGTGCTGCCGCTCAACAAAAGATCCGCGCTTCAGGGTGCGACGTGCGTTTCGATAATCTCACCCGCCAGCTTTACGCCACTGACGCTTCGATTTACCAAATCGAGCCGCTTGGCGTCGCCTTCCCGACCAGCGCGCAGGACGCGAGCGCGGTCATTAAAGCCGCGGCCGATGAAAACGTTCCGGTCACGCCGCGCGGCGCCGGTACCAGCCTGGTTGGAAACGCGGTCGGCGAAGGATTGATCGTCGATTTCTCGCGCCACAATCGCAAGATCGACAATCTCAACATCGACAAACGCAGCGTGCGCGCCGGCGCCGGTGTCGTCCTCGATCAGTTGAACGCGTTTCTCAAGCCGCACGGATTTTGTTTTGGCCCCGACGTCGCTACCAGCTCGCGCGCCACCATCGGCGGCATGATCGCGAACAATTCTTCCGGCGCGCACGTTCCAGTTTACGGCACGACTGCCGATCACGTTCTTTCGACGGAAATCGTTTTGGCCGACGGTCGGATCGTCATTGTCGGTCCGGCAAGTGAATCTTTGCGCGAGGAACAACGCAAGATCGACAATCTCGTTCGCGCGCACGCGGCAGAAATGGCCGAGCGCTGGCCGCCCGGTTTACTCAAACGTTGGCCGGGCTACGGCATCGAACGTTTCTCGCGCACGCCGAACAACCTCAATGAGATTCTCGCCGGCAGCGAAGGAACGCTCGCCGCGATTTTTTCAGCCGAGCTAAAGATCTCGCCGCTCCCGCGCGACAAAGGACTCGGCCTGATCTTCTTTGCATCCGTCGCCGACGCGATGCAAGCAACCGTCGCGCTTCTCGATCTCAAACCCGCCGCTATTGAACACATCGACCGCCCGTTGCTCGATCAAACAAAAGGGCAGCTCCATTTCCAAGCCGCGCGCGATCTGCTCGAGCTCGAGGCACAACCGTGCGAAGCAATCTTGATCGTCGAATTCTACGACGATGCGGCCGAGCGCTTGTCGATCTTGCAGTCGCGCTACCTCGGTTTGCGGACGAGAATTTGCCGCGACCCGAACGAGATGAATCTCGTTTGGTCGGTGCGCAAAGCCGGCCTTTCACTTTTGACCGGCTGCGTCGGTCCATCGAAACCGGTCGCGTTCATTGAAGACGCAGCGGTTCGTCCGGCGCAACTGCCCGATTACGTCCGCGGGTTGCAGTCGATCATGAAATCCCTCGGACTGGAAGCGAGCTACTACGGACATGCCGCGAGCGGCTTGCTCCATGTCCGGCCCGTTCTCGATCTCCATAGTGCGGACGATTTGCGAAAGTTCAGGCTGGTAGCCGATCAAACTTCCGCGCTCGTCCGGCAATTCAAAGGATCGCTCTCAGCCGAGCACGGAGTCGGCATCGCGCGTACCGAGTACATGCGCGAGCAACTTGGCGATGCGCTCCTCAATGTGATGCGGGAAATCAAACGCACCTTCGATCCGAAAAATATTTTCAATCCCGGAAAAATTTTCGGCTTCGCCCACAAGATCGACAATCATTTGCGTAACAATTTCACAAAGTCGATCGAGCTGCCGTTCGAGCCGCGCCTCGCGTTCGCGTTCAAGGACCGCTCGTTCATCGGCAATCTCGAGCAATGCAACGGTTGCGGCGGTTGCCGCAAAGACACGCCGATCATGTGCCCGACGTTCATCGCGACCGGGGACGAAGTCATGTCCACCCGCGGTCGCGCCAACATCATCCGGCGATCGCTCGAACTGCGCGGCAGTGGTCACGATCCGTTGAAATCGGCCGAACTCGATGCCGCGCTCAGCAATTGCCTCTCCTGTAAAGGTTGCACGCCGGAATGCCCGTCGAACGTCAATCTCGCGCTGCTCAAAGCCGACATGCTTTATGCCCGCTACCAACGCGACGGTTTGCCATTACGCGAACGGTTCTTCAGCAACGTCGATCTGCTCGGCCGAATCGGATGCACGATGCCACGGTTCGCCAATTCAATTCTCGATCATGCGCCGATGCGCGGGTTCATGGAGAAAACGCTCGGAATCTCAGCGAAGCGTTCGCTGCCGCACTACACAGGCAAGCGATTTGATCGCTGGTTTGGCAGAAATGCGCAACCAAACGGGGCGGATCGTCCGCGCGGCAAAGTAATTCTCTGGGACGACACGTTTGTTCGTTATCACGAGCCGAATATCGGAATCGCGGCGGTAAAAGTCCTCAACGCGCTCGGTTTCGAAGTCGAGCTGCTGCAAAATCGAAAATGTTGCGGCCGGCCCGCGTTCAGCCAGGGAAATCTCGATGCCGCAGTTGAAGTCGGGCAACACAACGTCGATCTCGTGATCTCTTCTCAACCTCTCAACAGTTCAACGTCTCAACAATCGGGTACGCCAATCATTTTTCTCGAGCCGTCGTGCTGGTCGATGTTCGTCGAAGATTATCGCGAGCTGAAGATTAAGAGCGCGGAGAAAATCGCAGCGCGCTGTTTCCTCTTCGAAAAATTTGTGGACGATTTGTTAGAGCGCGAGCCAGACGCGGTGCAGTTCAAAGATCGCCAGGCGAACGTCGCGATCCATCCCCATTGTCACGCCAAGTCGCTGATGAATCCTGCGTTCATGGCGCGGCTCGTCGAACGATTGCCCGGGTATCGCGCGACCTTGCTCGAGACTGGCTGTTGCGGAATGGCTGGCGCATTCGGCGCGCTCGCCGAAAAATATGAACTGTCGATCCAGGTTGCTGCGGATTTACTGCGCAAGATCGACAATCAACAAGCGGATGTTGTTGTCGCTTCCGGCACAAGTTGCCGGCATCAGATTGTCGATCTTAGCAGCGTCCGGCCGAAGCATATGGCCGAGCTGCTCGCAGACGCGCTCGATCTGTCATCCTGATCCCGCAGTCGCGGGAGAAGGATCTCTCACAAACTCGTTGATCACGCCAATTACATTGTGTGATCCACGCCCCGACTGTGCGATCCCTCGCTCCGCTCGGGATGACCCGCGTTACGATTTCGGCGGCGGTGGAGGTGGGTTGCCGCCCGGCTTTGCGGCTTCGCCGGGTTTCGGCGGAGCACCGGCTTCGCCACCAAGAAGTTCAGCGTCGGCCGGAATCGCGAGCACATCAGATTCGATGTACGAGTCCGGATGATTCGCCAATTCTTTGCGCAACGCCGCGATTTGTTCTGCGGTCACCGGACTGGCACTATTCCCCCACTCGCTTCGCTCGTAGGTCAGAACGTCGGCGATTTTTTGGTCGGTCAGCGTCTTGTCCCACGGTTGCATGACGGCGCTGCCGAATTTTTGGCCTTTCACCGTGACCGGTCCCTGCAAACCTTTGAGAACGATCATTGCCGGCCGCTTCGAACCGCCAGTCGTAAATTCCGAGCCTGCCAGCGGAGGATATTGACCGGGAACGCCGAGGCCGTTCGCTTGGTGACACGTCTGACAGTTGGCCGCGAAAATCTTCTTGCCGCGGTCGCGCGGCGAAAGCTCGGCTTGCTGTTGTTGAGCTTGAGGTCCGCCCCCTTTTTTTGCCGGCGGCGGTCCGCCGAGCGGATCAAGCCCATCACCGGAAAAATTTCCAGAGTAGCGACCGAGGTAAGCGCCGCCCGTGAAAATCGCGATCCCGTAAACGGCGATCAGCCAAATCGAGAGCGGCTCGAGTCCGACGCGCGGCTCGCGCTTCTCTCGTTGAATCGCGGCGTGCACTTCCTGAACGTCGGACGTTTCGCCGTAATCCATGCCCTGGCGGGTGAGCGATGATGGGTCTGGAGTTCGCTCGTTCATTTCTTCGATGGCGCCGGTGCTGGCGATCCTGCGGGCTGTGCTGGAGGGGAAGCGGCAGGCGGCGCCGCGCCCTCTGCGGTCTTCACCTCTTTCAGCGGATGCGATTGATCCAGCGACATCAAATAAGCAACGAGACAGCTGGCGTCGTAGGTTGGAACAATTTCCCAACCCGGCGGCGGCGCGTCGCGGCCGCTCAGTTCCAGAGCATCGGCGGAGCGCTCACCATTGATCTGATGTTTCTCGTAAAGAAATTTGTAAGCCGGCATGGTCGAATCCACGCTGTCCAGACTCATGCTTCGTGGCGAATAAAGATGTCGATGATGCCAGGCCGCAGAATAAGCTGGCGGCACTCCGTTAGGATTTGGTGAAGCCGAAGGGGCCGAAGACGGATTCGCAGCTGCAGATTGCGCTGGCGCTGGCGCCGCGGCGGAAGTTGCCGGTGCTGGCGGCGAACCACCAGCGGCCGGTTTGCCCGAACCAGCATTCGCGGGCGGTGATTGCGCAGTCGCAGGCGAATTTGCAGGAGCGTTTGCAGCCGGCGCCGCTGCTGGCTTTTCCTCTTCAGTTGGCCCAGCTTTGCCAATGTCCGCCAAATCGGGACCCATTCGTTCCTGGCCAAGCACTACCGGTCGATCAAAAATATAATCGCGCGGCGCGCTGCGGCGCTCAGCCCATTTCGGGCGAGGTGATGGCCCTGCGTCGCGGACACGATCGACATCCGCGTAGGCGTAACCGGGCCGGATTTGCTGACTGTGGCAATAGATGCACCCATTCGCCGCGTAAATCCGCCGGCCGCGGTCGGCCATGCCCGATTTCGGAGCGGGATAAATGTCGGTGCCTTCTTCATCCATCTGCGGGTTGAGCGCGCCAATTTGCAGGTTCGGGATTACAGTCAAGCCGACCCACGAGAACGCGAACGTTCCGAAAACTCCGAGGAAAAGCGGGACCAATCCTTTCACGAGTGCGCCTCCGATCCCTCGGCTTCGACTGGATTCAAAAATGTCGGGACCGTTGAAGTGCGGCCAAGGCCGAACAACATCAGGCCAAAATGGAACGCGAAAATGAAATGCGAAATCGTCAATAACAGCGCTGCAACCGTGCGACCTCGTAAATATGGCAACGCGCTTGCCACGCTTTGGATGAACGACATTGAGGGATCATTTTGGGTCGCGCCCTGAGCAAACCCACCGACCAACAACATCAACGACATCAATCCAACGCCGTAGGCCGATGCCCAGAAATGGAGTTTGATGAGCGTAGCGTAACGCCATTCACGACCGACCAGGCGCGGCACGATGTAGTACATCGAACCGAACATGACCATCGTGAAAAACGCGTACAGCCCGAGATGTGAGTAGGCGATGCTGGCCTCCGTAAAATGCAAGTAGCGCGCGGTTGAGCGGAGCGAGATCAGGATACCGATGATGCTAAAGACCGTATACGACATCGCGCCGAAGACGGTGAACCGCAGCGTCGGGCTGTAACGCATCACCGGAAAATATCCCTGCATCGTCATGTGATGATTGAGTCCGACGGTCGCGACCGGAATGATGGTCAGGATCGTTGCGGCGATGCTCGCTGTAATCATCCATGCCGGGAATGGTCCATCGACAAGGCGCTGCATCCCAGTCCAACTCGAGAACAGCGCGTAGGTCCAAAATCCAATCGTCGCGAGATGATAACTGTAAACCGGGCGCCCGATCACTTTCGGGATCATGTAATAAGCGGTGCCGAGCGCGATCGCGCCGAGCCAGAGAAAGAGCAGATTATTCGCGTACCACCAGCCGACCGCCGCCTGCATCACGCCTTGGACCGGGACGACGAAGAGCATTGCTTGGGCGGCGGCGTAGAGCCATGGAAACCAGAGAAACGCGCCCAGCAAATACCATTGGGTGATGTAAATCTGGTCGCCCCGGCGAAAGCGGAACATCAACACCGCCCACGACATAATCAGCGCGTAAGCGACAAAAAGAACAACCGCGGCATAAGGCGGAAACTCGAGCCAGTCGTAACCGGTGCTGTAGCCCATGAGAATTCCGATTACACCAATCAGCACACCGATGTTCCAAAACCAAATCCCTGCCACAATCAGCAGTGGATGTCGTAAAGTCGTCCGGCACAATCGCGCCATCAGCCAGATCGCCGTTCCCATTGCGGCCATCGACGCCCAGCCGTAAACCATCACGTTCATGTGCACCGGACGCAGTCGGCCCCAGGTCAAAAAGCTGACATCCGAGAACCAGTCGGGTGAATGCAATTTGAACGATACGAATCCGGCCAGCAGGGTTCCGATTAGTAACCAAACCATCGCTGACGCGTAAAACATCAGCACCGGCACGCGCGTCGAAGCATCGATGCGCGCACGCTCGAGCTGTTCTGCGTCGCTAGCGGCAGCCGAAATGACCGGTTCTTTTAATGGAATGTCAGCGGTTGGAGTCATTCGTTGGGCAAGATCGACACGTTCACAATTGTCCCGGAGATACTGAAGGTGACGCGGCCGGCGAAGCAGCCGGAGACGCCGAAGCGCCGGGTTGCGTCGATGGCTGCACTGCCGGCGGATTTACGGCCGCGGCGGGTTGCCCGCGCGCTTCCGAATTTTGACCGGCAACTGAAGTGGGTTTCGGTGTCCCGCTTGCCTGCGGCGAGGCGGATGGCGCGGGCGTGGCGGCCGCTGCCCCGCCGGGTGCCGCAGAAGATTCCGGCGCGGTGATCGCGTATGCGGGCGCGGGGTTTTTGTTCGCCAGATCGGCAACAGTTAATTCCATCGCGCGGTCGATCGGCAATCGCACCGTGCCTTTGTTTTTATCGACCCAGGCGTAAGTCGTGAGTGCCTTCGCGTCTTCATCGCGCGCGTCCTTGAGTTTTTTGGCACGAGCCTCGGCGCGCATTTGTTCGTAAGTGTCGCCGCGCGGCGAAGGACCAACCACGGCCACAACAATGGCGCCGAAAAGCGCAAACAAGAGCACAACGCCGACCCATGTCGAAAATGGCGCAGGCGATTGCGTTCGAATTTGCTCGGTATCGGCCATTTCAGTTCACCAGTTTTAAAGATTCGACCAAGTGAGGATCGCGCACCGGGAAGAGCGAAGTTTTTCCAACGATGCGCAAATAAACGAAGGCCAAAGTCGCGCCGATGGCGATGAGCGCGGCAAAATCCCACAAACTCACGTGCACGCCGGTCCCATGGAGCGCTGGAAGAACGACGAGGTAAATGTCGAGCATTTGCATCAACAAAATCCACGCAGCCACGTAACAGAGCTGGCGCGGATGTTTCTTGATCGAGCGCAACAGCAAAATGGCGAATGGTCCGAAGAAACGGCCGATCACCAGCAGCATGCTCAATCCCCACCACGACTCCGTGTTTCGAGTGAGAAAGTATTGGATCTCTTCCGGAATGTTCGCGTACCAAATCAGCATGTATTGGCCGAAGCCGATGTAGGCCCAGAAAACACAGAAGGCGAACATCCACTTTCCCATGATGTGGTAATGCTCGAGCGTGACCACGTTCTTGAGATAACCGGCGCGCTGGAGCGCGGTGATGACGAGCACAAGCAGCGACATCGAACTGCCGGCCGCGCCGGCGAAAATGTAAACGCCGAACATGGTCGAGAACCAGCGGTAGTTGAGGCTCATCAGCCAATCGAACGCACCGAAGGTCAGACAAAGGGCGAACAATGGCAGACTGGCGAACGCGACTTTGCGCAGACGAAGGGTGAATCGCGGATTGCCGTCCTTGTCTTGCCGGACCGAAAAGCGGCGCAACAATTGGGACGCGATGATGAAGAAACCGAGGAAAAACGCCGCGCGAAGCACAAAGAAATTGAGATTTAGATAGGCGCGCTTGGAATCGAGGTTCGCTTCTTTCCCCGGCGCGATGTTCATCCAGGCGTAGAGATGTTGCCGCAAGAGCAGGATCGGGATGAAAAAGATCGCGAGGACTGCAACCAAGACGGCGATGTTTTCCAGTTGCCGTCTGACGACCACCGTCCATTCCGCGTCGGTAGCGTAATGCACGATCGTCCAGAAAAAGCAGCCGGCGCACAAGGTGAAGAAGAATCCAAACGCAAACAGCCACGAGAAACTGAGCTGCTTCGGATCAATTGCGGCGCCAGCGCCGCAGAGCGCGAGTGCAACAAACGCCACAACGCCGAGCAAAACAGACAGGCCGGCAAAGCGGCCGCTCTCGAAATATTCGCCTTCCGGCGTCGACCCGTTATGCAGGCGATCGCTCATTTCTTTGGCGCCTCCGGTTTTGCTGGCGATTTGGTCTCGGCCG
>WNEZ01002423.1_pt1 | contig 15977 bp, 12 predicted proteins | sample 5400521 | NCBI WGS metagenome assembly WNEZ01 (sample SAMN13153339, study PRJNA577476) | soil metagenome | isolation source: 120 cm saprolite under Douglas fir tree site 2 hole 1 replicate 1 | place: USA:California | collected 2015-04-18
AAGCTGACGCTGTCAATGTGCATGACTTTCCGCAGGATGCGCTAGTGCGTGCTGTCCCGAATGGGATCTATGAGGTGGGTGGCAGGCGAGGGTCGGTGTATGTCGGTTCTTCTGCCGATACACCGGAGTTTGCCGTGACGGCGATTGCGCGCTGGTGGAGCGATGTGGGCCGCCAGCGGTTTCCTCAGTCCACCCGGCTCTTGATCCTGGCGGATGCCGGTGGCAGCAATGGGTGTCGTCCACGCAGCTTGAAGCACCCATTGCAAGCACAGGTGAGCGACCGCTATGGGCTGACTGTGACGGTTTGCCACTATCCGACCGGGTGCTCCAAATGGAATCCCATCGAGCATCGCCTGTTCAGCCAGATCAGTCGGAATTGGGCGGGCAAGCCGCTGCGCAGTCTGGACACGATGCTTACCTATCTTCGTGGGACGACCACTAGGACAGGATTGACCGTCCGAGCGGCTTTGCTGGATGGTCTCTCTGTAAAAGGACAGAAGGTGTCGGATGCCCAGATGCAGCAACTCAACATCGAATACTTGAGCGAGTGTTGTCAGTGGAACTACATCATCCGACCACGTGTCGCTGTCCTTTCTATACCCAGCGTTCTCTGAGTCTAAGAAGGTGGGAAAGTTATTTTTTAACGACAACTTAGATCGGGCTATCCTTCTCAAATGAGCCACTACCCACCTCTCCTTTCCCTGGCAGGATGAGGCCCTCTCGGTCTGCCTCCACCGCGAGGCTCAACTCCTGAGCCTATGCTGCCGTCCATAGAAGGAGAGTAACAACAGCAACGTTCCTCCAAACACAATCTGTCGTGCAGATTCCGGCAGCAGCAAGGTCGTGAGCAGACTTGTTAAGATTGTCAGCACCAAAGCTCCGGCCATGGTACCTAAATAGCTTCCCTGACCACCGGCAAGCAGGGTACCACCTACGACAACGGCCGCCACCGAAGGCAGTGTGTAGTCAGCGCCCAGGTTAAGAAACACCCGCTGCGTGTATCCGAGTAGGACGAATCCGGCCAACGCGGCTAACATACCACTGAGGGCATAGGTGAGCACAAGTATTGCAGGAACACGCACCCCAGAAAGTCTCGCTGTGGTGCGGTTTACCCCTATTGCAAATAATTGCTTGCCATATGGTGTTCGCTCGAGCAGCATCCACATCACAATGCCCAAAAGCAGCCATATGAGCACCACTCCCGGGATCTCGAAAGCAAGTGGACTCGTAATCAGGGCAACCATGAGTGGCGCTGTGGCTCCGGTGAGTCTTCCCTGAGTTACTACCAGGATCAGCCCTTGCACAACCCCTGCCATGCCGAGCGTCATCACGAGCGGTGGAATGCGCAGCAACGTGATACCCAGGCCGTTTACAGCTCCTATCCCCACTCCCACAACTAGAGCCACGATCAAAGCGGGAAGCACCATCACGTCGCTGCCGTTGGCAACCTGGTAGACCAGAATTGCCCCCAGGGTAATGACCGATCCAACGGAAAGATCAATCCCCTCACCTCCACCGATGATCACCAGGGTCTGACCAGCCGCCACAACACCTAAGAATGCTGCGAGGCGCAGAATGTTGATTGCCAGGGAGTAGTTTGCAAAGCCTGGATGCACCAGCCCTCCCAGCACAAACAGTCCGATTGCCAACAGCAATGCAATCACCGTCGAGCCTAGCCTCAGACGTTTCATCATAGCTTCCTCCGCACAAGTGCAACGATGCCGGGACCGGTCAGCGCTAGCAATACAATTAAAGCGTTTACGAGTGTCTGCCACCAGGTTGGGATGTTGGCAAAGGAGATGATGTTAAGGATCAGGCTTAGAATGACTACGCCAATGAGCGAACCGGCCACGCCTCCCTGTCCACCACTCAAGCGCGTTCCTCCCAGTACTACTGCGACGATCGATTCCAACGTCATTGGCCCCCCAATCAGCGGATCACCCGTGTTTGTGCTCATCACCAGTGCCACAGCCGTGAATGCCGCCATAAGTCCTGAGAATATGTATGTGCTGAGTCGCACAAGCGACACAGGCACCCCCGTCACGTATGCAGACATTGACTGACCACCGACCGCGTACAGGTATCGACCATAGCGGGTGGAGCGCAGAAAATTCCACAGAACCAGCACCACTACCATCACCCAGAGCACCACGGGCAGTCCAAGCAAATTTGCCTGGTAGGCATCTACCAGGCCAGGCGGCACGTTGCCTCCCGGGCTGGACATCACCCAGAGTGCCAGGCCAGAGAATACGAAACTGGTAGCAAAGGTAGTCACAATTGGTTGGAAGCGTAGGTATGCAACACAGATACCATTAACCAGGCCAGCCAGCGCCCCAGTTGCAAGCCCCAGCCCGATTGCCAGGAACACCTGTGATGCTCCCGGGTTACCCCCCATCGTTCGCACCACCAACACATCGACAAGCGAGACGATCGCGCCGACTGATAAATCTACCCCTCCACCGATGATTACGATCGTCTGACCAGCGGCAAGCAGCATCAGCGGTAAATAGGTTTGCAGGTCGTCACTTAGCACACTGGGCCGGAAGAAATTTGACTGCAAAGCGGCGTTCACGGTCACTGCAATGATTAACAGCAACAGCGCAAACCGGTAGGACTGTCTAAGCGCGATTCGCCGTAGCCGAATGGTATTTGCTACTGGTATCCTGATCATACCGCACCTCCATGTGCCGTGCCCATACTGGCGGCGACTAGCTCAGAACGCGTCAGCGTCACATCGGCCAGCTCTGCTTGCACCTGCCCATCATGTAGGACGATCACGCGGTCACATAGGCCGAGCAATTCCTCATCTTCGCTGCTGTAGAGAATGATCGACGTCCCAGCCTCTCGCAGTTCGGCAAGGATCTTGTAGAACTCGCCTTTCGCCCCCACATCCACACCTTTGGTAGGATCGTCGAGCAACAAAACCTTTGGCTCGCGCAGCAGCCACTTCCCAAGCACGACTTTTTGTGCATTGCCACCGCTCAAACTGTTCACAGGAGTATTCAGTGACTGCATGATCAAGCTCAACCTGCGCGCTACTGTATCGGCATCCTTGCGTGCCTTGCCTAACTGGAGCAACGGGCCATAGCGTCGCCAGGAAGGTAGTTGTAGATTCTCCAGAACGGATCGTACGGGCAGCAAACCTTGAGCCCCGCGCTCCCCAGGGACAAACGCAATCCCTTCCCGCATCGCCTGCCGCGGGTGGGTGAAATGCACTGATCGACCGGAGAGCGTCACTTGGCCTTCAAAAGGGATCGCCCCAAACAATGCCAGCAGGATATCGGTCTGCCCCTGGCCACGTAGACCGCCCAGACCCAGCAACTCCCCCTCCCGTAGACTCAGACTCACTCCTCGCAGTACCGAGGTGCGCATTCGTTCAACACTGAGCCGCATGGGGGACGACGTAGCCTCCTCATGATGTTTGATGTAGCGCGACACCACGTCGCTCTCAATCATCATGTTCACTAGCTCCTGCTGGCTGATCTGATCTAGCAGAGCGGTCCCCACAGTCTTTCCGCTTCGCAACACCGTAACCCGATCAGCCACACGGAAGATCTCCTCCATACGGTGAGAAATAAACACCACAGCCATGCCTTGAGCCTTCCACTCTGCCATCAGTTCAAACAGTCGATCCACCTGGCGACTATCTAAACTCGCCGTGGCTTCATCGAGGATCATGATCTTAGGTTGGAGGCTGAGTACTTTCAGAATCTCGACGATCTGTTTCTCATCCGGCGGCAACGTAGACACCAACGCTTCTGTCTGTAGCGAAGACCGAATCGTTCCAGTGAAGAGGTCCAGCAGGTCCCTGGTACGCGCTCGCATCTCTCGGTTTCGCACTATCTTTGACCACGCAACCGGTTCATGCGCCAGCCAGATGTTTTCGGCCACCGTCATATCCGGGACCAGGCTTAGATCCTGGTAGACCTCCACAATCCCGTTCCTCCGGGCGGATTGAGGAGAGGAGAAGTGCATCTTCTGACCATCAAGAAGTAGTTGCCCCTCGTCAGGGGCAACTACTCCGGTGATAATCTTGCTGAGTGTACTCTTCCCGCTCCCGTTGGCACCGACCAGCGCCAGCACTTCGCCGGACTGGACCTCCAGGTTACCATCCGAGAGTGCAATGACACCTCCGTAGTGCTTGACCACGTGCTGAGCAGCAAGAGATATCTTCATCATCTACCTGATACTCTACTTGTCATCTACTGAAAGAATGCATCGGCTTCCTGCCGCGTGATGCTGCCATCCAGCGTATACGCGACTGGCAAGTCCTTGACTATAGCATACTCCGTATCGAAGTTGGCATCACTGACCATGCCAGGGATGGGCACGAACAGCGTATTGTTGTTAGCACCTTGCAGTCTATTGGGCTTCAGCTTCTTGCCCAGCAGCAGGTCCACGGCGACACGCAGGCCGCTGGCACCAACACCAGGAGGGTTAACCACGCCGAAGGAGGTGAAGTCAGGGTGGGTCTTCTTGACTTGCGCCCAGAGCTGCAGGTAACCCGCACGGGCCTCGCCAACCATGATGGGCAACTTAGGCAGATTAGCAGCGAGAACTGCTTGTAATGCGCCCTGTGCCATTCCATCCTGGGACCAGATACCGTCGATGTGAGGCTGGGAAGCTAGAATGGTCGCCATCTTTTGCTGTCCAGTGGCCTCGTCCCAGTTAGCATTCACCACGTTCAACACATGGATGCCGGGGTTTTGCGCCAGGATTTCTTTAACTCCATTATAGCGCGCTTCATTCGCCGGGTGCCCAGCAATGCCGTTGATAATGATAATGTTGCCCTGGCCGTGAAGCTGCTGAGCCAGCCAGCGCATGCTTATCCGTGCCCATTCGGTCTGGTCGATGACCACATTGATTGCATCAGGTGAAGAGATCGCCTGGTCAACGGAAATGACAACAATACCTGCATCCTTGGCCTCTTTGATCACAGGGCTGAGGGCAGTCTGGGAATTGGGATTGATGATAATCGCGTTGACTCCACGGTTGATGAGGTTGTGGATTTGCTGAATCTGTCCCTGCACGTCCACGTCTGCACTTTGGACGATCAGGTCTTTCGTCAGGCCTGCCTGCATGTACTCGGCATTTGCTGTCTGCATATCCTGGAGCATCTGGGTACGCCACTCACTACCAACAAACCCATTAGATACGCCAATAACGAATGGACCTTTGTTACCACCACTACTACTGCTGGGTGATGTAGTACTGGCACCACCGCAAGCAGCTACCAACACGGCACCAATCGTCAGAGCCGCCAGCAGTGTCATGAACTTCAAATACAGCGTGCGCTTCGCTACGATTTTCTCTTTTACATGTTTGTCGTCTTTGCTGAATGACATGAATGTCCTCCTTGCCGCAACAACAAAAGTTGCAGCGCGCTGATAGTTTACGTACACAACAGGCTCTCTATCCTTGAGGGTGACCGACACAGCAGGGGACCCTGTCTGGGGGACAGGTAACCAAGGGGTGTCCTCACTTTCCCCTTTTTTCCCCGCAAGCATGTACCTCCTCTCGAGAGGAACTTGCAAAAAAACGTAAATACAAAGAACGAAAGAAGGTAAAGCGCTACGTTGTGCTCGTCTGAGCCGACGGTCGGAGAACAGCGGGCGAATGCCGGTGCTTCACGACTGTACGATGCTCTTTACCGCTTTTAGCAAACGGTCCAATAGCCTTCAATCCTCCCGCAAACCAGGAGTCGAGTTGGCGACGAGCGATGTTGACGTGCAACACCTCGTCCGCCCAGTCAAAGTCTTGAAACGTCGTCATCAACGGGTGCCTGGCTACATCACATGCGAACTCCCACTCCTGGCGCTTACCAGGAGGATACTTCATATTTTTCCCTTCGACCTCCAGACCAAGTACAGCGTACTGCTCCAAAGGCGATGCCTCCATAACGAACTCACCCTCGTAATCACGCATAGGTAGTGCCGCACGATCATCGTAGGTCACCTCAATAGCGACTTCACCAAAGAGCGAATGTCGCATCTCATCCCAACAGTGACGTGAGATATCGAGATAGAAGCTCCAGGGCATGGATGGCGTTTCGTAGAGTACGATAGCCAGTCCTTCTGCCACATTAATCTCACTCAGACGCAGGCCCATCATATAGTCGAGATGTGCCTGCACCTCCTCCTGTGGCGGGGCTACATAGTCCCATACACGGGATATGGTCGTATCGCGAACAAGCATACGAGGAATATGATACTGCCGTTCTGAGGCACCCCGTGGGCGTGCTTCGGTTCGTTGCGACGTACCCTCGATGCCCCCCGCGGCAGCGAGAAAGGCGGCGAGAGATGCTTCCCATTCAACACCTACATGAAATTCGTTTTCTGCGGGTTGAATACTATTCAATGCTGTGGTGAGGAGTTGCACATGTTCCTCTTCCTCAGCCAGACATTGGCGCACCAGGCGTACACTTGCATAGTCCGCCAGGTCGTTGGTTGCCTCCAGGTAGGCATTATATGCTGCGCACAGTGCTGGTTTGAGTACGTGTGTTACTGCTGCGAGGAAAGGGTAGGCACCTGGTAGATACTCAGCCTCGTCAAAGAGAATCTCAAGTGCAGCGTCGGGTGTGCCTTCCAACTTGCTCTTGTTTGTGCGCATCTCACCAACGCGAGCGCGACAACCATCCGCGTGTACAGCATCCTCGTACTGCAAGCGTGCCAGCAATATCTTGATGTCGCGTTGTGGAATGCTCACAATCCGCGAGGCGAGCAGGCGCATCAAACGCTGTTCTACGTAGGCGCAACGGCGCAACCGCTCTACAGCTTCAGCTACAGATAGACCAGGCGTAAATACCCGCTGCAAGCCTGCATAACGATATGCTTTGTCATCCATTTTCGCCTCCAATTGTTAATTCGTGAGGGTAGATTGAATGTCACGCTGTTCTACTTCCGCAAGTCGAGGAATACGCAGATACGAGCCTGGACCCGTGACGGCAAATGCAGCTACTTTGCAACCAAGGTGTGCACATTCGTATACCGAGCGATCATTGACAAGGCCAGTGATAAAGCCGGCCACGAAGCTATCACCCGCACCGGTGCAATCCGTTGCTTCAACGGGCAGAGCAGGAATCCTCTGCAGGGCATTTCCATAGCGCAAACAACACCCATCAGCCCCTAGCGTCAACACTACGGTTCCCTGAGTATACTTTTGCAGGCTATCGAGAATGCTTTCGGGTACGGTATGCCCGGAAAGCTGGCGCCCCTCATCGTAACTGAGTATGAAGTAATCTGCCTCCGCCAGCGCGGACTCCAGGAATGGTAAGCCCCAGCCCTCGAAATCCCAGCATATATTCAGCACCGTAGTAGCGCCATACGCCCTTGCCCTGGCAAAGAGCCGACCAACAGCCTCACCTGTAAATTGTGGTAATACAAAGACACTGCTAACCGAGACGACACGCTTGTTGTCGAGCCATGCATCGGGTACTGTATCGAGGTCAAACAGGGCATTGGCACCATTGACGAAAATGATACTGCGTTCTCCGCCTGGAGACAGCGTTATCACCGAGGTACCAGTACTCGCCGTAGGATGGCGAAGCAGCTTATCAGTGACCACTCCCAGGTCAGCCAATGTGGTACGAGAATGTTCACCGATCATATCGGCACCAGTGTAGCCCGCAAGCTCTACTTCAACTCCCAATCGACTGAGAGCCGCAGCCACATTGCCACCATTGCCGCTCAGGGCGAAGTCAATGGCGTCGATCATATGCAATTCACCGGGAGGAGGCAGTGTTAGTACCGTGCGGCATAACACGTCAAGCTGCAAATTCCCGAAGCAGAGTACGGTAGCATCCATGCAACTCTAACGTCGTGAAAATATACTGCTACACGCGAAGAACTTTCTGGCATATATGTCATAACCAAAACAAGCTCTCTGCTCTACAATGTCCTTCGGATTTACAAACAGTATAACATATTTCCCCTTTTTTGCAAGCTCCAGAAAGTTGTTATTACAACCGAAGTATGGTAATATAGATTCTGGATTAGATGTTAGATTCAACAGAATGCGTACAGCCAGGACATTGAATTGTGATGAGAAAAGAGGCAACAGCACCCAACGTGAGTATCATCAAAGACGACGTTGAAGAACCTCTGTATCAGCAGATTGCACGCACTTTACGCAAAGAAATAGGGGAGCAATTACAAGCTGGTGAACCTATTGATACCGAGAGCGAACTGGAAAACCGCTTTGGAGTCAGCCGTATTACAGTCCGACGGGCCATTGACGAATTGGTACATGAGGGCTTGCTCGTGCGCCGCCGGGGCAGTGGCACTTTCGTTGCCCAGTCGAAGGTGACACAGGAACTGGGGGCACTGCATAGTTGGACTGAACAGATGCGTGGACTAGGCTTTGAGCCGCATACTGTTGATTGTGAGATGTTGCAGGTGGTACCACCAGATTGGGTCGCAAAGGCCCTACGACTAGATCCCGCTACAGACGAGAGCGTACTGCGCATTCAACGTCTTCGCTACGCTGACAACGAGCCACTTTCTCTCATGGTCGATTACCTGCGCCTGCGCTTTGTGCCCGACTTAGCGGTAAAGGGAATCGAAGGTGAGTCCCTTTATGAGACACTAGAGAAGCGCTACAAACTTGAATTAGCGTGGGTAGAGGATACGGTAACGGCGCGTAGAGCTACGCTGTTTGAGGCCAGGCTACTAGGTATCGAAACAGGCGCTCCAATTTTATACGTCACACGGGTGACCTACCTACCGGATGACGAGCCATTAGGTGCCGCCAGTGTGGTCACACGTGCCGATCGCTACGAGTATCGTGTCACCGGTCGCCCACGCAGGCAACAATACAAGTACTGATCGCTCTGAGCAACGTTTACTTCGCATTGCTCGAATGGTCCGTTCACACCTGTTGAAATGCCTGATTTGTAATGATCTCTCCTCTTTCACAGAGGAAAGGTTATATCTTTCCAGTAGGTCCCCGATTCATCGTGGGACCTCTTGAACGAGAGAGGCGTGAATTGACCAGTTCATCAAGACGTTCAGAAGGGAGTTATTTTCATGGTTCGCATCGGCATACTTGGCTGTGGTTTCCTGGCCACATTCTACATGCAGGGACTTGTCGAGGTACCCAACCAGCAGGTTACTATCGTCTACGGGCGTGACAAGCGCAAAGCCGCTGAATTCACCGCACGCTGGAATATCCCTCAGTTCAGCGACGATATGAACACTGTAGCTGCCAACCCGGAGATCGATCTGCTGATTATTGCCTTGCCTAACAATATGCACCTACCAGCAGCGCTACTGGCCGCTCAGCACAAAAAGAACGTTGCCTGTACCAAGCCACTGGCGCGCAACGCCCAGGAGGCACGCCAGATGCTCGAAGCCGTCCAGCAGGCTGGTGTGATCCACTGCTATGGTGAGACCGAAGTGTTCAGTCCAGCAGTCATGCGTGCTAAGACCCTCATCGATGAAGGAGCCATTGGTCGGGTACTTACCGTTCGATCACGAGAGGCGCACGCTGGCCCGCACGCGCCCCACTTCTGGGACGTGGAACAGTCTGGAGGAGGCGCATTGCTCGATATGGGTTGCCATACCATCGAAGCTGCTCGCTACTTTATCGGCAAGGGCGTCAAACCTGTCGAGGTACTCGCCTGGGGTGATACCCTGGTACATACAGACAAAACCAAGGGCGAGGACAACGCCATAGTGCTGCTGCGCTTTGAGAACGGCGCACTCGGTCAGAGTGAGATTAGTTGGACTGCACGTGGCTCGCTTGATCTACGTAATGAGGTCTACGGCACGGAAGGCAGTATTTTCACCGACGTGACACGCTCTACTACCATCAACGCCTTCGTGCGCTCAACCGGGACCTACTTGCTCGAAAAGGCCGAATCGAACACCGGATGGATTTTCCCCCTCCCTGACGAGGCCCGTGTCTATGGGCATCACGAAGAGATGAAACACTTTGTCGAGTGTATCACTCGCGGCCAGACACCACGCGAGACATTCGAGGACGGTGTCATCATCAACACCATCATAGATGCCGCCTATCGCTCTATGAAGGAGCATCGGTGGGTATCCATTGACCTTTGATCAAAGCCCAGGTCCCACGATAAATATGAGTCATCCCTCATTTTCCTGAACCCCCTTCTTCTGGACAAAGAAGGGAAAGAAGCAGAAGCTGGAAAAAAGAGCTAGGCAAAAAAGATCTTCTCGTTTAGACTGTTGCATATCAATCAAAAAACCAACAGAAAAACGAGGAGATCTTTTTGTATTATGACAGAACTCTCAGAGACCTTCAAACGACTCGAAAGTGATCCACACGGGGGAGCGCAGCAGATGATACAGTTGCTGGAAAGCTTTCTCCTGCCTTTTTTGCAGATGCTTGATGAGGTGCTGGATAAACGCTGAGTCGCGCACCTTCGTACAGTGTTTGGTAGCAATTATCCGTCTGCGCAACAACCCGCAAGCCTTGTGGCTCTCGGAATTGGGTTCGTATCTGCAAGGCTATGATGGATACGCTTGCAGTGCCCCCGCAGGGACGAAGCGGGTTGGGAAACTGCTGCGCTCAGTGAAATGGACGGTGGGACTCATTGACCGCTATCTGCTCGACCAAGCCGATGAAGAGGTGAAGAAGCTCCAAACGCAAGGCAAACGGATTCTCTGTGTATGGGACGGCAGTGTGGTAGAAAAAGCAGAAAGCGAAAAATCGGAAGGACTCTGCCCGGTCCTTTCGAGCAAAGCGAAACGGCGTCAGCGAACCAAACGTGGCTATGTGTTCAATTGGCCTGCTGTGCGTCCCGTGCGGGTGATGGGGATGCAATGGAGTGCTGCGCTGATCGCCGGAATGAGTGGGCTTCCTCATCTGGCAGTGACGAGGTGGTGGACGACCAAAGGCGTCTTTGCAACGAAACTGCGAGATGCCGAAGAAGAGCTGGTGCGCGTCACCGTCAGGAAATGGGGTCCCCTGCTCGTACATGTCTTTGATCGAGGATATGCCTCAGGCTATTGGCTCCAGGTCCTCGAGGCCAGTATCGAGCGCGGTTTGTCATCCGCTGGGTCAAAAATCATGTGTTTTTCACTGCGGCGGGCGAAGAAAAGAAACTGTGGCAAATCGGCCAGGGGAAGCGGTATCTGACGCACAAAGAGATCCGCGAGCCCAGGACTGGAGAAAAGATGCCTTGTGCTCTGTGGTGGACGGCGGTGTCTCATCCCAGTTCGGCAGAGCCGCTCTATCTCGTGAGAGCGCGCGTGAAAAAAGGAGTGATGTATCTCATCACCAATGATCCAGTAAAAACAGAAACACAAGCGTGGGAAGTGTTTTTTACCTATCGACGGCGCTGGCAGATCGAGTTGTATTTCCGCTACAATAAATGCGAGTTGGCCCTGGAATGCCCGCGTTTATGGTCATTAGAGGCACGTCTCAAGCTGCTTGGCATGGTCATGCTCGTTTATGCCTTCCTGCTTTCTTTGCTTGATCCACTGCATGGCGAACTCGTGGAGGCCCTTTTGCGCTTCAAATGCCATCGAACCGGAAAGCGGTACCAGAATGCTCAGGCACCACTTTACCGACTCCGATGGGCTCTTAGTCGGCTCTGGGACGATTACCGTCCCCGCCTGACCTGTTTCATCCCCCCATCTCTCGATCCTCTCGTCGTTTGTTCTCTCATTAGAGACCTAGAACGGTTTCAGAAAAATTGGGGATGACTCATATATGAAGTTTAACAACCAAGGTAACTGCCCAGGTCCTCGGCAGGGAGGGTCACCACCCAATGAGGCATCGGCAACCAGAGCGAGCCTATGCACGCTGAGGTATGCGATCAAGGTGCGTTGTGCCTGTACTATGTCGGGAATGGTGAGAGTACATGTGTATAAACATGGTGTCTGGACGCATCTCTGGTGTCGACGAAGCAACTCCAGCACTCACCCTTCAGTAGCTGGAAGTACGATCGGGGTGCCTGCGTCGTCACCAATGGCTTATTGTGGTAGTGAGAGCAATGCCTCCAGGGCTATGCACATGGCTTCCGTCGTCACCCAGTCCTTGGTCTCTCCTGCATTGACGCCACTTTGCAGCACGAGTGGCTTCCAATCGGCTGTCTCCTGGTCAAGATAGCCGTGCCCCGCTGTATAGTAGGCGAGGTTTTCGGCTACTTCTTCCATTGCTGTCACCATATTCGTATACTGGCCACCTGTTAGCGTATTCGTGACTTGAAACGCCTCCAGCATGAGGAGTTGCCGCCCGCTCTCCTTTGTTTTCTTTGAGAGGGTTGGTGTCCCAGGATGGGCAATGGTCTTGCCGGGAAAGGTCAGCGCCGCATAGTAGCCAAGATGGTGCGTATCCCACAGTCCCAGGGCATTTGGCCATGCCATGAACGGCGCAAGCAGCTCCTGGGCGCGGTCAAGCAGCGTTTCATCCCGCGTGACCTGATAGGTGTGCAAAAGAGACAGGATTTCCTGGCCGACCAGCCCGACGGTGACCTGCCCGCCATTGATGAGATGACCACCCTGGTCCTTCCCACGAAAAAAGGATTCTGTCGGGTTCAGCTTGCCACTCTGAAGGAGGACATGATCCATGTACGAGACAAAGACATGGTAGTGACGCAGAAACGCATGCTGATAGACAAACGCCAGGATGGTCTTGCCATCCCTGGTCCACTGCTTGTTGTGGAACAGAGAACCCGCTTGCAGCAAGGCACACCCGGCTTCGAGTGCCTGGTCCACAGGATAGTAGCCGCGTGGATGGGTGCGGCTTGTCTTATAGTACGCGCCAACCGAGCGGTGGAAGCGCTTTGTATCCAGGAACACCACTTCGGCTTGCGCAGCATGCTTGTAAAACGCATCGTGTGAGAGGTGATAGAGGTCGACAAGCGTGTCAAAGACCCAGCCTCGCTCAGCGGGGTGATTGGTGAATTCGTGTTTAACGATGTTGGTGTATTTCGTTAGCTCACCATCAAACTGCACATCGTCGAGATGCTGCGTTTTGTACAGCCACAGAGTATGCACGTAATGCAGGTCCACCAGGCGATCTTGTCGTGGTGGCACCGAGGAGCCATGCGCGTTGCCAGCGTCATCGAAGTTAGTCTGCAAGGGTTGTGTGCCATAGCGCCAGTTAATCCATAATCCACCCAGGCCATCATTGGCCTGTGCATCAAAGCCATTGGTATGTATATTCTTCAGGACATTGACCACAATGCCCTCGACCGTGACAGCTGGGACAGTTGGCGTGGGTGTTGGCAGGAATAGCACACGAGGTTGCACCATCGAACTGTGTCTTCCACCGCCCGCAGCAAAGCCGGGCATTGTCGTACACAACATAACCAGAAGGGTAAGGAAGGCTCCGCACGGAGCCAGGAATAGTCGGTAGCGCATGAGAAGCTCCTTTCTTCACCATGACAACTTACAAAGATCTAGAAAACGCAGCCTGCTGTCCAGCACCATTTCCCTCCTCACGTGACCGTGCAAAAAAGGTCGTGCGCATCACCGGCTGCAACGGTGAAGAGACAACGAGACGGTCATCTCGCGGCACGACCTGGGACCAAATAGGGGCAAGTGGACCGTATCCGGCAAGCAGTGAGGCGGTTGTCATGCGCATGAAAAGCCCAGGGGTTTGGGCTAACTGTTGCTGTGCGACACGCCTGATTCTCCGCTCCTGTCCCAGGTCTGCGGCTACCGTGAGCAGGAGCGGGAGCACGGCGTGTTCTTTGACCCAGGTGCGATACGCCACGTAGCGCGCATAGGTGTAAAATTTGGTAGCCAGATCGCGCACCACCATCGTGCCACGATCCCATTCCAGCCAGAACCGTACCCGTTGTGCTGCCGCCTGGTACACTCCCGCTCCGTCTGGCCGCAGGTTATACCAATGATCATGATCGCGGTAGCGTCGTTCACAGAGACTGCCCGTTTCCCACCACAACAAGCGGTGGCCTTGTTCACATCGCTCTTGTGCAGCCTGGGCCAGGGCGCAAAAAAGCCATAGATGCCTGCGGTGTGCTCTATATGTCCACGTACCTCATCAAGGCCGACCTGTACGAGGCTCGGAGCCGTTCCCTGCTGTGCTGGTGTGCTGGTGGTTGCAATCCTGCTCACGCTCAAATGGTGCGCGGCAGCTACCAAACGTAGGCCTCGTTCAGAGAGCCGCCAGCGTTCACCGGCCGGGGTTTCCTCCCGCACCATGCAGCCCATGTGGCGCAACTCGCGCAGATAGCGTTCGATGGAACCGTATGCCACCGTGAACAAGGCGGCCATTTCACCCATCGTGAGCAGGGGGTGATCCAGGCAGCACGTCAGGAGAGTGAGCAGGCGACGACTGAGAGAGAGTCCCAGTAGCGCCATCGTTTCGCATTCATCGAGGCCTCTTGTCCTATCCCGTGCGACCAGTTCCGCACGCGCGGCAAAATCGCCGCGAATCACCTGCGTGAAGCAGGGCACGCGAGACGCTACGTGTACTTTAATTGTTTCCCTTGTTGCATCCGCACCCTCACCGCTTGCTATGTCCTCATCCAGCGGTCCGGAAGGAATGGCTTCCAGAGGCATTGGGGCAAGGAGTTCCTGTACATGGCAGGGTGCATTGCCCACCAGGGTTCTCCACGGGAGCCGCCACAGATTGGTGGGCGCAGTCCCATGCTCGTCCGGCAAGCACGCGATCACCCCTTCCAGGGGCGCAAACAGCGACCCTTGCATCTTCAGAGCATCCGCCGCAGCACGCTGCCAGTGCTCATGCCGGTGAGGATTGGTGACCAGGATGAGCACCAATGGGAAATGGTGGTAGATACGCCTGCGCTCTGGACACTCCCGGTAGTATAGCAAACGCCGCAGCTGCTGGGTCATCAGGCTCCGTTCATTGATAGTCGGGTCGAGGAAGAGCACCATACTGTACCACAGCGTTTCCGCATCCAGACCATGCTCTGTGAGCCGACGAACCTTGAGTATGAGCAGAGCATCTGCGGTACAGGACATGTCCTGTTCGCGGAACGAGAAACGATACCGGTAGTCCCGCAGCCAGTGCCACCTGCACACCGGTTTGCGACCCTGTCGCGCCAACGCCTCCGGTGCATGCGCGACGAGCCCATTGATACAGTTTTGCAGCGTGACCAGGTGTGCCAACCGGGGGAGGAGTCGCAGCAACCCGCGTTCGTGTGTCTGCCAGCTCCGAGCGAGCATCTCTGGATCAGCCTGTTCGCATACCGCCAGCACGTGCAGGCCCAGGTTGCTGAGGTGGTAGAGTGAGCCCGTCGCCGTCCCCAGCACACCGGGGATCACGCGCTCAACCAGGCCCAAGGAGTGGAGTAGCACGAGGTGACGGTAGATGGTGGCAACGCTGCTATCACGCGCGATGGCAACATCCTGGGCACGCGAGAAGGGATAGCGCAGCAGCGCATGCAGCAGCTGCACATGTTGTGGGGAGAGCTGTTCTACACTGTCTGCAATCGCCTGCATCCAGCGCCGGCCGCGTGTGCGGACCTGTCTCTTTGCGCTTGTCTCTGGCAGAATCCCTGTTGTTGTGCTCATCGCCACTGTCTCCTATCCCCCTGTACCGTCATCGCCCGCGCCAACACCATCTTCATCTCTCTCTGATGGAAGGGAATCGTAGATCATATGCAGGCTGTTTGGCTCTCTACCCGCTGAGGTGGCGGTCCTGTCACCGTCTTCGCTGCCATCGCCAACTTTTTTCGTCCTGGGCGCGTGGAACCGTTTCTCGCGCGCCGTGGCATTCGTCCCGCCGACGCTCTGCTCCTCCCGCTCTGCTGATCCCTGTGTGCTCGAGGCGGCACCGATTTTCTTACTCGCCTGCAGTTCGTGCCGCTTGAGGACGTGGCCGATCAGCGCATCGACGGTCTCGACTGGACGCGCGTCGCGCTCTCGGCTCCGCTGGCGGATATATGCTGCCGACACAGGATCGCCTCTACTTGGAGGATCAAGGGACAGCGAGAACACGGGCAGGCGTCGCCCGCCTACCGAGAGCCGAGCATAACACTGAAAGTCATCGAGGCTGGTGATGTCACCGACCTCAAC
>WNEZ01003317.1_pt1 | contig 15974 bp, 13 predicted proteins | sample 5400521 | NCBI WGS metagenome assembly WNEZ01 (sample SAMN13153339, study PRJNA577476) | soil metagenome | isolation source: 120 cm saprolite under Douglas fir tree site 2 hole 1 replicate 1 | place: USA:California | collected 2015-04-18
CGCCGTTACTAATGCCGTTATAGGCGGTGCTCTTGGCCAGTGCGAAACTCTCATCGGCCCAGGCTTGAAAGTTAAACGGATCGTTCAGCTTCACTCTGGGATCAGTGGCTGGGTTATGGGCCCTTGCCTGTGCGGCTGCGGCGGGAATCTTGTTCAGTGGAGGCGGCGCGAAGTTTGGACCGGTCTTGGGAAATTTTCCAATGCCGCCGTCCCAATAGCTGTGGAGATTGGTCGTCTTGTCCGCAATTTTGATGGTCACCAGATTGCCGCCCCGATCGCCTTGCGGATTGGCGCTCGTTACCCGCGTAGCACAGTGAAGCGGCTGATGAATATCGCCGACGAAGTGAATGATCAAGCGCAACGCCTGAGCTTGCGCGTCCTTGTCCGTGCTGGTCTTCAGTATGTTGACGTTGTCTTCCAACGCCTTGACGATGTTGTCGGGCTCGGGCACACCGGCCGGTAAGGGTGTCCCGTCAGTAGAGAAAGGATTGTCGATGAAGTGAAGCGGTTTGAAGGAATCAAACTCTGCAAACGGCCGCAGATCGTCGGCCCAGTGTGCCGCGTTGACGAAGTCCTTACTCTTTACAGAAACGGCGGCAGGATTTATCGGCCGTGCCAGCAGGGCCATAGCCTGAGCTTTGGCTCTGGGGTTAAGCCGTTTCAAGGCGATCGACGCAACCATCATATGTCCGCCTGCGCCCCAACCCAGCGAAAGCGACGGCGCACAGAGCACGACGGCCAGCAGGCCCACGGCGAGTCGGATTTTGCACAACTGAAACTTGCTTTCATTTTTCATGAGATTCTCCTTCGGCTGAATTTGCAACGCATCGCCTGCTTGCATAGTGGGAAGCATCGGACGGCAGCACCGACATATTGGGAACTGGGCCTGTTGGTTTCAGGTGTCAAACGTTCGACGTTGAGATCGCCGGAAAGTTTGTAACTTGATGGTAAAAGGCGCGGGATCTATATCACAGCTCGCGACACACTGCCACGAAAAACTGATACTGTGAAATAAAGAATCGGCAACCGCCGCGGTGGATCTGCCGATTCTTTGGCATGGCAATTCGAGTGAAGCGAATTAGGAAACTAGGTTCCAATCTTTTCCAGCAGGTTCACCAGATCATCCGCATGCTCTTCTTCCATCGCCAAAATTCCTTCCAACATGCGGCGCGTGGTCGGATCGTCGGTGTTCACGTAGTTGATCATCTCGCGATAACTGTCGATGGCGATGCGCTCGGCCACTAAGTCTTCCTTGATCATGTCGATGAGGGTGGTGCCCTCAACATACTCAGCATGACTTCTCATTGTGAGTCCGTCGGGATTGAAGTTTGGCGCGCCGCCCAGTTGCACAATTCTTTGCGCGATTAGATCTGCGTGACCCTGCTCTTCGTTCGCGTGTTGCAAAAATTCAGCTGCCACACTGTCCGCGTTGATTCCCGAAGCCATAAAATAATGACGCTTGTAACGCAGCACACAAACGATTTCCGTCGCCAGCGCTTCGTTCAATATTTTAACGACAGTATCGCGGTCCGCACTGTAACCTTCGGTCACCGCCCCTTGTTCAATATGCTTGCGCGCGCGTTCGCGCAGGGTCTTGATGTCAGTGAGAAATGGTTTGTCGGTCACGGCTTTAGCTCCTGATTGATCAGCCACGGTGTTGACCTCCTATGAAAATCGAATTTCGGGGGAAGATTGATGGTACTCGCCTCACGCGCGTGGAGCAAGTGTGGCTAGAACCAATCATTGGGTTGTGAAACTCGCCTTGATGCCTCGAGCCGGTTGCGTTACTCTTCGATCCATGACGACCAATTGGGAACAACTAGCTGAAGAAGCAATGGCCTTACCGAGCGAATCGAGAGCGAGGTTGGCGGATCGACTAGTGGAGAGTCTCGACGTTGCCGAATTGGGTGGGATTGACAACCTATGGGTGACTGAAGCAATTCGTAGGCGCGATGAAGTTCGTTCCGGTAGCGTTGAAACCATCGACGGTGAAGATGCCCTTCGCAAGGTGCGTGATTCGCTCCCTTAATTCCTGCGCGGACACCCCCTACCTAATACCATCTTAGATTCCTGCTAATCTCCTGGCAGTATGAGATATAGATTTCATCCGGAAGCGCTTGAAGATTATCAAGAGGCGGCACATTGGTACTCTCGGCGCGGAACGGCATTGGCTCTTCGATTCGTAAATGCCATAGAAGAGGCAATCTCAAAAGCTGCGCAAACGCCGGAACGCTGGAGAATAGTCGAAGAAGATGTCCATCGCTGTCTGACCCGTATCTTTCCCTACGGAATCCTTTACACAATTGAGCCCGACTACGTGCTGATCATCGCGGTAATGCATTGCAGTAGAGAACCGGGCTATTGGCGAAATCGTTTGGACGAGCCATGAATGCGATGGTGCGGACTAGCTTCAAGGGGCGAAGCTGTCGTTCATTCCGCAGTCAGTTTGCCCTGAAGCCTAATTTCGTTTGCAGCGCTTGCATTATTTTCGACTGCAACCGGCACATTCCACACCAGCGTCTTAATGCGGCAGACTCCCGTGTTGTCTTCGCGGCAATAGAACAGCGTGAGTTGCACGCGCAGCGCAGCCGCACCCGGTTCGAAAGCGTGGAATGGAATGCGCAGGGGAGGCTGCAAGTTTTTCGAGGTTTGCCTTACGTCCAGGTCGCGGCCGATTACTCCCAGTATGGAAGCGGAAATCAACCCAAGTTGGTGTTTGCCACTTTCAACTGAAACTCGATAACGCTGCGGCGCGGCTGGATTGAGATGATAGCCTGATGGAAACTCCACGCTTACCACCAGCGTTCCATTGCTACCCGCTTGGAGTTGTTGGGTAGGGACTTTTATCTCCTCCGCGTTTGGCGCTCCCTCATCATTGGACAACTCGGTCAATACAGTGGGAGGCTGAAGACCTTTGATCATCAAGGTGGAAGTTTCCTTAGTCTTCAAATCCACCACTCGAATCGCATGATTGTTTGTATCCGCGATGTAGAGCTTGCCATTTGCCACGCTCAAGCCGCCGGGCTCATAAAAAGCCGCTGTTGTCCCATCCATTTGGCCCGGCTTGCCGGTGCCAAGAAAAGTCTTGACGGTGCGCGCCTTTGGATCGAGTTCTTTGATCTTGTGATTGTAAGTGTCTGCGATGAGCACTTTGTCGCCATACGCAAAGACCCCCAGCGGATGTTGCAGCCGCACGTCGTCGCCGCTGCCATCGACGTCGCCAAACTCAAACAGATCGCCGCCCACCAGCGTTTCAACTGTGCCGGCCGTTGGATCAATCGCGCGGATGATGTTTGCCTCGCTGTCGGCAACATAAAGTTTCTTGCCATCAGTCGTCATGCCTGAAGGCTGTGCGAACCCGGCGTCGACCAGTGGTCCATCCAGGCGTGCTTCGCGTCCTGAGCCGGCGAAAGTTGAAACCTCATTCTTGTTGAGATCCAGTTTCCAAATCTGATGCATGCCGGCCATGGTTATGAAAAGCTGGCGAGCAACGAGTTGCAGGTCCCAGGGAGAGCTAAGGCTAACGGTTCGCGCCGGGCCAGTCAGAAAATAATCACGCGATTGCCGGCCTGTACCGGCGGCGGTCTGGACCGCCTTTGTCTTGAGATTTATTAATCTGATTAAGTGGTTTTCGGTGTCCGCAACGTAAAGATTGTCGCCATCAAGCGCCATGCCCTGCGGTCGATAAAACGTCGCTTTATCAAAAGCGCCGTCAGTCGAACCGCTTTGGCCGGTACCGATAGTTTCCAGCAAAGTGCCATCGAGTTTGGTAATGACGATACGGTTGTGGTTCGAGTCGGCAATGAACAGCCGATCATTCCTGGCATCGGCGAGGATCTTTCCGGGGAAGGCCAGTGGCAAGTCGCCGACTTTCGCGCGCTCGAGCGTCAACTTCAACGGCTCTTCGTTCAACTCACCGCGCTTACGAAACTCGGCAACCGTCTTGGCGATCGTTTGATCCAGGATTTCAGCGTTTCCTTCACCTTCAACTCGCCCGATGATGTAACCTGCGGGGTCGATTAGATACTGCGTGGGCCAGGCGCGCACGGCATAGTTTTGCCAAACTTTAAATTCAGCATCGTTATAAACCGGATGCTCTATTTCATAACGCAAAATGATTCTGCGAATGTTTTCGGTGTCTTTCTCATTCTCAAACTTTGCCGAGTGAACACCAATGACTACTAACTGTTTCGCGTATTTTTGTTCGAGCTTCTTGAGATCCGGGATGATATGGATACAGTTGATGCAGCCGTACGTCCAGAAGTCCAGCAACACGACCTTGCCTTTGAGCGCGGCAAGCGAGAGCGGTTTGTCAGTGTTCAGCCAACCGCGACCCCCGGTAATTTCGGGCGCGCGCACGCGCGTCGTTTCTTGTGCCGACATGTCCTGACCTTTCGTTGCGTTTGTGCTCGCAAAAAACAGTGGCGACAAAGCTACCGACAGCGCCACCGCCAAAATCAAACGCCTGCTGTAGGGATTAGTTTTCAAGATAATTAGAAAAATAGCCGCGGATTTTCGCGGATAAGCGCGGATCAGAAATTACCGCGATTAGAATAAGGAGACACAATTAACTTTTGATTCTTTCCTTTTCAGATCGTTTTTTATCCGCGTTCATCCGCGGCCATTTCAGTCATGCGCGTGCGGCTGCGCACTTTCTATCGTGCCGGCAAGGGACTGATCGAGACGATCAATAGCCCGGCGCAAATGCGGAATGGTTATCGAGCCGCCAACTACGAGCGCGACGTTGAAGGCGTCAAGAAATTCCGGCCGGGTCACTCCTGCGGTGACACACTGTTTGATGTGATAAGTGATGCAATCATCACAGCGCAACACGATTGAAGCGACCAGGCCAAGAAGTTCTTTAGTCCGCTTGTCCAATGCGCCGTCTTCGTAGGCTTGCGTGTCGAGCGCAAAAAACCGCTTGATACCGAGATGATTGCTGCCGAGCAGCTTTTCGTTCATGTCGGCTCGATAACGATCAAATTCATCCATCTAAAAGCCTTTCGTTACATCTGCGTGTCTGTGCTGACGCGCTGAGTAGTTTAAAAGAATTAGATAAGAAGCTCCCGAACCAGCTTTGCACAAAAAGTCGCAAATGCGACAACAGAGTAGCGAAATCCGAACCCTCGCTAGGATTACGAGTTCCCCTGTTATTTGCATTGTGGGTCGACGAATACAGAGCGACCGGGTCTACCACTCAACGCGGAAATTCAAACGCTCGTCTATTTGTTGTCACTATTACCGCATTCATGTTTCGCGACAAGTCGGTCGCTCAGTATTCGCGGACCCACAATGGTGAGTGGTAGACCCGGTCGCTACCGCTCCCGGTTCTGTATTCGTCGACCCACTACAGAGTAGAGTTCTGACATGACGACCCTGTTTGGTCGCATCTCGCCACTGCGGGAATAGTTTCTGTGCAAAGCCTCCCGAACCATTGTATCCCGCGGTTACTTTGCTTGCCATAACCGGAGATTTTTCGGGATGCCCGGTGGGATGAGGCCGTCGCAGGATGGTGACGCTATAATGTTGACGCGATGGAACAACAATCCCGAACGTTACAACTATTCAGTGCGGGCCCGGATCGGTTTGCGGTGTTCGCTGACGAAGTGATGACCATCGCTGAGTGGCGCGAACCCGCAGTGCTGCCGCACGCACCAACCGCGGTTTTAGGTGTGGTCAGTATCCAGGGTCGCATGTTGACAGTGTTGGATCTGTCGCAATTATTGGAACAGCCGCACCGCTCGAAAAATTCGTCACATATTCTGGCGCTGCGAGGTGATGACCAACTGGCACTGGCGATAACCAAGCCGGGCGACACAATCGCGCATGATGATGGCGATTTGGAAGCCGCGACGGAAGCTGACGGCAAACTGATTAGGAGAGTCATCAAACACAACGGCGCTGAAATAAAGGTCCTCGATGTAAAAGAACTTTTCCCTGCCGCCATTCAGGGTCGCGAACGCCGCCGCCGCCGCTTCTAGCTTCCTTCCTTCGTGGGTCGACGAATACAGAACCGGGAGCTGTAGTGACCGGGTCTGCGAGGTGTGGCCTTCACCGTCATTGTAAGCTGGCGTTCTCGGCGATCCATGAAATGGAGATGTATTTATCGCAAGTCCGACCCGGTCGCTACCGCTCGCGGTTCTGTATTCGTCGACCACAATGCAAATCGCGTTTATGACTTTTTTGCAAAGGCATGTGGGAAGCGTGATTGTGAAAATTCTGCGCCAGTAGTTAGAATCAAAGCCACGTAATCAAGATCTTGTTTGGCAGACAGTCTTCTCCTTAGGTCACTCGTCACTCATCACCTTGTTACTGGCGAGTCTCATGCACGATCAGGCATTCACCATCCTTGAATATCAAGAACTGCTGGCGCTGGTGCGTCGCGGCGCACAGACGCCGATGGGACGGACGCGTGTGGAAGCATTAACGCCGCTCGAGGATGCGAACGCGCTGGGGAAAGCGCTGGAAGCGTTGGCGGAATGCTTTGAACTCAGAAAGCGCGGCGTGGTCTGGAGCTTTTCTGAGCTGGAAGAACCTGCAGAACGAATCGCACTCTTGCGAGTCGCAGGCGTGGGCCTTGAGCCGATGGCGATCCTCGCTCTTTCCGTGTTGTGCGAACAGGCGATGTCGGCGCGCGCTTCGATTCTCGCCGAACGCGACGCGTCGCCAGTGCTCTGGAGTCTGGTCGAGAAAATCCCTACCGAGTTAAATCGCCTCAACGCGCGCATCGCAAACAAGATTCTGCCGAGCGGTGAAATAGACGATCGGGCCAGCCCGGAGTTGAGTCGCATCCGCCATGAGATCACTGTCTTGCGTTCCCGCATAGCCCGCACGCTGGAAAGCGTGATGCGCAAATCAGGCGAGGCAATCCAGGATGAACTGGTGACGATGCGCAATGATCGGTTTGTGATTCCGGTGAAATCCGATCATCGCGCGCGCGTTGCCGGCGTGGCGCATGGTTACTCTTCATCGGGGGCAACAGCTTTTGTCGAGCCGCTGGAAACTATTGATGCAAACAATGAATTGCAGGCCCTGCATGAAGAAGAGGCACGCGAGATTGCGAAAATTCTTTTCGCGCTGACTGAAGAGTTGCGAGCGCAACTACCGGCGATTGAAGCGGCAGCGGCAGCCATAACCGAACTTGATTTCATAAACGCTAAGGCAGTCTTTCAGCAACGATTTGCTTGTGTGATTCCGGAGGTCGAAGTAGCACAGACTTCAGTCGGTGCTTCCAGGCAGGCACAGACTGAAGTCCATGCCACTTCCAGATTAGAGTTTGTCGAGGCGCGTCATCCCTTGCTCGAAGAAAATCTGCGCGCCGCGGGTAGCGCCGTTGTCCCTGTTTCGTTTTCACTCGACGACAACAACAACGCCATGGTTATCTCCGGCGCCAACGCCGGCGGTAAAACAGTAGTACTAAAAACTGCGGGCCTGCTTTCGTTGATGGCCTTGTCTGGGTTGCCTGTGCCTGCCCGCGAAGCGCGCGTTCCTTTTTATTCGTCCGTGCTCGCAGACATTGGGGACCACCAGTCGCTGGCCGCTAATCTCTCAACCTTCACCTCGCACGTGGCAAACATTTCGCAAATGATTGAACTGTGCCAGGCGCCGGCGCTCGTGTTGTTGGATGAAGTGGGAACAGGAACCGACCCCGAAGAAGGATCGGCGTTGGGCGTTGCCGTGGTCGATCATTTCCGCAAAGCCTGTGGTGCGCATGTCATGGCCACGACGCATTACAGCGGCCTGAAAATGTATGCCGGAAACGAAGCAGGCGTGCTAAACGCGAGCGTCGAGTTTGACGAAAAGACTTTGCAGCCAACTTACCGTTTGATTGTTGGCGTTGCCGGTTCGTCTTCGGGACTCGAGATCGCGCGCCGTTTTGGTATCCCGAACAGAGTTATTGATCTGGCTTTGCAGTCGGTGAAGGATTCGACGCGACAGGCAGTCGAATATTTGCGCCGCATCAAGCATGAGGCAGAAGAGGCCGAAGGGTTGCGGGCCGCGCTTGAGGAAGAACGTACCGCCGTAGCTGAAAAATTTGCTTCACTCGACAAAAAAGCTGAGCGCCAGGAGCGCGAGCGACAGGAACTGTTTCAAAAAACATTGGATACAACCGTCCGCGAATTTGAAAAGCGATCGCGCGAGCTGGTTGCCACCATCCAGGACCGCTCGGAGCGTCTCAAAGTCGAGCGTGAAGCTCAGCGACGCGTGTCGGAACTGAAACGCGAAGCGCAACGGGCAACGAGCGCAGGCGGCAAAAGGGAAGCAATGTCTACAGCGCCTGACAGCACCAGTGGGCGTGGCGTGCGCGTGATGCGCGATGGTCAGGTCGTTAAGAAAGAAAAAGAGTTTGAGGAAAGTCGGATAGCCGAGGAAGAGTATATGCCGGCTGCGCAAAGCGATATTGCGGTGGGCGATAAAGTTAAGCTGCGCTCGTTTGGTTCGATAGGGATTGTGGACAGTCTTAAAGGAGACGAGGCGGAAGTACGCGTGAAGTCGCTTCGCTTCCGTGAGAAGCTGGAGAATCTGGAACGCGTGGAGCTGTCGGCGCCGGCAAAATCAAAAACGGCAAAGTTTGCGGGGCTGCGAGAGTCAGGCGGCACCGAACTCCATCTAAAAGCTGCGCAGGAAAACGGCCGCTCTGAACTAAATGTCATTGGCCGCACAACTGACGAAGCGGTTGATGCGGTTGATAAATTTTTGGACGAAGCTTCGCTTGCAAGTTTGAGCCAGGTGCGGATAATTCACGGGCACGGCACCGGCGCCCTGCGCCGCGTGATCACGGAGCTGCTAAAAGATCATCCCCACGTCGCGCGCTTCAATGCCGCGCCGCAGGATCAAGGTGGCTCCGGAGCAACGCTGGTCGAGTTAAAACAGTAATATAATGCGCTACCCGCAAACGTTCATCGACGATCTCAAGCGCCAGGCAGACATCGTTCGCGTCATCCAGGATTACGTCCAGCTCAAGAAAAAGGGCGCAAACTGGATGGCCTGCTGTCCTTTTCATAAAGAGAAGACACCTTCCTTTTCCGTCAGTCCCACAAAAGAAATCTTTTACTGCTTTGGCTGCCACAAGGGCGGATCAGTCTTCAACTTTGTAATGGAGATGGAGCGGGTTGCGTTTCCGGAAGCGATCAAAATCGTCGCCGAAAAAAGCGGAATGCCGCTACCCAAATTGATTGATGACAGCCGCTATGAAGCAAGGAAGGCCGAATCGGATCAAGTCATCGAACTAAACAAATGGGCGCTTGAATGGTGGGAGCAGCAGCTTGAGTCAAGCGCGGAAGGAAAGATCGCGCGCGACTATCTCAAGCAACGTGAAATCGCGGATGAAACACGCCAAACATTTCGGCTTGCTTATGCTCCCGACAGTTGGGACGCACTTTCTATTTATCTCCGGCAAAAGGGAGCGACTCAGGAACAGATCGACAAGAGCGGACTCGTCGTCAAAAAGGAAGACGGTGGCTCGTACGATCGCTTTCGCGGCCGCCTGATTTTTCCGGTGATGGATATTCAGGGACGGCCAATCGCATTTGGCGGACGCACATTGAAGGATGAAGATGCGAAGTACATTAACTCACCGGAGACCACAGCCTATGTAAAAGGTCGAAACCTGTTTGGACTAAACCTGACGCGCGATGAGATCCGGCGGCAGGGTTTCGCCATTCTGGTTGAAGGTTTTTTGGATCTTGTCGTGCCCTATCAATTCGGCATTCGGAACGTGGTCGCGAGTTTGGGAACGGCGCTGACGCCGGATCAGGTGAAGTTATTGGGACGGTTTGCCCGCAAAGTAGTCGTCAATTATGATGGCGACCCCGCCGGCGTGCAGGCAGCAAAAAAGGCTATCGAAATACTGCTGGCGGAAGATTTGGAAGTAAAGGTACTGGTGCTTCCGGACGGTACGGATCCGGATGAGTTCATCAGAAAATTTGGCCTGATTGAGTATCAAAGGCAGCGCGGCGAGGCCCAACCGCATATTCAGTTTGTAATTGACCAGGCCGTGCGCGATCGAAATCTGCACCGGCCAGCCGAGAAAGCCGACGCCGTCGAAGAAGTGCTTCCTTACATTCGCGCGGTGCGCAGCCGCATTCAAAAGCGCGAGTATTTTGACATTGCGATGGATGCGCTGCGAATTTCAGACGCGGCGTTGCGGCGTGAATTGTGGCATTCGCTAAGACTTGGACCAGACAGCACCCGCACCGAGCAGAAGATCGTGCGGCGAGCTCAGGTCAAACCAACGGTTGCGGAAGAGCAACTGTTGGAACTGCTGCTTGCGGATGGGCAACTACGTCACAAGCTTCTGCCGCGGCTGGAAGCCGAAGACTACGACGACCTGCCCACCGCCGGAATCTTTCGGGCCCTGGTCGAGAGCGAACGCGCAGGTTCTGCAGTTGATTTCGATTTCCTCAGCCGCAGCATCGAAGGAGATCCAATCGCTGATTTCCTGCCGGCATTGCTCATGAGTGCGCCGGATGATGCGGAAGCGGAGCAGCCGGAGATTCGCGAGTCAACTGCGCAGAAGTGCATTGATGCTTTGCGCTTGATGCAAGTTGATAGGCGGATCGGCGATTTGATGGCTGAGATGGCGGCGGCGGAACGCAACGGGGCAACCGAGCTTCTGGACAAGCTTTCGACTGAGCGTCTTGCGCTCGCACGACGACGCAGCACTTTGTTGCCTCAGGCGCAAGCCGTGCAAACGGGACAATGAGTTTGGCAGCGCGAGCCAGGCTCCGGTTGCTGATTAATATTTAAAGACGGACTTTTCTCACAAACCACGCAGGCAGCATTTATTTCCCGGGGTAAGAGATTTGAGTACTGAAGAAAAAAATCGTGACGATGTTATGGAGCGTCTGCTCGAACTTGGCGGCGACAAAAAATATCTCACTTTCGACGATCTCAATCGCGAACTGCCTGACACTGTCGTTTCTCCCGACGACATTGAAGACGTCCTGCAAAAACTTGAAGGCTCAAACATTCCGGTCGGCGATTCCGATGAAAGACTGCTTGAGCAGGCGGCCGCTGCCGCTACTGATGATGAGGACGGCGCCGATCCGGACGTCGAACTCGACCTTTCCGCAGGCACGCTCGAGAAAACAAACGATCCGGTTCGCTTGTATCTGCGCGAAATGGGCGTGGTTCCACTGTTGACTCGTGAAGGCGAGGTGGCCATCGCCAAAAGAATCGAGCGCGGCCAGCTAAAAACGCAAAAAGCAATTTCGCGCTCGCCAATTGCAGTCAGGGAACTGTTAAAAATCGGCGAAGAGCTACAGTCAGACCTTGCGAACATTCGCGAGATTGTCATTTTCTCGGAACAGGCTGAGCTGACAGGCGATGAAGACAAGGCTGAAGAATACCGGGCCTGGACCATCGAAGGTATCGAGAACATCCGCAAGGTCTTTAAGCAGGGTTTGAAAGATTGGGACAAGCTGCGGGCAGAACAGAAAGCGACGCGAGGGAAAAAGAGCAAGAAGCTGATGCGGCTGAGGCGCAAGGTTGCGCGCATGCGTTTGGAAATCGCGCAGGAAATGGGACGCCTGAACGTCACCGAGCGGGCGCGCCAGCGTTTGATCAATGCCATTCGTGCGGTGCAGAAGGAAGTGCGCGACGCTGAGCGCGAAATTGAGAGTTTTACCGAGAAACTCAACCGCAAGCGCATCAAGGCTGACGATCAAAAGGAGTTCAAGCGTCGCATAACCGCGGCAAAGAAACACCTGCATCAGATTGAAAGTGTGCACAATGTCAGTCCGGTCGAAATCAAACGCGCGTTGCAAGCGATCGTTATAGGTGAACAACAAACGGGGCAGGCAAAGCGCGAACTGGTAGAAGCAAACCTGCGCCTGGTTGTTTCCATAGCCAAGAAGTACACGAACCGGGGCCTGCAGTTTCTCGATCTGATTCAGGAAGGCAATATCGGTTTGATGAAAGCAGTCGATAAGTTTGAGTGGCGGCGTGGCTACAAATTTTCGACTTATGCAACCTGGTGGATTCGGCAGGCAATTACCCGCGCCATCGCCGATCAGGCGCGCACTATTCGCATTCCAGTGCACATGATTGAAACCATCAACAAGCTGATTCGCACGTCGCGCGCGCTGGTGCAGGAATTGGGGCACGAGCCAACCAGCGAAGAGATTGCCGCCAAGATGGACATGCCGGTTTCCAAAGTTCGCAAGGTTTTGAAGATTGCGCAGGAACCCATTTCACTTGAAACACCGATCGGCGAAGAAGAAGACTCGCATCTTGGCGACTTCATCGAAGATAAGTCGATTTTGAATCCGGCGGATGCGGTGGTTGCTTCCAATCTGCGTGAGATTACCGACGAGGTCCTGGCAACACTTACGCCGCGCGAAGAAAAAGTTATCAAGATGCGGTTTGGTTTGGGGACTACCGGTTCGGAACACACGCTCGAGGAAGTGGGCCAGCACTTTGCTGTCACCCGCGAACGCATTCGGCAAATCGAAGCCAAAGCGCTGCGCAAGCTGCGTCATCCTTCGCGTTCGCGCAAGCTCAAAGCCTTCCTGGAAAATACGCAACGATAATTTCGTGGGCACAAAAAGAAAGGCGCCGAAGATCAAATCTTCGGCGCCCTTTTGTTGGGTTCTTAACGCGCGAAAGGCGTCAGGCGTTATTTGAAAGTTAGAAAGGCTGTGCTCTTGACGGTGTAATCAAAATTGTATTGATAGGTATAGCCAGGAAACTCGATTGGTCTTACAAATTGTACGGTGACCTCCATGCGATTATCACGTTGGGCTGGACTAATCACTGCATCCGCAGGCACGCCATATTCCGGGGCGCTTTTTACCAACTGATCTCTTACCCAGGTTGCCGGGTAACCTTGCGCAGAGGCAACGTCCACGTTGTGTTGCATCAAATCCTTGAAGAGATACCCCTGATAGGCGACGGGAACATACATGTAGAGGGCGTATGCCCCGACGGCAATGATCGCGATAACGAGAATGAACTTAAGCCGCGCACTGCCGCGCTCGCTTGTCCTCTGCTTCGTATTCATCTGTAAGTCCTCTTTCGCAAGGCCGCTCGAATCGAGGTCCTTAAACTGGCCGCATCTATTCCCTTGTTACTGACGATTCGCGGCCGTCCGATTCGCTCCAACAAAACCCATTGCACCTGGCCGCGCGCACTTTTCTTATCGCGAGTAATCGCGTTGATGATCGCGTCGACATCAAGATCTTCTGCTGCCGGCAATGGTCCACAAGGGCGGATGCCCGCCCGCAACAATTCTAACTCTGATTTATCGAGTAGGCCCAGGTTTTTCGAAAGTTCGCCGGCCACCAACATTCCCCATCCTACTGCTTCACCATGACGAAAGCGTCGATAGCCAGTCAACTCCTCAAGCGCGTGGCCTACCGTGTGACCGAAGTTGAGGATGCGGCGCGAACGTCGATCCGTGCGTGCCGGATCTTCGCGTTCATCGGCTCTGACGATCGAAGCTTTGAAGGAACAGTGGGCGGCGATAAGATTTTCGAGCTGCGAAGAGACCGTGATCCGCTTAGCTTTGATCTGCGAAAGATAGTCGGTTGTTTGTTTGAAAAGTTTCCGGCTGCCGATCGCTCCCTGCTTAAGACACTCGCACCAGCCCGCCGTCAGCTCGCGCGCGGGCAAAGTTTTAAGGGTTTCGACGTCGGCGATAACTGCAGCTGGCTGTTGAAAGGCACCGGCTCGATTCTTTCCATTGGAGAGATTAACGCCGACCTTGCCGCCGATGGAGGCATCGATTTGCGCGACTAACGTGGTCGGAATCTGCACCAGAGAAATACCGCGCAAGTAGATAGCGGCTGCAAATCCGGCTACGTCTCCGGTTACTCCGCCACCCAAAGCAACCACTCCGTCCGTTCGTTCAATGCCATGGTCATTCAAAAATTGTGTTACTACCGGACCATAAAGAGTGAAAACTTTTTTGTTTGAGATGAGCGCGAGACGTTGTGCTTGAGGTCCAAGGCTGCGCCGGACTTTTCCTCCGCTACCAGAAAGAATCCCCCGGCCGATCATAATTTCGTACTTGAAGGATCGTGCCGGAATGCTAACTTGCAATCGTTGCAATGCCTGACTCCTGTTTGCCCGTAGTCGCGATGGATCAACCAGCGCTACCTGGGAGTGCGCATTCTAGCATGCTGCTTTTGTTGGAAATCTTGTTTGGGAAGGCCTGATCAAAAAGCGAATGGGCGCGACAAACGTGGGAGTACGTCGCGCCCATCCATATTCGTGGTCACTGTCCTCACCCCAGCAACCACTTGAGACGGAGGATTCACCAACCGTCTCTCTTGCCCCACAATATACATCGCAACGCGCATGCCGCGCAAGAATGTTTTTGTAAGGAAAGCGCGAGCAGTTGATTTGCAGAGACTCTTGATAATTCTTAGGAAAATGGTCAAAAAAGCGACTTTGTCTTCCCCCGTTGAGGGTGTAATTCTTGCAGAGTTTGCGAGTAAAATTTTTACGATCGAAGGCGTAAATTTAACCCAAGGTTTGTTCAATAACAACGGCCAGCCGGTGCGCAAAATTTTCAATTAGCGGCTGGCTCGGGCCTTCAATCATCACTCGTGCCAGTGGTTCAGTGCCGGAGTAGCGCAACAGCAAGCGACCGTGCGAACCGAGCTCGTTTTCGATCTCGCGGCTGACTTCGTGAATGGAAGGAACCTCATCGAACGGTCGTTTTTGCTTCACCTTTATGTTGATGAGTATTTGTGGGAACACCTGAAGCCCTTCGGTCAATTGCTGCAAAGATTTTCGTTCTTCCGCGATAACTCGCAGCACGCAGATTGTGGTAATCAAACCATCGCCGGCCAGGCTTAGTTTTGGCAGAATGATGTGGCCTGATTGTTCACCACCCAAGGTCGCCCCCCTTCGCAACAACTCGTCCAAAACATATTTGTCGCCAACATCAGTGCGGACCAAACTCATGCCGCGCGATTTCAATGCCAGCTCAAGACCAACATTGCTCATTACTGTAGCCACGACAGCTTGCTGGTCTAATTCACCGCGCGCATGGAGATAGTTTGCCAGGACCCACAAACTGCCATCGCCATTCACAAGTTGGCCGCGGGCATCAACAAAAAGCGAACGATCCGCATCGCCATCAAACGCCACGCCGAGATCGGCCTGCTGCTTGAGCACTTCGGCCTGTAGCTGCTCGGTATGAAGCGAGCCGCAGTTCAAATTTATGTTGCGACCATCCGGTATGTTGTTGATGGCGATAACAACCGCACCAAGTCTTTCGAGTAGAGCCGGCGCCAGCGCCGAAGCTGCGCCATTAGCGCAATCAACTACAAGCTTGATTCCGCTGAGCGAAAGACCACGACCAATTTCGTTGGCGAGATAATCGAGATAACGCGATCGCAACGACTCGGCTTCAATCGCAATTGCGGGGTTAGGTGTTGACTTGGCTTCCACACGGGCTTCCGCACGCCGCGTTTCGGTTTTGGAAGAAATATCTTTCTCGATCAGCCGTTCCGTCTCTTCATCAAGTTTTCTGCCGTGCGGGGCAAATATTTTCAGGCCGTTGTCCTGGTAGGGATTGTGTGACGCGCTGATCACGACACCGGCGTCGGCCGAGAGGGAACGCGCCAGATAAGCAACACCGGGCGTCGTGATCACGCCACCTGATTTCAAGTCAGCCCCTGCCGCTGTAGCGCCGCGAGCGAGTGCCTGTTCCAACCACGGCCCAGATTCGCGCGTGTCGCGCCCGACTACAATCAATGGTCTGCGGCCGAGTTTTTCTCGCAGATGATTCGCGAGCGATGCGCCAACAATCTCTACTGTGGCGGCATCGAGTGGAAACTTTCCGGCTTCGCCGCGCATGCCATCAGTGCCGAAAAGTTTCTTCATCAGTTGCTGAGCGAAAGGTTGATTGGAACTTAGTTAATGATGGGCGGTCGCAGCGCGCTGGGCCATGCAAGGTCATCTATAGCAGTGACGAAGGTGAGATGAGCGTCACCGCGTTTTTTCTCGACGATTTCCACATG
>WNEZ01002424.1_pt1 | contig 15969 bp, 17 predicted proteins | sample 5400521 | NCBI WGS metagenome assembly WNEZ01 (sample SAMN13153339, study PRJNA577476) | soil metagenome | isolation source: 120 cm saprolite under Douglas fir tree site 2 hole 1 replicate 1 | place: USA:California | collected 2015-04-18
CGTTCCCCAAGCGCGACGCTCCCGTGCTGATCGATCTCAACGATTGGCCCTCCTTTGCTCCCGTGCGCGTCGCCGCGGCCGCGGCGATCGCCGCCTACATCGACGAGAAAGCGACGAACGGTAAACAGGCATGACCGATCTCGATCTCCAACTGCAGTCGCAGCGCATCTTCGATCTCGAGGCGCAGTACCTGGCGCCCGGAACGCAGAGCGTCGCGCTCTTCAGCAAGCTGTGCATGGATCGTGGCGAGGGGGCCGTCCTGTGGGACGTGGACGGCAATCGCTACGTCGATTTGCTCGCCGGCGTCGGCGTCGCGAGCCTCGGCTACGCGCATCCGCGCTATGTCGCTGAGATGTCGCGGCAGCTCGAGCGCGTGCACGTGGGGAGCTTCACGTCCGAGCATCGCGCCGCCCTGGTCAAGCTGATCGCGGAGCTCGCGCCCGGTGACTTGAATCGCACGCAGCTCTACTCGAGCGGGGCGGAGGCGGTGGAAGCCGCGTTGCGCCTGGCCCGGGCGGCGACGGGGCGTCACGAGGTCATGGGATTCTGGGGCGGGTTCCACGGAAAGACAGGCGGCGTGTTGCCGCTCCTGTCGGGAAGCTTCAAGCACGGCCTGGGGCCGCTCGCCCCCGGTATGTACTCCAGCCCCTACGCTTCGTGCGCGCGCTGCGCCTTCGGGAAGTCGTTCCCCTCCTGCCACTGGCACTGCGTCGACTTTCTGCGCTCCAAGATCGCGCTCGAGACGACGAACGACATCGCGGCGATCATCGTCGAGCCGGTGCAGGGCACCGCCGGCAACGTGGTGCCGCCACCCGGGTATTTGCGCGAGCTGCGCGCGCTGGCCACTGAAATCGGGGCGCTGCTGATCTGCGACGAGATGATCACGGGCTTCGGACGGACGGGGAAGATGTTCGGGGTCGAGCACGACAACGTCGTGCCCGACGTCCTGCTTGTAGGCAAAGGCTTCGGCGGCGGCTTCCCGGTCAGCGGCATCGTGATCCGCGAGCCGATCGCCTTCTCGAAGCCGTGGGCCAATCCGAGCGGCAGCTCGTCGAGCTACGGCGGCAACCCGCTCGCCGCGGCCGCCGCCCACATCACGATCCAGACGATCGTCGACGAAGAGCTGGTCGAGCACAGCCGCCGCCTCGGCGCCCTGATGCTGGCCGAAATGCAGCGCTGGGAGGACGAGATTCCAATCGTCAGCGACGTGCGCGGCCGCGGCCTGATGCTCGGCATGGACCTCGTGGTACCGGGGACGCGCACGCTCCTCGACAAAAAGATCACGCGCTGGGTTTTCGACACGCTGCTCGCGCGCGGCGTGATCGCGATGATCTACAACCCCGAGGTGCGCATCAACCCGCCGCTCGTCATCACGGACGAGCAGGCGATGGAAGCCCTCGCCGCGGTGAAGGCGGTGCTCGAAGAGGCGAGCGCGCGTGTACGCCAGTAAGGGACCCGTCGTCGAAGAGTGGGCCGACCGGCGTTTCTTCCGGCCGGCGGGCTGGCGCGTCGCCACCGCGCTCGCGCCAACGCGCATATCGCCGGATGAGGTGACGCTCGCGAGCCTCGTGCTTGGCGTCGTCGCGGGGCACCTCTTCTGGTATGCGAACGCCTGGATCAACGCCGCCGGCGTCGCGCTGTTCATCTGGTCGGATGTGCTGGACAGCGCCGATGGCCAGCTCGCGCGCTTGCGGGGGACATCGACGCGCCTCGGCCGCATCCTGGACGGTTTGGCCGACGGCGCGCGCTTTCTCAGTCTGTACGCGCACCTGGGCGCGCGGCTGTTCGTGTCGGGCTGGGGTTGGGGCGGTGTTGCGCTCGCCGCGGCCGCGTTGTTCTCGCATTCCTACCAGGCCGCCGCCGCCGACTTCATTCGCCAGGCCTATCTGTACTTCGCCGTTGGGAAGGGGAGCGAGCTCGATGTGGGCAGCGAGTCGGCAAGAGGCGGCTCGTTCTGGGGACGCGTCGCGGGGTGGCTGTACGGTGACTACGTCCGTCGCCAGACGTGGCTGTTCCCGAACACGACGGCGCTGGCGCGCTCGCTTGCCGGACGCGGCGTGCCTCCGTCGATCGCGCGCACGTGGGCGAATCGCCAGCGCTGGGTCGTGGCCGGGTGCGCCTGGATCGCGCAAAACATCCGCTTCCTGCTGCTCGCGCTGACCGCCGTTCCCGGTCACCCCGCGGCGTACTGCTGGATCGTGGTCGGGCCTCTGAACGCCGTGCTCGTCGTCCTCGTCCTCGCGCACGAGCGCGAACCGAAGCTATGTACCGCGGCGTACTGATGGGGTTTGGCGGGATCGCGAGATCCGGCCATCTGCCCGCCTTTCTCGACGACCCCGACGTGTCGCGGCGCCTACGCATCGTGGGTATCGTGGATGATGCGCCGACCGCGCCGTCGTCATTCCAGGGCATTCCTCTATTCTCCAGTCCCGCGCAGCTCGCCGATCTGGGACCGCTCGACTTCGTCGACATCTGCACGCCGACCTCATCGCATCTGGGTCTTTCGCTCTGGGCGCTGGCGCAGGGCTATCACGTCCTCTGCGAGAAGCCGGTGGCGGTGAACCGCGCCGAGGCAGCGACCCTCGCGGCCGCGGCGCTCGATGCGGGACGGGTGGTAATGCCCTGCCATCAGTACCGGTTCAATCCCGTGTGGCGCCGCGTGAAGCAATGGCTCGACGACGGCGTGATCGGCCGGTGGTATCTCGCGGAGTTCCGGGTGTATCGTCTGGCCGCCGATCCGGGCGCTGGAGACACCACCGTCCCGTGGCGGGGCCGGCAGTCCGATGGAAGGGGCGGCGTGCTGCTCGATCACGGCACGCACCTGGTCTACGAGCTGCTGGACGTCGGCGGACTGCCGCAGTCCGTCCGCGCCTGGACCGGACGGCTACGCCACAACGGCTACGACGTCGAAGACACCGCGCAGCTCCTGTTCTCCTATCCGGATCGTATGGCGACGATGTTTCTCACGTGGGCGGCGCGGCGCCGGGAAACGGAGATCCGCTTCATCGGTGAGCGCGGCAGCATAACCTGGCGCGGCGGCATGCTGACGCTCGAGCGCGACGGCCATATCGAGTCGTTCGATCACACGGTCGATCTCGACAAGGCGTCGTACTCCAAGTGGTTCGCGGGACTGTTTCATGATTTCGCCGCCGCCCTCGATTCCGGTGACAGCGCGCGGCCAATGGCCGATATCGCGCAGGTCGCGGCGGTGCTCGAGGCTTCGTACGCCGCGGTCGCATGAGCCGGACGCTGCGACTCGCGCTCTTCCTCCTGGGCGTGGTGGTCTTCGGATATTTGGTGGCCCAGATCGGCGTCGGCCAGCTCGTGTCCGACGCGGGACGCACCGGCTTCATGTTCGTGCCCATCGTGCTGCTGTATGCGCTGGTCTACGCGTGCAGCGCGCGCGCCTGGCAGCTAACCATGGGGGAGTCGAACCGGCCGCCGTTTTGGCGCACTTACGCGGTGACGATCTCCGCGGGCGCGCTGAACTTTCTCACCCCGGTCGTTAACGCGGGCGGTGAGCCGTTCCGCGTCGCCGCCCTGGCGCCGTGGCTCGGAACGCGCCGCGCCGCGGGCTCGGTCATCCTGCATCGGATGCTGCATTCGTTCGCATATGTGCTGGTCTGGCTGACGGCCATCGTGCTCGCGTTTGCGCTGCTGCCGCGCGAGACCCCGAACGCGGTGTTGATCATTCTTGGGGTGGTCGGGCTGGTGCTCTTGTGCATCCTCGCGCTCATCATGTCGGCCCATCGCAGCGGCGTGCTCGAGCGGCTCTTGGACTGGATGGGTCGCGTGCCCCTGTTGCGCCGCCTCGCGGCGCGGCTCGAGCCGAAACGAACGATGCTCGTGGAGCTCGATCAGCAGATCACCGAGTTCTATCACCGCGAGCCCCGCCGGTTCGTGCAGGCGATTCTGCTCGAGTATCTGAGCCGCTGTATCTTCATGGTCGAGATCGTCCTCATCGTCGGGAGTCTCGGCTACCGGCTCGACTACCTGCGCGCATTTACAATCGGCGGGCTCGAAGCCCTCGTGGGGAACCTCCTGTTCCTGGTGCCGTTCGAGCTGGGAGCGCGTGAGGGCTCCTACTTTGCGCTCTTCGCCCTCTTTGGGATGGATCCGCAGCTGGGCTTGTACACCTCGATCGTCAGTCGCGTCCGGGACTTGGTGTGGATCGGTCTCGGTCTCCTGCTGATGGTGCCCAGCGCCGAAAGGCAGCCGGCAGTATGACAATCGTCACGCACGTGCTTGCAACCACGCTCGGTGTGAGAGTCATGAAGCTCACGGGAAGCGACGCCGTGCTCGCCTACGTCTTCGGCGTGGGCGTGGACATCGATCACGTCATCAAGGCTCCGTTTTATCTACGAACGATCGGCCGTAAGAGGCAGCTGGGTTACTACTGGCGAACATCGCTGCAGGAGCCCGTCGCGCTGCTGTGGATCGTGCCGCTGTGTTTCTTCCTGGGGACGTGGGTGCCGGCTTTGTTCTTTCTCATTCACCTCGCGATGGACTACAGCGTCGGCTACGAGAAGATGCCGTGGTATCCATACTCGCCGCTCGTGACCCAAGGGTTCCTCGTGGGTGTTTCCGACAAAGCGAAGGAAGCCATCCTCATCGTGATTCTGTTATGTACGAATTTGCTCCTGTTCTTGGCACCGCTGTAGACCGCGGCATTCGCCCGGTGCTGCGCTTCGCGCACGTCACCCTCGGGCTTTCGCCCGATCAGGTGACGTGGGCGGCGTTTTGGGTGAGCGCGGCCGCGGCCGCCGTGTTCGCCACGGGTCGTGTCGTCCCGGCGCTGGTGCTCATGGCGATCGGACAGATCCTCGATGCACTCGACGGCGGGATCGCGCGCCAGTTCGGCCTCGTATCCAAGGCGGGCCATCGGCTCGACACCCGGCTCGATCGTGCCTCCGAGATCGCGATTTTTCTGGGTTGCGCGGTGGGCGGGCTCGTATCGTTTCGACTGGCGGCGCTCGCGTCGGTCGCGGTGTTGCTGCTCACGACGATCGTGGACCGCTCGAGGCTCGATCCGGGCGTGAAGCGCTTCGCGTTGTACTTCGGGATCTGGGTGCCGTACCCGATCATCTTCTCGATCATCTTCGTCGTCAATCTGGCGGCCTACGTCGTCGGCCTGCTCGTCATCGATTGTCGCTTTCAACGCGACATGGATGCGCTCGGCGGCGACCTGAACACCGTCGCCTCGCGCGCCGCCCGCCTCGGGACGCCGTAATGCTCGCGCTGCAGCATCCGTACATCGTTGTGGCGCCGGCGGAAACGGTACACGTCGAGGTCTGGCCCGGCACCGGAAAGCCTGTCGCCGTGATTCCGGGACTGTTCGGCGCGTCGTTCACGTTTCGCAAGGTGGTGCCGCTGCTGGCCGCTCAAGGGTTTCGCCCCATCGTCATCGAGCCGCTCGGCACCGGCTTCTCGAGCCGCCCTCTCAAGGCCGACTACTCCCTCAGCGCGCAGTCGCACCGCATCGCCGCCGTGCTGGATTCGCTGAGCTCGGGACCGGTTCTGGTGCTCGCGCACTCGCTTGGCGCGGCGATCGCGTTTCGGCTGGCGATCGAAAGACCCGACCTCGTGCGCGGCATCGTCTCGCTCGAAGGCGGGCCGACCGAAGAAGCGACGACGCCAACGTTCCGCAGCGCCATGCGCTACCTGCCGTGGGTGAAGCTGCTCGGCGGGATCAGCCTCGTGCGGCGCAAGATCCGCGGCATGCTGCTCGATTCGTCGGGCGACCCCTCGTGGGTGACGGAGGGCGTCGTTTTCAGCTACACGCTCGGCGAGGCACGCAATTTCGACGCGACGCTCAAGACCTTCCTGGCGATGTCACGCGCACGCGAGCCGGCGAAACTCGCTCCGCGCCTCGGCGACATCGCGTGTCCGGTGACGCTGGTCGTTGGGACCGCGCACCATGACGGCGACGTGCCGCCAGAGGAAGTCGCGCTCATGAGTCATTCCATCCAGGCGTTCGAGGTGGACAGTGAGCGGGGCGCTGGGCACTACCTGCAGGAAGAGCGCCCCGCGGCGGTCGTGTCGGCAGTGGAACGGTTGGCCCAGCGGGCGCGATGAGTCCACTGCGTATCGCCCTGGTCGCGGAGGACTACTACCCGCAGCTGGGTGGCGTCCCCGAGCACGTGCACCATCTGGCGCGAGAGCTCGACCGCCTCGGGCATCATACGACGATCGTCACGTCCAACATGAGACGGCAGGGAGTCGGGGAACCGGTGGAGCATACCGATGTGCGGCGCATCGGGACCAGCCTCGTGATTTACGCGAATGGCGGAGTGGCGCGGGTTACCGTCGGCCTGCGCCTGACCGCCAGGTTCGAGGCACTGTTCCGCAAAGAGCGGTTCGACGTCGTCCACGTGCACGGCGGCCTGAATCCGACGCTGGGACTCGTCGCGCCGCGCGCCGCCTGGCGCGCAGGTATTCCCGTCGTGGCCACGTTTCACACCTGGTTCCCGCGCTCGATCGGTCTGCGTCTCCTGCGCGGGCCGTTCCAGCGGATGCTGGATCGCCATGCGGCCACGATTGCGGTCAGTGGGGCCGCGCGCGACGCGATGGCGCGCTATTTCACGGCGCGATGGGAGATCATTCCGAACGGCGTGGACACGACGTTCTTCCGTCCCGGCCTGCGTCGAGCCTCCGACGGGCCGAGGCTGCTGTGGCTCGGACGGATCGAGCCGCGCAATGATCTGGGGACGGTGCTCGCCGCGATGCCGCGCATCCTCGAGCGCCATCCGGCGGCGCATCTCACCGTAGTCGGGGACGGACCGTGGCGCGGGCGCATGGAGCGCGCGGCCCGCCGGCTCGGACCCTGCGTCGAGTTCGCCGGCTACGTCAACGGCGGCAGACCTGGTTGCTACTGCGGCGCCGACGTCTACCTGTGTCCTACGACGCGCGCGTCGTTTGGGGTGACGCTGCTCGAAGCGATGGCGTGCGGCACGCCGCTCGTCGTCTCCGACATTCCGGCCTTCCGCGATCTCGCCGCCCAGGCCCAGGCTGTATTCGCTCCGCTCGGCGATCCCGACGCGTGGGGAGAAGCGGTGAACGCCCTGATCGACGACACGGACCGGCGTGAGACGATGGCGCGGGAGGGACGACGCGTCGCCGAGCGGCATGCGTGGCCGCTCGTGGCGCAGCAGGTGCTCGCGGTGTACCGGCGAGTGACGGGATGATGGGGTTCGACCTGATCTTCGGGCCTTCAGTCGAGCGGGGACCCAGAGATCGAAAAATCTATCTCACATTCGACGACGGTCCGAACGAGCGCGCGACGCCGGCGATACTCGAGACGCTCGCCGCCGCGCGCGTACCGGCCGCGTTCTTCATGGTGGGCGATCACGTGCGGAGGTTTCCGAGCGCCGCAAGGGGCGTGGCGGGCGCCGGGCACCTGGTTGGCAATCACACTTACAATCACGTCAAGCTGCATTTCGCCGGTCCCAAAAAGATTCGCACACAGCTCAGAAAAACGCACGATGCGATCGAATCAGTGATGGGGGTGACTCCACGATCGTTCCGAGCGCCGCACGGATATCGGACTCCATTTCTCATATCGATAATTGTGGATATGAGCTATACCGTGTTCGGCTGGACGTTTGGCGTGTTCGATACCGCCAAACCCGGCGTGGAGCAGATCCGGCGACGCGTTCGCAGACGCTTGAGGCCGGGCGCGATTGTGCTATTGCATGATGGCGACGGCTACGATCCTGCAGGGGACAGGATGCAGACCGCGAAGGCGCTACCGGGAATTATCGCGGATGCCCAGACTGACGGTTACGGATTTGGATCCCTGAGCGAACTGCTCGGCAATCACTCCTGACCGGGCATTCCGGACACTTGGGTGTTCGAGCGGTACACACCAGCGCGCCCAGCTCCATCAGCGCCTGATTGAATCTCCAGGCGCGCTCTCCGTTTTTCGGCACCAGTTTCTCGGCGAGCTCCCAGACGTCCTTGGATGCGAATGCACGCTCCAGCACTCTCCGCACGTTCGTATCGACCGTCGCCACGGGTTTTTCGTACGCGAAGCACGCCACCGCTCCTGCTGTGTACGGCCCGACACCGGGGAGTGTCCTCAGGGACTCGGGATCGTCGGGCAGCGTGCCGTCGTGCCGACGGGTGACCTCGCGCGCGAGCCGGTGGAGGTTTCGAGCTCGAGCGTAGTAGCCCAGGCCATCCCATGCCTCCCTGACCGCTTTGGGTTGCGAGCGCGCGAGCGAGCCGATCGTGGGAAATCGCTTCAAAAACCGAGGGTAGAATTCCAAAACCCGGCTCACCTGCGTCTGCTGCAGCATGAACTCCGACACGAGGATGGCATAGGGATTGCGCGTCTCGCGCCACGGAAGGACGCGTGCGTTGCGCTTATACCAGGCTAACAGCTTGCGCGTGAAGCTCATAGCCACACAAGATACAGACCCATGAGTGCATTCACTGCCGCCCTCGACCTGCGGCGATATGTCGGGCGGTGGTCCTTACGGAGCGCCAGCCACGCCGGGCGCTTCTTTTTTATGCTCCTCGACCTGGTGCGCGGCATCCTGGAATGGCGCGTCTGGGTTCCTCGCACCCTCCAGCTGACCATGGGCGTCGGCTACGGCAGCCTCTTTATCGTGCTGCTCGTGGCCGGGTTCGCAGGCGCCGTGACCAGCCTGCAGGCCGGCTATCAATTCACCGGCCAGCTCCCCCTGTATGTCGCCGGGGGAATCATCTCGGAGTCGATGATTCTCGAGCTGGGCCCCGTGCTGACCGGGTTGATCCTCGCAGGCCGGATCGGCGCCCGCTACGCCGCCGAGTTGGGGAGCATGCGGGTGACCGAGCAGATCGACGCGCTCGAAAGCCTCGGCCGCTCGCCGGTGACCCATCTGCTCCTGCCGCGGATCCTGGCGGGACTGATCGCGATCCCGGCGCTCGTGATGCTCGCCAACGCCTTCGGTATCGTGGTCGGGTACATCACGGCCCGGTCGTCGCTGGGCCTGACCTACGCCGACTTCGAGTTCGGTTCCCGCCACTTCTTCAGACCGCTCGACTTGTGGTACTCGCTCATCAAATCGTACGCGTTCGCCGGCGCCGTCACGATCATTCCGTGCTATATCGGCTTCAACACGCAGCAGGGCGCCGAGGGGGTTGGCCGGTCGACGACGCAGGCCGTGGTGGCGGCATCCGTCACCGTGCTGATGCTCGACACGATTCTCACGAAGATCATCCTGGGGACCGCGAAGTGAGCATCGAGCTCAAGCAGGTCTCCAAGCGCTTCGTGGACAACGTCGTGCTCGATGGCGTGGACTTCTTCGTGGCCGAGGGCGAAACGGTCGCGCTGCTCGGCCCGTCGGGCGTCGGCAAGAGCGTGCTACTCAAGCACATCATCGGCCTGATCAAGCCCGATTCGGGCGAGGTGTGGGTCGACGGGCAGCAGGTGCCGCTATTGGGTCGCAAGGAGCTGGCGGCGTTGCGCAGCCGCATCGGCTACGTCTTTCAGAACGGCGCGCTGTTCGACTCGATGGACGTGTTCGAGAACATCCGCCTCGGCATCACGGACGAAAAGCAGTACGCCGACAAGGACTACTGCGTCCAGCGGGTCAAAGAATGCTTACGCCTCGTGAATCTCAATGAGGATGTCGGCAACAAGTACCCATCGGAGCTCTCGGGCGGCATGCGCAAGCGGGTGGGCATCTCCCGTGCGATCGCCGGGAAACCGACATATTTGCTGTACGACGAGCCGACGTCGGGGCTCGATCCGGTGAACGCGGATGTGATCGATTCGCTGATCGAGCGGTTGCAGCAGGAGATCGGGGTGACGAGCGTCGTCGTGACGCACGATGTGCGCGGCGCCTTCCGCGTCGCCGACCGGATCGCACTGCTTTCAAAGGCGAAGATCCGGGCCGTGGGCACCGCTGAAGAGATCATTGCATCCAGGGATCCGGTGGTGCAGCAGTTCCTGGAGCGCGATCTGGAGATGGCGGTCATCCAGGCGAACGAGGTCCCAACAACAGAAAGACGGATAGGCGGCCGATAATGGACCTCACGTACAAGCAGGAAGTCGGCGTCGGGGCGTTCGTGCTGGTGGGCGTCGCCGTCTTCCTCGTCGGGATGCTCTATCTGACGGGGCAGTCGCTGCGCACCGGCGGCATCTCCGTGGATGTGCTGTTCGAGAGCGTCAACGGGTTGAAGCAGGGCGATCCCGTCCTCGTCTCCGGCGTGAAGAAGGGCAGGGTCGCGCGCGTGGCGCTCCAGCGGGTCAAGAGCGTGCGCGTCACGCTCGAGCTGTCGAAGGACGTGGCGCCACACATCGACGCGAGCGCCGCCGTCGCCGCGATGGACCTGTTCGGCGCCAAGTTCATCGACTACAACCCCGGCTCGCGCGAGGAGATGCTGGCGAGCGGGCGCAGCATCACGGGGACGAGTACGCCCGACATCGCCGGTGTTGCGCAGGGCGTCGCCAACCGCGCCAACGAGCTGATGGAGAACGCGGCCAACATCGTGTCGGACCGGCTGGGCGAGGACATCCACAACACGCTCGTCGTGACGCAGCGGGCGATGAACACGCTCGCCAACGCTCCCGAAGGCCCATTCATCAAGCAGACGACGCGGACGCTGCAAGCGACCGAACGCGTGATGCAGCGCGTGGACTCGATGCTGGGCTCGGGAACGGGCGCCAACGTCGATTCGATTTCCCGCAATCTCGCGCGGCTCACCGACCATCTCGGTCATACGACCGCAGCGCTCGACACGCTGTTGAGCAGGATGAATCGCGGCGAAGGAACACTCGGGCGGCTGGCGTCCGATACGATGATGTATCATGACCTGCACGAGCTCTCCGTTTCGCTGACGAAGCTGCTCACCGATCTCCAGGAGCACCCGGACAAGTACGTGAAACCGGGGCTTATCAGAGTCAAACTCTGCTGTTAGTCCAAGGCGTGAAAAGGCGTGCACCTGCGTGAGAAGGCGTGTCGCCTAGCCGGCGTTCGGTGGGTTACGAAGGAGTGCCCTTAACGCTTTCATTGCTCCACCCAACGTCATTTCCATCTGTTTGACAGTCGTCATGTCCAGGTAGTCCGCTTCGCCAGCCGCCAACGCCAAGCATTCAGCTTCCGCAGCGGATCCGAAGGCAATTCGCAGATGCCTTCTGCAGAGCGCAGGCGTGCCTAGAGCGTACCCTTCCGCAATGTCGCCTTCAACGGAAATCGCGGCTCGCTTGAGCTGGTCGAATAGCGCGCGCGACTTTCCGTGCATTGGATCTATGCTAAGAAACTTTGTCGAATGAGAGTACGCCTTTTCACGCAGTCACACGCCTTTTCACGCAGGTGACTCTATATTGGCGCATGCTCACCGTGACTTTTCTTGGCACGTCAGCGGCCAGGCCCACCGTAGAGAGAAACGTTTCTGGCCTCGCCATTCACCGCGAAGGCGAAACGCTCCTCTTCGAATGCGGCGAAGGCACCCAGCGCCAGATGATGCGCTACGGGGTGAGCTTTGCGCTGTCTGAGATCTTCTTCACCCACTTTCACGCCGATCATTTTTTGGGCGTGATTGGCTTGATTCGCACTTTGGGTCTGCAAGGGCGTCCGGAGCCACTCTTCCTGTACGGTCCCAAAGGGGCGAAGAAAGTCTTGACCACGGCGATGCAGCTTGGCGTCGAGCGCGTACCGTTTCCGGTCGAGATCGTGGAAATAAAGGCCGGAGACATCGTGGCCGGCCCGGTGAAACGCGACGGATACGACATCTGCGCGTTTCCGACTGAACACGGCGGCGGCCCCTCGCTCGGCTACATCGTGAAGGAGCACGTGCGACGCGGACGCTTTGACGTCGAGAAAGCGAAAGCCGCCGGGATTCCCGAAGGACCGTTGTGGGGCAAGCTGGCCAAGGGCGAACCGATCGAGCTTGCCGACGGCAGCAGGCTGACGGCCGACGGCTTTGTCGGCGCTGCCCGGCCCGGCCGGCTCGTCGCGTTCACCGGTGACACGCGGCCCTGCGCCGCCACGGTGGATGCCGCACAAGAGGCGGACCTGCTGATACACGAAGCAACATTCGGCGAGGAAGAGCGCGAGCGCGCCCGCGACACCGGTCACTCGACCGCCAAAGAGGCTGCCCAGGTCGCGCTCGCGGCGAAGGCGAAGCGACTCGTGCTGTCGCATGTTTCAGCGCGTTACTCGATCAGCGCCGACGAGCTGGTGCGGGAAGCACGCGAAGTGTTTCCCAATGCCAGTGTGGCGAAAGACGGATTGGAAGTAGACGTGCCGTTTGCCGAGTGAAACAAGTTCGACCGGTTTGGTTACAGCAAGACGCAGAACGACTTGCTGTGGCAGGCGGGCTTGACCGTGAAGATGTAGCGCGTCACCGCCGACCGTGGGGCGGGCGATTATATTCCCCGCCCCATGGGACCGGTCTCATTTACCTATTCCGCCAGCATCCCCGCACCAATCGACAAGGTCTTCGCACTGATTTCAGACCCGCTCAGAATGCCCGAGTGGTTACCGCGCTGCATCGATGTGAAAGCGACCACCGAGCGAGTGGGCAAAGGGGCCCGCTACAAAGTCACCTTCCAGCGCGCCACGAACCGCCACGAATCGGTCATCGAAATCATCGACTTCTTGGCGCCGCATACATTCGGGTGGGTCGAGATCTACCATCGTGTTGGCTCCAAGACTTTTTTCGCCCTTGGCTTTCAGGGCGGATCCACCAAGGTCACTTTCAAACACGCCTGGCAGCCGACGGGCTTTCGTTCCTGGCTCAACGGCCAGTTCTATCGCCGGCGCAACGCCCACCGGATGTTCTCGGGGCTGATCAATAACGTGAGAAAGGCGCTTACCCGCTAACTCCATGCTCAATGGCCGGGGCGCGCCCTTCACCACAAAACTCATCGCGGTCGTTCTCTCGGTCGCCGCACTCGCATTGGGCCGGGAGTTCTTCATTCCAATCGCGTTGGCACTGTGCTTTCAGGCGCTGTTGACCCCGCCCGTGCGTGGGCTGGGACGGCTGCGAATCCCCGCGCTGGCGGGCGCCGCAATCGTGGTTCTGGGCGCGCTAGCAGTGCTCGTCGTCGGTGCTTGGGCGTTATCGGGACCGGCCAGCGAGTGGGTGGACAAGGCGCCGTCGAACATCGCGACCGCGCGGAAAAAGCTGCGCGAGATCGGCCGTCCCCTCGACAGGTTGACCGCGGCGGCAGCGGGGACGCCCGCGGACAGTTCACCGGCCACGCCGCCGCCCGCAGCCGCTGGGGGAGTTGTTAGGCGAGTAGGCCGTCTACCTCCCGCCCCAGGTCCAGAATCTGCCGGCGGATGTCGTGACGCTCGGCGGTTAAGCGCAGGAAGGCCCGTCGTCGAAAGAGAAGGAGGGCGAGCGCCCGTGTCGCTCCCACGACGCGGTCAAAGCGCTCTGCGAAATGCAGCGCCACGTAACCCGTGAGCGGCAGAATCGGGGCAACGAGCGCCGCAGCCCAGACGCCCCGCCACAACCAGACGCCTACGAGGACCGCCGTCCAGGTCAGCGGGAACAGCAGCATGGCGCTGAGCAGTTTGACAGTCGCGAGCGTATCCGCTGCGCCCTTCGTCATTCCTGTCGCGACCCAGCCTACGACACGGTAGGCTGGGTAGTGAACCAACGCGCCGATCAGCGCGGCGGGCAACCCCAGGGTCAAGAACAACAGGCTCTTGAGAGCGTACGTCGCCGCCCGCCGCCATGCGTAGCTGCGAGGGGCGAGCTGCCGTGCGTCCAGGCCCGCGGCATTGAGCGCCGCCTCGTAGCGCTCCAGCCGCGCCTGTAGTCTGGCGGCGCGTTCTGGCCAGTGGCGACGCGCCACGTCGTATCCGGCCAGAAGCCGGCGGCGGACCTCGAACTCCTCGGCCAGCGATGGGGGCCGCTCCGGTGCATCATCGGCGGCACTGAAGATGTGTTGGGCGCGCGCAATCAGCGCGTGGGCATTTACCTCTTCTGCCTCGAGCGTCACGGTGCGCAGCGCTGCCTCGAGGCGCGCAGTGAGTGCACGGACGGGCTCGGCTGGAGGCTCTGCGCCTGGGGCGAGGGTGATTCGCTCGACGGAGAATGGCGTCCCGAAGTGCAGTAACGCAACGCTGCGGAATGTCTCTTTGGCCCGGTAATACAGCCCGACCGCCACGATCTGGAGGATCAAGTTGGGAGGCAACGCCGCAGCGGCGCCGAGCGCGATGCGCGCGGTACCGGTCTTGAGCGGTCGTAACTTGGGGTCGCTGTGCGAGGCCCCCTCCGGAAAAACGGCGATGGTACCGCCGCGGACCAACACGGCTCGTGCCGTCTCGAACGTTTCTGCGTTCTTTTGCAGATCGGCACCTGTGTCCTGGCGGCGGTGCACGGGAATCGCCTCGAAGGCTCGCGCGATCGGGCCAATGATCGGCATGTGGAACAGCGGGGCCTTGGCGAGAAACGAGACGCGCCGGGGCGCGAGACATAGGAGAAAGGTCGGGTCAATGAGCCCGTTCGGATGGTTGAGCACAAAGATCACGGGACCCGCCTGCGGCACGCGCTCCGCTCCGCTCACCTCGGTTCGCCGGAAAAAGATCCGGAGCACGCCGCGCAGTAACAGACGGAGCAGCGCTCTCACGTCGTCAGCGGAGTCGTCGCTCGCGACATGCGCCACGCCGCGTACGTCCAAATTACGCCGCCCAAGAGCACCGCCACGGGGATGATCAGCACCGCGTCAGCCAACGAGCGCGCGTCCGATAACATCCCCACGATAGACGGTGAGGGGACGTCGCCGAGGATGTGAATTGTGAAAATGCTTAGCGCGACGGCGGTGGCGCGCATGTGTGGAGAGACCTCGTTGACGATCGCGGAGTTGACCGGTCCCGTGGACGCGAACAGACAGAGCTCTGCGGCGACGATCGCTGGCCAATACACGTAAGGTTGCGGCGCGGCCAGCGCCACGAGTGTGAGCGGAGCCGCGAGGAGCGTGACCGTTCCGGAGACCCACAGGTACGCCTGCCGTGAAGCCTTCAACAGGCGGTCGCCGAACCAGCCGCCCAGATATGTGCCCACGAATCCCGTGACGACCACGACCGCGCCGAACTGCACTGTCGCGTGCGCCTTGGGGATGCCGCGCACGCGCTCCAGGAAAGTCGGCGTCCAAAACGCCAGCGCACCGATGGCGAACGTGTATGCCGCGTAGCCCAGGACTGTGAGCAGATATGGCCGGTTGCCAATCAGTATCCGGTACGCGCCGCTGCCAGGGTGTCCGGGCGGGGCTTCGTCCGTCGAGTCCTGGCTGCCTCGCGGCGGGTCGTAGAGCCGCCACACCAAGGCTGCCAGCACTAGCCCGGGTACGCCCGCCACGAAGAACGCCTGACGCCACCCGAAATAGCGGTCGACCAGGCCGCCGACGATGTAGCCGAGGGCGGAGCCGATGGGGATTGCGGCAAAGAACACCGCGAACACTCGCCCACGCTTTTGGCGGGGGAAGTAGTCCGCAAGGAGCGCCGGCGAGATGGTTCCATACGCTGCCTCGCCGATCCCCACTGCCGCGCGGGCGGCGAACAAACCGGCGTAGTTCCTGGCCAGCCCCGCGAGCGCGGTCGCGACGCTCCAAATGGCGACGCCGACCGCGAGCAAACGGTTGCGTGACCGCGTGTCGCCGAGCCGGCCGAACAGCGGCGCCGCGAGCATGTACACAATCAGGAATCCGGTCATCAACGAGCCGAGCTGCGTATCGGAGAGGTGGAGCTCGGAGTTCTTCATGCTTTCGGCGAGGGCGGCGACGATCCATCGATCCAGATAGTTGAATAGATTGATGCACGTGAGGACGATGAGTCCGACACGTGCCTGCTTGGAGAATAAAGGGAGTGAGGTTATGTTCCGGGCCCTCGCGGGGCTGTAGCTCAGCTGGGAGAGCGCCTGGATCGCACCCAGGAGGTCAGGGGTTCGAGCCCCCTCAGCTCCATAATCGCTGCCCCTTGGTGTAACTGGCAACACGCCTGACTCTGGATCAGGAGAGTCCTGGTTCGA
>WNEZ01002427.1_pt1 | contig 15968 bp, 15 predicted proteins | sample 5400521 | NCBI WGS metagenome assembly WNEZ01 (sample SAMN13153339, study PRJNA577476) | soil metagenome | isolation source: 120 cm saprolite under Douglas fir tree site 2 hole 1 replicate 1 | place: USA:California | collected 2015-04-18
TGACTCGCAGCGTCACGTACTTCTTCGCGATCGTCAGAAAGCGTATCCACCAGAAAGCGCCCGAAGAGGGGTTTCCTGGCCGCATCAAGGGCTTCTATCAACGCCTGGCGTAGTTGCCAATCAGCATCGTTGAAGAGTTGCGTACATTGCTCCAATGATGGAAGCTTCTTCAGGGCTTTCAGCGCTCGTAACGCCGCCATCTTCATACTCCAGGAATCAGTCGAGAGGACGGCGATCAGAGGGTCGAGCGGGACTGCATCTCCCAAGAGCCCAAGTGTTTCTATGGCTGTCCAGCGAACGACTGACTTTTCGTCATGAAGCATGGCTAAGAGCTGCTCAATCGTCCAGGCCACTGTTGCGGAGTGAAGCAAGGCGATATCAGTTGCTAACTCTCTCAGGCGGTTTTCTCGCGCTTCATGATTGCTGCAAGCCGTTTCACGCATATCATGCAGCCAGAACGTGATCATGTCTCGCTCTAATGCTCGTATCTCACTCTCTTGCCCTGGCTCTCCATCGAGCGACGTTATTTCTCTCACTGATTTCAGCATGAGCACCAACCCCAGGTTACCAGGGTCACCCTCCGGTTGGGCATATTGCCCGGCAAGTTGCTGTAGCCACTGCCTGGCCGCTCGTATCCCTGCTTTCCCATGCTCATTGGCCAAGACGCCGACCATCAGGCAGAGCAGTTCTGTCCAGCGGCTATACGTGCGCTTCCGCCAGGCGAGCGCCAGCGCGTTCCCTCTTCTTTGCTCATCGTGGCTCATGAGCATGCGTGCTAGCTCGGCCGCAGCCAGGTACTCCTGAAAGGTCTGATGGCGGAATCCGTAGGTCTCCCGGGCGACGATATCGAGCACGCCCGATGTGGTGATCTTTTGCGCGAGGCGTTCTGCCTCTTCCCACGGGTGGTGCCGGACCTCTTCCAGGTAGGTCAGCAGGTCATGGAGAGTAAAGGTGCGGCCATTTTTCTCCTCGTAGAGCCAGAGTGACAACCCCGTCAGGGCGTGGAGCAGGTGCTTGCGCGCCACGCTGTCTGGTTCCTTCAGGGTGAGCACCGCTTCGATCACCTGGCGGTACAGCACGGCCCGGCTCGCTGGCAGCCCCCCGGTTTTGACATAGGCCGCTGCCGCCAGGCTAAAAAGCAGCGGGTTGTCCCCCCAGGGTGCCGCCTGGGGATGGTGTTCGAGCAGGCTGACAAAATCGGAGGGGGAGGAGCGCGCGTTTGCTTCAGAGAGCAGCAGGCGGCGCAGCTCCGGGAACAATTTCTCGGCCAGTTCTCTGCGGAGCTCGGGGGTCATAGAGAGGAGTTCCCACTCGGCAAATTGCCCCGCTTTGAGTTGTCCGCTCTTATAGTCCGTGAAGCGCGAGCCCACCAGCCAGATATTGTCCGCGTCAGCTGCCAGGCTGTTAACCAACGCGATCATCTGCAAGCGCTGAGCGGGGGCAACCTCGTCCAGGCTGTCCAGGGCGACGAAGGCCTGCCCCCGTTCAATGGCCGCCCAGAGGACCTCGGCGTAGCTTCTCTCTACTTTCAAGCCCTCGACGACATCGACCAGGTAGCTCTGGAGCGTCTTGCCTGAGCGCGCCAGGTCGGCCAGGGAGAGAAAGATCGGGAGCAGCGCTGTAGAAGGACCCTGTGTTTTTTCCAGAGCCGCCTGGGCGCGGCGGCTCACCAGGTATTTGAGCGTCGTCGTCTTGCCTGTGCCGGGACCGCCGAGAATCACAACGCAACCCTGCGGGCTCTTGCCCAGCGCATCTTCTCCATGCTCCGCAATGACAGGCCCTGCGAACGGCTTTTCTGCGAGAACATTCCCTTGCTGCTCGACTGGCGGCCTTTCGGGGTGGCGCGTCCCTGCGCCCTCTTGCGGGTGCTCTCCCAGTAGCTTGCGGCGCTGTCGGCGCTCCAGATCCTCGGCCGCGAGCGGATCACTCCGCAGGGCGAGCGGCTGGAAGATGGCATGCAGCGACAAGCCCTCGGATGGGCCGATCGGGAGCGCCACGGAGCTGTAACTCCGGAAGACCTGCTCCAGGTATTTCTTGCGGTTCGCCTCTTCTCTGACTGGAGAGGGTTGCTGTTTGGAAGCAAGCGGGGGCGTGAGCAGGATTTCATGCCCGACTGTCTGGTCTCGAAGCAGGTAGGGGGTGGGAAGTGGAGGATGTACGTTCATGGTCGCGTTGACATAGTCAAGCGCTTTCCGTATCCAGCGCTCCAGGTCGCTCAGTGAGAGCGTGTGCTGGTGGTCAAGATCGAAAGGGATTCCGGCGAAATCACCGCGACAGGCTGTGCGCACGGCCCAGGAGAGAAAACCGGACCCGCCGTCCAGTTCGCGAAACTCCCGCGTTCCGTCCTTGCGCGCGCAGGCCGAGAGGATGGCCAGCGAACTTCCCTGGGCCGTGTGCCTGACAATGTCGTGGATGTCTTCCTCGCCCTTGAGCGCCTCCTCATACGCGCCTTTCGCATGGCAGCAATCGAGAATCAACAGCTTGGATTGGGCGCGGCAGTCGGACAGAATGTCCTTCACGGTACGGATATCGATGGCGGTCACATACAGGTTGTCGCAGTCGGTCGTGTTACAGAGCAAGTAGAGGCGCCGATCAAAGATGGCGTGTCCGGAAAAATGGATCAGCAGCGTATCGGATGGATCGCATCGCCGGGCCAGCGCTTGCAAGCCTGCCAGTCCCGCATCGCGGCTCTCGGCAACGACTGCCTTTGCTTCCGTAAACTTGCAAAACGGCCCCATGAGCGCCTCGGTCAGGCGAAGCGCGTCGCTTTCCGCGTACTGGAGAGCCATCTGCTCCGGGCCGTTGGCCCCTATGAGATAAGCGTAGCGCTGCTGGCTCATGGTTGAGTGCGAGATGGGCTAGGAGGGGCTGCTGTTTCAGAAGGCGCCCTGGTGGGAGAAGGCAGAGATGCCCAGGGACGCTGCTCATCGCGCGAGCTGATGCGCCTGCGCTGGATGGTGACCGTGCCGTCGGGCTGACGTGTCTCCGTTTCTTCAACCTCCCAGTGAGCGGAGCGATTGGCTGGCGTGTATTGATTTAAGATGCGAATGATGAGCGGAGTGAGCGAGCTGACCAGCGTAGCAACTGCGAGGATCACCGTGGTGGGGTCGCGTCTCCCTTCCGGGGCGTCGGGGTCGGGTTCGAAGGCGAGCCGCAGCGATGGCATCTCTCGCTGGAGTTCCTCGTAGAGATTGATCTGCTGCTGTTCGAGGAAGGTGTGTACCTCGTCTGAGAGATCAAGAATGATCTTTACCTCCTGGGCCATGGCTACTCCTCCATCCGTGTGAAGCTCAGTTTGTGTTCCTCGCCACTGTAGTATAGATCGATCATATTGTCAATAAGGGCGTGGACACAGGAGGTACAAAAGGTCAGAAGAGGAAACAGGACAAATGGGCTGAGCGTCTACCCTTATGGGCATGTGCGGCGGAATGGCGAATATTGATATGGATGTGAACGACAATCTCCTTCCGATTGCTGAGGATGTCCTTACCACCCTGTTCGAGCGCATAACTCAATCAGAGCCAGTTTCCGCCTCCAAATTGATTTACTCAAAATTGGCTCAATAACCCCATCTTCACGGCACTTTAAGAACGCTACAATATAGGAGTGCCCCTAATATGATGTTAGGAGTACCCGATTATCCAGCATATCCAATAACCAGCATTTTTCGCATTATCGATGATTCTTCTGTTTTCAAGCCTTTCTTGACTTCTTTCCATCAGTTCACAGGGTCCTATCCCCCACCTCTGAACTTGAAAAAAGAGCAAACCATGCTATACTCCTGCTGGTAGGAATTTCTCGTGCAGTTTTGCTTCTCTTGCGTACTGAAAAAAGGCCATGCAAGGGAGGAGGCGGCCTATGGCGATCACGATGTCCATACGCTTGATCTGGCTAAGGAGACAAATGGCTGCGCACATGCCTCAGTCTCTGTGCTCCCTTCTCTTCCACCCTCTTCCTCTCCTCCTGCTACGCCACGCAAACAGGAGTCTCTGCATGGGTACATGGTAGGGATCCCGCAGTCATTGCGGCACCTATTGGATTGGCTGGAGTGATTGTTGGTGCGCTCCTTGCCGGTGCATGCGCCCTCAAGCACCCTCGCCGGAATGTACAGCTTGCAACGCAAAGACAGGGAGAGCAATTTCGACAGGAACAGGAGATACCATGTGATGCAAAAAGAACAGGATGAACCGTACAAACACCAGGAAACAGAAGCCGAGAGAGCCCAGGCTGCTCTGCTGCGTGCGCACACGCTTGCCGAACGTGTCGCAGCATACCGCAAGGCGCTCCATAGCGATCCACGGATCGCACGCCTGCACCTGCTGGAGATGACCCGCCCGCTCGAAGTGACGGATAGCTATATTCCTTTACGCTTATATCAGGATCCCAGGCCAGGCTATGACCTTGAGTGGGTAGTGCAGAGCGATTATCGTCATGCTTTGATGATGGCCCATCGACGGCCAGTAGAAAGGCGGACCAGGATTGCCTTCGCACCAGAACATGAGCTTTGCATGTACAAGCACGCTGTCATCGTGGGTGCTCCTGGCACTGGCAAGACGACCCTGCTGCAGTACCTCACCTTGCAAGCGCTTGCTCAACAACTCAAGGGTCTGCCTGACCTGCCAATTCATATTGCATTACCTGCGTTTGCTCGCTCTGGACACCGTGACCTGCTCGCATACGCTGCGGCTGGGTGGGAAGAGCGCTATGGCTTCCCGCAAGCGGCAGCCCTGGACGACATCCAGGAGCAGTTGCAAGACGGTGACGCCTTGCTCCTGCTTGATGGGTTTGACGAGACGGGAGCAGGGACCACCAACGAGCCGGCGGAGAACGCTTCCTTTCAGATCTCCAAAGCCATTACGGATCTTGCCACCCGCTATCCGCAAGCTCCCGTCGTGGTCACTGCCCGCAAAGCAGACTCCCATCAACGTACCCGCCTGGCTGGCTTTGCAGAACTAGAGGTGCTGGATGTGCGCCCAGACGAGAGCAACCCGTTTGTGGAACGCTGGTTTGCCAGCCAGCCCGATCCCTCCAGGCGGGGCATGGCTCCTGAATTCCTTGCGCAACTGGAGCGCACTCCACGCATGCAGGTATTGGCGGCCAATCCCCTCTTGTTGTCGCTGCTGCTCATCGTGTATGACGAGCGACGCGCTCTCCCTGAGCGGAGAGCAGCACTGTACGACCAGTACGTGGAGACCCAGCTGACGCAATGGGATGCCAGCCGCGCTCTCCGTCGCATGCACGCATTCAAGCCAGAACACGACCGACAACTCCTGGAAACAGTGGCCTGGCATTTTCATCAGCAGGGACAGTGCTCCTTTCCCGAACATGCATTGCTTGAGGTCATAGCTGCTTACCTGCCTACCATCGGACTGCCGCCAGAGCAAAACGGACAGGTGTTAGCGGAGCTCGCTGCGGAAAACGGGCTGTTCCAGAAGCAAGCACGTGGCTGGTATGGTTTTGTACACCTGACCTTTCAGGACTATTTTGTTGCCCGATATGCCCTTGACCATCAGGAACTCGATCTCCTCCTGCGGCGGCGCGACGATCCGTGGTGGGAAGAAGTCCTCTTCTTCTATGCAGGGCGCATCCCTGACGCGAGCTTGCTCTTACAGCAATTACTTGGGCTGACACCAACACACCTGCAGCAAGATGATCTGTTCCACACCAACCTGATCCTGGCTGGTCGTTGCCTGGCAGCGGCAGATCCCACCGTTCGACACCATGCCCTCTCCCAGGAGGTCGTTACACGCCTGTTCCAGGTGTTGAAGACCACGCGCTACGCGTTGACACAAACGCAGGTTGCCGAAACATTGGCTGAGATGGGTGAGACAGCAGTATATACCCAACTGGTCCAGCTCCTCTCCGATGAGCAACTAGACTGGCGGCTGCGCGAGCGCGTCGCAGAAGTGTTTGGGCAGCTAGGAGAGCGCTCCACTGTCCCACAACTGGTCCAACTACTTATCAAAGAGCAACTAGACGCGCGGGTGCGCCAGAGCATCAAAAAAGCCCTTGGGCAGCTAGGGGAACGCTCGTCACGCTGGCGGCTGGTCCCGCTGTTCGCCGACGAGCGGGTGGAACCTCGGCTGCGCCAGCAGATCGCAGAAGCGTTCGGGAAGGCAGAAGAGCGCTCTATTGCCCCACAACTGGTGCAACTCCTCTCCGACGAACAGCTGGACCCGTCGGTACGCGGGAGTATCGCAGAAGCGTTTGGGCAGCTAGGAGAGCGCTCCATTGCTCCACGATTGGTGCAACTGCTCTCCGACGAGCAGATTACCTGGTCGGTGCGCGAGAGCATCACCTATGCGCTTAAGGAGCTAGGAGAGCGCTCCATTGCTCCACAGCTCGTCCAACTGCTCTCCGACGAGCAGTTGAACACATATGTGCGCCAGCGTATCGCAGAAGCGCTTGGGGAGCTAGGAGAGCGCTCCGTTGCGCCCCAAATGGTCCAGCTCCTCTCCGACAGGCAGCTGAACCCACGTGTACGAGGAAGCACTGCAGTAGGGCTAGCGCAGCTCGGTGAGCGTTCCATTGCCCCACAATTGCTCCAGCTGCTCACTGACAGGAAGCTGGACCAGTCAGTGCGCCAGAGTAGCGCAGGAGCACTGGGGCAGTCGGGTGATCGCTCCATGGTGCCCCAATTGGTTCAACTGGTCTCCGACAGGCAGCTGGACCAGTCGATACGCGCCACCATCGCCCATGCCCTTGGGCAGCTAGGAGGACGCTCCGTTGCCCCTCAACTGGTGCAGCTGCTCTCCGATGAGCAGCTGCACCCGCAGGTGCGCGAGAGCATCGTCTATACGCTAGGGTGGTTGGGAGAGCGCTCCATCGCATCCCAATTGGTGCAACTGCTCTCCGACGAGCAGGAGGACTGGTCGGTGCGCGTAAGGATTCCACGTGTGCTTGGGCAGCTAGGAGAGCGCTCCATTAGGCCCCAACTGCTCCAGCTCTTCTCCAATGAGCAGCTCGACTGGTCGATGCGTCTGCAAATCGCAGAGGCTCTGGGGCAACTAAGGGAGCGCTTGATGCTTCCCCAGCTGGTGCAATTGCTCTCTGAAGAGCAGACGTGCAGTTGCATGAGCGTATCGCTGGAGCACTGGGGCGGATAGGGGAGCCCTCCATTGTGCCACGAGTAGTGCAGCTGCTCTCCGATGAGCAGTTGAACTCGTCTGTACGCCAGTGTATTGCGGAAGCGCTTAGCACACTTGCCACTGATGAAGCGACGATTCAGGCTCTCACCGCTCTCCTCCCTACATCAGACGTGGCCGATAGCATTCATCACCTCTTATGGACAATGAGCCGCCAGATGGGTGTCAGAATCTTCATCGCTGATAGACCCAATGGGAACGAACCGTGATCACATGGCCTTTAGCATAGAACGCATCTAGATATGGAGACGCCTATGAGCTGTTCACTGCTCTTCGTTGGAGTTCCGTGCCTATCGTGCGAGGGAAGCATGCGCGAAGCCTTGTCCATTGTTGAGCAGTTAGCTCACGCGGATACCGTTGCTAGCACATCACAAGCCTTTCTAACTGATAGGAAAGGGTGCAGCCACATCGATAACAGGGCTCACTTCTCTGCGTCCTGACCTCTGCCGCTTGTGCTTCGGGGGAATCTTGTACTTGGCTTGAAGAAGGCGCGGCTGTGGGATAAAAAGTGGCTGCCCCACTTGTGTGCGGTCGGGGACTATCTCTCAGCGTGACTGCCGGGATAGGCAAACCATGTGGAGCGAGGTTTGTCATCTCTGGAATAAAATGCTTGCGGAGAGAGAGGATCAACAAGTCAGCCTTTAAGTACCTTCCATTGAGTGAAGTGTGAGTACAATGGTTCCTGAAAAAAACTAGGACGGCAAGCCTGATCTGAAGAGACTTTGTTCCAATGAAGCAAGATAGACCTGTGGATCGCGACGGAAGCGCAGTTGATTGCGACGGCCCTCGTGGCGATAATCGAGCGTCTGACGCAGTACACGCCAGGCCGTGACATCGGTGAGTCGCAAGTCGGCAACCGAAAAAGAAGCGAGTCGACTGGTCCCCGCTGCCACTACGCGCACCGAGCCGCGCACAACCAGAGTGGGCGATGCTCGCTTGCGGAAAGTCGACGCGCCGCTCGACATGGCGGGCGGTGCCGAAGAACTGCTCCAAATCATTGTTGGTCCGAGGCAGATCTTTGACCTGGTAGCAGTGGAAGAGCCCGTCCCAATAACTGGCAGTGACTTTCTGGAAGTGTACCACTGCGGGAGTGAGTGCGCCCAACCCGTCCTGTTGCTGTGTCATCGTCTAAAGCCTCCGCTGATACTCCTGTTGGAGGGTGGTCACAGCACGCTGTTCGGCATTGGCAAGCAAGTGAGCGGCCTGGTGTAACCAAGCGTACGCTTGTCGGACGGGGGCCAGAGTTGCTCCGTCGCCCTCAGCCCGGCTTGCACGATCCGCTGCAGTTGGCTCAGTTCGTCGGGGAGCCCCTTTTTTCCGCGACCCGCCTGATCGAGTCGTCGATGGCCCGGAGCCGCTCTTCCAATTGGAGTCCGTCGGCATCCAGTGGTGGTTTCCCATCATCGGTGAGCGCGCTCCTGACTGCCAGGCAATAGCCGCGCACTGCCTCGGCTTCTGCGTCTGTCCGCCTTTCTAAAGCCCGTTCAAGCGGAGGCACCCCGCGTACCTGTTTTTTGAGTTCTTTCTTGGCATGGAGGTCTGCGGCAGCAAGCGGTTTGGCGGCCTCACGCAAGTAATGAAACTGGCATAATTGGTGAGGAATACCCGGCAGCGCGCTCACCACCGCGTTGCGGATGGAGCGCTGCCCATCGGTGATCACTCCTGCAATGGGGATGTTCCGTTGCTGGCACACGGTCGCTGCTTCCGCCAGCAGCGGAACCAGATCGTTCTCCGTGGCTCCCAACAGACTCCGTGCCACTAGCACCTCTCCCGAACAGCAGTCACGCAGCACCCAGAGTACCTCGTGACCTACATCTGGTTGCAACCCATCGAGTGCCAGGATCACCTGCTTCTGGTCTTTCAGTCGCTCTTGTAATCGCTTTTCGTCTGCCAGATGGAGTGTCAGCAGTTCTTCATAGCGATAGAGCTGATCGGTCACCGTGCGCTGGGACAGTACGAGACCTCGCCTGAGCAGCTCCTCATGAATCTGCGGGATACTGCGCTGTTGCTGATAGCGTAACGTCCCTACCAGGGCGATCACATCCAGGCCAAATTCCCCATGCGGCAACGCCCATCCCCCTTCTTCCTTTGGGCGGGTTGGCTGGTGGTAGCGAGCACACACTTGATTGCGGCATCGATACACCTTGAGCGTTAACCGCGTGACCGCTTGTAAGGTGGTCACCGTCCGGTGACTATGATGCCCCATCCGCATCCGGTTCCCACACGCTCGGCAAGTCGTTTGATGCGGTTCAAGCACCATATGCTGGGTTGCTGGTGGGCGCGTTTGTTTTCGAGCCATGGGAAATCTCCTCTTTTCGGCTGGTCAATGCCAGTCCAGTAAAAAGGATCACGGTGACCAGTGCAGCCCCTCCTCCTGCCAGCACTCCCAAGAGCAAGGTATGCCAGAGAAGGAGACCACTGACCAGGCTAGTGAGCGCTATGAAGAATACAAAAATATGAGAACAACATCCTTCCAGACCCGCGAAAAGTGCTTCACCGAGAGCAGCTTTCGGATCAGCTAGCACGCCTATCAGCGCACCCAGCCCGAAAAGTCCGATGAATGCTCCAAACAGGACTCGTAAGGGGATAGGTAACGTCTTAGGGAGGATAAAGGAGCCCAGAAGAGATCCGACAATACCAACAGTCAAAATGCCGAGACTACACCAGAAAAGAGCACGGCGCGAGTTGCCGATGCCTATGCTTTCGTCATAGATTACGGCGAACAGCAGACCTACTAGAAGAAGACCCACACCAGCTCCACTCCCTACAGCCAACAAGCGGGCTCCTTCCGGGATCATGAAAAAATTGGCGCCTCGGGAGTTCGCGACGTCACCGAGAAGAGCAACGTAGCCTATACCCCCTCCGAGAAGAGTGGCGAGAAGAAAGCCAACCATCCACCATCTGCTGGGACGGCGCATCTGGCTTTTCTCACGGATAGATCTCCGGCGATGTCTCCTTTTGGGCATGGATGTCTTCTTTCTGTATACAAATGCAGCCATCAGCTTTTGAACACAGATAGGGTTCATCAAACATGAATCGCCTCTATTGCCTGGTTTGGGTCAGGCATCAGTTTGGATGTGCCTCTATAGTATACCTCTTGCAGATCAGGTTTGCCATCCTAGAAAAAAATAACAACTGGTATAACAACAAGGGAGTAAGGATCCTGTAACACCCCATTCGAGGCACGTCCTTCTTGTTGCTACACGATACGTGGTGATTACCCACAAATCCTCGAGTCTGCTTTCCCGGCAACTACATCGATACTATGTGATAATCTCCACACTATCGCCATCTTGCACAGGATGGTCGCGCCCAACTTGCTGATCATCAAAGCGTGCCGATGGACCCCAAATGCGGGCACCACGACAGGTTGCTCCCAACTCCTTATGTACTTTCGTGGCAACATCGATGATGGTTGCTCCTGGCTCCATTGCCAGTGGTTCCTCATCCACTTGTTTGTTGTGGCGCAGGTAGACGCGGATCAACCCCGTGAGCTTCCACACGGCTTCTTTGAATGCACCCAGGCTCTCGTCATCAATGATGGAGACCCCGACGACAGGAAGATCGGAAACGGCTGCTTGCAAGGCTGCGAGATCCCCCTCGTTGGCCTCATCCATCTTGGTGGCGGCGAGCATCGATGGCAGGTCGATCCCTGCGAGAGCTACTTCGTTTCGTACATCTTGCAGCACGTCATAGGGCCCGCCTACATCCAGGCAGTAGACGATGGCATCAGCACCGCGCAGGACACCCAGCAGAGCACGACCTCCGCCGCGCCCTCCTGCGGCATCAGAGAGTAACCCTGGAATCTCTACAAGCTGGACGAGTACTCCGCCGATGCGCGTGAGTGCGGCGACCGGTCGCAGAGTCGTGAAGGCGTAGTCGCCGATCTTGATCTGAACATGCGATAAGGTATGGAGCAGTGACGATTTCCCTGCATTGGGTGCGCCGACGAATGCGATCTGGGCCACGCCTTCACGACGGACGGCAACGGAATCTCGTTGTATCGCATGAGCGCGCTTATGGGTCTCTTCAATTTGCTCGAGGACCCATTTACGTATTTCTGCATAAGGACCGTTGCGATAGCCAGGGAGTTCCTGGAGAATAGCGCGCAATTCGCGCACACGTTCAGCGCCTTCTTTGCCGATGAGGCGGCGTTTAATCAGTTGCATGTGGGTTCGATGGGGCATAGGCATACCAAAACACTCCTTGATGATGTAGAGGGACCGAGCAGGAGGGTACGCCAATCGCGTGGCCCAGGAGATGAGAGCAAGCTGATAGATGCCTTATCCCTGGCCGAGGAGAGGTGCGTCCGCCCCGCTGCTTACACACGACGCTTGAAAGCGTAAGCAGCAGATTAGCCGTTTTTCTTATAAACCGTTACGCGCCAGGCGCTGATGCGAGAGATACCCATCTGGACTGGTTTCCTTACCTAAAGAGCGTTAGAGCAGTTGTTTGTAATACGCTACCACTATAGCATAGGGAACGTGGCATCTGCAAGAGTGTAACTTCTTTCACTTCTGGAGAAGCACCAAACGATACATGGTTTATTCTTCCTCTCCATCTTATTGAAAAAACCATGTAGACCAGAGACGAATGAAGAGAAGTATTGCTTGCCAGTGCAAGCATTTTAGGCATAGTATTTGTTCGCTTAACAACTCTTGGGTTTTATGCCTGCGTGCCTGTAACTGTGGATTATGAGCACTCTCCTAGCCTCATTTTCTGGTACCATGTCGGTTTTTTTCATTGTGCAACCTATCTCTTCACGCTATCCCACGATTGGACTATAATAGCCTCAGCTTTGAAGGTTTGTAAGTTTTTAATGATTGGAAAAGATCATAATGCCACGTACCAAAGCACAGATAAAAGGTGATGCTCTTGAAAAGGCAGTCCAGTTACTCGAAGCATTTATTTTAGGGACAAATCCCGCGACAAAAGATGCAATGGTCACAATTGAACCAAAGAAAATCGTCGTCGTCAATGGCGTAAAGCATGAAATCGACATCTATATCACTATCGACTATGGTAAAGGATACAAAGCGATCTTCATTTTTGAGTGTAAGAATTGGACAAAGAAAGTTGATAAGGATGAGATTATTGTCTTCTCAAAGAAAGTTGAGGTTGTTCATGCTCAGACAGGCTACTTTATAGCTAAAAGCTTTACGCGAGACGCAGAAGCGCAAGCAGAGCAAGATGGTAGGCTCAAACTCCTCATCGCAACCGAAGAGCTAGATACCTCTACACGCTTAATCGTAGATTTTCATATTTTATTAAATACAAATGTAAACTCTCACTCCAATTTCATATTGCGACCCTTCAAGTCAGGTATCCTCACCAATGAAAGTTTCGTTAGCTATAACAATGAACACCTTTTGCTCGGGACATTTAACGAGAGGATGAGACAGAGACTTATTGATGAGACTATGCGATCTGTGCCACCCACCAATTTTGTCGATGATGCCTGTTCCTACAAGATAACTAAAACAGTCTTATTTCAGCCCCATGAGTTGTTTATTGAAGGCCAGGAATGTTACCGATTAGATATGACGGTAACATGGAAGACGCGTATTATTCGCCCTCCGATTGTTTCCAAATTCGATATCAAAACACGCGGCAGAGTGATAACCTATGACTCAGGCGAAATTCCGTCAGTTGGGAACATCCAAATGTCATTTATAGAGATCGAATAGCTTCCTGCTGTTTATATTCTACTTTTCACTAACTCTCTTGTATCCTTTTATTAGCCTCAAAAGCCCGCCTAACGCCTGACAAAAAACCTTCTGGGACTCAGCATTTTTTCCACTACTGAGTATGAAATATTAATTTTGTGAGGATGAGATTTTTTGCGCTATGCTTATTGCCTTTTGTACATAGTCTACAGCATTATCAGCCCTGATTTCTGCTTTTCCAAGCAGTCCATGAGCTACCTTATTCCTCAGATCACGCATATCTTTTAAAGTCCTCATGGTGTCTGAATCAATACGGTTATATTGTGAAAGAAGTTCAAGATCCATAAGAGAAGACCGAACAGACTTATTAACAGTTTGAGCTTGTTCAGATGAAGCAGCCAGTTGTTCTATCGCTCGTTGAATTTCCAACTCAATACCAGCCCAAGCTATAATTATTGCTGCTTGTGGACTGATATCAGCAAACATTACAGCTTCCTTCTGCCATTCAAGGCTTAACTTTTCTTTCTCCAAGTCGAGCTGTTTTTCCTGTACCTGAACTTGCTGTTTCATTAACTCAAGCTTTTCAGCTTCCCTTTGATGCAATTGCCCTATTGTTCCTGTAGTAATTTCAGTATCAGTCGAAGGTGCTTCTTCGATAACCACTCTCATTGATATAGCTCTTGTACTGATTTTTTCTCTTCTCATGGCATTTTGAAATTGTAAATAATGTAAATAAGTAAAAAGAAGGCTTATGAAGCCAATGACAGCAGTCACTACAACAGATATGATAGCTATCTGAGTTGCTTGGTCTTTCAAAAGACTACTATGAGATATAAAATAGGCAACAGCAGCAATTATCATTCCAATGATAATCAAGAAAACCAACGAGATCGTTATAGTAATAAGCCTCTTTTGATTCTCTATATTCATGAGTAGCTTCCCCCTAATATAAAAATAGTCACTAATGAAGCCACAACGTATATAACGGCGGCGGTAAAGATCAATGTATTGCCTTTTGCATCAGGAGGGCTTGCCGTAATCATACTGTTTCCCAAGTTAAATAAAATCGTAGCTGCTCCAAAAAGTACACTTACAATAAGCGCCAAAAACTTTTTTCTTAGGGTACTTTTCTTTTGCTTAAGCTCCGACTGTGCCGTATCTAATTTTACTCTGGCTGTAGACAGCTCTATTGTTGTTTTACTAAGGAGTCGTCATAAAATAAGGGTCGCAAGATGAGGTGTGGTAGACTGTGAGGCATGAAGGAAGAAGAAGCGATCAAGCGAAGATTCGAACTGGTGTCCGGGGACTTGAATGAACGAACGCGGCGGCTGGTAGCCGCCAGCGAGGCGGTGGCGATGGGATGGGGAGGGATTTCCGCCGTCTCACGAGCGACAGGAATCTCCCGCAAGGCCATCAGCCACGGGATCAAGGAACTGCAGGAGAGGGGAGGAGCCAGCACGGGACGAATCCGCCGAAAAGGAGGTGGGCGCAAGCAAACGGTGAGCAAGGATGCCAGCCTGCGGGAGGACTTGGAACGGTTGGTAGAGCCAGTGACGCGGGGAGATCCAGAGTCACCACTGCGCTGGACGTGCAAGAGTATACGCAAGCTGGCCAAGGAACTAAGTCAACAGGGCCATCAGGTGTCCCATCAGCTGGTCAGTGAGTTGCTGCACGAACTGGGGTACAGCTTGCAGGCCAATCGCAAGACCCATGAGGGAGGAGACCACCCTGATCGCGACGCCCAGTTCGAGCACGTCAATGCCCAGGCAGAGGCTTTTCTTGCGGCAGGTGAGCCGGTCGTGTCGGTGGACGCGAAGAAGAAAGAACTGGTGGGCGATTTCAAGAATCCTGGGCGCGAATGGCGGCCGCAAGGGAAGCCTGAACCGGTGCGTGTCTACGACTTCCCCATCAAGGGCTTGGGTCGAGCTACTCCTTACGGTGTGTACGACTTAGGGCGGAACACGGGCTGGGTCAATGTGGGGATGGACCATGATACGGCCGCCTTTGCCGTAGAAAGAATCCGACGCTGGTGGAGTGATGTTGGACAGTTCCAGTATCCCCACGCGAAGCGGCTGCTCATCAGTGCGGATGGGGGAGGCAGCAACGGCTCCCGCGTGCGCTTATGGAAATGGGAGCTACAGCAGCTGGCCGATGAAATCGGCTTGTCGATCACCGTCTGCCACTTACCACCGGGAACGAGTAAATGGAACAAGATTGAGCATCGCCTCTTTGCCTGGATCAGTCAGAACTGGCGCGGCAAGCCGCTCGTGAGCTACGCAGTGATCCTCAAGTTGATCGCTGCGACCACGACCGAGGCAGGCTTGACGGTGCAATGCCAACTCGACACCAATAGCTACCTTGCCGGTCGTAAAGTGTCCGATGAAGAGATGGCGACGCTTTCCATCCTGCCAGACCCCTTTCATGGCGAATGGAACTATACCATCCAGCCTCGGACAACTCAAATTGATACCATTATTCTTTGACGAATCCTAAGTTCTTTCTCGCGCTTCTGCAATTCAATACGAATTTCTTGTAGTTCTTGGCTTCGTTGCTGTAGCTGGGTATGTTTACTCTCCAATTCTGCTTGCATCCTTCCCATATGAAACTTCAACTCAGTTGGGTTCATATTCTTAGGATCAAACTGACCGTACCACATCTCTTAAGCTCCAATTGCCAAATAAATGATAATTTGCGAGATGAAAAACTGAAAGAGTAAAAAAAGAATGAAATGTAAACCCATTATACCATTTTCCCTCCTACCTTCAAGCGTCTATAGACCATCAGACCATCTAATTGAGATGCTTCCCTCTATTGTCCGACCACAGCCAACAGTTACCCATAAGGTCCCATTCTCGGGACTCCCCTCCACCCGCTTGAGCACGATCTCCTCAGCCACTGGTCCAATAGAAGTACTGATTCGACGAGTTATAGGAACCAGTTTTCCATCAACTGCGAAATTGACATCGAAACAAAAAATCGGCATAGTTACAACATGACTACAGCAACGCCATATACAACCTTAGGACACTCACTGAAATAAAGGTACCAGCTACTGTGGTTGAATGGAATAATTCCAATCCCCATGAAAGGCCTCTCTCGTGATGCTGAGTGTGGCCAAGTCTTTGTCTGAGACTTTGATGCCAGTCGGATAGCTATT
>WNEZ01003234.1_pt1 | contig 15968 bp, 9 predicted proteins | sample 5400521 | NCBI WGS metagenome assembly WNEZ01 (sample SAMN13153339, study PRJNA577476) | soil metagenome | isolation source: 120 cm saprolite under Douglas fir tree site 2 hole 1 replicate 1 | place: USA:California | collected 2015-04-18
GAATATGCGGCACAGCCGTACGATGGCGAGATTGCTTTTGCGGATGAGCAGGTCGGGCGGCTTCTCCGGTTGTTGAACGAGAAAGGGATTTATCAAAACACGGTGATCGTGCTCTGCGGTGACCACGGCGAAAGCCTGGGAGAGCATGGCGAAAAGACGCACGGTTTCTTTATCTACAACGCCACCATGCATGTGCCGTTGATCATTCGATTGCCAGAGAATCGGCTTCCGGAGAATGCCGCGGCACGCACCGTTGCCGATCCCGCGTCGCTCGTCGATCTGATGCCCACGATTCTGGGCGCTGTCGGGCTGGAGATTCCGCCGCAGGTGCAAGGACGCAGCCTGCTTCCAGAGATTCGGGCTGACCGCACCGACCAAGCCACCCGCGACCGCATGCTCTATGGAGAGACCTTCATGCCACGGATTCACTTCAACTGGAGTGAACTGCGGGGCTCGGAGAACACGAAATATCACTTCATCGACGCGCCTCGACCCGAGCTCTACGATCTGGCGAAGGACCCGGGCGAAGTTCACAATCTGTTCACCGAGAAGAAGGCGGTGGCCGAGGAGATGCGCGCGAAGCTCGTCAGCTTGATCCGTGATTACAGCGCTGGAAAAGAAATGGCGGAAAAGACCGGCTTGGATCCGGCGCTGATGGAGCGGTTGAAGGCCCTGGGATATGCGGGATTTTCCGGGGGCGGTGATCCGACTATCAGCAGTCGAGATCTGCCCGATCCGAAAGACCGCGTCGCGGTGTATGAGCTGATCTCCGACGCCATCGCCGACAGCCAGCACGGCCGCTATCAGGAGTCGATCGAAAAGCTGAAGAGTGTAATCAAGACCGAGCCCAACTCTGTTCCGGCGCACTATCTGCAGGGATTGGACTACTACCGGCTCAAGATGTTTGCCGAGGCAGTGGACGAGCTGCAGAGAACGGTTCAGCTCAGTCCTGACTACGCGCTTGCCTTTTTTAACCTCGGCATGGCGCAGGCCCACGCCGGGCAGTTCGATGCCGCCATCGTAACGCTGCAACGGACTCTGCAATTGGATGCCACCAATTTCGAAGCCGCCTACAATCTGGGAGTGGCGTTCATACAGAAAAGACAATTGGATCCGGCGGCGGCGGCACTCCGGCAATCGGTTACGATTAATCCGGAGTTTGCGCGTGGACATCGCGCCCTGGGTGAGACCCTGCTCTATCTGGACAAACTTGACGAAGCCATTGTCGAGTTGCGCCGCGCCGTCGAGTTGGCGCCGCAAGAGCCGATCATGCACGAGTCGTTAGCCAAGGCACTGACCGCCAAGGGACTCACCGCGGAGGCAGACGAGGAGACGCGGCGCGCGCACCAGCAGCAAGCGCCGCAATAAACGCATGTTCGGGCGCTTCTCAATTTTCTTATTTACTTTTTTCTTGATCGTGGTCACGCCGGTTCTCGACGTCGCAACTTTCGCGCAGGCGATTCCGACCAAGCCAGTGCCGGCAAAGCAGCGGTCGCCAGCCGGTTTTACGAAACCCAGCGTCATATTGATCACCATCGATACCCTGCGTGCCGACCACGTGGGATGTTATGGAGCGGAGACCGTCAAGACTCCAACTCTTGATGCGCTGGCTCACGACGGTGTCGTGTTTGAGCGGGCGATCTCGCAGGTCCCACTTACCTGGCCTTCGCATGCGGTGATCCTGACCGGCACTTACCCCTTTCAGAATGGTGTGCAGGATTTCACCGGACAGCCACTAGCGCAGCAATTTCGCACCGTGTCCCAGGCTTTCCAGCAGGCGGGTTACGCCACTGGGGCCGTGGTCAGTGCCTTCGTTCTCGACCGGAGTTGGGGACTGGCGCGCGGCTTCGACTTTTACGATGACGCGTTTTCGGCGGAAACCTTCGAGAAAAAAGATGTCGGATTGGTGGACCGTCGCGCCGGGGAGAGCGTAGCGCATGCCATCGCCTGGTTGAAGAAAACTCCGCGACGCCCGTTTTTTCTCTGGTTGCATCTTTACGACCCGCACAGCCCGTACGATCCTCCGGAACCCTACCGCACCGAATACCGCAGCCACCTCTACGATGGCGAGAGATCGCCTACGCGGACCACGAACTCGGAAACCTGATGTCATGGCTCAAGCAGAATCATCTTTATGATTCGTCGCTGATTGTCGCACTCAGCGATCATGGCGAGTCTCTCGGGGAACACGGCGAAGACGAGCATGGCTTCTTCGTGTACAATGCCACGGTGCATGTGCCGCTGATAGTGAAACCGCCTGCTGCCAGCGGCATTGCGGCTGGCCGACGCAGCGAGCCCGTGGAGACCACGGCCGTGGCCCCGACGCTTGTGCAACTGGCCGGCGTGAAGGATCCGGTTGATAAAATTTATACACAGTTCCAGTCGCATGCTTTATTGGGCACGAGCTACACAGGGTTAGCCAAGCAGACGGGGTATCTTCGGGCAAAAGATCCAGCCTACAGCGAGACTTTCTATCCCTTAAGTTCTTTCGGCTGGAGCCCGCTGCACGCGCTCGAGAGTGAGCGTTTTCACTTTATCGAGGTGCCCAAACCAGAGTTGTACGATCTTGAAGCCGATCCCGGAGAAACCCGGAACATTGCCGCCGAGCAACCCGCCACCGTTGCAGTCCTTCGGGAAAAGATGCAGGCACTTCTGGCCCACAATCCGTTTACGCGCCAGGATGCGGGTGCTGGAAACCTGAGTCCCGACGCGCAGGAAAAATTACGTGCCCTGGGCTACTTCGGATTTCGCGCCGCTGTTTCTCCCGAGTCGCTCAAGCAGGGGCTCGCCGATCCCAAGGATAAGCTGTGGGAGTTTAATTCCATCCTGAAAGCTCAGGACGCTTTTCAGCGCAAGGAGGACGATCGGGCGGAGGCTCTTCTCACCGAGGTCCAGCAAAAAGATCCGCAAATCTACGTGATTCCATTTCTGCTGGGCGAGTCGGCTTTGCGGCGGCAGGACTGGGAACGCGCTGCCGATCAACTGCAGCGCTGCCTCGGATTGAATCCGAATTTCGACAACGCCATGACCGGACTGGCGCGGGCCCTGGCGAAGCTGGGTCGCGCGGACGAAGCGAAAAACTGGCTCAACAAAGCCTTGCAGAGCAACCCGCAGAACTACCGCGCCTGGTATCAAATGGGATTGCTGGTTGCGGGGAGCGATCCGGCAGCGGCCCTGTCCGCGTATGAAAAGACGATCGCCATCCAGCCCAATTTTTCTGCTGGGCAACGCGAACTGGGAATGCTCCTCTTTCAGCAGAAAAACTATGCCGCCGCGGCGCCACACCTGGAGAAGACGATTGGGCTCGGACTGGAAGATGCGCGACTGCACAACTTCCTCGGCATTTGCTATAACCGGACGAATCGGACTTTAAAAGCAGTCCGTGAGTTTCAGCGTGCCGTTGACCTTGATCCGAAACTGGCGGAAGCTCACCTGAACCTTGCCTATGCTCATCAACTTTTGCACCATCTAAAAGCGGCGCACGAGGAATACGCAATGGCCTGCAAGCTCGACGAAGCATTCTGCAAATTCGTGCCTGCGAACTGACGCTCTTAATGCCTGCCGGCCGCTCTCACGCGCTGGGCTTCCGCTCGCTCCCGCTCCGCATCAGCCTGCTGTCCCAACTGGAGGTACGCGTCGGCCAAAAATGCGTGTGGCTCGGGCGATTTGGGCTGAAGCTCCGCCGCCTTCGTCAGGTTCGGCACGGCGGCTGCGGGATTTCCCGTGAGAGCCAGGGCTCGCCCCAGAAGCAGGTGTGCGCTGTAGTGGTTCGGCCTGAGTTCAATGACCTTTGTGTACTCCGGGATGGCCTCCGTCAGGCGGCCAGCTCGCGCGTAGGCGGTCGCCAGTGAGAGATGCGCTTCAGGCCAGTTCGGGGAGCGTGCCACCGCGGTCTCAAACTGGACCGTTGCTGCCGCGAAATCTCCCGTCTCGAACAGCGCCGAGCCCAACTGGTATCGCGGAACGGTCAAGTCTGGGCGCATTTCCACTGCCTTACGCAATATCGGCACCGCCTTCTCGTAATTCTTCAGCGAACTCAGGGCTGTACCGAGTTGAAGATAAGTGATCGGCAGGTTAGGCTCCAGCGCGATCACTTGCTCAAGCAGAGGCACCGCTTCCACGAAGTGCATGTCTTCTTTGAACATTTCTGCCCGGTGCAACAAGTTCACGACCTCAACCTTGTCCTTCGGATCCGCCCCGGTGTCCTTGATGCCGAGCGCGGCTGAAGCGCTGCTATCCGATGCTACGTATCCCAGCGCATTAAGTCTCTCCTGGAGATCGGGATCAGCACTCACTTTCGGCGCTTCTTTTGCTGTGCCCGTCTTCTGCCGGAACGTATCGAGCTGGCTGGCCAGCGTGTTAGTGACGGCTACGGACGTAGTGGATAGATTATGCTCCGCTTTCGGATCCGCGGATTGGTCATAGAGTTCCTTGTGCGGTGCCTCAATGAAGAGATACTTTCCCGTACGGAGCGCCCGCAGCGAACTCCATCCAAAAGTACGGTGCGGATAATCGCTTTCCGCGTAGGCGGGGCGATCGGGCGACGTTTCAGAAGTCTTGCTGGCCGCTGTTCCGGCTTGGCCCGCGGGCCCAGCCTTCAACGCCGTTGGCTTCAGCATCGCTGGCTTCAACATCGCTGGCTTAAGCATGCTCAGAAGAGACTCCCCCTGCACCTCAGGCGGTATCGCAATTCCCACCGCCTCCAAGATGCTCGGCAGGACATCGACCAGCCCGGCGCGGCTCTCGATCCGTTTCCCGGCGGAACGCTCTCGCGGCAGCTTGAACAACAGCGGCACCCGAATGGTTTCATCGTAGAGAAAAATCCCGTGCGTTGTCTCTCCGTGTTCGCCCAAAGCCTCGCCATGATCCGCCATGACGGCAATCAGTGCGCCATCATAAAGCCCCCGTAGGCGCAACCAACCGAGGAATTTGCCCACCGCGGCATCGACGTACGCAATCTCGCCGTCGTAGGGCGCGGAAGCGTACTTGGTCTTGTAGGGTTCGGGAGGATCATAGGGGTCGTGCGGGTCGTAGAGATGCACCCAGATGAAGAACGGCCCCTCGTAGTGTGTGGTCAGCCACTCCAGCGTGTGTCCAATGACCTCGCCGCCGCGGCGTTCGATGGCCTGGTAACGGTCTTCTCCCTGGCGCCGCCGGTGGAAGCCGGCATCGTAGGTGTCGAATCCACGCTCAAAACCGGGAGCCGACCGTGTAGCTGGGTCAAGCACCAGCGAGCCGACAAAAGCCGCCGTATGGTATCCGTTGCCGCGAAAGATGTAAGGAGCGTAGGGCAGATCCTCGGCCAGCGGCACGCCAAAATCGTTTACCTGGTGGAACTGCGGATATGTGCCCGTGAGTATGGTGGCGTGAGATGCAGTCGTCAGCGGAACCTGGGAGTAGGCGTGAGTGAAGACCACGGCTTGGCGCGCGAGAGCATCGAGGTTCGGAGTAAGCCCGCGCTTTGAGCCGAGGAAGCCCATGCGGTCGGCGCGCGTCGTATCCAATGTGATCAGGATTACGTTAGGGGGCTGAGACCTTGGACGCTGAGGCTGAACGGTGGCACCGATCGCACTTACCAACAAGCAGAGAACGCACAGCAAGCCGCGGGTCAGGAACATAGTGTATAAAAAGTTTATCATCGGCAGGTTGGGACTACGCAGGTTGGGAGTGGGACCAACGGAAGCAAGCGCGAATAATATCCGGGGTTACTGAGGATTTGTGGACGCAGTTGCGTTCCCCTGCAGCCGCTTCAGCAAGTCCCGCGCCTTCGGCGCAAACGGCGAATCGGGAAAAGCCTTGAGGTAGGCCTCGAGTTGGCTGATGGCCTCCGACGTGCGCTTCTGTTGCACATACAGATACACCAGTTGCCGATACGCTTGCCACATCTTGGGATCAAGCTGCAGCGCACTCTCCAGACTCTTCTCGGCCAGTTCGGGCCGGCCTGTGAGCGAATACACTGATCCCTGCAGGGAGTGTCCGAACGCGGAGTCCGGCCGACGCTTTAATCCTTCTTCGATCTCGCGTTCGGCCGCGGGGTAGCGCTGCGTCAGCAACAGGACGTTGGCGAGATTAAAGTGCGCTTCCGCGTCATTCTGATTTACTTTCAGGGCTGCTTCAAACTGGACTTGCGCCGCCTCGAAGTTCTGCCGGCCCAGATACATCAAGCCCAATTTGTCGTGAGCGGGATAAAACTCTGGCGAATAGCTAAGAGCCCTCTCGTAATGCTGGATCGCCTCGTCTGTCTTATTCTGGTGGTCCGCCTCCACACCCTTATCGAACTCCTTGCGCGTTTTTTTCGGGAATTTCCCGTAGTATTCGGCGGGATCGACTAGGTACGGGTTGCTCCCCTCCATCCGTCCCGGCAAGGGATCTTTCTTGACGTCGGAGCGCGGTGCCAGCGTGATTTGGACGAAGTTCGTGGGCGAGGTTGCCGGGTTCACGTCTGTCGTCTCGCTAAAGGGCTCATAAGCATCGTCATTGACCGAGACTCGGTACTGGTTAGCGACCAGGCTGTAGAAACCAAAGCGCCCCTGGTCATCGCAGTACACGCTCCCGATGGGAGTGCCGCGCATTTCCAAAGAGATCAGGACAGGATGGGCAGGAAAGTCACCCCGGGATACTCTGACGTTTCCAATAATTCTGGCTAACTGGTTCTGCTGGGCACAAAGCTGGTCGGAAATGACGAAGGATGCCAGAAGCGCGGACCAGACCACAGCGCTCCAGCCTCTACCCATAAGACACCCCAACGGAACAATACTACGGGGAAGGAAAAAAGGCTTGCTACCGAAATCGGCAGCAAGCCTTCGAAGATAGCCAGCTTCTGCTAGAAGCTGAGCTTTACGCCCAACTGTACATTGCGCGAATTCAGAGTGCCCGCAGCCTGGCCAAAGTTGCTGTGAGTGTAGTTGTTGTTCGCTCCTCCACCCGCGGTTGCGAGAATGAAGTTGGTACGGTTGAATACATTGAAGCCATTCGCATCGAACTTCATGTTGACCCTTTCCGTTATTTTGAAAGTCTTGGACAGGGTCATATCGGCCGTCCAGTAGCCCGGACCGACGAAGCTGTTGCGGCCCAGGTTCCCAACGCAGCCCAGACACGCCGGCGAGAATGTGATGTTCGGTGAGGTGGTCGTGTATACTCCCCCTCCCTGACCCGCAGATCCCCAGCCGTTCGCCCAACTGTCGTGACTAATGCCACCGACTCTTGCCACGGTGGAGTTCGGCCGATCGTTTCTGCCGCGGTCCAGGTTGAAGTCGCCACCAACGTTGTGGCAGTTCCCATCGGTAAAGTCGTCAGTCCCCAAGATCGACACCTCGCAGAGACCTCTCGGGTTGTTGGCAGGATCGACAAGCGTGATTTCTCTCAACTTTGCACCAGCCGAAATAAAGGGTTCAAAGTGCGCCCCAGACTGGAAGGCCCAGATGCCGTTCAGCGACCAGCCGCCCGCAATCGCACCCATCACGCCTTTCATGTTCTGTCCGGGCAACTGCCAGACGTAGTTGAGAACGAGCCGGTGCCGGATGTCGAAGATCGAGTCGCCGCGATCCAACCCGGGCAGCGTCTGATCCAGGGTGAAGCCTTCGCCCGCGGCCGCGCCGTTGGCGGTGGTGGCGCCACTGTGCCAAGTCGATCCGTTGTCAATCGAGTGGCTGTAGGTGTAATCGACGTTGAAAAGCAACCCGTGAGACATCTGGTGCTTCAACGACGCCTGCAACGAACTGTAGTTGGAGTTGACCGAGTTCTGCCAGTTACGCAGGCGGCCGTAGTTCTGGTTCAATCGGCCACCCAAGCCGGTTAATGTCCGGCCGAAGTTGTCGGTTTCCGTAACGCCTGCCGGCAGAAGAGAGCCGGGTTCCCGGTTGATGTCTTCGGAGCGGAACAGCTTGTGACCGGCTGTACCAACATAGCGCGCTTCTAGCACCGTCTTGGGCAGGATTTCGCGCTGTACGCTCAGGTAGAAGTTGTACACGTAAGGATCCCGGAGGCCCTTGGGAAAGACGATTCCCGTCAAGATAGCCTGGTTCGCGTTGCCTGGATCCCAGCCGCCGATGTTGCCCACGTTCTGCGCCTGTGATGGAGGTCCCGAGTTTCCTGGGTTGCGGTTGTTGCCAGTAGCGGTAAAGTTTGGCACTTTCGAGGGATCTTGTTCGTAGGCGCCGGTGGCGGGGTTAAACGTGGTTGGCCCGTAGATAAGATTGGCTACCCCATTAGCTGGATCAGGTATCGTGTTAACAGCGCAGCATGCAGAGTTGAACGAATAGTAGGGGAGGTCCCAGCGCGAGTTCGAGAGCGGGTTGTACAGCGTCCCCTCGTAGGCTACACCGAAGCCGCCACGCAGCGACGTCTTGCCATCGCCAAACACGTCATAGGCAAAACCCACGCGTGGTCCAAAGTTATTGTGGTCGCCTTGACCCAAAGAATTGGCTGGGGCGAAACCACCGGCGGTCGGCGAACAACCGCCAACCAACTGTGCCAGCGCAATACGAGCAGGGTCACAGGTGGCGGGGTTGTTAGCGTTGTACAACTCGTTCAGCAGTCCATTGCTCGGGCCCAGGATGAACGAGTTCGCCGTGCTCGGGCCCAGGATGAACGTGGTCGCGGTATTCGCTTCTTCGTGGTGACGTTGATAAAGGTCGTAACGAATACCCAGGTTCAACGTCAGGCGCTTCGAGACCTTCCAGTCATCCTGGAAGAATGCGCCCATCTCGAGGTTGCGCCAGTGCCGGACGTTGCTATCCAGTACGGCAGCGGGGTTTGGGTTATACGAAGACACGGGACACGGCGCCTTGCAAATCCCAGGATCCACACCCGCCACCTGGTAGTACGGTGAGTCCGCGGCAAAGAATACCTGGTCGTAGAAATAGTACGAAGGACGCGCCACGTTGAACTCGCTGTTCTCGATGTTGCGCCGGAAATCCACACCGACCTTCATATTGTGGTTCCCGTGGCCGATCGAAACCAGGTCCGAGTAGGTGTAAATGTTTTCTTTGAATGCCTGCGGGTAGCCGTTGTAGGAGCCGAATCCCGCTGACCCATCGCCGAAGCCGACGTCCGGCACACCACCGTGGTTGGTCGTAATACCGAGGTTGTTCTGAAGGTAACCGGCGCGGAACTCGTTCAGGACGTTCGGGCTGAAGGTGTGTACGAAACTCAACGAGCCCTGCGGGAAATTACTGCGGTTGGGGTTACTGAAGCCACGCGTGCAAGCCGCATTGCAGCCGCCGAACTTGTCCGTTTGCCGATTGTAGTTGTAGTTGATGAAGAAGCGGTTGTTGGCGTTCCAATTGTAATCCAGGCGCAGCGAAGCTTCGTTCCCGTTGAACAGGTTGCCAAGGGTTTGCGTCTGCGTTTTGAAGGTGGCAGCACTGCTCTCCTGAATAATGTCAGTCGCCCGGTTGAGCGTTCCGGTTTGCTGAGGGATGCCGCAATTTGCGGATTCCGCCGCCGTGACACCAAAGATGTTGGCCCATTTCTGTGCTTGTAGCGGAGTTCCAAAACCGCCTGGGCACACTAAGAGGGAGTAATCTTGCGGGCCGGGAGGAGTAGCACAAGGGGGCCCCGCGGTGGTAAATCCATTGAATACATAGCAGTCCATGGTCAGGCCGGCGATGCTGGTGCCCGGGTTCGCCGGCGCGAAGTTGCTGTACAGCAGCGCGGCCGTCGAGTTCGTCGGGGTGGCAGTGAGGTTGGCGGCGCTATCGGCATCGGTGACCGCCTTGCGCCACGCGGACGTTTCCTGAATGTCATTGATCGAGTTGGCATTCGCTGTGTAGCGGTCTCCCTGCAAAGAGAGGAAGAAGAACAGCTTGTCCTTAACAATCGGCCCGCCCAAAGTAACGCCGAACTGGTTGAAATGCAGCGGTGGTCTCTTCACGCCACTCTGGTTCAGGAAAAAGGTGTTGGCATCGAGTGCATTGTTGCGAATGTATTCCCACCCGCTGCCGTGCCAGGCATTGGTGCCAGCTTTGGTCACCAGGTTGACCGTACTGCCGGCGCTGTTGCCGTACTGTGCAGACATATTCAGCTGATTTTGCTGGAATTCCTCGACCGTGTCCTGGATCGGCGTGTTAACAGCACCGCCGCTCAGGCCTTTATTGGATACGCCGTTGACCAGGAACCCATTGAAGTCCTCACGCAATCCGTTGACGACCGTGTTGTGGCCGTTTTCGAAATCAACCCCGGTCACGTTCACAGCCCCCGTGCTCAATTGCATCAGGTCGAACACGTTCCGGCCGTTCAGGGGCAGGTTGTTGATCTGCGTCGAGCTCACCGTGGTGGCCAGCTTGGAATCTTCCGTGTTGACGGCGGCAGCTTCGCCGGTGACTTCGATCACTTCCGAAGCCTTACCGATTAGCATCTTGAAGTCCACGTGCGCGATGGTGCCGGCGTTTGCCGTCACACCGGCATTGGACACCGTCTTGAAGCCGGGAGCTTCCACCGTAAGCTTGTAGGTGCCGATCGGCACTTCCTTCACGTTGTAGTTACCGCTGGAATTGGTCGTGGTGGTGAGGTTCAGGTCGGTTGCCGGATTGGTAACCGTAATCTTGGCGTTCGCAATCGCGGCGCCGGTTGGATCGGTCACGGTTCCGGTAAACTGGCCGTTCTGTACCTGAGCGAATGCGCTCAAGGTCAGAGCCAGCACGGCAAACACTGCGAGGCAAAACTGCAATCTTTTCATTTTACCTACCCCCTCGGGAGATCGTGGCGTGTGGTTTTTGAAGTATGCACGGAAATTTTTGTTGCGAACTCTTGTCGTGAACCTAGGTTGCCAACTCTCATTGCGGTCTGCACTCTTACAATCCCATCAACCGAAAACACATCAGTAGGGTTGCCGCATCACCTGCTACTGTGAAGTGCGCAGAATTCTGCGCCTTGAACTACTGTTTTGTCAACCATGTTGCTGATTCTGTTGAGCGAACCGGGTGAAAGCGTTGAAAAACGGCCTGTTCGCTGCCGAAAACAGCAACGGCTAGTGCTTTTAGGTAGTGTGGCACTTCTTGAACCAAACGACAGTGCCCAATGTTTCAAATACTTACGGGCGCAATGGCCGCTATTCCTATGACTAACTGAAGATCAAAATGCGCCAGGCTACCAAATTCCGTAGATCGCCACTGTTCCTGACCCTCAAAGACTCTCTTGTCAGTGCTTGACAGCAACCGCCAGGTCTTTCAGGATTTCTTCCCAGGATTTCTTACAATTACACCGCGTCCCTCCTGGACGACGATCTCCCGGTCGGCGGCTTCCGATCCCAGTTTGTCGACCTGGCCGCTAGGCCAACGAATGACAATCGCATCGACTCTCGTTGCCGCGCCCAAGCCGAAATGAGCGCGCGGGTCACTCGAACTCTCGAAGCTGCTTCCGGCGCGCACCTCTGCATAGCGCGTTGAGCCCTCGACCGTGATCTCAATCTTTGCGCCGAAGCCATCGCGATTCGACTTGCTGCCGATGGTCTTGATCCGCAGCCAGTGGCCTGGTGACGGAACTTCGTTCCGCAGCAGAACAGGAGAAGCATCGAGGTTGGTAATCAGAAGATCCTGACGGCCGCGATTCCAAAAGTCTGCGGTCAAGGCGGCGCGGCCCACATATTTCTTCGCCAATGCCCCACCCGCCTTCTCGCCGACTTCTTCGAATTTCCCGTTATGCAAATTGTGAAACAGAAACGGTCGCTCGGCATAGCCCACACCGAAAGACTGTCCTTCTACCTGCGGATCGACGTGACCATTCGCGATGAAAATGTCGGGCCAGCCGTAGTTGTCGTAGTCGAGAAACTTCGCGCCGAAACCGAGATAGGGATTGCTGATGGTTCCAACCCCGGCGGCACCTGCCACGTCGGTGAACTCTCCATTGTGATCGTTGTGATAGAGGTTGTTGTCATCGTCGGAAAAATTAGTCTTCACAATGTCGGGCCAGCCGTCGCGATCGTAATCCGCCGCGTCAATGCCCATGCCAGCCTGCTCGCGTCCGTCTGAACTGTAAGCCACGCCGGCCTCAGCTCCGACTTCGGTGAATCCACCGTGGCAGTTGTTGTGATAGAGCAGGCTCGGCGAAGAATCGTTCGCTACGTAGAGATCGAGGCACCCGTCTTTGTCGTAATCCAGCCACAAGACGCCGAGGCCGTAGTAGCTCTCGGTATCAATGCCGAGTTTCTCCGTGACATCGGTGAAGGTGCCGTCACCGTTGTTGTGGTAGAGACGATCGCGCGAGCCCTTCAATCCGCGCGGCCCGCAATTTACCGGGATGCCCCGATACTGGCAGAACACGCCGTTGCCAAATTGCGGCAGGTTGTTGATGTCCAGGTCCACGTAGTTCGCGACATAGAGATCGAGGTTGCCATCGTTGTCGTAGTCTCCAAAGGCCGCGCTGGTTCCCCAACGATCGGCATTGGCGACGCCGGCCTCCGCGGTGACGTCAGTGAAGGTGCCATCGTGGTTGTTGCGGTAAAGAGCCGAACCATGGAAGCCCGTGATGTAGACGTCTTCCCAGCCGTCGTTGTCGGAGTCGCCGATGGCAACGCCGTAACCCCAGCCGCAGAAATTCAGGCCCGACTTCGCCGACACATCGGTAAACGTACCGTCATGATTGTTGTGATAGAGCTGGGGCGGATGGCACTTGCCCGCGCGGTAGTCTGCCAGCGTCGAACCATCGACCAATAGGATGTCCATCCATCCGTCGTTGTCGTAGTCGAACGCGGCGGCGCCCCCGCACTGGGTTTCAAGGATGTAGAGCTTCTCCGGGCCGCCGCAAGTCAGATGAAAGTCAATTCCAGCGGCCTGCGTGACGTCAACGAACAACGGCGGATTTGTCGCGGGAGTCTTCGCGCCCGGCTTTTGCGCGGCCACCGCGGGCTTCGCCATCGCACCTTTATTTGTCGGTGTAGATTTCTTCAGCGCAGCCGTCTGCGCCTTTCCCGACAAAATCCAACTGCCGCTCAGTTCTATCAGCAGGAGGACTGCCGGAACAATCACTTTCAGAGTTTTTACGCGCTGAATCACTATCATTGATCGCGTCCAGTAGCCATTCCTGCCGCGGCCGGTTGTGCCCTCTTCAGTTCCGCGAAGTGTGCTCGTTCGCTTCGCGCTTCTTCGGGCTTGCCGAGTTTTTCCAGGACGCGCGCCAGTTGATAGTGCGGGCTCGGGTCCTTTGGGTTCAACTCCACGGCCTTCCGCAAAGAGGACTCGGCGCGAGCCGTCTGCCCCGCGAGCGCCTGCGCCTTGCCAAGGTCGTACCAGACGTCGGGGTTGAGAGAATCGACTTCCGTGCCACGCTGCAGATACGTTATGGCTGCATCATATCTTCCGCTCGCGAGCAGCGAGTGTCCTAACGCGCAGACCGCTGCCGCGCTCTCCCCCGACCGGCGCAACTCGTCTTTGTATTCGCTGATGGCTTCGTCGTTGCGTCCGAGGCTGAAGTAGGCAAATCCCAGATGGTAGTGTCCGAGTTTAATGGCGGGGTCGAGCTTCAGAGCAGTCTTGAACTCCACGATCGCCTGCAAACTGCGATTCGAATTCAAATATGCTCGCCCGAGTAGAGTATGCCAGAGCGCGACTGAAGGGTTGAGCTTGATTGCCGCTTCGAGTTCGTCCGCGGCTCCCGCATAGTCCGGCTCACTCAATAAGACCAGCGCCAGGTCGAGATGAATCGCAGAATCTTTCGGATTCAACTCGCGGGCTCTCGTGAGCTGCTCTTGCCCCTGCTTGAGATCGCCGCTCTTGAAGTAGGCCACGCCCAGATAGTGGCGGAATTGCGCATCGCGCGGCCAGCGTGAAACCGCCTGTTGACCAAGTAGGACTGCGTCTCGCAACTGGCCCGAATCGAGGTCATGCAACAACTGCTGGCGTGTTTGGGCTTGGGTTTGATTTTGCGCCTGCGCTTGCACAAACAAGCTCAATAGGCAGAGTGAGGCAGCAATAACAAAAACAGGAGCCGGATTTCGGGTGGCGCAGCGCTTCAGTGCTGCGATTACGGTCTTAGCTTGAGGAGCGGCTTTAGCCGCTGCGGTCAGACTGTGGCATAGAAAATACTCAATCAGCATGCTGTTGAGCCGCTGGCGTGCAGTCGTGCCCGTCATCGCATCATTTATCATCGTGACGCTTGTCATCGTATCGTCTTAACGCAGCCAGTCGCAACGCGCCTGCTGCTCCGCGTTCGCAGGGCATCTCGACGGAGGGAGACTCTATGCACGCCAAAGATTCTCTTCGGATGTCTGCCTACGATCGGTAAAGTTAGAGTAGATCTCAAATGCATTCATAGCGATGGACCGTGGAACGATATTGCGCGTCTGGCTGCCGATGGTCGCGGGCTTGTTGGTTCTCGGCGGGATATTCCACTCCGTGCCCGTGCCCTACGGTCCGACGCGTTTGATCGGCCTATTGGTCGCTTTAATCGGCCTCGCGGGCGTGATTCTCTCCCGTTACACGCTCGGCCGGTCGTTCTCCATTGCTCCGAAGGCGACCGCACTTGTCACCAGCGGCATCTATTCCCGGATCCGCAATCCGATTTACATTTCCGGAATGATCTTTCTGATCGGCGTCGCCCTCATCGTGGAACGGCCTAAGCTGCTGGCCATTTTGCTCGTGCTGATTCCCATGCAGATCATCCGGGCGCGCCGCGAAGCCGCGGTGCTGGAAGCAAAGTTCGGCGACGCCTATCGGGAATACCGCAAGCGCACTTGGTTCTGAGGTCAGTGGGGGACGGGCGTCTCGCCCGTGCAGTCGGGCGGGGACGCCCGGCTCTCCACGAAGCAGGCTGCTATCATTTCAGCAATGAAATCAGCAGCGACCAAGCTTCTCACGGTATTGTTCTGTCTTCTGGTGGTACGCCTTCAAGCCGCCGAGGAACCCAAACTCAGCCCACTTCCGGCGCCAGTCTCGAACAATGCAGTTGCCATTTCGCATGACGATTACGGATCCAGGATTTTTTCCTTCATGGGGATCGGCCCGAAAAAAACTTGGGATGCAATCACCGCCAGCGCTTATGAAATGGATCCGGCCACCGGCAAGTGGACGGAAAAGCGTCCCGTGCCGGGCGTGGCCGGACGTCTGGCGGCATTGGCGGTAGCGCTCCACGACCAAGTCTTCATCTTCGGAGGCTACGTCGTCGACGCGCAGGGTGGAGAAACCACCGTGTCGGACCTGAATGTCTTTGTCCCGGTGGAAAATCGCTACTATCGTGGTAAAGATATCCCCGTGCCTGTCGACGACGCGGTCGCTGGCCTCTATCGCGACCGTTACATTTTCCTCATCGGCGGATGGTCAACATTGAAAGGCGACGGAGTCCGCAACGTGCAGGTGTACGACACCGATAAAGATACTTGGCTGCAGGCCACACCGATTCCCGGTACGCCGGTGTTCGGTCACGCGGGCGCTATAGTCGGCGACACTATCGTTTACGTCGACGGCGCCTACAAGAATCCAAGTGGCCCCAATCCCAAGTATGTCGCGTCCAGCGAATGCTGGATGGGCAAGATTCCCAAGAAGGGTGACATCACGAAAATTGAATGGACAAAACTTCCAGCACATCCCGGCAACGCACGCTATCGCATCGCGGCAGGTGCGGGGACACTGGAAAAAAAGGCAGGCAGAATCTATTTTTCCGGCGGAACCGACAACCCCTACAACTACAACGGTGTCGGCTATAACGGCCAGCCTGCCGAACCCTCCCCGGTGACCTTCGCCTTTAACGTCCACACCGGCGCATGGGAAACGATCAGCGAAAACAATCCCGAGCCCACCATGGATCATCGCGGCCTGCTGGTTACGCACCGCGGCCTGGTCATTGTAGGAGGCATGGAAAAAGGCCAGCAGGTGACGGCCAAAGTGACAGTGGTCAAACCTTCCTCCAAGAAGTAACCTTATCGCCGCTGCAGCGGACAAAGGTCGAGCGTGGTTGGGGCGCCGTCAATTCTCTAGATCGGAATTCTTCTTGTTTTTGTTGCCCTTGCCGAACATCTTCTTGCCTAGCCTCCCTAT
>WNEZ01002434.1_pt1 | contig 15944 bp, 16 predicted proteins | sample 5400521 | NCBI WGS metagenome assembly WNEZ01 (sample SAMN13153339, study PRJNA577476) | soil metagenome | isolation source: 120 cm saprolite under Douglas fir tree site 2 hole 1 replicate 1 | place: USA:California | collected 2015-04-18
GCACCAGGCCCACCTCGACCAACCGGGCGACGCGGCGGGTCATCCCGGACCGCGAGATGAGCGCCCGGTCCGCCAGCTCCGTCATGCGCAGCTCACCGCCGGCAACCGCAAGCTGAGCCAGAACGTCGAAGTCAGCCAGCGCCAGACCAGACTTCTTTTCGAGATCGGTCTCCAGCCGCCGCATGAGCCTGGCGTGGGCCCGCAACAGGGCGGTCCAGGCCTCCAATCCGCGACGGCCCGGCAGCTCATTCCTTACGAGCCGATCGAGGCGGCCGGCAAGGTCAGGTTCCAACCGGACTGGCATAAGAATAAAACCGCCCCCAGGGCTGTATTTGCAGATGCAAGTATATTCCTACTGAGGAGGAAACGCCAATGGCCACTCAAGTCGAGACAGCGCAGCGCGACATCGTCCTGGTCGAGGACGCCCACATTCGCCCGATGATGGGTAACCAGGTCCTCGAATCCCTGCCGTCACGGCACATCCCGTACTCGCTGGTGGACCCCTACATCCTGGTCCACGAGGCCGAAGTCAAGATCGATCCGAAGCAGGAGAGCCAGGACACCACCCACCCGCACCGTGGGTTCGACAACCTCTGGTACGCGATCTCGGGCTCTTCGAGCACCGGCCACAGCACCGGTCCCGGTGGGTCCTTCGAGCGAGCGCAGCTGAATGAGGGATCAATCCTGAAGATCCGGACCGGTCGAGGCGTCCTGCACGCGGAAGGACTCGGCGACGACGAGCGCCGCGAGGGCAAGACGAGCCAGATGCGCGGGCTTCTCTTCTGGGTGAACCTCGCGCGCAAGGACAAGAACGTTGCGCCCACCGCCCAGGTGGTACAGCCGAAAGAGGTGCCGGTCCGACACGACGGCGACGCGACCATCCGGGTGCTGGTGGGCGAGGGCTCGCCCGTCGAGCTCGGGACTCCGGGGCTCATCCTGGACGTCGAGTTGCCAAAGGGCGGAGCGGTGAACATCCCCGTCCGGGCCGGCTTCAACGGCTTCGTCCACATGCTGGAGGGAGAGGCCCGCTTCGGCGCCAACGGAAGCCGGGCGCAGCGGGGGCAGATCGCGGTTCTTGGACCGGGTGGTGCGCTGGCCGTGGCTGCAGCGCAGCCCGGCACGCGGTTCGTGCTCATGGCCGGGAAGCCCTACGGCGAGACGCCGATCTACAACGGACCGTACGTCGACTGACAGCCGTAATTTGAACAACCGCGGAGCCCTCCCCCGCCCCTCCCCGCGGGGGAGGGGACAAGAAAGGTGTCGCTAGGCGCGCTCCGGGATAAGGACCGTTGCGGTCACGGCGGCGACGACACTGACGGCGGCGGCCAGGATAAACGTCAGCGTGACGGAGCGCGTCACGATCGGGCCGGAGAGCGCGGACCCGATCGGCGAGCCGGCGAAGTTCAGGCTCATGGAGACGGCGAAGGCGCGGCCAAACCACGCCTGGTCGGTTCGCCGCTGCCTGAGGGAGAAGAGGGCAACGTCCCCCAAGCCCACCACCGACCCCGCCAGCAGCGCCGCCGCCACCACGACGGCGAGGTTTCCGGCAAAGGCGAGGATGGCGAAGGCGACCGCGTAGACCCCCATGCTGGTCGCCAGCATCGGCCGCTCCCTCCCGGAGCTGTTCAGGCGGCCAACGGCGATGGCTGAGACCAGGCCGGCCACCCCGAACATCGCGTAGACCTGGCCAACCACCGCCGGCCCAGCGTGCAACCGATCCAGCACGAGCACCGGGAGTGCCACCAGCAGGGCGCCGCCACCAAGATTCCAAATCGAGATCGACAGCGCCAGCCCACGCAAGGTCGGGTTGCGCAACACGTACAGCAGGCCGTTGAGGGCATCCCGGATCAGATGGCCGGCCGACTGGGTCTCTACGATCGGTTCGCGGAGCCCCATCAGGACTCCTGCCCCGCCGAGAAACGCCAGGGCGGTCACCAGCAGGGCAGCCTCCCCGCCGCGCCAGGCCACCAGTCCCGCGGCGATCGGCGGTCCAACAACCGAGGTGACCGCGTAGAGGCTGCTGTCCATGCCGTTCGCCCGATCCCAGAGCGCCGGCGGCACGATCAGCGGGAAGAGCGAGCGGGCTCCGGTCATCGAGAGCATGGTCGTCAAGGAGCTGACGGTGACAATGGGCAGCAGGGTGGCCGGCGTCAGGTGCCCGGTAACCGAGAGGACGACGATCGCCCCCAGCGCGAGGGCGGCAACGGTGTAGTCGAGCAGCATCAGGCGAACCCGGCCATGGCGGTCGAGGAGAGCGCCGGCAATGGGGCTCACTGCCAGCCCCGGCGCGGTCTGGAGAAAAAGGGTGATGCCCGCCAGAACGGGGGAGTGGAACTTCTCAAGCACGAACAGCACGATCGCGACCTGCAGCATCGATCCACCCAGCCGCTGGAGGAGGGTGGCGCCGACCGCTCGCGGGAATCCGGCCACGCGGAGCAGGTCGCCATAGGTGGTGGTCGCGGTGGGACCGGCCTTCATTGCTGGTGCGATGGGATGGCGACCACGGCGCTGACAGCGGCCAGCACGGCGATCAATGCTGCCAGTAGCAGGGCGGCACGCAAGGACCAACCGATCAATGGCCCGGAGATCGCGGCTCCGATAGGCAGACCAACGTAGTTGACGCTCATGGAGACGGCGAAGGCGCGCCCGAACCAGGCCGGGTCGGTGCGGCGCTGGCGGATGGAGAACAAGGCGATGTCGAGCGGGCCGTTCGCCAGGCCGACCGCCAGCATGGCCACGATCACGACTGCCAGCGAATTCGTGTACGCCATGACGGCGAAGGCGAAGGCGGGAACCAGCATGCCGCCCGCCAGCATCAGCTTCTCGCGGCCTTCGCTGTTCATCCGGCCGACCACCAGGGCCGTCACCAGGCTGGCCAGCCCCAGGGCGGCCCAGACCTGCCCCACCTGCGCCGCATTGCCGTGCAGGCGGGTGAGGACCAGGACCGGCAGGGCAACCGCCAGGATGCCGAAGGCGGCGTTGCTCAGCGAGATGGCGAGCGCCAGCCCGCGCAGGGTGGCGTTGCGGCGGACCACGTAAACCACTCCCTCCCAGGCGTCGCGCCAGATCGAGCGCGCGGCCGCGTTCGCCCCGATCGGGTCAGGGATGCCGATCAAGGCGAGAGCCGCCAGGGCCCAGGCCGCCGCCGTTACCAGCAGCGCGGCCCGAGCGGAGAAGAGCGCGACCAGGCCGCCCGCCAGCGCCGGCCCGAGCACCGCGGTCAGCGCGTACATGCCGCTATCGACGGCGTTGACCCGGTCCCACAGCGCCCGCGGCACCAGCAAGGGAAAGAGCGACCGTGGTCCAGTGGCGCTAAAGGTGAACGTCAGCGAGCCAACCAGCACGACTCCCAGCAACAGCGGCGGCGTCAGCGCGCCGCTGGCAGCCAGCGCGACGATCCCCAGCAGGGTCAGGGTCCCCACGGTCAGATCAAGAAGCATCAGCCGGACCCGACCGTGGCGGTCCAGCAGCGCCCCGGTGATCGGGCTGAGCAGGAGGCCGGGGAGGACGTTCACGAAAATGGTGAGCCCGGCCAGCGACGGCGAGTGGAAGACCTGGAGTACAAACAGCACCATGCCCACGGTCCACATCTGGCCGCCCAGCCGGGCCAGTACGGAGTTAGCGACCAGGCGGGGGACGCCGCGGACGGCGAACAGGGCGTGGTAGCTCGCAGGGGGCGACTGCTCGACCTGCATCAGCCGATGCTCAGTTTTCGACCGGCGGCACGCGGCGTGCCCAGCGGGAGAGAACGGCCGACACAGCCCACCCGGCCAGCCAGTTGCTCGCCACCCCGAGCCGGTCCGGGATCCAGGACACGTAGACGTTCCGCTCATCCCGCACCACCGCCTCGGCGATCCGACGGGCGACTTTCTCGGCCGGCACCTCGAAGGATCCGCGGCGATGGGCCAGTGCGCGGTGCGAACCTAACTGGTTTTCGGTAAAGCGGCTGGCGGTCCAGCCAGGGAACACGGTCATCACCTGGATCCCTCGGTGCCCCTCCTCCATCCGCAGCGCGTCGCCGATCGTCGTCAATGCGAACTTGGTGGCGGAATAGTAGCCGATGGTGGGGGTCACGATGCGGCCGGCCATGGAGGAGATGTTGATCACCATCCCCAGACCCTGCGCCCGCATGAACGGCACCGCCGCCCGGATAAGGGCAGCCGGAGCCAGCACGTTGAGGCGGAACAGGCGCTCGACATCATCCTCCTTGGCGTCGCCGATGGCGGCCTGCATCCCTATGCCGGCATTGTTAACCAGGATGTCCAATCCGCCGAGCTGCCGGTAAGCGGTGGGCACCACTTTGTCGCGTTCAATCGGCAGGACCAGATCTCTGGTGATGACCACAGCTGTCCCACCTCGATCCCGGATTCCGGCCGCCACTTCCTGCAGCGCTGACTCGTTGCGCGCCGATAGCGCCAGCCGCGCGCCGCGCGCCGCGAATTCGAGGGCGATGGCGCGGCCGATGCCGCTCGAGGCACCGGTGACGAGGGCGTTGGCCCCCTCCAGCTTCACCCTTTAATGCTGACAGCCACGGCAGAAGTTCGTGGTTTCGCCTCTCGCCTTCAGCTCCGAGATCCGGTGGCCGCAGCGCGGGCACTTCTGACCGCCCTTGCCGTGGACGGCCATGAAGCTCCGGTCTTGCTTCTGGGGGACGTAATGCGGCTGCGCCCGGATGGCCGCAACCGCCTCGCCCAGGACTTGCTGGGTCGCGGTGTGCAGCCGGCTGACGTCGTCCGGTTTCAGGGTGGAGCGCTTGCGCAATGGCAGCAGCTCCGCGCGATGCAAGATCTCATCCGAGTAGGCGTTGCCGATGCCGGCCACGAAGGCTTGATTGCGAAGCAAGTTCTTCAGCTCGCCTGGATGCCGCCGGATGCGATGGGCGAAGTCGGACTGGCTGACCTCGAGGGCGTCCGGGCCAAGCTCCGCCCAGCCGGTGACGGTGGGCAGGGCCCCGGCCGGCACCCAGTAGACGCGGCCCATCCTGACCGAGTCCAGGAAGCGCAATTCGTCGCCGCCGCTGAGGGTGAGCCGGAACAGCGTGTCCTTGGAGACTTTTTCCGACGCGGCGGCCCACTGCAAGCGGCCGCCCAGCATGGGGTTGATCAACAGGTGATGGCTGTCGATATCAAAGATGAGGAACTTGCCGCGGCGCCAGATCCGCTCGATGGTGCCACCCTGCAATTCCTTGGCAAAGTCGTCGGGCGGAGTCCGCAGGATGAAACTGAGCTTGGGCGAGACCCAGACGCCAGTGATCGCCTGGTTGGCGAGGCGGGGCGTGAAGTACTCGCGCAATACCTCCAGCTCGGGGAGTTCGGGCACGGAGTCAGAGTCTAGTCCACCACGAGACCCCCTTCCCTACCCCTCCCGAGGGGGAGGCGAGATTTAGCGGTAGTTTCGTGAGTCCGGAAAGACGTCCTCGGCGGGGAGCGACGGGGTAGCCCCCTCCCCTCCCCCTCCCCGAGGGGAGGGGACGAAGACCGGGTGCTCGCTGGGGAGCGAGGGGGCGGCCTCGATGTGGGTGACCAGCACGCTCAGCACCCCGTCCTGCTTCTGCAGGCTGCCGTCCATGACCAGGACCGGTTCCAGGTTGGCGACCTGCCGATACCGTTGATAGATCGGCGGACGGATGATGACGTCCACGTGGCCGAACTCGTCCGCCAGGGTGAAGAACTTGAATTCCTTGCCCGTGGACGGCGACTGGCGGGTGATGACCAGTCCCGCCACGCGCACCCTGGCGCCGTTGCGAATGCTGTTCCGCAGCGTCTTCGAATCGATCACGCCCAGCTGTTCGAACTGCGGGCGATAGAAGGAGCACAGGTGCGCCCCGGTGGAGAGCGAGAGCAACCGGTAGTCGGTGGCCACCAATTCGCGAGCCGTCATTTGCGGCAGCATCACTGGCTCATCGGCTGACGCGACCAGCGGCTCGGACTGCCACTCCCCCACCCGCTCCCGAAACCGCCAGGCGGCCTGCCGGCGATTGGCCTCGAAGGCATCGAAGGCGCCGGCCAGGATGACCGTCTCGATCTGGGTCCTAGTCAATCCCTGGCGGCTCGAGGTGCTCACCCGGACGCGGCGGCAGAAATCTTCGAGCGAGGTGATCGGGCCGCGGAGCTGAGCCTCGGCGATCACGGCGGTGGCCTTGTCCCCCACCCCGTGCACGTAATTGAAACCCAGCCGGAGCGCCCCCTCCTCGACGGTGCATCGCGTATAGCTGCGATTGATATCCAGCGGCAGGATCTTCACGCCGTGCCGCTTGGCATCTTCCACGATCACGTGGGGGTGATAGAAACCCATCGGTTGGTGGTTGAGCAGCCCGGCATAGAGCGCCGGCGCGTGGTAGAGCTTGAGCCAGGCGGTTTCATAGCAAGTGCGGGCAAAGGCCGCCGCGTGGGACTTGGTGAACCCGAACTCGGCGAAGGCGGCCAGCTTGGTGAAGATCTCCTCGGCGACGGGCGCCGCGATGCCGTGCGCCACGCACCCGATGACGAAGCGGTCGTGAATGCCGGCCATTTCGGCATGCGAGCGGTGGCTGCTCATGGCCCGGCGGAAGCGGTCCGCCTCGGGTGGGGTGAAGCCGGCGCATTCCATCGAGATCCGCAGGATCTGTTCCTGGTAGAGGACCACGCCCAGCGTCTCCTTCAGGATCGGTTCCAGGCTGGGGTGGAGATAGGCTACCGGCTCTCTGCCCTGCTTGCGGCGCAGATAGGGATGGACGGCATCGCCCTGGATCGGTCCCGGGCGGATGATGGCGACCTCCACCACCAGGTCGTTGAAGGTGTCGGGTCGCGAACGGGGGAGCGTCTGCATCTGGGCGCGGCTCTCGATCTGGAAGACCCCGATGGTGTCGGCCTCCTGGCAGAGCGCGTAGACGCGAGGATCGGTGAGATAGAGGGCGTCCAGGTCGGGGCGCTCGCCGGTGTCGGCCTCGATCTGGTCCAGTGCATCGGCGACCACCGAGAGCATGCGCAGGCCCAGCATGTCCATCTTGATCAGGCCCAGCTCCTCCACATCGTCCTTGTTGAACTGGACGACCACCCGGCCGGGCATGCTGGCGCGCTCTACCGGCGCGATGTCGATCAAGGGCTCGCCGGTGACCAGCATGCCGCCCACGTGGATGGAGAGATGGCGGGGAAAGGTGAGGATCTGGGTGGCCAGGTCGAACAGCTGCTGCCAGGGCTGGGTGGGGGTGGAGGCCTGGTACCCGGCCGCCTGGGCAATAGTCTCCGGGCTCTCCGGATGCCAGGCCGAGGCAGACTTGGCCAGCCGGTCCAGTGTCTCCTCAGCAAAGCCCAACGCCTTGCCGACCTCGCGCAGGGCGGATCGCTGGCGATAGGTGACCACGTTGCACACCATGCCGGTCCGCTCCGGCCCATATTTCTCGTAGACGTACTGGATGACCTGCTCCCGATGGGCGGTCGAGAAGTCGATATCGATGTCGGGGGCGCAGGTCATCTCCTCGTGCAGGAAGCGCTCGAAGAGCAGGTCGTGGGCGATGGGGTCGACCCGGGTGATGCCCAGGAGAAAGGCCACCACGCTGTCCGCCGCTGACCCTCGGCCCTGGCCGGGAATGCCATGCGCTTTGGCGAATCGCATCAGGTCCCAGTTGATGAGGAAGAACTCGGCCAGCCCGGTCTTGTCGATCACCGACAGCTCGCGCTGCAGGCGAGCCGCCACCTCGGCCGTGACCGGCCGGTATTTTTCGCGGACCGCCTCCTGGCAGAGCCGGTAGAGAAAGGAGAAGGGGGTCTCACCCGGCGGCACCGCGAAGCCGGGAAATCGGGCGCCCTTGAAGTCGAACCGGAACTGGCAGCGCTGGGCGATCTCCAGCGTGTTGGCGAAGGCCTGCCCAATGGGCTCGGCGGGATAGCGGGCGAACGCCGGCCGCAACTCGGGGCCGGTCTTCAGGAAGAACTCGCCGTTGGGACGCAGGAACGGTTGGGCAGCATCGAGGCTGGACCGGTGGCGGATGGCGGTGAGCACGTCCTGAAGCCGGTGGCGCTCGGGGGTGTGGTACAGGACCTCGTTGGTCACCACCAGCGGCAGGTCTTCGGCCGCGGCCAGCTCCAGCAGGGCGTGGTTGCGGGCGAGATCGGCAGGCGCGAGGTGGTCGCACAGCTCCAGGTAGAGCCGGTCCCGGCCGAAGATCTCGCGATATAGGGGAAGGTTGTCGCCGGGCTCCGCCACCAGGGCGACCAGGTGCGAGGCGTGCTCGGCGAGCGCCGCCGGAGCGAGTCGGGCGGTACCTTTCTCGTGCGCCAGCTGCGCCTCCGTGATCAACCGGCAGAGATTCGAATAGCCGGCCCGGTCTTCGGCCAGGAGCACGATCCGATCGCCCCAGCGGTCGAAGTCCACGCGATCCTTGGGAGGCGGACTCCCATCATCGAGGATCAGCTCCGTCCCCACGATGGGGTGAATGCCGGCGCGCTCGGCGGCCAGCACGAAGCGGACGGCGCCGTAGAGACCGTTGGTATCGGTGAGCGCCAGCGCCGGTAGCTCCAGCTCGCGGGCGCGGTCGACCAATTCTTCGGGATGCGATGCGCCGTCGAGGAACGAGAAGTTGGAATGGCAGTGAAGTTCGGCGTACCTCATCTGGTGCTCGCGATACCCCCTCCCCTACCCCTCCCCGCAAGGGGGAGGGAGAGAAAGCCGCTAGTCATACACGCGCTGCACGAACCACTGGTCGGTGGTGCGATCGCAGAAGCATTCCAGGGCCAGGTCGTCCGCCACCAGCAGCCGCCAGTACTCGCGCGAGACCGGCGCCCGCCACCATTCGCAGTCGATCCGCCAGCGGTTCAGGACTCGGGTGACGGGTTGCCAGCCAGCCGCCGACTCGAGGTGGGTCGGGATGCCGGCCCCATCCAGGCGGACCGCCACCGGATGAGCGGGGATGAGCAGCTCGGTCACGGGCGACAACGTACTCGACACACCAAGTACGCCTTCTCAGGCAACGCACGCCCCCGTGGGCCACGTTGACGCCTGACGGCTCTCGCCGAGCCGGAGCAGATTGCGCGCGGCATTGACATCCCGATCCGCTTGGTAGCCGCAGGCGCAGCGATGTTGGCGCTCTCCTAGCGGCTTGGGAACCAGCGCCCCACACGCTGAGCATTGCTGGGAGGTGTTCCGGGCATCCAGGGCGATCACAGAGCGACCAGCCTCTTCCGCTTTGTCAGTCAGGATCGTCAGGAACGCGCCCCAGCCTTGATCTTGGACATCACGGGCCAGGCGGCTGCGCGCCAGACCCTTGAGGTGTAAGGCTTCCACATAGATCACGTCGAACCGCCGCACCAGGTCATTGGCCAGCTTGAAAGCGTGATCGCGCCGCACGTAGCGGACCCGCTCGTGTAGGCGAGCCACGAGCAGTCCGGCCTTCCGGCGGCGGTTCGATCCCAGGAGTCGGCGGGCTACTCGCCGTTGGGCCAGTCGCAATCGGCGCCGAGCAGCCCGCAACGCCCGCGGCCCGACCAGTTGTTCCCCGGTAGAGAGGGCTGCGAATGTGCTGATCCCCAGATCTAGGCCGACCGATTGTGCGGTTCCCGGAAGCGATGCTGGTTTGGGTCGCTCTAGAGCTATGCCAACATGCCAGCGGCCCGCCCGGCGGCACACCGTGACTGTGCGGAGGACCGCGTCGCCAGGGAGGGGCCGATGCCAGCGGACCTTCAGGTGTCCGATCCCTTGCAGGACGAGCCGTCTGTCACGCAACGTGGAGCCATCGCCCCACGTCCAAGTGAGGCTATCGTAGCGACGACGACAGCGAAAGCGGGGGTACCCTGGCTGCTCACCTGAATTGACCCGACGGAAGAAGGCCACAAAGGCCCGGTCCAGTCGACGTAGCGGGTCACGCATGGCATGGCAGTTCATCCCTGCAGGCCCCATGTGCGCTGCTCGGAGCTCCGTCAGGTCCCGACATTGCGCGAGATAGCTGATCGACCGTTGCTGGCGGCGCCAAGCGTCCCGTCGCTGCTCCAGCGCTGCGTTGTACAGCTCACATGCGAACGCCAACTGCCCATCCAAGGCTAGCCGCTGTTGGGTCGTGGGATACAGACGGTATCTGTAAGTGCGCAGCAGGGTACGGCGCTGGCCTTCCACGAGCAGCATCATGGGTCTCGCCTATGACAGCTGCAGGTCAAACCTGTGGACTCAATTGGCGCCAGTGACCGGTCACGCCGAGGTCCAGCGGAACCGCCGGTCGGCCAGCGGCGGCGCCGTCTCCACCCGGGCGGCCCGCTGGACCAGCTCCGGCCGGTACTCCTCCTTGAGCCGTAGCACCGCGTCGGCCAGCGATTCCTGAAACCCGTCGCGCCGGAGCAGCAGGCCCGGCTGGCGCACATAGATGGGCTCCAGCGACCGGGCCGTCAGGGTCACCCGGTCCACCGGCGCGACCAGCCGGGCGCGCAACAGCCGCGCCCGCACCCGGACGAACAGGTCCGGCGGTGCCGTCATGGGATAGGCGAAGCGCACGCCCAGCCCCAGGGGACGCTCCCCATCCTGCCCCAGGCCGATCTCCAGCCAGCGCGTCCCCAGCGCGTGGTCGCGGAGCGCTTCGCCCACCCGGTCGCAGAGCCCGCGGACAATGAACTGCAGGGCTTCGAGATTGTCGACCGGTGGATCGAGCGGCATCGCTTCCTGGATCCGCACCGGCGGGCGCCACGGCTGGAGCGGGCGCCGGTCGATGCCGCCGGCCAGGTCGTAGACCGCCAGCGCTTTGGCGCCGAACTGGCGCTGCCAGGCCGCGCGCGAGATAGTGCGAACGGCACCGAGCGTTTTCAGGCCGAGCAGGTCGAGATACTCACCCATGTCCTCGTCCAGCGGCAGCCAGCGGATCGGCAGCGGCGCCAGAAACGCCGCGGTGCCGTGGGGCTCGACGATCCGGGTCGAACTCCAGGAGGTGTGCGCGGCCACCAACCGGCTGACGAAGAGGTTCTCGCCGAGTCCCAAGGCCGCGCCGGCACGAAGCGTGGTCTCCACCTCCACCGCGATCGCCTGCAGCAGGCGGCGGCGGTCCGGCCATTGCAGCAGCAAGCCGTCCAGCTCCAGGAAGAAGGCCCCATCCTGTTCGCCCATCGCCGGGGTGAAGGCATAGAGCGCCGAGCAGAGGGCGCGCCGCACGCGATCGGCTCCGCCGTCTGGGACGGGCAGAAAAATCGCCTCCGGGCAGCGCTGCTGCGCCTGCCGGAGCGGCATCCCCTCCACCACTCCGGCTCGCCGGGCTTCCTCGGAAAGGGCCAGCACGGGGAGACGCTCGGAGGGCTGGCCTCCGATCACGAGCGGCCGGCCTTTGCGCTCGGGATGCTCCTGCCAGGCCGCCACCACCAACGGGTCGGGGGTGCGAACGCAGAGGAACATCAGTAGTGGAGCACCCAGCGCACCCGGCCGACCGGCGGCGCCATCCGATTCTTGACGGTGACTGCCTCGACTTCCAGTCCGGCCAGGTCCCCGTCCGGCCGGAAGACCCAGGCCTTCCGCTCCAGCCCGATGATCAGGCTGGCGTAGTAGCGGACGCTGATGGCCTCCTCCGCGGTCTCGTGGATCAGCAGCACCGTGCAGCCGGCTTCGGCCGCTCGGTGCACCAGATGCGGGAGCTCGGCATCCAGGGCGGCGTCGCGCGGGCGCGGGATATCCAGGCAGACGAAGTCGGCACCGGCCCGGGCGAGCACCCGGGCGCTGTCCATGGCTTCCTTGAGCGAGCGCGGGCGGACGACCAGCAACCGGTCGAGCACTCCGCCCGCTCGAACGATGCCATCCGGGTCTAGCCGGGCCGGGACATCAACATAGACGGCGGTGCCCTGCTGGGTGGCGTAGGCAACGGTCTTTAGGGCCAGCGTGCGTTTGCCCGATCCGCGGGAACCGGCCAGCAGGGAAAGCCGGCCGGCCGGCCAGCCGCCGATGCCGGTTAGGGCATCGACCTCAGGGATTCCTGACGGCCGGGCTGGAACTGTGGGCGGGGCAAGCTGCGGAGCTGCCGCGCCGAAGCGGGAATGGAGTTGCTGCAGGGCATGCTGAAGCCGTTCTGACATGTGAGACAGCCCCGAGATGGGAGGACCGGGAAGGGCGTAGAGGGGAAGCTAGAACAGCCTCGGGAGGAGGATGATAGCGAACATCTGTTCGCTAGTCAACCCCTCGCGATAAGACCTCTTCACCCTTCCCTCGGGGGAGGGCGGGGTGGGATGTCTGGAACTTTTACGCTGGGCGGCGTTGACCGTGCTGCGGCGTGAGCACCTGCTCCTGCGAGGTCTCCGGATTGACCATGACCACCTGGAACAGCTCTTCAAAGCCGCATCCGAAGTGGCGCATCAGGAGCTGCCGGAGCTGAGGGCCAGGCTTGCGAGCCCCGGACTCCAGGGCCGGGATATAGTTCTGGCTGACGCCCAGCGACTGGGCCAGCTCGCGCTGGGTCAACCCGTGCTTCTGTCGCATGGCCCGAAGGCCGGTGGCGCGGACTTCCAAGTTCATGTTCCTATCATAGACCTTCGTGTATATTTGTCAACGCATGTCGCAAAAACAGGCTGGCCAGGGGCGGATCATCCTTCGCGGACTGGAGGCCTACGGCCATCACGGAGACCTGCCGGCCGAGCGCATCCTGGGCGGCCATTTCGTAGTGGATCTGGAGATAGTGACCGACACGGCGAAGGCCGCCCGCAGCGACCGGCTCAAAGACGCGGTGAACTACGTCACGGTGGAAGCGCTCGCCCGCCAGATCATCGAGCGCCGCCGCTACCGGCTGCTGGAAACCCTGGCCGAGCGGCTGGCCGCCGCGCTGCTCAAGCAGGCGGACGTTCAGCAGGTGACCGTGCGGGTGACCAAGCGGCCACCCCTTCCCCACCTGCAGGCCTTCACCGTCGAGATCACCCGCCCGGCCTCCCCCTGAAGAGACCGCGGCGCGCTTTTATGCGCCCGAGCTGAGACCCACGCTGAACATCGCTTCCAGGTCGTGCCGAGAGTAGACCTTGAAGGCAACGTGCGTGCTGGTGCGCTTGATGCCGGGCAATTGCGCCAGACGCGAGGTGACGACGTCGGCGACCGCCTCATGGTCTTTCACGCGGACGATCGCGACGAAATCAAACTCGCCGGTCACCGAATAGGCCTCAGCCACTCCAGGCACGTCGGCCAGCTGCGGGCCAAGCCGTGAGATGGCGGCACGCTCGGCCTCGATCAAGACGATGGCGGTGACCATGGCCTCAGTATAGGTTGAGGTATGACGTGACGCACCTCAAACGGCCAGCTTCACGAGCTTCGCGCTTTCATCCCAGAGCCGGTTGGCCAGCGCATCATCCTGGGCGAGGCGGGATGGTGTCTTGGGCTGGTTGTTTTCAAAGTAAAGCCCGCTCTTTCCAGCCACCTCGGGGCTGGCAGCGAGGTACACCAACGTGGCGGCACCGGCCGCAGGACTGATCATGGCAATGCGCTTGGCAATCGCGAATATGGGTCGCGTATAGGCGGGGGCTCGATCCCAGATGTTGGTGGCAACGGCGCCGGGATGCACACAGTTGGCAGTGACTGCGGTCCCCTGCAGCCGCCGGGCGAGCTCGCGGGTGAACAGGACCTCGGCAAGCTTTGATCGCGAATAGGCACGCATGATCTGATAACCATGCTCGAAACCCAGGTCGTTGAAGTCGAGCGTGCCTCCGTAGTGGCCGGTCGAACTGACGGTGACCACGCGCGCCGGTGCGCCTTGGATGAGACGACCCAAGAGGAGATTGGTGAGCAGAAAAGCGCTCAGGTAGTTGACCGCAAACGTCGCCTCGACGTTGTCCTGGGTGACGGTCCGCTTCACGTAGACCGTGCCAGCGTTGTTGACTAGGACATGAAGGCGCTCGTATTTCGCCAGGAACGATTCAGCCAGTGCCCGGACTTGCGCTTGCGAGGCGAGGTCGCAAAGAAGCGAGTCCACCCGAGAGCTGTCCGATCTCGAACGGACGTCACCCACTTTTTCGGCGGTCTTGCGCGGATCCCGCCCCACCATCACAACCCAAGCACCCATGCGGGCCAGGGCCACGGACGCCTCGAGTCCGATCCCACTGGTAGCTCCGGTGATGAGGACCGTCTTGCCGGCCAGGTCTTCCATGGACCCCAGAGTGTAGCTGCCGGCGATGGCCCACTCGCGTCGTCCACCATCGACAATGGGGTCGTGCGCAGAGGCATGGCGGCGATCGGCAGCGCCGTCTTCTTTGTGCTGGCGCCGGGTGTGGTCGCCGGCCTTGTACCCTGGTGGCTCACCGGCTGGCGCACCAGCGAACTCCCGCCGTCCTGGCTACCCATGAGGATCGTTGGAGCAGCGCTCATCGCTGGCGGCTTGATCACCCTCGTCCGAGCATTCGCCCGGTTCGTCAGCGAGGGTGTCGGCACGCCTGCGCCCGTCGCGCCGACGCAACATCTGGTGGTTGGCGGACTCTATCGGTACGTGCGCAATCCGATGTACCTGGCGGTGCTGGCGTTGATCGTTGGCCAGGCGCTCATCCTGGGCCGATTGGAGCTCCTCCTCTACGCCGGGATCGTCGCCCTGGCGTTCATCACGTTCGTTCGCGTGTACGAAGAGCCGACCCTCCGGGCGAGGTTCGGACCGCAGTACGATGCCTACCGTCGTGCCGTGCCCGGCTGGTGGCCGCGCCGCCACCCCTGGGAGCCCACGGCTGACCACCGGCCTAGCTCAGGGGACTGAGACCGGTCCTCTTGCCTTCTGCTCGGTCAGCGCTCGCCGTCGTCGAATGGTTCGCGTCGTCGTGATCGCGAGCAAGGGGATCTGGCAGACGGCGTAGATGACGTGCACCGTGTAGTGCGATGCGGTCTGTTCGGGCCTGAAGGGCAGCCATCCCAACGGGAAGACGCTCAGCCCGCCGCCCACAAGGTTGATGGCCGCGTAGGCGGCTAGCGCCACGAGGGCACCCGTGGAATCTGTGCTGACCCACCAGATGGCGAGTCCGGCGACCGCGGGCAGCATGAAGAGGTCTCAACCCGAAGAGGCCAGGGACGCGATGAAGCTCGTGCACCCAGAGACCGAACCACGAGATCGCAGCGAACAGGACTACCCGGTCAGTACCCGTCACGTGATTGCTGATTGCGAGACCTGTGACTGGGCGCCGCGGAATCCATAGTGGCGATGGCGGGAAGGCCGGGATTCGAACCCGCTATCGGGAACCTACGGGCTCCGGATCTCCTAGTGCGTTGCTCTAGCTGCTTATGGTCCAGAAGCCGCCAGCACCATTCCAGATTAGGACGCTGTTCCGCAGCAGGTTGCGTCCCAGAAGGGCCACCACAGGCTGAGGCGGTGTTGTGGTGATTGTCTGGCCAGCCAGATTCATACCGACAACCTGAAGATCCACCGTCCAGCCCAACAAGGCGTGTTCTCGTCAGCGGCCCAATTCATCACGGATCGGGCAGAAGAGCACAATTGCAACGATGGCCACGACCCGACGAGCCGACATGTTCACCGCGGACGGCAAGCCGTCTGACGACGACCCGCGTGAGAACGGACCAACGTTGGGCGACGAGCGCACGACGCTGGTCGAAGCCCTGCGCTGTCAGCGCCTCACGTTGGAGATGAAATGCTCAGGTCTTGATGCGGAGGCTATGGCGCGGCGTTCCGTCGAGCCGTCGACGATGTCGCTCCTGGGGCTGGTGCGGCACCTGGCCGAGCAGGAGCGAGGGACGTTCCGGGTGATGATGGCGGGACAGGACGTTCCCCGGCTGTTCTGTTCCGACACCGATCGTGACGGTGATTTCGATGGTGCTGTTCCCGACCCCCAGGTGGTTGCGGAGGCGTGGGACCTATGGCGTGCGGAGGTGGACTTCGCGACGCGGTTCGTGGCCGAGGCGCCCAGTCTCGACATTACCAGCGACGATCCCTTGAATCAGCATGGCAGCGGTGGAGGGCCGATGTCGCTGCGCGAGGTGCTGGTCGGAATGATCGAGGAGTACGCCCGCCACATGGGTCACGTCGACCTGTTGCG
>WNEZ01004979.1_pt1 | contig 15944 bp, 19 predicted proteins | sample 5400521 | NCBI WGS metagenome assembly WNEZ01 (sample SAMN13153339, study PRJNA577476) | soil metagenome | isolation source: 120 cm saprolite under Douglas fir tree site 2 hole 1 replicate 1 | place: USA:California | collected 2015-04-18
CCAGGACCGAAAATCGTGGTCTCTAGCGACACCCTGGGGGCCTACTCGAGTCGCGCGCCGCCTCCGGCCCAGAATAGTTTCGGCCTGCTTACCCGACTATGTTCTCCCGTGAAGTATTGGTGACAAGAATAGCTTTGGGTCTGGAATACATCGGGCTTGCTCCAGGATTCGTGAGAGAAGTAGTCGATGCCTATGAGGCGTGGGAGGGCAAGGAGGCTGTGCCGTGGAAGATCAAGGAACTGATGCTGAACCTCCGGATAGAAGTCCACAGACGCTACAGGGCATATGCCGATCCCCAAGAATCCGAGAGACAAAAAATCCCGATTTTCCGTGATACCAGACTGAGCTGAGGATCAGTCCCCAGAAGTCTTCCGATAAAACCGGACCCTCTCAACCAGCTTGGCACCGAATTCCATGGATCGCTGCAGGCTTAACTAAGGAAATACTTTACCGAGACTCTTCGTCAATCTTGGCTCCTAGCCGTATCGAGAACCCCGTCCACAGAGAACCTGTTTTCGGCCTGAGCATTGTGCCCAACAACGCGGAGAAAGCCTTCACGTTGGCAAGGACGGCAGATGAGCTCGGGCTAGACATAATCGGTGTTCAGGATCATCCTTACAACGGCACTTTCTTCGACACCTGGACCCTCATCAGCAGCCTCGCCGCATCGACAAAGAAAATCCGCTACTTCTCCGATGTCAGCGATCTTCCGATGAGACCACCTGCAATGCTCGCAAAGACAACAGCCACCTTGGACATCATAACAAAAGGACGCGTTGAATTGGGCATCGGAGCAGGCGCGTTCTGGGACGCAATCCACACGTACGGCGGACCACGGAGAAATCCAGGCGAAGCAGTCGCCGCGCTCGAAGAAGCAATGCAAGTAATCCATCTCATCTGGAACTTCGGCGGCCCACGAAGACGCGTAAGCTTCCCAGGAAAATACTATCAGCTCGAAAACGCCCAAGCAGGTCCCAGCCCTTATCACAATATCGGCATCTGGCTCGGAGCTACACGGCCACGAATGATGGAGCTCATAGGACGATCCGGTGACGGCTGGGTAATTCCACTCAGCTCGTACATGTCCCGCGATGAGATAAGGGCCGCACAACAACTAATCAACGCTGCAGCAAGGAAAAGCAACCGCTCTCTTGACTCGATTGCCCGGGTGTCCAACATAATCGGCGTAATTGACGAGCAGGGAGGACTGAACAAGTCCTCTGGCGAGAAGACACCATTCGTCGGTTCGACTTCTCAGTGGGTGGACTGGATGGTCTCTTCCTACAAGGATCTAGGCGTGGACACCTTTGTCTTCTGGCCAGCAGCCGAGGGACAGGAGGAAAGCCAGCTGCGTCTCTTTGCTGAGCGAGTCGTCCCTAAGGTCCACGCCTCTCTCAGGGAAAAAGCAACAGGGACTAGGTGACTTTGCGTTCTTCCCTTCGATTAGGGGGCTTATTTCTTGGCGAATTCGACGAATCCGTCCTTGAACTTGATGCTCGCGTGACTGCCGTTGCAGAACGGCTTGTTGATTGATACTCCGCAGCGGCAAAGGGTCACCTTGTTCCTCAACTCGTAAGGCGTACCGTCCGCTGATTCTATGATTATTCCGCCACGGACCCACAATGGCCCGCTGCAACCGAGCGCAGGATCCTCGACCACGCCGATCGAGGCTGGAAGTTTCTGTTCAATCTCCTGGCCAGTTTTCTTGTCGTTCGCAACTAGCCGGCCTGATGGACATTCGTTTGCTTCTCGAATGACGAGTTTTCTCGCCTCCGGATCATCAGTCTCTTCGATCAAGCCCCAGATCTTCCCTCCCGGATCGCAAAAGCGCGCGAACGCGCAAAGATCTTCGGCGTCTCTCAGGGTGAGCGTTGGACCTTCGAAGACTTCTGCCCGTCGGATGTAGGGCCGTCGAGTCGCGGTCTCTGTTCCATCGAACCTGATTTTGGTATGCGTGCTATCGCAGAACGGTTTCGTTTTCGAACGACCGCACCTGCAGAGACTGTACTCCTGTCCCGTCTCAATGGTCTTCCCCTCTTTCCAGTCCCATGAAAGGCCCTCTTTGTTGGGCGCGATTATCTGAAGGGCGAGCGGTACATTCCCCGAAACGATGTAGGGGCCGTCCTTGGAAACGACAATCTTCCTCCCCGAAGACTTCCCCATGTTTCTCGAAAGCGGTGGCGTTGATATAATCCTATTTTTTCCGCGATCTCCTCAGATAGGCTTCTTCAGCCCGTACCTCTAGTTTGTGGGGGTAACTCCCGTCTTGTAGAGTCTCTCGCTGAGACCGACAATGAGCCCTTGTCGGGGCGGTCCGGAAAACCAGGGGGCGCTTTGTCTGGAATTCGCTCCGTTTTCGTTCAACATTCGTTGAAGCGCTTCGAGAGCGCGGGGACCATCAGTCTCTGCAACCAGTAAGACCAACTCTCTCAAGCCTTCACCCGTGACGGGCTGAGAGTGGGGTGAAGCATCGCCTTTGACATGATGCCAATAGAAGGACGCAATTCCCCACAAGTCGATATCATTCAAAAGCAACTCCATCGTTATCTTCGCCGTTAATCCCCTCGTACCAGATCTAGGAGGAATACGGAGAGAGATCTCGGCTAGATCAGTGGAGTACCTCACAACCTCCCCAGGCAGGAGTTCGCTAATCAAATTATCAAGGGCCTTCTGGCCTGAGATCACTCTGACGAGTCCCGATCCCACAAGCAGCTTGATGTTTTCGCTCCTAGTGTTCCCGTTGTATTTGGCTAAGCGGAGAATCGGATTTGTGCCGTTTTGGTGATACTCGAGTTCAAAGTCCGCGACTCTGTTTCGCAACGATAGCTCGCATTCTCCCAACGCCTGGCTGACCCCTGGCGATTCGTGGTCGGAGAGGGGGTACCGGCGAATAATACCGAGAACAGCATCGGGGGTCGAATCTATGCGTTCAGTTTCCAAGATCCATCGGGTTAGGGCCCTGGTGTTGATGATCCCGCGCTGTAGCCCCTTCTTTATTACGGGATCGGTCTCTATGATCCGCTCTACTTGTCGCTTTATGTCGTTCATCACTAATGGGCATGCGCGCTGGGTCTTTTGAATTTATCCGAAGCGCGACAGTAATAGGCCGAGAATGCCTAGGCATGCCCCAGCGTACCGAGACCGTCCATGTCAAGAAGTCTGAATCCGTTTCTTGGACCTCGATTGAACCTTATCGGCCCTGAATAGCTTTCCTGCTGCGAGAAGGGTTACTGAGAGAATTATCATCGACCCAAGAATCGTGGTCATCCGAATGTTGAACTGGTCTTGCGCTGTTGCGGGAGGCTCGAGTGAACCCAGGTTGCCTCCGTATACTGGATCCGGCCCACCAGCACTGACCACCGCTTCTGGGACTGTCTGCCCATGTTCTAGGGACGATACAAATTTCTGCGTCGCGAGATCCGTGTACCATGAGCTGACTGTATTATTCCAGCCGACGAAGGCGCTGGCGCCTTTGCCTATGAACGCCGTCGCGATTTCGCGGTTTCCGGTGAGCGTTCCGCATCCCATCTGGACCACTAGGGCATCTCGGAGACTACCTTGGATAGCGTCTCGGATGAAGGCAGGAGTGATTGCGAAGAAGGTGTTCCCAGGCCTAACGATTGCGGGGGCAACCTGGCCTATTAGCTGTTGGTAGGCGTATTTCAGGTTGGAATAGGGCTCCGAAGTGACAATCGATAGGCTTGTGGGTATGCCTTGAACTGTTGCGGTGTGAGAGCGTATGATTACTATCCTATAGTTCTGGAGAGCAAGGTTCCGAAACAGGTCTACGGTGACGTGGCTCGGACCATAATAGTCGACAGTGTAGCCTGCGACTGATAACGAGTGCGTCACGTTCGAGATGAATAGAGGATCTGGATCCGTCAGCGATAACGAGTCGATCAGAACAGCCTTCAAAGAATTCTCCCCGTTAATCAAGTGGGGTTGAAGTGGAGGGAATGGGGACGCAACCATCGCGATGCTCGAAAGCGTCGCCATTAACAGCAGAGCTAGAAGGACTCCCAGTTTTCCAAGCCGACGAGACCCTGCAACACGCCGTCTTCTTCTAGCAACTCGCCCAGCGAGGATCCGTCTGTATTCAGTGAACCCTACACGTATGCGGTTTAGAACCGAGCTTAGTCGGTGCGTGTAGGTCAAAGAATCGTCCCGAAGATCATGTTCTATCACTCGTTCCCTATTGAGCGTTTATCTCGATCATCGCCTCTCCTCGTGAGAGCGGCCCATAAAATGGGTATGGGAAATTGGGTTTTGCGGTTCTGATCTGTTAGTTCTTGGCGGTCCGTTTTTGTCTGGTGCGGATGAAAGCGACTGACACTGCGCCTGCTATGGCAGAGATGACGACGGCGAAGCCGATGAAAGGTGTCGCTAAGCTCAGCGCACTCGCCGGTGAAATCGTGCCGCCCACCGCGCCGCAGCCTGGAGCGAAGGCGAGAAATACCGAAGTTGAGTGAAAGTTGGAACCCGCTATACCAGCTATGGTTATGGTGTAGACTTGAGGAGGGGTCGAGCTAGCGGTGATCGCGTTGAGGTTGAACGTTGCGCTTTGACCGGTCGACACAGTCACACTTGACGGTATGGGCCCAAGGGTTGGGCCGTTGCTTACGTCGGGTTGGACATCGTCGCCGAGTAGCACTTGACCGGAAAAACCATCAATGCTAGACACTGTAATCTGATAGGTGGGGGTCGATCCGACGGCTATGCAGCGACTTGCTGGGTTTGCTCCGATGCCGAAGTCCGGGTTTTGCGCGCTGACTAGTGGGGCTGAAGTCACAATGATTGTTGCGAGTAGTAATGAGATCTCGATTTTCGCAATGAGTGATAGTCTCATTAATGCTTCCACTATAAGACTCCGTAAAACTGACTTAACTCTATCCGCACAATTCTGCCAGATTGGCCAGATGTGGCGTAGACGGGATGAATCTAGCAGGTGACCGCGGTTTCGGTCTTCGGAAAAAAATCTAGCTGGTTCGTTTGATTATCGATTCCGCCTGAGATCTCCTGGCTGCGAGCCCCGCTCTGTGTTCGCGGTTGGGGGATTGTTCAGAGATCATCCCTTGTAGACTTTCTATGGCCTTAGGAGCATCTTTCTCCTCCACGAGTAGAATTGATTCTGGACTGCAGCACATGATTCCAATCAGGTTTACGTCGTTCAATGCGAGTTCCGTTGTAATCCTTGCATAGATTCCTCTTGTTCGTTCTGCTTCGGGCGTTAAGAGAAGCGAGATCTCGACGAGGTTTTCAGAGTATCTTACGACCTCTTTGTCCGGAAAAGTCTCACGAAACTTCTCCAAGGCTTTCTGTTCAGCTATTACCCGTATGGATCGTTGCCCGACTACGACTCTCAGGTTCTCTCCGCTAGTACTCTTGATAGAGCCGGCGAACTCTGCAATCTGTCTCATAACGTGGGGCCCGTGCTCAACCGCCAAATCTCCGATTTTGCTTCTCATTGTCAATTCGCAATCTCTTAGAATCCGATCTGTTCCTGCAGCTCCCTCGCTTGCCCGCGGGTAGCGTCGAATAATGCCTAGAATCGAGTCAAGGCTGGAATCTATCCCGTCAGTCGCCTGAATGAACCGGGCGAGGGCTCTCGAATTGATAATTTCACGCTGAAGGCCCTTCTTGATGACAGGGTCTCTCTCTATCATCCTCTCGACCAAACGCCGACTATCTTGCATACAATAGCATAGATGCGTCACGGCTATTTATTCAGTACAACTGCGACACTAACCTCAATAGATTGGCAGAAACACGCTAACTTGGCGTTTCCGAGCTGCCAACTCTTTCTAGCTCTTTGAGCCTGTTGAGCCGGTCTTGTTCGTTTCGAGCCACCCTATCAGCCTAGTCAAGTCACGCGACGCCAAACGAGTCGTAAAACGCACACTGACATACGGTCCTACACGTAGATGTTTGATTTGCCCAGCTTGTCTATATCGAAACCCAGCCGTCCGACCATGTACTTGAAAACGTCCCTTCCAACCTCTGTCGCCTTCTCCGGTTCCACCTGGTCCTTCCGGAACCGTGACAGTAGACTAACAGAGATGTCCGTCAACGCAGCAATAAGTGTGACAACCTCCTCCACGGAGACCTGTTTGCGATCCTCGAAAACGTCCTTCTTGATGAACTCCAAAACCATACGCGCATACTTCGCCATACCATCCCCACCTTCCTCCATATCAGAAAGCACAGGACCCGAATCAGTCATAGAGAGACGGAGAGAGTCTCCCGTCTAATAAGAGACACGACGAATGAAGGACGCTATGCAAAAACCTGGCCTTTCCACATCCGCTATCTCGATTCTAAGCTTCGTCCTCGGAACATGGCTCATCTTCGACGGAACACGAAAACTAGTCACAGGATACTACACCGGAGAACAGACAATAGGGCTAGGACCCTGGGCGACACTCGTATCGGCGATAGGCATACGACCCTCAGCCATGGCGTTCCCTTTCCTCTTCCTCGGAGTGCTCTGGACCGTTAACGGGATCATCGTCTTGCTCGGATCCAACACCAGATACGAGCGCGCAATCGCAATCTCCATCGTCACACTCTTCTATGCCCTGCCAGGGACCCTTGTGGGCATAATCACCATAGTTTTGTCTTTGAGAGAACGGAGGTTCGTCTGACTGTGAAGAAGAGAGCGACCAGGCCTCGTTTTTGCTGATGTTCGAGGACAGAACACTAAACAGACTGAAGAATAAACAATGGGAGGGTGAGCGGTAAGGTCGCCTTGCGACCCTCTAGCGCTTGCCGGGAGAATGTTGTTTCGATAACGAAATGCCTAGTTTTGCGACGTTGCAGTTGAACCTGGCTTGGCTTTGGGGCGTAGGGAGTAGAACGCTATTGTCCCACCTACCCCTAGGGTGGCGGCAACGAGTGCGAGCTCTATCCACGTGTTTGTCGTAGTGCTCGCGGGAGGGGCGGTAACCGTGTAGCTGAAGTAGCTGCTAACCTTCTTGTTGCTGTTGCCGTCAAAGGCCACGATGTAGTATTCTACGTGACCTCCGTTGGATTGCGGGGGTATGTGCGCTGTTGCCAGCTGGCTTGTCGAATTGTAGGACGCTACAACGGTCGTGTTAGTCGTCTTCCAATTATCAGCTGTATAGACCAGAGTCACGTTCAGCACTCCGGAATTGCCGGCTGTGACCGTCGTTGTTACTGTGACCAGGTCGTTAGGTCCCGGAGAAGACGGAGAGATACTCGGTGTGCTGATATTCGGCCCAGGTGGCGCCGCAGCGACGATAGCTACGGCCGGGAGCACCAACAATAGCGAGAGGACAAACGCCACATTCTTTGTGGGCGACATGTTTTCCTAGGTATTACCATTGAGGGCTGAAACAAACTCTTCTTGTAACTACGATGCGCTAATGAGAGAAATTCCAAGCGGTTGCAAAGTCTCGCTACAGCTGTGCTTTCTCAAACTGGACCACAATCATCCTTAGCAAATCAAGGACCATTCTTGAGCGGCCACAATCCTCCGATCTCTGAAAGTAAGGCCGTCCCGGATCTGCCAGGGACTATCGAGCTTTTCGGTTCATTGTCTGCTTTGTGCGTTCAGTTTCGCCCTCGCTCTGATCGTGAGGAGGGTAAGCGACGCGACCAGCCCTATGAGGCCTGCTATGATGATCAGCCATATGTCGTTGGAGATCCCAAGGAATGCGCCGGGAGGAGCTTTTGTCGTTAGAAGACAGTTGCTCGTACACGCGGCAAAAGCACCTAGCATGGTTGGTGCTCCCGCATCATTGGAATTGAGCGATGATAGACCCCATGCGGCCTCAATCGTCGACAGATAGGAGTAGTGAGATGCGCCCGCTGGACTAATCTGCACACCCTTCTTGGCTGCTGGTCCACTGAAAGACGCGTAGAGACACTCCCCAGTTCCACCGGTGTTGGAAGAGCATTGAGTATTGTAGCCTTCGTCGTAGAGAATTAGCAAAGCGGCCTTTGTCGAGGCGAACTCTGAACTGCTGAGGATTTGCGGTACGAGACCCAATAAGTATGAGTCACCGCCTGCAATTCCTGAGGAAGAACTGCATTTGTCATGTCCGTTATTGCAATCGTTTGGTGTTAGCCAGATGAAATTAGCCGGGCTAGCCGTATTCAACGCGGCAAGGAATTCTGGGTCACTCGAGGACGCGGTTGTGAGAAAGTGAGAACATCTGGCGGCAGTGTTCATGTCAGAGAAGTCTATGAAGGGGAAGTGATCCCCATTTCTCGGGGGACTGAGGCTACATGATCCAGAGTTGCCCGCGTCTTCAGCGAACGCTTGCCATGTCAGTCCTGCTGTCTCAAGTCGATCGATGAGATTGATGTTTGGAGAGAGGTAGCAACACCAGCCGTCTCCTGTAGACGCTTTTTCATCGTAGGCTCCGAGAAGGGCGATGTAGTTTGGTTCGCTATAATGATCTATCGTTCCCCATGTCATCGCAAGAGTGTTAGCGTTGGCTAGACTGCTTATGTACTGAGCTGAACCACCGCATCCAGTGTAGACATCACATAAACCCTGATTCTCCATCATGATGGTTACGATATGGTCGAATGGCGCATTCGCCAGTGGACCCAGGGCAGGGCTACCGGTAGCGGAGTGGCTGTTCGAGGGTCCTAGTGGAACCGCCAATAATGAGCCGAGCAAAACAAAGGCGCAAATCAGAATAGCCCTGGTAACTCTACCGACACCCGGTTTCTTCAACAATTGTCTTAACAACCTCAAACTCCCATCCGTCGCGTCGTTAGTGCCCAGACTCGCATGGGCCCTAATCGTAAGAGAGGCAAGCGTCCTTCGCGTGCCATTAATAATGGCTATGGTACGAATGTAGGTCTCTAGCGAGATATCTCTGGCTGACAGTGCGCTGCCGAGACTTTTCTGCCCTTTGAATGGGGCGGACAGAGGTGTACGGCAGAACAGGAGAGAGCCGTGCTACACGATTGCCTTTCTTCCTCCTCGCGTGTAATACTTGACAAGGATGAGAGAGACAAGGGGGATCGCAACGATGCCAGCAACTAGAGAAATCGGATCAGCAAGAATATTCTCCAAATTCGCGAGGATTTCGAACCGGAACAATAAGAACCAAACCACCAGAAGAGCTACACCGATCACAAACAATGGGACCTGAGCCGGTTTGAGTTGAGGAAGCCTGGGAAGCTTGTCTCTCCTCTGAGTCTCACCTGCAGCGAACAACACCGCAACAGCTGCATAGCCGATCACCCAGATTGGGTTAGATTCTAAGAGTTCTGAAAACTGATGAGCATGGGTGAGCCCGATTGGGTAGGCGAGCCAAATTGCTATGACCGCCAAGGAGCCGACTAGAAACCCGCGATCTAGAAGGTGACCGTTCTGAGCGAATCCGTAGACTCGTCTCCATGGCACCGGCTGGTTACCCTCTCTTAGGTCCGGGTCCGCAGCGTTCACGTATCCAAGAACGTCCTCCTGATAAAAGTAGACGTTCACATTAGGGTCGGGCTTTCTCTGGCTCATAGTCTGGCCGTACATTCCCCGTTTCACGAGTCTGGTTAGCGGGTAGAACCATTCGACACCTCTGTCCTTCGCTGTCGTGAAGGAATCCTGTAGCATGTGGAGGAAGATCCCCAGCGAGAAGAACGGGTTCACCAGGTACCCGATGAGTATCATGAATACGTTGTGGAATCTTGCGCGGTGATACTGTTCTTCAGCATAGACTTGTCGTCTGACGTACCAATATTCCCTGTCGAGGTCAGGGATCAATGTTCCCAGACCGATAAGCAGCACGATCTCAGGGTTGTTTCCGAAGAAGACTAGACCTATGGCTAGTCCAAATGAGAGATGTGAAGGAAGGTACATCAGCAGTCCGGTTGAGATTGACGTCGAAATAAAAGGAAAAGATTGAGTCTCGATTCTTGGCCGTCGTTATAGATAGGAACACAGTCGTAGGTTAACCAATCATCAGAGTCAATCCGTACCCGAGAAGAAACCCTAGAGCTGGGGAGATGACCCAGCTAGCTACGATGAGGAATACGTTTCTGGAATTCATGACTCGCATCTTGCTTGCTAAGCCAGATCCAATGATTCCAGAAGAAACTGTCTCGGTCGTGGACACCGGGACACCAAGTTGGTTCGCCAATTCTACCGTTCCCGCGCCCAGTAGCTGGGAGTAGAACGCGTTAGGGTATCTGAGGCTATAGATCCCTTCTGTTAGCCTGCGTAAGGCCCCTCGACCGAGGACGGACGCTCCGAGAACACTTCCTAGGCCGACGAAGACTGTCGCGATGAGAGGCTGGTTGGAGGGTACCCCCGCAATGAGTCCTAGGGCGTTGCTACCAGTAACGTATGCGGAGAGAAAGGCCATCACTACTAGCCCGGCTTTGAGGAGTGAGAGCTTCACCCAGAGGTTTCTGGGGCTATACCGGTCATCGAGTCTAACGAAGAACAGCCCGAGAGCTGTAGCTACTATCGGCGCGCTCACCCAGAAGATCAGTATGAGAACCAGATAGCTGGTTTGTTGCAGTGCCCCGATCGCGAAGCTTACGCCTAGGATTGTCCCGGTCAACGCTTTTGATAGAGAGAGGGGGACTCTCGTGAGTTCTCCGCCGATGAAGATGAGTAGTGTGGCTAGGAGTATCGAGAAGATCTCGCTACTGGTTTCAGTTGGGAGGAAGGCTTGTCTGACTTTGAAGAGCTTGGGCCCTTCGATCAACAATCCGAGCAGGTAGCCTGCAACGGCGATCAAGATTCACGACCGTCTCTTGACCATTCCGCTGCCGATGATTGTCCCGCAGCATGCGGAGATATTGTTGCCACTAACAACTGCTCCCAAGAGTCCCGCTAGAACAAGCGATATGGTGTCTAGGGAAAGGTTCATGCTCTGTTTCCTAAGCGCCGAGACCCTTCATAATCGCGATGACCAGGTCTGACGCGTCCTCGCAACGGTCGAGGATGTCATCAGCCTCAATCGTGGTCTCGATATAGTTGTGGAAGGAGGCGTAGTCGAGCATCTCCCATGACCCATAGATCTCGTCAAGCATATTGTCCTTGACATCGTCCCCTTGTTCTTCCAGCCGTTCAATTTGCTTTGCTAAGTCGAAAGATTGTCTCTTGTCCGAGCCCGCAATGTTGAAGAGCTTCCGGAGATATTGAAGCTGGACCAGTCCGATCTCTATCAAACGAACCTGGTCTTTCCTGATGATAGCGTCGAATTCCTTGGCCTCGCGCAACGGCCTCTTGGTGACTCTTCTGATCTGTCGGGATAGAGCGTGAGCTCTATCAAGGACACTGTCCACAGAGTCGGCTAGCCTCTCGAACTCTCTCATGAGCAGCGCCGATATCGAGCCTTTCCCAAGCATTTCCTCGAGAGACTGAGTTATTTTGTCTCCTTGTTTCTCCAATAGACTAATTCTGTTAGTGCACGTTTCAATGTCGGAGAGTCCGTTCGGTGAGCCGGTAAGGATCTTGATTAGCAGGTGAAGCGACTCCTCACCCAAGCTGGCGAGTTCGTCGATCCGGGTGAAAGCGTCTTTCTCGCCCAGCTGGAAGAAGTTCTTTAGTCGACGAACCACTTTGCTCAAGACATCTCTCCTCCAAGTGTCAGGGAAACAATAGGCTTTAGGGGATCTGAGCGTTTAGGTTTACGGTATTGATCTCTTTGCGAACCGAACGAAGCTCAACCGTTGTTTCGGCTTGTTGAGAATGTTCAAAGCCACAAGGTTCGACGCCGTCCCCATAGGCGTAGCCATTCCTCCAATCCCGGTTCCAACGGCAAGCGCCCATGCTAGTGGAGCGATGGGAACGCCCGCATTGGCCATAGCCGCGATTACAGGAATGAAGACCGTGGCCAGTGGTACGTTGTCTACCACTTGCGACATGAGCGCAGTGACCCAGAGAACGAGGGTCACGGAAAGCGCGAGGTTCCCTCCTGAGACTTGGATCATTTCGCTCCCGAGCATAGAGAGAACTCCAGTCTTTCCGAGCGATGCTACGAGTATGAATAGCCCCCCGAAAAAGAAGAAGATCTGCCAATCTATCCTAGTAAGAACGTGCTGGACCTCGTTCGACCGGGACGACTCATAGACCAATATCAGGAACGCGGGAAGTAGAGTCGCGAGAGCGGCTGAGACCCCCAGAAAAGTATGGACGATGAGGAAACTAACGGCGAGGATCAGGGATACGAGGCTTACCCTGAGTAGTCCAGGGTCCTTCACCGCCTCTGACGGGCTTCGAAGGTCGAGCACTGGCTTCTGCCGGTGACGTCTCATTGCGTCCCGATGAAGGAAATTCCGGTTTTTCAGATAGAGTAACCCGCTGTTTACGGCAATGGCGGCAATAGCGATGGGGGCGGTGTTCTGGAGGAACTGGTTGAAGGTCAATCCGAGTGAAGAACCGATTATGACATTTGTTGGATCACCTACCATGGTGGCTATACCGCCTATGTTTGCGGCGAGAACCTCGGCAATGACGAAGGGCACGGGGTCGATCTCCAGTCCTTCAAACACTTCAACGGTGAGTGGAACGATGAAAAGAGCAACAGTCACAATATCGAGCAGCGAAGCCATTCCGGCGGTCATGAGAGGCAGGAGGATATACATGCGAACGGGATGGGCGTCGACGGATCTTGCGAGGTGTAGTCCCATCCATTCGAAGAATCCTGCTTCGCGGAGCGAAGAGGCGATGATGAACATTCCGAGCAACACTCCCAGAGCCTGCCAGTTGATCGCTGAGGATAGATCAGCTTCGGTGAGAACGCCGGTTCCCACCATGAGAGTTGCCCCCAGCACCGCTGCGGAAGGCTTGTGAAACTTGTCGGAGAGAATGAGAATGTAGGTGCCGATGAAGACTCCGATAACTATGACGCCTATTGGCGTGGAGAGAACCAAATTCCCACGGGGCTACAGTCTGTTTCGTAAAAAAGCCTCGCCCGGAAACGTAGTGGAAGGGCGCTCGGGAGTGAAGGTCAGTTTCGATTGTCTAGGGACCGGAACTCGGCCAAGTCGTTGACCGCTTGCTCGTCAAACGCTTTCTCGACAGCATCGTCCGGCGGACGTAGATGTTTGTCGAAGTTTCCAGACTTCAAGTTCTTGACCAGGTGAGCAAACTCGTGGGCCAGGGTTAGGAGGGGTTCGCGCGAGGCTTTGAAGACCGTGATTAGAAACTCGACACGGCCATCCTTTTCGCGGAAAGAAAGTAGTCCCTCATAGTAGCCTGCTCTAGGGCCCTTCAGCGGGAGAGGCGGTCTAGAACTGTACTCGACAAACAACCGGCTCCTATCTATACGGTATTTCTCGCATAAGAACGCGAGGAATTCGGCGAATTGGTCCGGGTACTCGGTTTCTTCCATGCACGGTCACGTCGATTCCTAGGCGGTTCGTTAGCCGCGGGTCTAATCTGTTGGGGTATACCGGCGTCCCGTATCTGATTCCCGGACACGAAAACCATTCGAACTAGAACTACAACCAAACAGCAACCATCGGTTTACCGGAAGAAAAATCGCCCCATTTTCAGCCCTATTCTCGGTTCTGGGAGGGGGTTTCTAGATTTGCCTGAAATCGTTCGGGAACATACCGACGAAATCCCGTTGTTGGGACCTGCCATCTAAGCCCAGACCAAGCCCTGTATCATGAGACTCGCCCATTATCCATGCCAGACAGCGAGACACACCCTAGGGGAGGGGGGGTCTTAGCGATCGCACCTCGCGACGCAAAAGCGGTTTAGGGAAATCTCTGATCCTAGAAATCGCCTATTATCAGCCCTGATCGCGATTCCGGAACTAGCACCCTTAATCTCCCCGAATTCGTTCGGGAATACCGCCATCTTTCCCCGGCCATCCGAACCAGAATTGCGCCCTGAGCAGCCGGACTCGCCTGTTATCAACACCAGACAGGAAATCATCTCTAGAAAAAAGGGGGGTATTGCACAGAACATCTCGCGACGCAGGAGTGGACGAAGGAAAAGTCTCCGCAGCCCTATTTCCCTGTTCAAATCTGTTGAATTATTATCCGGGCCCGGACCGTTTTTGATACTATGAGGTTGAAGATGCCTTTGAAAATTCACAGGCTATTGTCCCTACTCGCCTTCGTCCTTGCCTTGATAGGCGGCGTACTAGTTCTCGTATCCGCCCTCGGCGGACTCGGACATCCAAGTATCAGCTCTCTCGCAATCAACGGCCTAGTCTTCCTGTTCGGCCTCGGCGCCATTCTGGGAGGCTGGATGATCTATACAGGCATCCGCAAGCTCGGCGGCATCATGACACTATTCGCCGGAATAATCCTATTCGTACTGACAGGAGGAGCAGGGACTTCAGTACTGCTCGTCCTCGCCGCTGGAGTACTAGGACTAGTTGCTGCTGAGCTGAAGCCCTGGTGGGCCTTCTGGCGATAAATCTCTCCGACCGCATGAGAATAGTCCCACAGGTTTTCCTTTTCGACTCCTAGTCAGCCATCTTTCCGGGCTGGGATGCTTTGGCCGCCTGTTCAGCCATGAGCCGTTGTCTCGTGGCTTCTATCGTGGATGACGAGTAGAGTACAACCAGTATGGTGAAGAGTACAACGCCTGTTAGGAAGAGAGACCGGAGGAAAGCTGTCGAGACCGTGAAGCTGAAACTGGTCTGGGCAATCATGATGACAGCGACGAGCCAGAGGAGAGTCGTTATTGTGAGTGTGGCCTGCAGCTTTATTCTCTCTAGAGACTTCGATACCGGTGTGAGCGCTGATAGACCGAGTAATACACCTGTTACTGTGACAAGGAAACCTGTGATGTAGGATATGGCCGAGTTGGTGATATCTTGAAGAGTGATGATATACGCGATGGTTCCGAACATCGTGAGGGACGCTAGTATCAGCAGAAACATGGCGGTGCTGTGCCAAGAGCTTTTCGAGTTTCCAGACGTCACCCTAACATGCCCCTCTGGCGCTCCGCCTCTCTGCGATAGTTATTGGGCTTTTGCCACGTTACACGTTCCTTCGCCTAACGAATAGTTTCATTCTCGAGTTCGCTGCTCTCTCCTGGATTAGACCTGGTCCCAGGCTAACTTCGCCTTGATCTACAGCGCTTGAAGCATGCAGGCTGGATTCTCGACCTCTACCACAAAGCTGGCCAGATGGTCCTATGGCTGAAGAAACCGGATGGTAGTTCTGTAAGACTTACCGATCCCTGGAAGCCAAAGATCCGAATAGGCGGAAGCTATCGAGATCTCTTAGATCTCGCTTGTCGTCCCGGTCTTGAAAACGCTATTTTCGTCGAGATGTATGAGAAGGCAGGCGACCGGGAAAGAGCGAGGGTACTAGAGGTAGAAGTCGACGGGGATCGGGAAGCAGTAAGCCTAGCCAGGAAACTCGAACAGTTCGGCCGTTATTCCAAGTTCCGCTTCTACGACATCGACGTTCCCTCTCCCCAGATGTATCTGTACCGCAAAGGGCTCTTCCCGCTCGCATTTGTTGAAGCGGAAGAAACCGCCCGAGGAATTAGCTGGACTCTCAAAGACTCAAGAGAATCCATTGACTATCAACTACCACCTCTAAGAGAGATCGCTTTTCAGATCAATACCGAGAAGACCAGAAAAATCCGAGGCTTCGAGGATAAACTAGCCTCGGTCCATTTTGCCCGCGGAAACGAGATACTCGTCATTGATGCTGGAAACGAGGTAGACAAGATCTTAGGATTGGTAGAGGCTTTCAGGGTTGAAGACCCTGACGTGGTCGTGACTCATGGTGGCGATTCTTTCATCTTCCCATATCTTGCTCGGAGAGCTCAAGAGCACGGAATTCTAGACCAGCTAATCCTCGGCCGCGACATCTCGCCACTCCGAGTCTATGAGGTTCAAGGCCACAGCTACTTCTCCTACGGCAAGATACTGTATCGAGAAACAGCCGCTCGCCTTTTGGGCCGGTTGCACGTAGACCAGAACAACGCCTACGTCAGCGCCGACTGCGGGCTTGAGGGCCTGTTCGAGATCTCAAGGACCTGT
>WNEZ01010190.1_pt1 | contig 15941 bp, 28 predicted proteins | sample 5400521 | NCBI WGS metagenome assembly WNEZ01 (sample SAMN13153339, study PRJNA577476) | soil metagenome | isolation source: 120 cm saprolite under Douglas fir tree site 2 hole 1 replicate 1 | place: USA:California | collected 2015-04-18
CCGTCCGCGCTGGCCGAAGAGCAGCTCCATCATGCCAGGCCCAGGCTTCTGGTCCTCCGCGCCGCCTGATTGTGCTTGGCCCTGCGCGAATGCTGCCGCGTGCCGCGTGTCGATCTCGGAGCGGACCGTTTCGAGCGCCGCGGCGTCCGCAAGGTCCAGGTGTTTCAGTACCGCGTCGCCGGCCGCCTTCTCGCCGAGAGAGGTGTAGAGGCGGCCGATCTCCGCCTTCAGATGCGTGCGATAGGCCTCTCCATCGATCGCCAGCGGCTTGAGACGCTCGGTCTCGGTCTCAAGCTCCTTCTGGCGAGCCAGGAAGGCTGCTTTCTCCTTCTCGTCCACTTGCGTCTTCTCCTTAGTGCCAGCCTGGGGGGCCAGCGACTTGACAAACGCCGCCTTCGTGGCGTGCGGCGGGTAATGGCCCATCGTCTGCGCCCCGTACTGGGCGCCTAGCCAAACCATTGAGCCTTCGAGGGCTTCCGCCTTCTGGGCATCGCCCCCATAGGTCAAAGTGCATTTCCGGCCGTCATACATCTGGCCAACCTGGTGAGTGCAGACATTGCTGCCGCCCTCCTCACCCTCCATCTTCTGCGTGGTATCGTCGCCGTGGTATTGCTGCCAGCCGTCATAATCCTTCATGCACAGGTCGCAGATGCGCTTGTCGGGCAAGAAACCGATGGAGGAGTCCTTATACACGCCGGCCTTAATGGGCTCGACATGCGCGGAGTCGGCGTGCATGTAGAACTTGGCGTGCAGGTAGTGGCCATCGGCCTGGGGATCACGCCGAACTTCGGCGTCGTAGAATCGGCCCATGGGGAGCGCGGTATAGTCGTGGCCCGGCATCAACGCCTTGCCCGGGAGGGTCTCGGCGAAGCGATCCAGATATTCCCTGGGAAACCGCTCGTCCGTGCGATCGTATTGGGTGTTAGCGAGGTGCATCTCGCCGGTGTAGACATCCTCGGCCGACCGGTGCTCGATGGCGTGGCGGTTGATCAGCTCCATCGCATAGTTGTCGGCGTTGGTGCTCTTGATCCGGGCGCCGGCCGAGATCTTGCGGCACATGCCAACGAGGGAGCGCTTATCATCCTCATCGTGGTCATTGCCGTGTTCGGTGCCCGAGGGGTCTTCGTAACCCGATGCGTGCGCGGCGGCAGATTGCGCTTCCGCCTGCCGATGAGCATTCGCCATGCTGTCCTTATCTCCAGGCGTGAACGTGTAACAGTGGCCAGAATCGCCCCATTGATAGCCCGGCTTGCCATTTGACTGGCATTCGCGAATCGGCATCAGCCACCTCAAAAAAAGAGCCGCCCGAAACATTCGTTTCCGAATGCTCCACGCGGCTGCATCGACGACCAATTATGAAAGGAGTAGAATGGATCGATTCGAACTACCGTCGCACAACATCTGGAAGACGACGATCCAATTATGAAAGGAGTAGAATGGATCGATTCGAACTACCGTCGCACAACATCTGGAAGACGACGATTGCAGTAAGGGCAGCGCGGACCATCGCACTGCGGATCGAGCCAGAGGCCGCATTGACATTTGATGCGCGGGCTAGCGAGCCCATGCCACTTCGTATCGGGAAACTCGCGCTTGTCTGCCAGGACGGCCTGCCGGTAAGCCTTGCCCGCCTCCGCGACGGCCTGGCGCGCCGCGATCATGGCCGGCGAGTCGTTAGGTTTGCGCTGCTCCAGCTCGCTCACTCGCTCGCAGGCGCGCTCATACGCCTCGTGCGCCGGCTTTGCGCGCGGCCAGCGGTTGGCCTTGACCATCTTGTTTGGCGGTGCTGGTTGCATAGAGCGGAGGCCGGAGTTGCACCGGCGCTTCCCGGGGGTAACCCGGGTGAGCTGCTGTTACTCAACCCCACTGCGACGTGGCGAAACAGCCCTACAACCACTTCGCCACATCGCTATCTATTATAGCCGATGTCTGCGTTTCTGGCATATACTTTGCACAGAACGCGTTGCGAAGCAAGCGCCGACCCTGAATCGGCGAGAGCGGGGAGGTGGTCGAATGAAGTAGCCTGATAGATCTCCAAGGACATGCGCCTAGCGGCCCGATGACCTCCGGGCCGCTTTTCTTATGGAGGAGATGATGGACCAATCACCCGAGAACGCGCTGCGCAACCGCGCGGCGGCCGCAGCCGGCCGGCGGCGGCTGGAGGAGAGACTGAAGCAGAAGGAGCGCGAGGAGGAACGCAGTCAGGAGGCCCGCCGCCTGATATCTAAGCTGTTTCAGGTCGATCTACCCGCGCCGGGCAGCAGCCAACTCCCCGTCGAGGTCGATGCCCTCCTCTTTGACGTGGGGCGCGAGGAAGGGGACTGGTTCCTCGTCTACCTGGCCTCCTGCTGCGATGACCAGTGCGATAGGTTCAAGTCGTTCCCCATTCACTCTCTGGCTGACCTGGGCGACGCGCTGGAGGAAGGGCCGCAGTACTGCGAGCGGTGTGGTGGCTGACAGGGCGCGGCGATATTCGAGGCATGGCTCGGCGGGGCTAGGTCCGGCGGGGCAAGGCGTGGTTAGGCCGGGCAGGGCATGGAAAAGAGGCGATGACTGAAGAGTCATCGCCTCTTCCGTTACAGGTCCCCATACGGTATTTCGTACGGACGGGGAAAGACATACTGCGGCCGCGCCGGCTGCACGTCGGCCGAGGGCGCCTGCTCTGGTGGACCTGCATAGGTGGGCGCGAAGACCGGATTCTGCTCTCCGGATCCAAGCGTCGTCTCGTCAGGATACCTGCCTGGATACGGTCCCGGATACGGGTAGGGTTCATCCGACAGCCGCTCGGGAATCGGAAACGGCAGCGGCTCCCTCGTCAGTTCCCCTCTCGACAGATCACTCGGTGGCCCACTAGTTGCTTCCCTCGGGAACTGGAAGCGCTCGCTCGATTGCGCCGGCCATTCATCAAAAACAGGCATGGTTCGCGTCCTCCTGTCTGCAATTATGGCATAGTTCTTGCGAGAATCGCAGATAGAAGGGTTCGGCGGGGCGGGGCCCGGTCCGGTTAGCCATGGCGGGGCGGGGTAAGGTGTGGCGGGGTTTGGTCTGGCTAGGCTCGGCAGGGCGTGGTAATGCTCGGCAGGCCCGGGAGAGGTGCGGTTGGGTGAGGTATGGTTTGGTCCGCCCAGGCGCGGCCCGGCGCGGCGTGATGTGGCACGGCGAGGCATGCCATGGTGCGATGAGGCAAGGCATGGCAAGGCGGGGTTTGGCTTGGGTCTCTCGAAAGGAGAACACAGTGATCACCGAAAAGATCGATGGGCGCGCGATGCCGGCGCTTGAGGAGGTTTCAAACGGCGCCGAGGAACTACTGGCGATGCCCTACCGTGCCGAGGTAGAGATTGAGGGCACAACCCCGATTCTCTTCCATCGCTGGAATTGTGAGGCCGTGGAGGAGAAGTCCAAGGCGGCCAAGGGAAGCGAGGCAAAGAAGACGGATAATGTGAATAGCTACGTCTACCGCACGGATGACGGGCTGCTTGCCTTGCCCGGCGAGTACCTTCGAATGGCCTGTGTGTGGGCCGCCAAGTTCCGCCAAGACCCCCGATCGCCGCGCAAGAGCGCGATGGATCTCTACAAGGCAGGACTGATCGCCGAGACGGAGCTGGCGCCCATTCTTCTGAACGGCCGAACGCTGTCAGATTGGAGTTACCTGGATCAGCGCAGAGTCGTCGTGCAGCGGAGCGGCGTCACCCGGCAGCGGCCGGCTGTGGAGAAGGGCTGGCGCGCGACGGTGATCTTTCTCGTTTTGACGCCGGAGTACATCGATCTGCCGACGCTGCGCGAGGTGATGACGCAGGCAGGCCGACTGGTGGGGGTTGGTGACTTCCGGCCGTCCTATGGCCGATTCCAGGTTTGTCATTGTGAGGTTCTGGCGGGGTGAGGTTAGGCTTGCTAGGGTTTGGCGCGGCGGGCTGCGGTAGGGCGCGGGGAGCGGTGGGGCGATTTCTCGCCCCACCGCTTTGGTGCTGCACAAACAGTTCGGATGAGCTGGTGGCAAATTATCCTCGTCGTCGATGTCATACGGCCCGCCGTCCGCCAGGTCCTCACAGATCGGGCAAGCATCCGCCGAGATAAGCCATTCCGCCTTCTTAACCCCCAGGTCCCACATCTGGTCCCTCACCCCCGCCTCGCTGGCAAAGGCCGCCTCGGTCCGCGCCAATCTCTGGAATTCGTATCCGCTGTACTCATCGAACTGCCCCGTGAGTTGGCGCCCCGTCTCGATCGGGCTGATCCCCGCCGCCTGCGAGCTGGTCCGGCTGATGCCAAGGCTGTAGAGGAAGAGATCGCGCCCCTGAATGATGCCGTTCGCGGCGTCCACGTCGGTGCCTGCGGCGATGAAGCCCTCCCGCGTGCGGTCCTCGCCGGCCACCTCGTTGAGAAAAATCTCTACCGCCTGATCGACCAGGGCCAACTGGGCCTCGGTGAAGGATACACCTTCTTCGTCCTCCTCGGCGTCCTTGTAACGGGGATCACGCAGCGGTAGCACGCCGAAGACGGCGGCTCGCAGCTTCAGGAGTGGGCGCAGGAGGTCTTGATAGTAGACGTCAATGGCGTGGCGCAGCGCCTCATAGCGTGGGCGCTCGCCGCCGCCGTAGTGGACGCGGCCCTCGGTCATCAGAACCTGCCTTGTTCGTCGCGGCGGAGACCCCCAGGCTTCAGCCGGGGGAGGAAGCCGCCCTCTGGATAGCGAACATGCTTCTGTCCCAAGATTGCCAAGGCACTGGGCAAAGGCACTCCTCTGCTTGCACGAGTAACGGCTTCCGCCCGAAGTCGGCATGGCAATCCCCAGCGGTGGCATGGGGTCTCGCAAGAGCCCGTAGCGGTTGAGGAGCCTACGCTACTCTGTCGCTGGAAGGTCGCAGTCAAGGTTTACTCCTTGGCGCGGGGTGGCGCCCGTTGTCAGCCGGCCGAACGGTTTCCACTCCGATGGAAGCCAACGCATGGGGTGAGGTTCCCCTGGAAAGGAGCCTGCCGTCGCCCACGTGCAAGCCCCCAGGCTTTAGCCTGGGGTAGCTGACCCCTGCTCCATGCGGCTGACCAGCGTCAGCCGCGCCGAGCGCAGCTCCTCCTTCAGGCGCTGGATCTCATTGAGAGCACTCCGAGTCTCGCTTTGCAGTAGCCGCACCTTCTTGATTAGCGCCCGCACGTCCTCCGGGTGGGCGAAGCCGTTGCGGGCCCGGGCCTCCAGGGCTTCCATGTCTGCTGGGGTCACGCGTACGGGTCTCCTGCCACGACCTTCTGCATCAGATAGAACGTGACGTCGAAGTTCTGGTTGGTGCCCAAGACCACCCGCATAAAGGGATAGCCGAGTATCGCCCCCAGCTCGTTGCTGCTGACAGCCAGACTGCCACTGCTGCTCGCGAGCAAGAGGACCTGCGTACCCGCCTTGTCGACCAGGATGGCCGCCCCTGTCCCTATTGCGTCGCGCGCCACTTGGACAAAGACGCTGCTCGGCGTGGGAAGCGGAGGCACGATCAGCCCCAACTCGCTGGGGTTCTCGATTGCTGTCCACGGTCCGGCCACGTTGGCAGCCGCGTGCGTCAAGAGCATCGGGACTTCTGTGTATTGAATCTTTGCTTTCATTTTGCTCCTCCTAGTAGCCGGCGCCGGGCTGCGAAATAATAGTTCCGATTGCCGTCAAGGGAACACTGTTGACACTTTGATCCGACCATATCGTGGCCCCCGCCTGCTCATCGAGGTTGTACCAGGTCGACAGGAAAGCCAATGTGGCGGCAGAGAATGCTCCGGAGGCATAGCCCGAGTAGTCGAGAGCCTTGCCCCCATTGGCCAGGTAGGCGGGGAATCCTGCCACTGCGCCTACATTACCCGATCGCCAATGAGCGAAGCTATCGATCTCGCCAATGACAGGAAAGGTAGTATCGGATCGGGCCGCCAGAGAAAGAGGAGGTGTCGCTGTCGCTCGATAGGAGCCGTCGCCCGCCGGGCTGGCTGATCCCCCGCCAACGACAGCGCCATTGTGGTCATAGATCGTATTTGAAACTACAGCACCCCAGTTGCCCTGCACTTGATACCACTGCCCAGCCAGCAGGGTAAAGCCACTATCGACGGTGCCAAAGACGCCGTTTTGATCATATTTGAAGGAAACGAGATGTCCGGTAGGTCCATCGATTCGCATGCCCATGACCTCAGATGCGACCGGTCCGATATCGAAAAGCGAGTAGTAAGTCGCGGCAGCGATCGTATCCAATTTGACCCAAAATGAGGTAAAAGCATTCGTCCCCGAAGGACCCTGGAAGCGCCCCGATCCGGCATTTGAGAGCTTCTGCGCGCCCTGGAAGCCAGCCGATCGGTGGGAGAGGCCGGCGCTGGAGATAATCGCACGGCGCGACGTGCGGCTCATCGATAGATCCTTCCGCCGGTCAGACGTAGCCAGGCCATATAATCGTCATTCCGCCGCGGCGGCTGGCTTGTTGTGCGGACGATATCCCATGAGTATCCGCAGGGACGCCGTAACATCAATATCGCTTTCTTCATCTGCGCCCCCTGTCGGCACCGTCCAATCCCAGCGCGCGCCTCATAAACTCCGCCAAAACGTCGGCGCCATACCTCTCGTTCAGATGATGGCGCACCCAGTCCGCGCCCTCCCATCCCTTCTGCAGACCTCTCAGGTAGACGCCGGACTCTCTGATAAAGTCTTCTTTATCCTCCATGTGCTCCATCAGTGCCTTCCATTCCCATTCATCGCCCATCCATAGGTGAGGCTCTTCGCCCCCGCGCCGGCCGCCTGGTCCGGCATCAGCTCGGCCCCGAATCCGCTCCCGGGCTGCGCGGGGGCCGGCGGCTCGGCGGCCAGGCCAGGAAGAAGTGCCAGGATCTCTTCTTTGGTCTTCCCCTTCAGCTCGGGCTTCAAGGCCTGCGCGAACTCCCAGTTCTCAATCACGCCAGTGCGCCAGAGGTCTTCGAGATTGGCGATCTTCTGCGCAGTCGCCTTCTCTTGGAACAGCTCCGCGCGGGCGTTTTCGAAGAGGTCGATCAGGGTCGGCGCCTTCCAGCTCAAGCCGAACTTGTCGCTCTTGCCAGCCAGGAGCTGGCGCATCCGTAGCAGATACATCAGCTCCGGCGTGCATTGCGTGCGTATCTGAGCGATCATCTCGGAGAGAAGGCCTCCCTCCACGGCGCTCATTGCCTCGGTGGTCTGCCACTGCTGGCCGAGCATAAACGGCGGCAGGCCGGTGGCTGCGATGAGCTGCGAGACCAGCTCCCGGTAGGGCTCCTTGAACTCCAGCGCCTCGCCCTTGGCGCCGATGACCTCAACCTTGACGTCGCCGCTGGTCCCAAAGTCATTGGCCAGCCCATTGGCGCGCTGCTGCATGAGCTGGTTCCATTGGTTCATCATGGCGCCAATGAAGGCTTGTCCGCGCGCTCCAGTCGGGTCTGGCAAGGTCGGCGGAGGCACGTAGTTGATGTGATAGGACGGGTTGCCGAAGCGCTCCCAGAGTCTTTTGTGGTCCTTGCACATCGCTACCACAATTTCGGCAATGAATGGCAGGCCATAGAGGAGAGATCGTCCATGAGGCATGTCGACGGCGATAGAGCAGCGAGTCGTAGAGCCAGACGGCGAACCAGTTGTCAAAGCCCGTGGTGATGCGCGAGACGACCACATCCTGCATCCACTGCACCAGGTCCGCCTTGACGTCATCCTCGGCCTCGATCTGCGGCGTTCCCACGAGCTGAACGATCAGGCGCAGGGCGCGACCAACTGCTCGAAGAGGCGAAGGTTCTGTTCCTGAGGGACCCTGACTATATGCCTGCAAGTTTCCCTGCAGTATGGACTATCTCTTCATCCGCTTTGGGATGCTGGGCGCTCTAGCCTGTATTCAGGTAGTCTCTACACCTTCCGGATTTCATCCGGCTTGGCTCGGGATTACCCCGAAGGGCTTCCCCGAATTCACCCAGTGTTCACTCTAGCTTCTCAGTTAGAGGAGGCCCAATCTGACCATGGGTTCCCAATGTCCGCTACCAGGGGCTGCCACGACGCTCTTGCCTGCGGCCTGTAAAGCTGCGGCACATCTCTCGCCGGGTCGTCGGTAGGCGATGGCAGGGGTATAGGGGGGCCGACCTGGCCGAACAGCGGCACAGTCCTCCCATCAGCCGGCGCCGGTCGTGGCGGCGGGCGTTTCCACGGCGTCAACAACCTCATGGCTCTTTCTCCGATTGACCTGTTCCCAGGCCCGTGAACATGCTCGACAGAGACGCCGCCTCCCACAAGGGAAGACGTAGAGATTCTCGCCTGACAGTTCGTGGCCCCGCTTGCAGTGCGTCTGACGCGCCTGCACAGCCGCCGGCCCATTCCCGCGTAGGCAATTCTCCTGTGCCGTGACTGGCTCCAAATGCCACGGATTGGCGCACGCCCGGTTCCGGCACAGATGATCTAGTTGCATTCCTGCTGGTATGATACCGCGAAAGTGAGTGTAGACGACACGGTGAACACTTTTCTTGATCAGATTGAATCGGACCAGCCCGTAACCCTTTCCGTTTTCCTGACCCGGCCAAATCCAGCAGCCATTCTCCTGAATGATGAGCGGATACAGCACGTTGTCAATGGTGTTTCGCGGTGGCATCTCTGGCTATTCCTCCTGCCTGATTCGTAGCAAGATGGCCGCCAATACAGACCTCTTCGCAGATGAGCGTGTCCCGCCTCTCCTCCTTCTGTGGCCGCAGCCAGTTCCAGAGCACAAATCCGAACGGCTCGTGCGGGTCTCGCACCAAGTGTCGAATGATATAGATTCCTCTCATGTTCGCCCCCAATACCGATCCAAGATGCTGCTGATCTCCTCGAGTACCCCTTCCGTGTTCACTTTCGCCGCCCTCGCCTCGTCACGCTCGGCCTTATACTGACCCGCGTAGATCTTGGCCGACCGAGCCAGCTCCTGCAGGTCCGGCGGATCGGCCCCCGTCAGGCCCTCCAGGACCGCCACGCAGGCCTTCACCTGGTCGGACATGAGGCGCGCCTTCAGCCCATCGCGGTCTCGCTCGGCCCATGCCAGCGCCGCGGTCAGGTCCCCAATGATCTCCCGGACATCGTCGCTGATATACAAGCCGCGCACCTCGCCCCGCATGGCCCGGTTGATCTCCTCGCGCCTCTCCCTGGTCATTCTCCATCCCCCGGCCCCTGCCAGATCACCACTGGCTGATACTCGATCACCCGGGCGCCGGCGCAGAACTGATCCATGGCGAGTTCGGCCGCCACTGACAGAGCTTGTTCCCGAGTCATCCCGCGCGTCTCCCGCCACGGCCTCCAGATCGGCCATTCCGACTTATTCCTATACTCAACCGCGTAGCGAGTCTTCACGGCTCCCCCTCGTCTGGCCAGAAGTGGATTGTGACCAGCAACCACAGCAGCGCCAGCGCCGCGGTCAGCAGCGGAGCGCGGTACATCCCATAGCCATAGAGGCCGCCGAGATGCAGGCCCGTGAGCCAGTAGACGGCGCGCTTCTCCATCTTCACCGCTGCCGCCTCGCCTTGGGCTTGCGCCGCGCGCTGCGGTCCCGCTCCCGGCGCGGCTCCTCCGGCGGCAGGAGATGATACTCGAATGGCGCCGGCGTCGCGAACGCAGCCGCTACACAGGCCGCAAATCCCGCCATCACCTGATCGCTAGCAGTCATCGCTGATTCACCCCGCGCTTTTTCTCCAGCTCGATCTGTGCACGAGCCACGCACTGGAGGGCTTCCAGGTCGTCGCGCGTGAAAGTGATTCCCAGCAGTCGAACCGAGTTCCCGTCAGCAGGAAGGGCGATCATCTCCTCCCCCTTTTCGTCCAGCCATCGCGCTCGATCGGCAGAAATAATGGTAGCCGACAAATTTCTCAATTGGATCGGCTCGCCATCGGGGGGGATGGGGACTATCTCTGCCGGCTTCCACGTCCATCCCTGCTGGGCCTGATCCCGAAATTGTGGCAACGCCAAAATCTTCTCCAATGCCTTCTTGCTCTCACCTGGATCCGTCAATCCATCCTCCTCGCTATGCCCAGCCGCGCTACAGGCGCAGGGGCGATAATTTCGGTGAGCTCCGTTAGCGCCCACACCAGGGCATCTAATCGGTCAGGGCTGTCATCACCCGGAACCCACTCGCAGAGCTGATCCTCCAGCTCTGGGAACGCCCCGACGTGGTGGACACGGTCCTGCTCATAGAGGGCAGCGATCGGCTCGGCCCGGATCGCCTTTCCCCGCGTCGCTCTTAAGCTGCGGTAGCTGACGTTCGGGTCGACGTTGCGGAGGAGCGCCTCGATCATATCCCCGCCGTTGTTCACCTCTCCGACGATCCGGTCCGCCCCCCAATCGTGATAGGCCCCCACGGCCGCCGCGGCCCATCGACGCGGGCTCGCCCGCAAGGTTAGATCCGCGAGCACATAAAAACCATCCCAGCTCTCGCCGGCGACCACGATACCTGTTTCTGCGCTCTCCTCGCCCGACGTTACCGCCGGGTCCACCGCCACGACGATTCGGCTGAGGGTTCCCGGGTCCGGTGCCTTCGCCAGTCGCCCTTCCTCGATCATGGCCCGCGTCCACAGGGCCCCTGGATTGTCGTCCAGGATTTCGGCCAGGATCTCCTGCCGACCGAGCCGCGTGCCCTCGTAGCGTTTGATGATCGTACCGAGAAACGCGGGAGCCAGGTTCGCCCGATTCTCGTAGGTACTGCCGTTCGTGACCACACAGGCCTGATCCGAAATCAACCTCTTGATGATCTTGGTCGGCCGAGGCGTCGTCGTGATGACTGCCTGCGGATTCCTTCCCAGGCGCAGGCCCAACATCGCCTGATCAAAGGACTCCTCTGCGTAACGCCAAGAGGCCAGCTCATCCATCCACAGCTTCTCATGCTGCTTGCCGCGCAACCTCTCTGGTTCATCGGCGGTGAACACAAGGCTGATCGCGCCGTTCGGCCACAGTAATTTTCTCTCTTGCTTGCGATAGATCGGGCGCTCATCGCGCGGACAGATATCCAGGACTCCGCTCTCACCCTCGATCATGATGTCTCGGGCATCGTCTACCGTGGCGCCGATCAGATTCACTCGATCGAAGTCTTTGACCCAGGCGCGGACCATCTCGGCGCCCACCCGGGTCTTGCCGAAGCCGCGCCCCGCTTTGAGCATCCAGAAGGACCAATCCCCCGGCGGAGGCGTCTGCTTCTCGCGCCTCCAGAAGGACCAATTATACTTCATCGCCTCCAGTTCGGCCGGCGTCAGGCTTTGCAGAAACGCCTTCCGCCTCATCTCCGGCTGCGAGGCGAGCCAGCTTGCGGTTAAGCTCGTCACGGATGCCCTCTGCGTCTATCTGGATGGGGCCGCCATTCGGCCCGCTCACCTCGCGGCGCTCCGCAGCATTCAGACCCCAAATGGCCCGTACGTCAGCGAGCGCCTTGAGTGCCTGAGCGAGCAGCGCGGGGTTCCCGCCGCCATCGCGGCAGCTCTCCTCGAACTGATCCGCGAGCCGGTCATAGAGGTGCTCTATCTGCGCTGTCTGCCTGGCTTTGATCTCTTCGGCCTGGGCAGCGAACTCGGCGTGCAGGCGCTTCTCGGTCTTGGCGAGCAGCTTCGATATCGCCGGCTGGCTAATCCCCATGTGCTCGGCGATTCGGTCCTGGGTCCATCCCTGCACGCGCAGCTTCCAGGCCTCTTCCTGGCGCGACTGGGTCTGTTGTCGGTGCTGATCGGCTTCTTTAGGCATAGGATAACCAGGCTTGATAACTAGACTTCCTCATCCCCCATTCTACCCCATTCGCAGGACCTCTGCACGTTACGCAGACTGGCTACCATTCAATGACCGTTACCGGGAACACACCCCGCCGGCCCGGCTTCCCCGAATAGAGGCACCGCTCCCAGCCATCCGCGCCGGACACGATCGCCATGCGGCTCCAGTCGTGGCGGACTCGCTCCGGCGCCCAATCCTCATTCTCGCGCTCTTTGATGGCAGCCACGAAGGCAGACGGATCGTGGTGGCCCTTGCTGTAGTATCCCAGGCGGTCGCCATTGTCCCCATCGATCAGGGTTTCGATCTCCAGCGGATATTCTTTCATCGCTCCGCCCTCGCCCGCCTGGCCTCCCATGCGCGCTTGCCCCCTTGACTCCTCGCGTGGGCAATTTCCCCCACGCGGCGCATGATCGCATCGGCCACGGAGCATCGGCCGAGCGCGGCCTCTATGGCTAGCAGCGCCTCGCCACTCTCGATCATCGAGCGCGTGAATCCTAGCACTCGCCAACCCAGGAGTGCGGCGAAGTTGAGCTTGCGCCGGTCCGCCTCGTAACCCCCGCCACGATTGTGGCGGCCTCCTGCCCAGGTGGCGCCGTCCACCTCAACCGCGAGCCGCTCCTGCCACCAGGCGAAATCGAGCCGGTAGCCGAGGCGGTCATGGAGAAGCCATTCTCGCTCCGGAATCGGCAGGCCGGCGGCTTTGATCTGCAAGAGGAGTTGGTCCTCCAGGGCACTCATTTTCGCTCGCCCTCAAGGGCTGAAAAAGCGGCAATGGCTCGCCGCTGCGCCACCATATACTCCTCGGAGGGGCACTTGTCGATCTCCTGGCCTGGCCGGTAAGTGCGCCAGATGGCATCCTGCAAGTCGCGAGGCACCATCCGCCAATGCCTCAAACACATCAGCATTCGCGGCGGCACTTCGACTTCGCAGCCCTCTGCGTAGCACCAGTGGGCGCTCATCGCACCGCCCCGAATTTCGCCTTGACTGCCGCGGTGATCGCCTCGATGATCCGGAACGAAGTCTCCCGCTCCTCGCACCAGCCCAGCGCGGCGCAGAGACTGGTGATGGCGTTGCTGATGTGATGCTGCACGTTGTCCTTGACCTGCTCCTCGTGGTCAAACTCCAGCGGCGGTCTCGGGCGGCCGTCCGGCCGAATGTATTCGATGTCAGACATGATGTCCTCCTTGCGTAGGAAACTCTCTGATGCGAAGATCTCTCGGGAACTCTTCGATGCGCCCTCCCTTGCAATCTGACATCCCTAATTCTTTGGCGAGAACAGTGCCGAGTTGCTTGACGAAGATGGGCGCATTCGCCTCCCGGCACTGATCCCGAAGGCATCGCAGCCAATCCAGGTCCATCGGCCGCGCCCCGGGCCCGCTTTCGCCGCCCGCGATCACCCAGTGCAGGTTTCCCCTTTCGCCGCGACCTAACTCAAAGTCAGCGATGAAACGCGTCAGGTCCACTGGCCCCAAGATAGGCTCGCAGCTCAAAAACCGCACCGCCGCCGGCGTCTGCAGCAGAAGGGGAATGCGCTCATCCGCGGTCTTCTGGTCCTCAACGCTGACGCCGAGCCAAACGTTTTCCAGTATCCCGCATGGCAGTAGGTGGTCGACGACATTCCTCATTCGCGTGGGCCGCTTGGTCAAGATCTGAAAGACGTGCTGCGGACATTGAGCCATCACCTCCCAGACCTGATCGATGAATGTGACGCTCACCTGCCAGTGGAACAGGTCGCTCATCGAGTTCACGAATACCCGGCAGGGCTTCCGCCAGGACAGCGGCTCGGCGAGCTTCTCCGGAACCTCGCGAACGACGTTGGTCCACTCCGGCTTCCCGTTCACCTTGTGCGCCAGGCCCTCATAGGGCAGGCCTGGCCCCGAGAATCGGTGAGCGACGGTCATGGCATAGCAGTTTCTACAGCCCTCGCTCACCTTGGAGCAGCCGCGTACGCAATTCCATGTCTTGTCCGTCCATTGAATGTGAGTATCACCCATAGCACTCTCCTTACAGCCCCAGTCCCATCTGCGCGTTGCGCTCCTCGGCGATGCTGACGTACTCCGGGTTCAGCTCAATCAGGATGCTGCGCCGGCCTAGCCTCGTGGCGACAAGGCCAACCGTACCGCTGCCGCCGAAGGGATCCAGGCAGACGCACGGCACGCAATCCGCCTCGGCGTGGGGGCAGAGGCACGTTGGCGCCCAGCCCTTCTGTTTGCCTCTGGCAATCCCGATACCCCGATAGGCGTAATTGGTCGCGGCACCTGTTCGCCGAGTCATTCCGCCACCGATATCCTGTTCTCGCGCCGGAAATCCAGGCTCTCTCTCTACCACCCTATCCCACGGTGCCCCGCAGTGCGGGCAGCAGCCCCGCTCGCTTGTCCCTGCCAGGATGCAGGGTTCCACCAGCGCCTCGGGAAATGTGGCGAAGTGGGCGCCACTGAAACTCTGACTGGCGAGGGTCCAGACGCTCCGCTTGTTGCGGCCGGCGGGATGAGTGCGGCCACCGTCGTGCTTTCCATTTCCAGAATGCTGTTTCCCTCGAAGTGTTGCATCGTATTCCCACTTCTTGCATTGTGCGGAGTACTCGTCGGAACCCATCTCGTTTCCGGTCCTCTCCCGGATCGCATCCGCATCATAGAAGTAGCGCTCGGAGCGCGTCAGCAGAAACACATACTCATGCGACCGCGTAGGTCGATCCTGGCAGCTCTCCGGCATCGGGTTCAGTTTGTACCACACGATGTCTTGCCGCACGTACCAGCCGTCCGCCTGAAGGGCCATCGCCACGCGGTGGGGCATCATGACCAGGTCCTTCGGCTTCAGGTTCGCCGCGGCGAAGCGTCCCTCGCCGGCGATCTGCGCCCCACCGCTGGCGTTGCGCCGGCCGTTCGTCACCGTCGAGAACGGCTTGTCCCTAAAGCAGCGATCGTCGCCCACGATATCCGCTGCCTTTCGCCCATTCGGCGCGCAGGCATAGCAGTCGCCGTAGTTCATCCACATTGTTCCGTCCTTACGGAGCACCCTTCTGCAGAGGCTGAACACCTCCACCATCGCCTCCAGGTGTGCCTCCACGGTCGGCTCCAGGCCTATCTGTCCCTCAACACCATAGTCTCGAAGTCCCCAATAAAGTTAAGGAGGGGACGTAACGATGCAATGAACCGATTCTGGTTCGAGTGTCTTGAGCACATCGAGACAGTCCCCTGTGAGGATTTCAGGCCTCAATGAGATCACCCCCTCTCGGGCGCGTGGCATTCATTTCCCCGCCTCCCTCGACACGTAGACATCCATCTCTCCCTCATCTGCCTCGATCTGCACTGTCAAGCCACCCTCGAAATCAATGATGATCACGCAGTCACCGACCCACACGCGGCGCACTACCTTGCCGACGCAGTCCTCCAGCAGGGGCGGCGAATCCGGTCGGTCTCCAGCGTCCATCGGTTGATCCTCCTCTGCGTTCGGCGCAAGAAGTATGCCAGAAACGCAGAACCAAAGCGGAAGGTATATACTAAGGAACAAGAGAAGACAGAATCTCTCTCTTCTTCTCCCTGACCTCCTCCGGGCCCACCTCCCGGTTCGCCGCTGCATAGTTTGGCGACTGGGCGCGGATGGCCGCCTCGGTGATCCGCCGGCCGCCCTTGCGGCGGGTGCTCATCAGCGCGTTCACGCGGGCGAGGGCGTCGTCATTGGCGTTGGCTTTCTCGGTCATCTAATCTCGCCATCCTTGCCAGGACGATGAGGCCGGGTCTCGCAGACGACCTGGCCGTTTGTCCTATCCTTGACGACGTGGCCATACTTCATCGCCCGCCGCTGCTGGCGATTCGGCCTGTTGCCAGGAGGCAGGCGCTTCACCGTGCTCCCGGCATGTCTTTCGACTTTCGGCGCAATCGTCTCGTCGGTTTTCATCATCGGGCCATCCTTTCGCTATAAAGTGCGTACACGTACACGGCTAGGCACAGCCCCTGCCTAGATTCGCGTGTACGCCCTATATGAGCCGTACACGCCCCGTGTACGGCCGTGTACGCCAGCGTGTACGGCGATTTGTGCCTATTCCAGGCACAGCGTGTACGCGTGTACGCCATGGTAAGGCTTCCCCATTCCTAGCCACAGCGTGTACGCGTGTACGCTCATGTCCCTGTCTCCATTCCGTCCCATACTGCATAGCCGCCCTTGTCGGTGCGATAGATCTCCTTCGCCTGAACCATCTTGCGAAGCAGCCCGCGTGTACTATCGGGTCGCTTTT
>WNEZ01011624.1_pt1 | contig 15937 bp, 17 predicted proteins | sample 5400521 | NCBI WGS metagenome assembly WNEZ01 (sample SAMN13153339, study PRJNA577476) | soil metagenome | isolation source: 120 cm saprolite under Douglas fir tree site 2 hole 1 replicate 1 | place: USA:California | collected 2015-04-18
GCCGCACGATCGGGTTGTAGGCGCCGCCGGCGAACTTGCCGTTCTGCTCGTAGCACACGCCGAGCGTGACGAGCGACGCCTCCTCCAGGTAGTGGGCGAACTCTCTTTCGGCGCGCTTCGCGTCCTCGGCGTTTCCCAACAGGCCGCGAGTGATGCGGATCACTTCGAGCGACTTCTCGCGCAGGTTGTGCGCTTTCTCGGTGTTGAGCGCGAGGATCTGCCAGGCGATCTCGCGCCTGGGCACGACGAGCGCGGTGATGGCCCGCGCGCCGAGCCTGCGCATCGCTTCGAGGCGATGCCGGCCGTTCGGGGTCCAGAAGCCTTTCTCGGGCGCGGTGACCGCGATCACCGGATCCAGAAACATCCCGGTGCGGTCGAGGACGTCGGCGAGCTTCCTGTGGTGGGTCTGCGAAAGATCGCGCTGGAAAGGCGTGGGCTCGATGCGCTCGATCGGAAGGATCGCGAGGATAAGCGCGTTCTTTCCGAGCGGATCGCTGTAGGCGCCGAGCACGAGACCGCCTTCGCGCTCGATCCTGGCGCGCACCTCCTCGGCTTCGGCTGGAAGCGAGTCGAGCCGGCACTCGGCAGGCAGGAGGCCGCGCGTGCCGGGCTTGGCCTTCCGCGGCGTGCGCTTCGCGGGGGCGCGCTTGAGTCCGGATTTGCGCTTGGGCTTCGCCGTCGCCATGGGGAACTACGATGATCGCATTTGCGCCGGGCCGGGCGCAACGCGCTTTCTCTTCTCGAAGAATTCGAATATCCCGTTGCCGGCGATCATCGCGGCGAGAAAGACGAGGCCCTTCGCCGAAGCGGTGCCCGCCAGGACCAGCGCGGGTCCCGGGCAGATGCCCGCCAGCCCCCAGCCCACCCCGAACACCAAACTGCCGAGGATAAGCCGCCTGTCGATGCGGCGCGCGGCCGGAAGGAGCACGGGCGCGCCGAGCAGCGTCCGCGTCCGTTTCTTCATGAGCGCGAAAGCACCTGCGCCGACCGCAATCGCGCCCGCCATAACGAGCGCGAGCGAGGGATCCCAGGCGCCGGCGAGATCGAGGAAGCCGAGCACCTTTGCCGGATTCGCCATCCCGGCGACGAGGAGTCCCAGCCCGAACACGAAGCCCGCTGCGAAAGAAGCCGCCGTATACATGGAGGGCCTCATTGCGCGATCAAATGGCGCACGACATACACCGTCACGAAGCCGGCGGCCATGAACACGAGGGTCGCGGCGATCGAGCGCGGCGACGCTCGCGAGACGCCGCAGACGCCGTGACCGCTGGTGCATCCCCCGCCGTAGCGCGTGCCGATTCCGACGAGCAGCCCTGCAACCGCCAGGGCGGGGACACTCGCGTCGACCCGGATTTCCGGCAGGGCGGCGAAGAGACCCCACGCGAGAGGCGCTGCGACGAGTCCCGCCACGAATGCGACCCGCCACGAGATGTCGCCGGCTTGCGGTCGCGCGAGGCCGCCGAGAATGCCGCTGACGCCGGCGATGCGGCCGTTCAGCACGGCGAAGAGGGCCACCGCGGCGCCGATGATCGCGCCGCCGATCACGGCCGATATGGGAGTGAATGCGTTCCAGGCGATCGACATGGGTGGATGTCGAGCATAATACAATCCGAGGCAGTATGAGACTTGTCCGGATTCTTCTCTCGGTGGTCCTTTCGGGATGCGGCCCGATCGCACTCGCGCAGGCCGACTATCCCCATCGCGCGATCCGCATCATCGTTCCGCTCGCGGCGGGCGGCAACGTCGATATTGTCGCACGCACGCTCGCGGATCAGGTCTCGAAGAGCCTCGGCCAGCCGGTCCTCGTCGAGAACCGGCCCGGCGCGTCGAGCCTGGTCGGCACGCAGTTCGTCGCGAGATCGGCACCGGACGGCTATACGCTGCTTGCGATAGCAAACACCTTCGCGACCGTGCCCCTGATCGTGGCGAATCCCGGCTACGATCCGCTGAAGGACTTCACCGGCGTCACGCTCACCTGCCTCGTGCCGCAGGTGTTGATCGTGAATCCCGCCCTCCCCGCGCAATCGGTGAAGGAGCTCGTCGCGCTCGCGAAATCGCAGCCGGGCAAAATCTCCTATGCAAGCTCGGGCAACGGCTCGACCGGCCACATGGCCGCCGAGCTCTTCAACCGCCAGGCGGGGGTGACGATGCTGCACGTGCCCTACAAGGGCAATTCACAGGCGCTCGTCGACGTGATCAGCGGCCAGGTGGCGATGATGTTCGATCAGGTGAGCACGTCCGCCCCGCAAATCAAGGCGGGCAAGGTGCGGGCGCTCGCGGTCACGAGCCTCGCACGCTCGGCGCTTCTTCCCGACGTCCCGACCGTGGACGAGGCGGGCGTGCCGGGCTACGAGGACATCACCTTCAACGGGATGGTCGCGCCGGCGGGAACACCTCGCGCGGCTCTGGTCCGCTTGAACCGTGCGGTCGCCGAGGCCGTGCGCGCTCCGGATCTGTACAAGCGCTTCATCGAGCGCGGCGTCGAGCTCAAGGCGAGCGCGTCGCCCGAGGAGTTCAGCGGGCATATCAGGGCGGAGTTCGACAAGAAGGGCCGGCTCGCGCGCGAAGCCGGAATCAAGCCGGAGTAGCGGCACGATGCTCCAACGCAAGCAGCTGGGGATCGCGGTGGTCGGCGCCGGGCGCATCGGGAGCCTGCGCGCGCAGCTCGCCGCCGGGCACTCCGCCGTCAACTTCATCGCCGTCTCCGACGCCGACTCCGCGCGCGCGCAAGAGCTCGCGCACAAGACCGGCGCGCAGTTCCATTCCGGCGACAACCTCGCGGCGATCTCGCGTCCCGAGGTGAGCGCGGTGATCGTGGCGACGAGCGAGGGCGAGCACCTGCGGCCGGTCATGCAGGCGCTCGAGCTGGGCAAAGCGGTGCTCGTGGAAAAACCGCTGGCCCTCACTCTGGCCGAAGCCGACGGCATCCTCGCCGCGGCGCGTAAACCCGAAGCGAACCTGCGCGTCGGCTACAGCCGACGCTACAAGGACCGCTACCTGATCGCAAAGGAGCAGGTGATGCAGGGGCGGGTCGGCAGGATCGTCGGCGCGAGCGCGCGCGTCTACAATTCGCGCTCGCAGGCGTTCGCCATGCTCAAGCGCAATCCGGGGGCGACGCCCGTGGTGGACGCGCTCACCTACTACGTCGATCTCATGAACTGGCTGCTCGAAGGCGCGCACGTGACCGAGGTTTTCGCGCGCGGACAGAAAGGCGTGCTCAAGGCAGCCGGCCACGACACGGACGACGTGAACTGGGCGATCCTCACCTACGGCGACGGATCGGTCGTGAGCCTCGGGGTGAGCTACGCGCTGCCGGAAAAATATCCGGCGCTAGGACACGCCGCGCGGGTGGAGGTGCTCGGCACCGAGGGCGTGATGATCCTCGACGACGATCACACCGACCAGCTGATGTACAGCGAGAAGGGCGTTCCGCACGTCTACCTGCCCGATCACTCGGTCAACATGGTGTTCCTGCAAAGCGGCACCCCGGGCGATTGGGCGCTCGGCGAATTCTGGGGACCGATCGCCAACGAAACGCGCGCCTGGCTCGACCACCTCGCCCTCGGCAAGCCCTGCAGCCTCGCCACGGCACCCGAGGCGAGGCGCACGCTTGAGGTCACGCTCGCGATCGAGCGCTCCGCGGCGAGCCGCAAACCGGTGACGCTGCCGCTCGACGCCTCAATCTGAATCCGGACGGATCCTTTCCAAGCTGCGGCGCCAGTACCGGCGTCGATCTTTTCCCTCCAATAGCTCCTGTCGCCCGCGCCGGTCCGGCGTCCATCGCCGGTCTCTGAACCAATCGAGTGCCGCCTGTTCGTTGGGAAGGCTGCGAACGTTGATCCCGTTCCGTCGCACAAGCGACTCGACGTATTGCTGGGAGAGCTTGAGCTCGTCTGAATCGCCCGTCAACGCGATTCTGTGTTTCGGCGTCTGGGAGAATTCTCTGAAGAATTCAAGGAACCAGGACTGCTCGACTTGGGATATGGGCCGTGAAGCATCAACCGATATGAGGATCTGCGAGCGGCCGTGCTTGCGCACCTCGGCCGCAATGGCGGCAAGAGCGTCCCGCGTTTCCTCAGGCGTATGTCGGTCGAACAGCTCCGCCTTGAGATAACCCGGCTCGACCGTAATCTCACATCGCATTTCAGTGCACCGCAAGGTGGCGCGTCTCGTTTGGGATCAGCTCCCTTTTTCCCGCTCCCATCTCGGCCGTTTCCGACCGTTTCACCCGCCTGGCCCGCGTTTTCTTCATGGGTACCCGCGCTTTCGGCACCCGGCAACACGGTAACAGTTGCGCATAGAGAGCGTAGCCGAACCGCAATAAAAGGAATATTTCACACGGTAGTCCTTGTGGACTACTTCGAGGGCCTACGGCCTGTAGCGGAATTGTCGGCATTCGCCCGGTGACCGGTATTGTAGTATCCGAACATGGGCTTCGATGTCTTGAAAGCCTGCACGCTCGCCGCGCTTGCGATCTCCGCGGCGGCCCATGCCCAGGTCTATCCGGTGAAGCCGATCCGGATGATCGTCGCCTATCCGCCGGGCGGCGGCACCGACATCGTCGGACGGACGCTGGCGCAGAAGTTGGGCGAATCGCTCGGACAAAGCGTGGTGGTGGAAAACCGCGGCGGGGCAAGCGGCAACATCGGCACCGAGCTCGCGGCGCGCGCCGCACCCGACGGCTACACGATCCTGATGGGCAATGTCGCGCCCAATGCGATCAACGTCAGCCTGTTCAAGGAGTTGCCGTTCGATCCCGTCGCGGATTTCGCCCCGGTAAGCCTCGTGGCCTCCACGCCCAATATCCTGGTGGTCCACCCTTCGACGCGGGCGAGAACGGTGAAAGAGGTCATCGCGCTCGCGAAAGCGAAGCCGGGAGCGTTCAATTTCGCTTCGGCCGGCGTGGGCAGCTCCTCGCATCTGGCGGGGGAGCTCTTTCGCATCCTCGCGGGCGCCGATATCGTGCACGTGCCGTACAAGGGCGCGGGACCGGCGATGGTGGATGTCCTGTCGGGACAGGTGCAGCTCTACTTCGCGACCATGCCGGCGGCGATGCCGCATGTGAAGACGGGGAAGCTCGCGCCGGTCGCGGTCACGAGCGCGCGGCGCTCGCAGGCCCTGCTGGATCTGCCGACGATCGCGGAGTCCGGCGTGCCGGCGTACGAAGCGTCGACGTGGTACGGGGTGCTCGCGCCGGCGCATACGCCTTCCGCGGTGGTCGCCCGCCTGCACGGAGACATCGCGAAGATTCTCGCCGACGCGGCGCTTCATGCGCGGCTGGCGGACCAGGGCTTCGATCCGGTCGGCAACTCGCCGGAGGAATTCGGCGCGTACATAAAATCCGAAATCCTGAAGTGGGGGAAAGTAATCCGGGACGCAGGCATCCGGCCGGAATGATGCCGGGCCGCGGGCGAGGCGGGAGGCGTCTTCAGAAGAGGAAGCTGACTCCGGCAAGAACACCGCTGCCGCCGAGCTTCACATCGTTGCCGCTCTTCCCGGCTGTGGCTGCGAGATACTTGTACTGCAGGTGCAGACCGACCGACCCGAAGCGGAACTCCATGCCCGCCAGGCCCTGATAAGCGAGGCCCCCTGCGGCCCCTTTGAGGTTGCCGCCGCTGTAGATGGCGCTGGCCAAACCGATACCGGCCCCCACGAAAGGATAGAACCAGTCGGCGGCGTGGAAGTAGTACTTGCCGTTCGCCATGATGGCGAGCACCTGCTGCTTGCTGATTGCCGGCGGGGGCGTCGTGACCAGGTCGTTCTTGTAGTAGAAAACCTCGCCGCCCACGGCAAGGCCCGCCTTGCTGCGCCACTCGGCCTCGACACTCAACACCGGGCTGGAAGTCTTGTCGAAGACGCTGCTGAGGCCCGCGACCGTCGGGTTGTCGTTGGCCATTTTGAACGCGCCTCCGCTCGCGAGGAGCGCAAACTCCCACTCGTCGCCTGACTCGGCGGAAGGCGCGGTCTCGGGCGCACCAGGCCTTGGCGCAGGCTGGGCAGGTGCCCGTGGCTGCTCGACGCGCGGCGCGGCGGCGACCGGGGCCGCCGGCGGCTGGGGGCGCGGCGGGGTAGCTGCGGGAGCCGGCGGCTGCGGCGCGCCGGCCGCGACGGTTACCGCTCCGAGAAAACGGCTTTGCGCGAGCGCGGGGCGAGCTTCGGCTTCGCGCACCAGACGCACCTCCGTTCGCACCGGCTGGACACCGGCGAGGGCCGCGACGCGCGCGAAATAGCTCTGGTTGGCCGCGCCCTCGAACGCATAGGTGGGCGCGGCCTGATCTCCGAGGCGCAGGAAAATCTTTCCGGGATTGACGGTCGCGATGACGAAGCTGCCGTTCGCCAGCTCGCCGACGCGTACCGAATTCACGAACACCTGCACGCGCGCGGCCACCGGCTCACGATCGCTGCGAAAAACGAACATCAGCGTCTTGCCGGGCGGCGGGGTCGCACGCCAGGCATCCTGCTGGGCGTGCACGGGTGGGGCGGTACCGAACAGCGCGGCAAGCAAGAAGGCGCCACTCACCAGCTTATTATTCATAGACGGATCTCTCTTCCCTTTCCTCGTGGGCCGCAGAGGATTCCATCACCATTGTAGCGTCCAACGGATAAAAAAACGATAATTCTTTGTCGCGGCCGCCGCGCTCGATCGACGGCAGAAACTCGCTCCGCACCGCCGCACGCGGAGACTCCCGGGGGATCCCAATGAGGGACAAGCTTTTCGAGCAAGGTCTGAAATTGCGCAAGCGGGTGCTGGGCGCGGCGTACGTGGAGAAGCAGATCGAGAACGCCGATGCGTTCTCGATGCCGATGCAGTTGCTGGCGACCAAATCGGCATGGGGCATGGTCTGGTCCCGCCCGGGGCTGCCGCGCAAGGTGCGCAGCATGCTCAATATCGCGATGCTGGTCGCGCTCGGAAAAGCCGAGGAGCTGGAGCTCCATCTCGACGGCGCGATCCGCAACGGCGTGACCAAGAAAGAGATCGGCGAGATCCTGCTGCACTCCGCGATCTACTGCGGCTACCCGGCTGCGCTCGGCGGCTTCCGCACCGCGCGCGAATATTTCGCCAAGCACGGCGACAAGAAGGCGGCGAGGAAGAGAAGGAAGTGACGGGACGCCGCGCCGCTCTGTCGCTCGCGGCGACGCTCGCGATATCGACGCCGCACGCCGCCGCGGCCGCGGACGCCTATCCCGCAAGGCCGATCCGCTTCGTGGTGGCCTTCCCGCCCGGTGGCGGCACCGACATCATCGCCCGCTCGATCGCGCAGAAGCTCGCCGAGCGACTCGCACAGCAGGTGGTGGTCGACAACCGGCCCGGCGCGGGCGGCAACATCGGCACCGACATCGTCGCGAAGAGCGCGCCCGACGGCTACACGCTGCTGATGGGCTCGGCGGGTCCGCTCGCGATCAACGCGAGCCTGTTCGACAAGATGCCTTTCGATCCAATCAGGGACCTCGCGCCGGTGACGCTCGCCGCGTCCACGCCCAACGTGCTCGTCGTTCATCCTTCGCTCAAGGCGGCGACGGTGAACGAGCTGATCGCGCTCGCCAAGGCGAGGCCGGGCGAGATCAACTTCGCCTCCTCGGGGCACGGCACGCCCGCGCATCTGGCGGGGGAGCTGTTCAACTCGATGGCGGGAGTGAAGCTCGTGCACGTGCCGTATAAGGGCGCGGCGCCCGCGCTCGCCGATCTGCTCGGCGGCCAGGTGCAGCTCATGTTCTCGACCATGCCGCCCGCGCTGCCGCACGTGAAGGACGGGAAGCTCCGCGCGCTCGCCGTGACGAGCTCGAAGCGCTCGCGCGCGATGCCGGAACTGCCGACGGTCGATGAAGTCGCTCTGCCGGGATTCGAGGCGAACACCTGGCACGGGGTGGTGGTGCCTCGTCGCGATTCTGCATCTGCCCGAGGTCGTGGAGCGCCTCTCGGGCCAGGGCGCTGAAGCCCTCGGCAGCACCCCGGAGGAATTCGCCGCCTACATCAGGTCGGAATCGGTGAAATGGGCGAAGGTCGTCCGCGATTCTGGCGCGAAAGCGGAGTGAGAATCACCGTGATGAAACGCCGTCTGCGTTTGACGATCGCCGCATGGGCCTGCATCGCCGTGCCGCTCGCGGCGCAGGCTCAAGGCTATCCGTCGAGGCCGATCCGCTCCATCATGACCGTGGCCGGAGGCGCGGACGTCGTGGCGCGGCTGGTGGCGCAAGGCTTGACCGGCGCACTCGGCCAGCCGGTCGTGGTCGAGACGCAAAGCGGCGCAGGGGGCGCGATCGGCGCCGAGACGGTCGCGCGCGCCGCGCCCGACGGCTACACCATCATGCTCACCTCGGCGAGCGCACTGGTGATGAACCGGTTCCTGTCCAAGAGCGCGCGCCTCGATCCCCTCACGGATTTCACGCCGATCACCAAGGCGTTCGAGACGGTGGCCCTCATCGTGACGAGCCCCGCGCTTCCGGTCGGGTCGGTGCGCGAGCTCGTCGAATACGCAAAGCGCCATCCGGGAAAACTTTCCTACGGCACTTCGGGAATCGGCACCACGCACCACCTCGCCGGCGAATCGATCCGCCTCCTCACGGACATCGACTGGGTTCACGTGCCCTACAAAGGCGGCCCGCCGGTGATCACCGACCTCATCGGCGGCGAGATCCAGGTGGGATTCAGCATTCTCGCCACCGCGGCGCCGTTCATCGCTTCCGGCAAGATCAAGATCCTCGCGGTGAACGGCGCGAAGCGCTATCACGTCATCCCGAACGTGCCGACGGTGGCCGAGCAGCTGCCGGGCTACGAAGCGCCTTCGACCTGGGGCGGCTATTTCGGGCCCGCCGGCATGCCGCGCGCCATCGTCGTCCGCCTGCACGACGAAATCGTGCGGATACTGAACTCGCCCGAAGTGCGCGCGAAAGCCGAGGACATCGGCTTCCCGGTGGCGACGAGCACGCCCGAGGAGCTCCGCGCGACCATCCGGAGCGATATCGAATACACGGCAAAGATCGTCAAGGCGGTCGGGATCGTGCCGGAATAGCCATGGCGGGAAAGCTGAAGCTCTCGATGATGATCGGCGACTACGAGATCGTGCGCGCGCTGAAGGACGGCACGGTCAAGCCCAAGGGGATCGAGCTCGTCGTCGCCGACTATCCCGGCACGCGCGCGATCCACGACAAGGTGGCTGCTGGCTCCGCTTGCGACATCAACGAGTTCAACGGAGGCGCGTACGTGGTGCAGAAGCACCGCGGGCGCCACGACTTCACCGCGATCCCGGTGTTCCTGCACCGCCGCTTCCGCCTCGGCTTCATCTACGTCAACAAGGCGAAGGGCATCGCGAAGCCGCGCGACCTGATCGGCCGGCGCGTCGCCTGCCGCACTCTCGGTCCCGCCGCCAACTACTGGATGCGCGGGCATCTCGAGGAGGACCATGCGGTGCCGCATCGCGCCGTCACCTGGGTGATCGAGAGCGAGGACGACGCATCGCGGCAGGCTCCCGCGGACCTGAGAATCGAGCGGGCGCCGCGCGGCAGGAACGTCGAGGCGATGCTGCTCGCGGGCGAGGTGGATGCGATGATCGCGCCCAACGTGACGCGCATGATCGGCGAAGGCGATCCGCGCGTTGCGCGGCTCTTTCCGAACTACCGCGAGCTCGAGGCCGACTACTACCGGCGCACCGGATTCTTTCCGATCATGCACGTCACCACAATCCCCGCGGAGATCGTCGCGCGGCATCCCTGGGTGGTCGAGAGCCTGGTGCTGGCGTTCGATGAAGCGAAGCAGCTCGCCTATCGGCGCCTCGCCGATCCGCGCAACGTGCCGCTTGCCTGGTACCGCACTTATTGGGAAGACGAACGGGCTCTGCTCGGCCCCGATCCCTGGGAGTTCGGCCTCTCGGACCTGAACAAGCGCAACTACGGCACGCTTGTGCGATGGGTGCACGCGCAGGTGCTGACCGGCGCCCGGCCGAAGCTCGAGGACCTGTTCCCGAAGGAGGCCTTCCAGCTCGAGCTGCCGCGCGCGCACGGGATCGACTACAAGTTCTGAAGCGCTGCCGAAGCGCCGCCCTTCTTCCGCAATGCTCGCTTCACCCTACGACGTCGTAGGGACGCATCATCTCGTTCTCCTCATGCTCGAGGATGTGGCAGTGGTAGACATACCGGAACTTCTGCCCGCGGCGGGCGTTTGCGCCGGGAGGTAGATCGTATCTCGCGATGACCCGCGTGACCGTTTCCGGATAGCTGAGCACCGTGTCCTTCCACGCCGGCCTCTCGTTGTTCTCCGGCGGCTGCGGCGGCTGGTCGAAGACCACGGGCGGGTACTGGGTGATGTCGAAATGCTGCCGGTCGAGAATCTGGAATTGCACGAGGTGTATATGGATCGGGTGCGCGTCCCCCGTCGTGTTGACGATGCGCCAGATTTCGACCGACCCCGCTTTCGGGTTCTCGGTGACCGGATCGTCCCAATGCGCGTCGTTGATCATCGCCATGATGGGGTTCTCGAACGGCGGAGCGGAATCGAGCTCGCTCAGAACGAGATCGCGCGTCTGGACCGCGGAAGCCGGGCTGATCAAGGGCACGGTGTTGAGCGTCGCCGGCAGGCGGCTCCTGTCCTGACCCTGCAGGGGCTGGTTCACCTTGAAGACCATGATATCCGGCGGCACGACATCGGCGCCGTCCGGGAACGGCGCCGGAGCGTCGTTGGTGAGGACGAACGACTTGCCTTTGAACCCGGAGAAGTCGATCACGATATCCTGCCGTTCCGCCGGAGCGATCAGCAACTGCGTGCGCGTCACCGGAGCGGGCAGGAGACCTCCGTCGCTGCCGATCTGGTGAAAGACGGGGCCGGCCCGTCCCAGGAGCTGTCCCGTATCCGTGCTCTCCTGCAAGGTCATGCGGTAGAACCTCGCGTTCGACGCGTTCAGGATGCGGAACCGGTACTTGCGCGGCTCGACCTCGAGGAACGGCCAGACCTTTCCGTTGACGAGCACGGTGTCCCCGAAGAATTCCGGGATCCAGATGGGCGGGACGCGCGTGTCCGGATCCCCCGGGGTCTGCACGGGGTAGAGCAGCGCGCCGTCCGAATTGAAAAAGCGGTCCTGGATCACGAGCGGGATCTCGTACCGCCCGCCCGGCAGGTCGAGCGAATCCTCATGGTCGTCGCGAATCAGATACAGCCCGCCGCCCAGACCGGCATAGACGTTCAGCCGCGTGATTCCGAGCGCGTGGTCGTGGTACCAGAGCCCCGTCGCCTGCTGATCGTTCGGGTAGTGATAGACCTGCGTCTCGAAGAAAGGGCCGGTCTGCCTGAAGCCGTTCGTGAACCAGGCCTCCGGGTACCCGTCGCTGTCCGGCATCGATTTCGAGCCGTGCAGGTGGACCACGGTGCGCACGTCAGGCGTCGGCGGTTCCGCCCCGTGGATCGTCGGGTCGATCGGGAGGAAATGCCTGCCCGGGAGATTGTTTTCCCATTTCACCGCGATGGGATGTCCCCGCCGCACTTCGAACGTGGGAGCCGGATAAAGGCCGTTATAGCCCCACAGGGCGGTGGGCGGCAGATCGCGGTGCAGTTTCTCCTCGAGCGGCCTCATGCGGACATCGTAAAAGGGGACGCCGTTCAGGGTCTGGTTCGTGGCGATCGTGCTCGGAATCGTCAGCCGGTCCACGAATTTCGTGAGCCACCGGGCGGCAGTGTTGTCTTGAGGAGGCGTGCGGTGGTGATGCCTCGCCTGCGTATGCGCCGAATGCGGAAACAGCGCCGTCAGAACGGCGGTGCCGCCCACCGCTCCGCCGATGCCCACCGCCCCGCCGATTTTTAGAAGACGCCGCCGCTTTGCATCGGGACCCGCGCCATTGCCGCTGGTTTTGCTCTTGCCCATGAGTGCCTCCGTTCAGAAAGCCCCCGATATAAACACGGTGCGACTCTCGCGCGTAAGATGACAGGGTCATCGGCGCGATGCGGAACGGTTATCACCATGCGGGCTGAAGGCCCTCCCGATTTCAAGTCGCCGCCCGCCGGCTGCGACTGCCATTTCCACGTGTTCGCCCCGGCCGGACGCTACCCCTACAATCAAGCCGACCTGCGCTATGCGCCGCCGGTGGCGCCCGTCGAAGATTTCCTCGCGCTCGCGAAAACGCTCGGCCTGGAGCGCTTCGTCTTCGTGCAGCCCTCAGCCTACGGGCGCGACAACCGCTGCATGCTCGACGCGATGCGGGAGGTCGGGACGAACTGCCGCGGCATCGTCGATATCGACGAGAACGCGCCCGACGCGGAGCTCGAACGGCTCAACGCGCTGGGCGTGCGCGGCGTGCGCATCAACGTGCCGCCGGTGAAGCCCTACGAGGCGGGATTCGCGGCGGAGCTCCTGCCGCGCATCGAGCGCCTGCGCGCGCGCTGTGCCGAGATCGGCTGGCAGCTCGATTTTCTGACGCCGGGCTGGTTGACGAGCGAGCTGATGCCCACGCTGAGGAAGCTCGACGTCGATTTCGCGATCGCGCACTTCGGCATGTTCCCCGCCAGGGACGGCGTAAAACAGCCCGGTTTCCAGGCTCTGCTCGAGCTTCTCCGCCGCGGCAACGGGCGTTGCTGGGTGAAGCTCACCGGCGTCTATCGGATGTCGGTCGCGGCCGGATTCGCCGATGTCGCGCCGATGGCGCGCGCGCTGATCGAAACCGCGGCCGACCGCGTCATCTGGGGGAGCGACTACCCGCACCTCTCCTTCGCCGACAAGGTCGGCTCGATCGACCTGTGGAACCTGCTGGGGAAATGGGCGCCGGAGGAAGCGACCCGGCGCGGGATCCTGGTGGACAATCCGCAGCGGCTGTTCAAGTTCCCCTCACCCTAGCCCTCTCCCGCAGGCGGGAGAGGGGATTGGGTTTCCCCTGGTCTCGGAACCTTGACCCTCGAAGCGGCTTGCGCCTACACTCATCGGAACATTGGAGGAGCCACCATGCCGACGACTCGCCATTGCAGCAGCCTTGGATGTCTGTGGATTCTGCTCTCGCTGGCGGCGTTGCCGGCGTCCGCGGGCGAGGTCCGCGTCTATGCGACCAACAGCGCAGGCGACAACGTTCACGTCATCGATCCGGCGACGAACAAGGTCGTGCAGGTGATCGACGGCATCGAGACGCCCCACGGCGTCGACTTCGCTCCCGACGGCACGCGCGTATACGTAAGCAACGAGGCCGACAGCACGCTCGACGTCGTCGACCGCAAGACCGGCAAGATCCTCAAGAAAGTGCCCTTGAGCGGCCACCCCAACAACATCGCGGTCACCCGGGACGGCGACCGGGTCATCATCTGCATCGCCGAAGACAAGGGCGGGCTCGACATCGTCGACACCCGGTCCCTCACGCTCGCCAAGACCGTCCCGCTCAACGGCCGCATGCACAACGTCTACGTGACGGCCGACGGCAAGTATGCATACGCCGGCTCGGTCCGGCACAAGTTCCTCTCCGTGCTCGATCTCAAGACCGAGCAGGTTGCCTGGGATCTCAAGTTCGACAAGGGGGTGCGCCCGATGACGATGGAGACCGCCCCGGACGGCTCGACCCGCAGGATTTTCGTCCAGCTGTCGGAGCTGAGCGGGTTCGCGGTGGTGGATTTTGCGCAACGCAAGGAGGTGGCGCGGATCCGGTTCCCGGACCGGCCCAACGGATACGGCATGGCCGAGGGACGCGCCGATACGCCGTCCCATGGCATGAGCGTCGCCCCGGACAACAAGACGCTCTGGGTGACCAGCGTGTTCGCCAACGCCGTTTTCGTCTACTCGCTGCCCGAGCTGACGCTCCAGGGATACGTCACGCTCCCCGAGCTCAAGCTTCCCGGGCGCGCTCCGATCGGCGCCCTGCCGAACTGGGCGACTTTCACGCCCGACGGCAAGCTTCTCTACGTCACCAACTCCGCGATCAGGTCGGTGTCCGCGATCGATACGAAGGCGATGAAGGTGGTCGCGAATATCCCGGTGGGCGAGGTGCCCAAGCGCATCAACACGCTGGCGCTGCGTTAAGAAGAGAGGGTTTGCATCATGCGCGCGGGTCTTCTGGCGATGATTGTGGCGGTCGCGGCTACCCTGCAGGCGGCTTCGGCGTCCGCGCAGTCTCCCGATTACGAGTTTTTCAAAGCGCGGATCGAGCCCATCTTCCTGAAGAAGAAGCCGGGGCACACCCGCTGCTACGTTTGTCACGCGGAGAGCAACAACGCTTTCCGCCTGGAGAAACTCCCGCCAGGAGCGAAGTTCTGGACCGAGGAACAGTCGCGCCGCAACTTCGAGACGGTCTCCAGACTGGTGGTCCCCGGCAACTTCGCCGCGAGTCGTCTCCTGTTCATGCCGCTCGCGCCCGAGGCGGGCGGCAATGCCTTCCACAACGGCGGCAGGCAATTCGAGTCGAAGGACGACCCCGACTGGAAAACGCTCGAACAGTGGGCAAACGGGCCGAAGCCGGGCAAGAGCAAGTAATCCCCGCGACCCTCCGAAAGCAGAACGACGCAACACCGGCAAGCCGGCCACGCGATGCCTTGCGCCTGTTCATGGCGTGACGCATTTCACGTCGCTCCGGACGCACCATTTTCTTCCCGGACCCGATCTCGTATCATCCGCCCATGGATTTTCCGAGCCTTTCCGAGCCGCTAACCGCCGCATTGATCGGGGCGCTTGCCACGGTGGCGGGCGCGCTCGTTCAGCTGCGCATTTCCTGGCGCAGGGAAATGAAGGAGCGCGAGCGCGGCCAGCCGATCACGAAGAAAACCCGGCGCGGGCCGGTGATCGTCGTCTTCGCTCTGCTGGTCGCCGCGGCGGTGGGCGGGTTCGCGCTTTCGCAATACTTCGTGTCGCTGCGCGAAGGAGACCGCGATGCCCTGCGCGCCGATCTCCAGTCCAAGCTCTCCGAGATCAACGCGACCGCGATGCGGCTGGAGCAGGCGCGCACGAACGAGCGCAAGCAGATCGAAACCGAGGTTCAGCGCGCCGATGCCTCGCACCTGGGCGAGGAAGGCGCGGCGGCGAGCGTCGTGGTCGGTCCCTGTCCGCAGATAGTCCCCGGCACGCGGCTGGAATGCACCGAGCAGAGCGCCCTTCGGATCACGATCTGCGCGAGAGTGCCGGCTTCGGCGACCGTCAAGGAAGTGCAGCTTTACATCGGCGCCGAGAAGCCCAAGCAGCCTTGGCAGGAAAACCGGGTGCAGCCGGGCGAGGAAACCGGGCAGTCGCGCTTCGCGGAGAAATTCACCGAGCGCCCCGACGGCGACGCCAAGCAGGTCTGCCAGGGATTCGCGAATTGGAGCGGCGAAAAATCTCGCGTCGCCCGAATTCTCGTGAAATACGCTCTTTGAGCGGACTTTGACCGAACGCCGGGCGATTCCCTTCTCGGCCACCCCATGCCGCCCGTCACGCAAACGCTGCTGATCGCCAACGTGGCCGTGTTTCTGCTGCAGTCCGCGAGCGGCGGCGTGCTGGAAGAATGGTTCGCGCTGTGGCCGCCGGGGCACGGATTCGCGATCTGGCAGCTCGTCACCTACGGTTTCCTGCACGGCGGGATCGCGCACATTTTTTTCAACATGCTCGGGCTGTACATGTTCGGGAGCGACATCGAGCGGCTCTTTTCTTCGTGATCCTTTTCGGCTCGCTCGAGCTCGTGTTCGGCGTCACCGGCACGGCTGCGGGCGTTGCCCACTTCGCGCACCTGGGCGGCATGCTGGGGGGCTGGCTCATGATCCAGTACCGCCGCCGGGGTTTTCCCTTCACGCGCGGGCGCTGAAGGCGGGCTCTCGTCGAGCCCCTCATCTGAAGGTCGATACAGGAAAGACCAGAAAGATTCCGGAGAGCAGCAAGAGAATAAGAACGACCTTGCGAAAACTCGCTTCGTCGAGCCGCCCGTAGAGTCTCATCCCGACCCAGGTGCCGGCCAGCAGCATCGGCAAGCCCAGCAGAAACAGCTTCACCGTATCGACGGTGACCGCGCCGCTCGC
>WNEZ01002442.1_pt1 | contig 15932 bp, 15 predicted proteins | sample 5400521 | NCBI WGS metagenome assembly WNEZ01 (sample SAMN13153339, study PRJNA577476) | soil metagenome | isolation source: 120 cm saprolite under Douglas fir tree site 2 hole 1 replicate 1 | place: USA:California | collected 2015-04-18
CGGGGCCAAATTGTCCCCCAAACAACCTCTGAAACGATGGTTCCGATGATGCATATGAGCCATGCTATAACCAACAGAATTCTCGCGCCTTCCACGCTAATAACTCCATAAAGGGTCAGCGCGGTAAAGACGCAAGCGGACGCTAGAGCAAGAATTGCGCTTCCCAAAAGACCGCGAATTGTTCCAGGAGTCAGCAACCTGAGATAGTATAAACCTTATCCTTACTTGAAATATATTCAGTAAGAGAGGGCGCAGCGGTGCTGCGCCCCTACAAGGAAGGGAAAGATGGCGAGATCAGCTCGCCGCTACAAAGCTCAGGAGTGGAGCGGCCCGCCGGGCCCATTTAAGGGTTCTGGATTTTCCAGGTGGCCATTTTCTCAAAGGCTTTCTTGTTCGTTTCTAGAATCTCGCTGCATTCCGAGTGAGACTTCCGAGGTCTGACGCCATAGTCCCGGAGCAAGAGAGAGACGAAATCCTCGAGACAGACTCGGGATGTCGGGAAATGAATCCGGGGATAAAGCCTGAGATGCAGATGGGGATAGGCAACGCCCGGTTCCTGGGGATGCCAATGATAGGCAAGGATTTCGGTGTTTTCCGCGGAGCCGGCGAGAACGCGATAGCTGTATTCCTGAGTTCGAGATTTGAACTGACCTCGCAAATCAGGATGGGGCATGACGCGAAAAGTCTGGGTCACGGAGAGATAGTATTCTCGGCCGTCTCGTGTTCTGACGAGGGCGTAAGGTTCGTAATAAAACTTGAAGAGCTTTTCAGACTGCTGGAAGGCGGTTACGTATTGGGAGCTAATGCAGGAGAGAGTTTCCTTGAGGAAGCTTACAAGATTATCTGCGGCCTCTCTTGGAGTTTTTCCGGCCACGCTTGTGCCTCGGGAGAGGTGCCAGGATGGCCAATTCGATAACGCCAGGGCACGTATCCGAATCTAGTTTCCGATAATGTCCATTCTTCCATCGAGTTATAAATTTCTTTCCGGAGATGCCGAGCACACGCCGGGCTCGTGTGTCCACCATGGACTCAAATTCGCGTGCGTCGACCCATTTGACTCCGACGGTCTTTTTCTTCGCGAGAGTAGACATAGCTCGGTTCTCCCCAAAGTCGAAAGGGAGCCTACATCCCTTATTGTACGCCGGTTGTCTTGGCACGGCCATCTGAAATCCTGGATTTTGCCGTGCCGAATGTTCAGGAGACGGGCGTCGGCTCGACAAGCAGCGGAGAAGAGGAGAATAGCAGGGGACGGGCGGCGGATCATTCATTCGTCTTTGTCGCGGTACTCGCTGGGAACATCATCCTGGGGCACTTCGTGCGTGTGAACTTCCCCCTCGTCGGCGTCGCCGGCGTCTTGCACGCCCTTCACCGCTTCGGCCTCGAACGTGTTTCCCTCCTCGAGCAACTCGTCCACGCTTTCCGAATCCGCACCTTCGATGCTGGACAATCCCTGTAAATCTCCCGATTGGCCGCCAGAACGTGCGGCCAGTCCCTCCGGTGCATATGCCACGGTATCCACGGTTTGGCTTTTTCCCCGAACTCGTTTTTTAGCCGCGCGCGAAGCTTTTCCGACGGCAGTTTTCTTGGTGACGGCTTTCGTTTTCGCTCGCGCTTTTTTCCGGGCGACCTTCTTCGTTAGCTTCGCCTTCTTGCGTGCAATTTTCTTCGTCTGCTTCTTTTTGGTCTTCTTTTTGGGAGCCATACGCGCAGTGTACCACCGGTCGGCCATTCCCGGTGCCGCGGCTACAAGCGGCCGGCGAAGAGAACGGGGATGAGGGACGGGCGATGAAACGGTGTGCTAGCATCGGGAATTGCGTCGGTGAGTTGAGTGGCTGCGTTAGTGCCGAATCGCGGAAGAGCGGAAGAACCGACCGGTCTAAAGACCGGCCCCTACACAGGGCGGCCTGCCTCAGAAGGCGGGCCCTACAAAGGCAAGATGCAGGAATGGCGGGGACGATGAAGGCGTTGCGGAAGATGCGAGCCTCTAAGGGCTTGCAGATGGATACGGTCGCGGTGCCTTCCATTGGGCCGACGGACGTGCTGGTGCGGGTGAAGACGGCTTCGATTTGCGGGACGGACCTGCACATTTACGGGTGGGACCGCTGGTCGCAGGGGCGCATCAAGCCGCCGGTGACGCTGGGGCATGAATTTTGCGGCACGGTCGAGCGCGTGGGCGACGAGGTGCGCGCGGTCATGGCGGGGGATTTTGTCAGCGCGGAGATGCACGTAAATTGCGGGTATTGCCACCAGTGCCGACTGGGGCAAGCGCACATCTGCCAGAACCTGCGCATCATCGGGATCGATCAAGATGGAGCGTTCGCGGAGTTCGTGAAGATTCCAGCATCGAATATATGGAAGCTGGATGCGGCGATTCCCGAACATTACGGGGCGATTCTCGATCCGCTGGGCAACGCGGTGCACACGGTGCTGGCCGGGCCGGTGGCGGGGCAGACGGTCTTAGTTACCGGCTGCGGGCCGATTGGATTGATGGCCATCGCCGTGGCGAAGGCTTGCGGGAGTTCGACGGTTTTTGCGACGGAAACAAATGAGAAGCGGCGGGCGATGGCGAAGAAAATGGGCGCGGACGTGGTGCTGAATCCCGCGGCGGAAGATGCGGTTGGAAAAATTATTGCGGAAACGAACGGCACGGGCGTTGATGCGCTGCTGGAGATGTCCGGGAATCCCACGGCGATTCAGCAGGGATTCAAGGCGTTGCGAGCGGGAGGGCGCGCGTCGCTGCTGGGGATTCCGACGGAAAATGTGCCGCTGGATTTGGTGAACGACGTGATTTTCAAGGGCGCCACGGTGCAAGGCATCTATGGGCGGCGCATGTATGAGACGTGGGTGCAGATGACCGCGCTGCTGAATGCGGGGCGGCTGAATCTCGAGCCGCTGTTCGGCGAGCGGGCATCGCTGGACAAATTCGAAAGCGCCTTCACACTGCTTCAGGGCGGCCTTGCGGGAAAGATCTTGCTGTATCCGAACGGCATGCCACGCTGAACGGATTGAGCTCTCTGCTCCGCATTCAAAATGTTTGCTCACAGCCGCGAGCTGGCGCAAAATAGTTCTTCCCCAAGCCGAATCCACGTTAGGAGCGCCATTATGTCCGAGACCGCAACCATGACGTCGAAACAGAACCCTTTGCAGTACGTTACCGACCAACTGAAGGAGATGCGCGAAAAGGGGGTGGCGCCGAAGCTGCGCGTGCTCGCAAGCGAGCAGAAGCCGGTGTGCCTATTCGACGGGAGGGAAGTGATCAACCTCGCTTCGAATAACTACCTGGGGCTGACCACGCACAAGGCGCTGCGCAAGGCCGCCCTGGATGCGGTGAAGAGGTACGGCGTGGGCGCCGGAGCGGTTCGAACGATTGCCGGCACGATGAGACTGCACATGGAGCTGGAGGAGCAGATCGCGGCCTTCCAGAACGTGGAAGCCTGCGTGGTGTTTCAATCGGGGTTTACGGCCAACGCGGGAACGGTGTCTGCGGTGCTTGGCAAGGAAGACCTGATCATTTCCGACGAGCTGAATCACGCGTCGATCATCGATGGTGCGCGGCTTTCGAAAGCAACGATCAAAGTTTTCAAGCATAAGGATGTGAAGGACTGCGAGCGCATCCTGCAAGAGAACGCAAATTTTCCGGGGAAGAAGCTGATCATCACGGACGGCGTTTTTTCGATGGACGGCGATATCGCGCCGCTGCCGGAACTGTGCGAACTCGCCGAGAAATACAACTGCATCATGATGCTGGACGACGCCCACGCTTCGGGCGTGCTGGGACGCGGCGGTCGGGGGACCGTGGACCATCACCAGTGCCACGGGCGCGTACACATCCAGGTGGGAACCTTGAGTAAAGCGATTGGCGCGATGGGCGGGTACGTTTGCGGCTCGCGCGACCTGATCGATTTTCTGTATCTCCGCGCGCGACCTTTTCTTTTTTCGACTTCGCACCCTCCGGCCACGGCGGCGGCTTGCCAGGCGGCATTCGCGCTGCTCGATTCTCCGGAAGGCGAAAAGCTAGTGAAGAAACTCTGGGCCAATACGAAGTTTTTCAAGCGCGAATTGAAGAGGCGCGGTTTTCAGTTCAAGGTCAGCGAGACGCCGATTATTCCGATTCACGTGGGCGACGCGGCCAAGGCGTTCGAATTCTCCAAGAAACTCTTCGAGGCCGGCGTCTTCGCGCCTGCCGTCGGTTACCCGATCGTGGCGGAAGGCAAAGCGCGGCTGCGCGCCATCGTGAGCGCGGCCCATAAGCGGGAGCAACTTCTGCGCGCGGCAGACATACTGGCCGAAGTGGCGAAGCCGCTGGGGATCGTCTAGGCTGGTTCCTGGGGCCCTAGAGAGGGAGTGCCGCCACCCTGTAAATCTTGCGTAGTACCCGTCATTTCTCCGGGTTGTGGCCGCCCGCTCGGCCCGTTAACTAATAGAAAACAATCACTTTACACGGCGGCATAAGTCTTGCCACTATCAAATTGTTCGGACGATACCCGTATTGTATACAGGCAAAATCCAGCGCACATTTCAAAAGCAATCTTGAGGAGGTTTTACGATCATGAATCGCACAGGGTTGGCAATCGCGGTGGGGGCTCTTTTCTCGGTAAGTGCTGCAGCTCAATCGCAAACGGGAGCGCAGGCGGGAGCGCAGAGCAGCAGCCAAGCATCAGTGCAGGCTGGCCAGACGCAAGCGCAAACATCAGGCAATGCATCGGCGTCAACTTCGGCGTCGGCGCAAAACGGGCAGGCGAGCGGTTCACTGGCGACGGGCACGGCGTTCAACGCCGCGCTGAGTTCGCCAATCGATTCGAAAAAGTGCAAGCCGGGTGATCCTGTAAACGCGCACAGCACGGAAGCGGTTAAGTCCGAAGGAAAAACGGTAGTACCCAAGGGTTCGAAACTTGTCGGGCACGTGACGCAAGCTTCGGCGCGCGGCAAGGGCGAATCGGAATCGTCGCTGGGAATCGTGTTCGACAAGGCGATCCTGAAAAACGGCCAGGAGATTCCGTTGAACGCGGGAATCCAGGCGATTGCCTCGGCGCAGAGTAGCGCGTCGGCCGCTGGATCGGACATGGACACGATCGGTGCCATGGGCGCTTCGGCAGCCGGATCAGGAACGGCCGGCGGACGCAGCGCACTTGGCGGCGTGACTTCCACCGCGGGTGGTGCCGCAGGCACGGTGACAAACACGGCGGCTAACGTGGGAGGGGTTGCGGGCGGAACCGTAAACTCCGCGGCAAACGCAGGCGGAAGTATCGCCGGTACCTCGAAGGGAGCACTCGGCGGCTTGAACACCGCGGGCCAACTCACTTCAAACAGCCAAGGCGTCTTTGGCCTGAACGGTCTGAACCTGAGCACGGCTGGCTCGAATGCCACACAGGGTTCGGTGATCACTTCCGCCGGGAAGAACGTGCACCTGGAAAGCGGCACGCGGATGCTCCTGGTTTCGCAGGCTCAGGCCGGCGAACAGGGCGCGTCCAAGCAGCCTCGGGCGAGCAAGCCGGAACCAAAATCCGAGCCGAAGTCCGAACCTAACAAGCCCAACAAGCAATAGAGTAGAGACTGACAGTTGTCTCGAAAGCCGCGCGGGGATGCAAATCCCCCGCGCGGCTTTGTTTCATGTTTGAGCAATCTGGCGCTTCAGGCTTTCTGTGTCGCCAAGCACGAAACCAGAGACGATCTTAGCTTCTCGAAACTGGAAGATGGCAATGCCCTGATATGTGATTTTCCTTTCTGTGCCGGAAAAACCGAATAATTCTCCCCGATGAGTGCCCGTGTAGGTGAGGCGGGCGACGATCTTATCGCCCTCGCCGATGAGCTCTTCGATGTGATTGTGAAAATCTGGGAAAGCGGCACGGATTTTACTCACGTACTGTTTGAACTCTTCGACGCCATTCACGACAGTGCCGATCGAACCGCGGGAAACGATGTCCGGGGAGATGAGTTCTTCGAGAGCTGTGGTGCTCCGCGCATTCCAGAGTTCAGAGTAGTATCTGCGGATCAGTGACTTGTTGTCAGGCAAGAGCGGAATCCTCTCGCCTATGGTGTCTTTCCGACACGCCGCACTCAACGACCAATTTGGGCGCCACCTGCTAAAAAAATCCGAAAAGAATCACATGAAGCAACACCGGCCATCGGAAGCAGTCATCCGCCTCCAGTCCCTTCTTCATCCTTTGCTATACTCGCCCGCATGCTTTCTGCTCCGAAGAAACTCTTCCTTGTCGATGCCATGGCGCACATTTATCGCGCGTTCTATGCGCCGATGAACCGCATGAACGCGCCCTCGGGCATTCCCACGAAAGTGCCGTTTCTTTTTGCAAACATTCTGCGGCGGATTATCAAGGACTATCAGCCAGACTACCTGGGCATCGTCTTCGACACCAAGGGGCCGACGTTTCGCGACAAGCTTTTCGAGAAATACAAAGCGCAACGCCCGCCCATGCCGGATGATCTGTCGGTGCAGATTCCCTACGTTCGAAAGCTCTGCGAAGCAATGCACCTGCCAGTTCTGGAGTTTGCGGGTTACGAGGCTGACGATGTTATCGGCGCGCTAGCCATGCAGGGCGCCAAGAAACAGCTCGAGGTGCTGATCGTCAGCAACGACAAGGACATGATGCAGCTGGTTGGAAAGAGCGTTCGAACTCTGCGTACGGGCTCCGGCGGCGCGAAGGCGGACATCATCGTAGACGCGGAAAAGGTGAAGGAAATCCTCGGTGTTCCGCCAGAAAAGGTGATTGATTTGATGGCGCTGCTCGGCGACACGGTGGACAACATTCCCGGCGCGAAGGGCATCGGCGAAAAAGGCGCGACCGAGCTGATTCAGAAATACGGAAGCGTGGAGAACGCGCTGGATCATGCCGACGAAGTCTCCAACAAGCGATATCGCGAAGCGCTCCAGCAACAGCGCGAGCAAGTGATGATGTCGAAGCAGCTCGCGACGATTGCCACGGACGTGCCGCTGGAACTCGACCTCGACTCGCTGGAACGCCACGCGCCCGATGTGAATGCCCTCGGTGCGCTCTATCGCGAACTCGGGTTCAATTCCCTGCTCAGAGAACTGGGTGCGGAAACGGTGGCGTCGTCGGCGCCGGCGGATGCAGAACCGGCTGTGAAGGCGGATTACGCGCAGTTCGCCAGCGTCGCAGAGTTCAGCGAGTATCTGGCGAAACTCCCCGCGAAACAGCCGGTGGCGGTCTGGCTGAACCTGGAGGCGGGGGAGCGCGAAACGGAAGGATTCGGGACACGCATCGCTTCGATCGAGGTTTCCTCGAAGGCCGGCGAAGGACGCTCGGTGTGGTTCGACGAAAAGGGGGAGGCGTTGAATGCCCTCGCGCCGCTGCTCGCCGATCCAAAACAGCCCAAAACCGTGCACGACCCAAAACTTTTCCAACTGCTTACGGGCCGGGCGGCGAATATTCGCCACGCGACGCAGCTTTATTCGTATCTTCTGCGGCCCACGACCGCGAATCACAACTTCGCCGATGTGGTGATGCGGCAGTTCAACGTGATGATGGGCGGCGGTCCCGGCGAGCGCGCCGATTATCTGCAGCGGCTTGCGCCAGCGCTCCACGCGCAAGTCCAGGAGCAACAACTCGAAGACGTTTATAAAAAAATGGACCTACCGCTCGCGCCGGTGCTTGCGGACATCGAGCGGATTGGCATCCGCGTCGATCCGAAAGAGCTCGGCAAGATGTCGCACACGATGGAGAAGGAAATCCGCCGCCTGGAAAAAGAGATCTGGAAGCTTGCGGGATCGGAATTCAACGTCAACTCGCCGACGCAGCTCGCCGAAATTCTTTTTGACAAACTGAATCTTCAGCCCAACGCCCGGCGCGGAAAAGCAAAAGCGAGATCTACTGCCGCCGACATTCTCGAAGAATTGTCCGCGCAGCATCCGCTTCCCGCGAAGATTATCGAATATCGGGAAATTGCCAAGCTCAAATCGACGTATGTGGACGCGCTTCCGAAACTGATCCATCCTGCAACCGGGCGATTGCACACCAGCTTTTCACAGACCGGCACGGCCACGGGCCGGCTCAGTTCGAGCGATCCCAATTTGCAGAATATTCCGATCCGCAGCGAGCTGGGGCGCGAGATACGCGCCGCTTTCGTCGCCGGAAAAGGAAAGATACTGCTGTCCGCGGACTACTCGCAGATTGAGCTGCGCATCATGGCGCATTTTTCGAAAGACCCCGTGCTCGTCGAAGCTTTCCGCAACGGTGAGGACATCCACGCGCGGACGGCGCAGGAAGTCTTCGGCGTGGGGCCGCTGGCGCAGACCGCGGAGCACCGCCGTGCCGCCAAGGCCATCAATTTCGGCATCATTTACGGCCTTTCGCCCTTCGGGCTCGCGCAGCAATTGGGCATCGACCAGAAAGAGGCCGCGAAATTCATCAGCGCGTATTTCACGCGGTACCGGGGCGTGAAGGAGTACCTGGACAATATTCTTGCCGAGACGCGCAAGACCGGCGTGGCGAAGACTTTGTTCGGAAGAATCCGCCCGATACCTGAAATCAATTCGCCGCAGATGCAGCTGCGCAATTTTGCCGAGCGCACCGCGCTCAATTCGCCGTTGCAGGGCACCGCCGCCGATCTGATCAAGCTGGCGATGATCAGTATCGACCGGCGGCTGGCGGAAGAAAAGTTCGAATCTAAAATGATCCTGCAGGTCCATGACGAACTGCTCTTTGAGGCTCCGACAAAAGAGCGCGCCAAGCTGGGAAAATTAGTTCAGGAAGAAATGGAAAGCGTCCACAAACTGGCCGTGCCCATCGTCGTCGAAATCGGCACCGGCCCCAACTGGCGCGACCTGGATTGATTGGAAGCGAGACAGCAGTCCGGGGCTTCGAGGAGGAAACTGCCGGGCATCCTTTGCGAGGGTCGAGGCAGTCAAACTTTCGAAGTGGGAATCGGAATCACTCACCCAGCCCAAATTGTTTGTGCTAGCTTAAAAACCCCGACCGGAAAATGAGGCACCCAATGCGTTGCGCGATCTTCCTCACATTTGACCTAACTGTTGCCGCGTTTCTAGCTTCGTGCGGCGGCGGAGTCGGTGGCGGGCAGCAAATCACGGTGACTATCAATCCTACGTCCATAATTTTGACTGTAAATCAATCGATATCTTTCACGGACACCGTTACGGGAACGACGAATACGGCTGTCCAATGGCAAGTGAACGGCCTCGTGGGGGGCACGGCCATGACCGGCACAATCAACGCTTCGGGCGTGTACACGGCCCCAGCACAGGTGCCGAGCCCTGCAAAGGTCACAGTCACGGTTGTGTTGCTGGCGGACGCGACGAAGTCTGCACCTGCCGCGGTCACCATCGCGGCGCGCACTCCAAACGAAGCGGCGCAAAACTTTCCGATCATCCTGGGCACGACGGGAGGGAATGCCAACGATTCGAGCACGCAGCAGAACCTCATCTCGTGCTGCGCCGGGACTCTGGGATCCCTGGTTCAGCGGAACGGACTTTTCTATATTCTGAGCAACAACCACGTACTGGCACGGAGCGATTCGGCAACACTAGGAGACAGCATCATCCAGCCAGGACTGGTCGACAGCAATTGCAATCCGGGCGGCACGTCGATCGTGGCCCATTTGTCCCAGTTTGCAAGACTCGAAACGCCGGGCACAAATGTCGACGCGGCCATTGCACTGATCAACCCAGGGGCCGTGGATATTAATGGGACAATCTTCTTGCTGGGGAGCACGGCGACGGGGAATGTGCCTGATCCCGGTCCGCCGCATGCGGGAATGGGAGCGGCCGCGAACGTGGGCCTGAGCGTGGCGAAGAGCGGGCGCACGACGGGCCTGACGTGTTCAACGGTGGGCGCCATCGCAATTTCGACAAGAGTGCAATACCAGACAGGATGCGGGACGGGAACCATGTTTACCGTCACCTATCAAAATCAGATTTCCGTTTCCGGAGGAACTTTCAGCGCGCTAGGGGATTCCGGATCGCTGATTGTGTCGCAAGGTTTAGCAGATCCTGTGGCCCTGCTTTACGGCGGATCGGATACGGACAGCGTGGGCAACCCTATCCCGGATGTTCTAGCCGCGATGGCCGATTCGGTGGGGAACAAACCGGTTTTTGTCGGAAGCGCTTCGGCACATCGGGTGATTGCATGCACGCTGCCAGGATTTTCTGCGGCGACAACGACAGCGCAATCCAGCTTGGCCTTGCAAACGCAATCGCTCGCGCCGGCGGTGACAGCGCGGGACATCCACGCCAACCAGCTACTGGCCAATCCCTATGTGCGAGCGGTCGGAGTGGGCAGGAGCATCGATCATCAAGGGGAACCCGCCGTGTTGTTGGTCGTTGATCCGAGCCAACTGCGGACAGAGTTGCCGGCCATGCTGGAGGGAATTCGCACGCGGATCGTACCGGGCGGGACAGAAGCACCACGAGGAGTGCTTGATGAAGCGCAGAGCGCGGGGCTGGCTCCGAGCGGAGAAGTATTTTCAGTGAACAGTCTCACCGCGGAGCAAGTGACGCAGGCGAGAGCTGTTCATGTAGCGCACGTGGACGAGTGGATGAAGAAACCCGAGGTGCAGGGTTTTGGGATTACGTCAAGTGCGGATGCGCCGGGCGAGGCGGCACTGATGATTTTCCTGATTCGAGGCGTTGCGCACGACCGCATTCCGCCGGTGATCGATGGAGTGCGAACGCGGGTTCGCGAATCCAGTCCCTTCCGAGCAGGTTTTGGCGATGCGCCGAACCAGCGCGCATGCTCAATGGCTTCGACAAGAAAAACGCAGCCAGGGCCGCGACCATAGTTCGCAGGTAGGGCGGCGATTGAAACTACCCCTTTTTCATTCTTAACCCTTTTCTTCCTACGCACGTGGGCGTAGAATCCGCTCAATAGCAAGCTAAACTCGCTCGCTCGGCCCATCCTGTCAGGAGGAAACTATGCGTAGGACGCTCCTTATCTTGGGTGCGATTCTGCTCGCGAGCTTCGGGATTTCATACGCTAAGCCGAATTCCGCCCAGGAGAAGCCGGGATCCACAGAGCCAAAAATAACGCCGGAAGACGCCGCCAAAAAGAATCCTGTCACGCCAACGCCAGAAGGATTGGCGGAAGCGCGTAAACTCTTTGGCTACAATTGCGCTATGTGTCACGGCAAGGGTGGCGACGGCAAGGGTGACCTGGTCGCGGACATGAAGCTGGAACTCCGAGACTGGCGCGACGCTTCTTCCCTCGAGAAGATGACCGACGGCGAGCTCTTCTGGATTATCAGCAGCGGTAAAGGCAAGATGCCAGGCGAAGGCGAGCGAACGGCGGAAAAGGTACGCTGGAACTTCGTGAGCCTGGTGCGCTCTTTTGCCAAGAAGGGCGCGGGAGAAAAGGCAAAGAGCGAAAGTTCGCAGAATTAGAAAGCCCAGGGTTCCCTCTGAGCCGTCTTTGACCGGCGGGCCCGGAGCCTGAACGACCGCAGGGTAAGTCCAATGGGCGCCGTCCTGCCTGTGTTATTCTCACCTCCAGTTCATTTGTGGAAGGAGTTTTCGGATGGCCCACGCGGCACAATTTCTGAAACTGGTGAACGAAGCAAAAAAGAAAATCAAAGAAACCAATGTCGCGGACGTGAAGCGCCGCATCGACGCAGGTGAAAAGCTTCTGCTCGTGGATGTTCGCGAGGACAACGAATGGGCGAAGGGACATCTTCCCGGCGCCGTGCACCTGGGCCGAGGCATCATCGAGCGCGACATCGAGCAACGAGTCCCCGATACGAATGCAAAGCTCGTCCTGTATTGCGGCGGCGGATTCCGTTCCGCGCTGGTGGCGGAGAATCTGCAGAAGATGGGGTACAACAACGTCGAATCGATGGACGGCGGTTGGAAAGGCTGGCTGGAAGCGGGTTTGCCGATAGCGCGGGATTAGCCGTGTCCGATTGAGCTTATGGCCAAAGAGAATTGCCTGGGGCGGAAGGATTCGAAAATGAACCGCTGCCCCTTCTAAACCCTCTAAGATAGAGTCTATCCAGTTGTTTCCAACAATTTACGCTGGCATCTCTAGTGTCCGCAAAACGTGCCTCGCCGCCTTTGAGGAACTGAGTTACGCCTTAGGAAACGGCTTTCGTCAATGGGAGCCTCACTTCCCATCTGCGATGCAACAAGTCCATGGTTCACGCGACAAATACCCGTCCGAGAAGTTCGGGGACAGCGCTTCGGAGGTTCCACCGGGGCGCAGGAATAGCAAGAAATTCATTTGACTTGCGCAGCAGAAGGGCATACAAAGACAAACAAACTCGCCTCTGCTACCGACGAGTTGGTTCCCCACAGTAGCGCTTCCTGCTGACGTGCGATTGCCAGGCCATCGCCGACTGTCCGCCAGCTCGTAACACGCTGCCTCCGTCCACCCAGGAGGACACATGATTTGCAATATACCCAGGTCTTGCCTAGGCATTTTTCTGCTACCTCGCCTGCCAGGCGTCGGCGCAACTATTCGGAGCGCGACGCTGATGCTGATTGTGGCACTGCTTGCTACTAGTCCCGTACCATTGTCGGCTGCGACGCCAGACCCGGTGCTGGAGTGGATCGACGTCATGAACACCACGGTGCTTGCGGCGGGTACCCCGCCGAATGTGACCAGCCGCGTAGTCGCACTGGTATCGGCCTCGGTATTCGACGCCGTCAACGGCATCGACCCGCGCTTCCGCCCGTTGCAAGTAAAACCGGACGCGCCGCATCACGCATCGCAGCGCGCAGCGGCGATTGAGGGTATCCGGCGCAGAGCGGGATGCTCACTACTCGGCTGAATGCGGCGCTCGCGGCGCTCGCGTCGACCGAAAAAGCCGAATCCATTGCGGCGGGTGTCGCCTGGGGGCAAACGGTTGCGGATGCCATCTGGGCCTCGCGGCTGACCGACGGGTTCGCACCCACGCCGCCGCCGTTCATCGGCGCGCAGGGTGTGCTCGGAACGCCAGCCATCGGCGTTTGGCGCCCCACCCCGGCGGCTAACGCTTTTGGCGCAACACCGCAGATCGCCACCATGACGCCCTGGGTACTCAGGCGACCATCGCAGTTCCGCTTGCCGCCGCCCGTAGCCCTCAACAGCGCCGAGTACGCTGCAGATTTCAACGAAGTGAAGTCTATGGGCATTCTCTCCGGCTCAACGCGCACTCCGGATCAAACGGAATTCGCGTTGTTTTGGGCATTGAATACTCCGCTTGCCTGGAACCGCATTGCCGCGCAGATTGCGGCAGCGCGCGGGCTGACCCTGACTGAGAATGCGCACTTATTTGCGTTGTTGAATGTCACGCTTTCCGACGCGCTTATCGCATGCTGGGATGTCAAGTACCGCTACGTATTCTGGCGGCCGATCACCGCAATCCGAGCGGGTCTCACCCCCGCGGATGCCGACCCGCTCTGGGAGCCATTGCTGAACTCTTTGACCGGCACGCCTGCACATCCCGAGTATCCGTCAGCTCATTCCTCGCTGAGTGGAGCGGCGGCTTTCATCCTTGCCGCCGCGTTTGGAGAGAACACAGCGTTTACCGTCACTTCCGAGGTACGTTCGGGCACTCGGTCGTATTCGAACTTCTCGGACGCAATAGCGGAAATCGCCGATGCGCGCGTCTTTGGCGGCATTCACTTCCGAACCAGCTGCGTGCGCGCAAATGGGCTGGCAGAGCTGTGGCGGATTACGTGTCAAGACACGCGATGCGTGCGCGAGGCGACGACCGAGACGATGAACAAGATTAGACTGAGAGGCTCAGTTATTCGCTGGAGATAACTCATCTGCTATTTGTGACGCATGGCGATCACTAGGTTGACCCCCGTGGCGCGGACGGCCGGAATCTAGCTGGCTGAATCGGCCTGCAGATAAAGGTAGCGCAATCGGTATGAAAACAGCCGACGCCGCCGATCCCATCATCTCTGAGGGGAAAATTGGCTGGGGCGGAAGGATTCGAACCTTCACCGTCCTCATTAACAGTGAGGCGTCCTACCAGTTGGACCACGCCCCAGCGGGCTGTCTTCGCCACCGGTTTGGCCTGGCGAAGCACGGTTACCTATGATAGGTAAGCTCCGCCGCAAAAAGAGCGGCGATGGGTCTCTCTAAGATACCACGACCCTGCCCTTGGCAAATGCCCCGGTCAAAAATGTAGTGAAAAAAGTTTGAACTTCTTCATTCGCAGATGCATCTGAATCCGTGAAGATGGACGGGTGCGGATGGACGGAGAAGTGGTCGCGGATAGCCATCTATTCGTCCATAGCTCGGTCATCGTTCCGGTTCAAACGCGCAAGTGGAGCAATTGTTTGAATGTTTTGAAGGGGCCGCAAAGTTTGCAGAGGAAGTTGCAGGAAGTCATTTGAATATAGCAGGGCCCGAAGGTTGCATTCCAGAATGTTTTGATGGACACTATCGCGTCAAGCATGACCCGGGTTTGCACTTTCCGGTTAACTCGTGGGACGCCCTGACCGCAGCTCCCTTCCGGCGCGCTCCGCCGCAAAGTGCTGAAGAGACATGGCCCAGATTTTTCATCGCAGTACGAATTTCATCGCGCGATTCAGTGTGTTTTCGACCCTCTTTTTGGTCGGAGTGGCGCTTGTCGCCGTCCTCGCGGTGGCGCGTTCGCCCTACATGACGCGGCAGAACGTGACGCGGGAACAGCCGGTGCAATTCAGCCACAAGCATCACGTCGGCGATGACGGCATCGACTGCCGCTACTGTCATACCGGAGTGGAAACTTCCGCCGTTGCCGGCATCCCGCCGACGAAGACCTGCATGAATTGCCATTCGGTGCTTTTCAATACTGCCGCCTACCTCGAGCCGATCCGCGAGAGCTACCGCAGCGATAAATCCATCGAGTGGGTCAAAGTTCACCGCCTGGCCGATTTCGTCTATTTCAATCACAGCATTCATGTCAACAAGGGCGTGGGCTGCTCGTCGTGCCACGGGCAGATCAACCAGATGCCGCTGGTGTTCCAGGCCAACACGTTGCTGATGCAATGGTGCGTGGAGTGCCATCGCAACCCCGAGCAGGTTCTCCGCCCCAAAGATCAGGTTTTCAATATGGACTGGAAGGCTCCGGACAATCAGGCGGAAATCGGCGCCAGGCTGAGGGAAGAGTACAAGATTCGGACCACGGCCGAGCTGACGAGCTGCTCGACATGTCATCGCTAACGGACGGTATGGGCGAGCACGAACAACACGAACACCTCGACGGCAAGCACGATCACAATGATCGGGCCGGAGATGCGAAGCTGCACGACGGGCCAATGGATTTGGCCGCGGTGCGCGCCAGGCTCCAATCAAAAAGCGGCAAGCAGTATTGGCGTACGCTTGAGGAACTCGCCGGTGATCCGCAATTCGAGGAGTTGCTGCATCGTGAATTCCCGCGCCAGGCGCCTTCGGAATGGGACGACTCGGTCGACCGTCGCGATTTCCTGAAATTGATGGCGGCATCGCTGGCTTTCGCGGGTCTATCCGGCTGCGGCCGCACGCCCGAGCAGTACGTTGTGCCGTACGTCAAGCAGCCCGATGGGATGGTCCTCGGCAAGCCGCAGTTTTACGCAACGGTGATGCCGTTTGGCGCGGATGCCATCGGCCTGCTGGTGGAAAGCCACGAAGGGCGGCCGACGAAAATCGAAGGGAATCCCGACCATCCGTCGAGCCTCGGCGCGACGAACGTGTTCGCACAGGCTTCGATCCTGAATCTTTACGATCCGGATCGCGCGCAGACGGTGACGAAATTCGGAGAAATCCAGACGTGGTCGGCGTTTCAGGACAGCGCGCAGGCCGTCGCGGCGGAGACAAAAGGCGCCAACGGCGCGGGTTTTCGCATCCTGACCGGAATTGTCACTTCGCCGACGCTTGCCGCACAAATTCAGTCGCTCCTGACGCTTTTTCCGCAGGCCAAGTGGCACCAGTGGGAGCCCGCCGTTGGCGACGGCACGCGCGAGGGCGCGAAGCTTGCCTTTGGCAGCTACCTCAGCA